>JAESGM010000215.1_pt1 | contig 106530 bp, 103 predicted proteins | sample 9269721 | NCBI WGS metagenome assembly JAESGM01 (sample SAMN15720920, study PRJNA650825) | algae metagenome | isolation source: Komarekiella atlantica HA4396-MV6 and co-occurring heterotrophs from... | place: USA: Theobald House, Kauai, HI | collected 2009-07-29 | reverse complement strand
AATGCAAACACGCATGCTTATCATAGCACTGGCAAACGTAGTAATAGAGTTGGATCAGTTGTAATTGTCGCATTTTACAAACTTACCGCTTTATTGCTCGTTTGCTTTTTCTACTCTTGATTCACATATATTATATTAAAAATAGATAAAAGAGTCGCGTTGGCATTTCCCCGCTCTGACAAAGTTTTTCCCCTGAAAATCATCACCCCCTCTCCCCGCCCTGACTATCAACAGGTTAGGCACTACCCCGGCCTATCCCCGCCGGTTCCCCGCTCACCCCGCCGGGGCCAGGAACCTTTCCTGGACCCAGTATCCAAACCGTTTGCTTTTATCCCTGCCTTGGAAGGTCTTCTTCCATTTCAGGGCGGCAATGGCCTTGCCCAGGTTGCTGCTGTTCATCGTTTTGATGTTGCTTGAGCCAATGAGCATACTCAGCATCTCGGTTGTGGTGCGGAATACCCCGGTGGTTTCATCGGCTTCGTCGTAATACTTGAGTAGCATCTCCTGTTCCGGTGTGCGTTTGACATACTCCTCAGCCCGTTCGTTAATCGCCTGAAAATCCGCCTGGTCAAAGCGGGTATCGGGATAGGCCAGGTACAGGAAATAGGCCTCTTTCCACAGCTCGTATTTGTCGATGGCATTGTAGGCATCCTGATCGATGCAGTCGGTCTCCAGGATGGGAAAGCGGCGGTTGCCGGTCATGTCCTTCAGAAACGCATGTTCGTTTGAGGTGCCCACCAGATTACAGAGTTTGGGGAAGGTGTCCTGGATGCGTTCGTAAGCAAAGCGGAGGCTCACATTGTTCTGCGTGATGTAGGACTTCAGAGCTGTTTCCCCGATGTTCTCAATCGAGTTGAACTCCTCGTCGATCACAATCCAGCGGGTAATCATCATCAATTTGTTGTTCTGCGGATCGGTACTCAGGAGCCTTCGCCTAATTAAAGCGAGTATTTTGGAAGTGATCATTGCCGAAAACCACCCAAATTTCTGTTCAACTTACTACATTACCCAATGGCTGGAAAGCGGATGCTTTCGGCAAGACCGACACAAGCACAGGCTTGCGCCAGGATGGGGGAATTTTAATGATTTCAAGGGATGACAGACTAACTACCTGCCATTCCTGGTAAAAACCAATTCTTATGACAAAATTGCATAAAATGCAATTGGTCAGCTGCATTCACAAGCGTACAAGGTTGTCTGGCTTTTTTTGGAGGAATACGAATATGATTTGTAAAGTTAACCGTGTTAGCTCTGTAACGGAAGCCAACTATCTGGAAGAGGCAGGAGTGGATATTATTGGAATAACCGTCAACAGATTAAAAGCAGAGGACTTCGTTGAAAAATACGATAGCCGTGCGATAAGTTATCAGGAAGCGATAGACATACGGAAATCCCTTGCAACTGCAAAGCTATGTGTTCACCAGCATTGGTACTCCTATTTTGACCATTCGTTTGACGCACATGCCCGTAACAATATTTGGGCAGAGTTACAGCCTGATTACGTCAATGTACATGTGAGGCTACCTGACTTATACTGGAAGGGCAGTCATGACAGTACAAAGTCTTTGATTGAATCCATTAACATGTACAATCTTCCAGTCATTGTGTTTGGGAATGGAGTCGGGTATGATACGCCTTTTTATTGGGATACGGATGACTTGAAGCTCTTCACCAACCTGGCTTTTCTGGAGATGGAATGTGAGTCAATCGTGCAAAGCAGTTGGTGTTCTTTTCGATCCGAGGAGATGCTTGGAATAAAGCAAAGCGAAACATCCGATATCTTACTGGATACTGTACAGGCGTATTTCGAGCAAACGCCTGTCTTGGTCAGTGATAGATTTCTGGTAGAGTCTTTATTGTCTGATCTGCATAGAGTAAAAGCAAAAGGCATAAGTCTGTCATTGAAGAGTATGACAACTGACATATTCACAGAAAAAGAGGAGTTTGCTTTTTTCAGTGAGATGACTTACCAATACTATGATCTGAATACCGTTGTTGCCCTGGTGAAAGCCGTTAAAGAAAGAGCCGAAAGCTGAATGGACTGCCTGGCATCAAGTGAGAGGCGGGCTGACCCCTCCCTGCCGCGTTTAGCGAAGCGTAACTTGTGGCAAAGATGAACGCTTGCCATTACCAGGCGTAGGCTGTGCCTGCGTCTTGGAAGTGGTCATTCCTGGAAACTACATGCTTTCAGCAAGATAGGCACATGTACAGGCTTGCGACAGAATGGGGTCTACAGATTGTATACTTCTGGAAAATTAAATAGAAACGATGTAGAACCAGTAGTGGAGAAAGATGAATAAGGTGACAAAAATCATATTGATGACAGTTTTAATGGCTTCTTGTAAAAATGAGAAGCCATTAAAACTGTCATTAAAAAAATACTCAAGATTAGTACTTAAAGAGGATAGAATATATGTTGCTTTACTAAAGTCCTTCAAGAACGACATACCATGTCAAAGCTACATAAAAAATGCCAATGTGTATTTGTGTAAAGACATCCATTCAAATGATACAATCCTGTTATTCGAACCATGTACGAAAATGCCTGGCTTTGCCTCTGATCCTTACGATCAGGATGTAGACTTGGCAATTGAGAAAGATTTTATAGTAAACGATACAATTGTTGAATTAATGGTATCATCTAATTTTGATGTTAAACCAAAATACAAATACATTATAGGAACGTTAACCCAATTGCTTTATTAAACAGAGAATCCATCCGGTTTTAGATTTATTGGCGTGTCTTACAGGTTGAACGCATAAATATAGGAGAGCACATGTAGCAGGTATTGATCAGGCCAACCGGCCATTTTTCCCCACTCTGCCGCAAGTTTACCGAAGCGTAACCTGTGGCAAAGATGAATGTCTGTTATTGTTAGGCGTATGTAGTATCCGATAATCTCCTGATTACCGGCCGAAAGCTAACACAATGACAGCTACAACCAAAGCGACCCACTGTACAAACAGAGAAATCTTTGGTTGAGTAACTGTACAAGCTTGCGACAGGATGGGGAACTCTAAACCCGGCCGGTACAAACGCGCGGCCTTGCCGGGGCAGGCGGCTATCCAGGCCGCACCTGTAGAACAGACGCCTCAAAAGGACAATGCTATCTGCCACGTACATGAGAACAAGGCAGTCAAACGTTCATGCGGCGTATGAACGCACACCCCCCGCAAGCAGGGATGGAAAAGGGTTTGGGATGGCCTGCCTCCCTTTGCATAATCTCTGCTGGCAATGCCGGGTGCCTTGCCAGCAAAACCACACGCATCCTCCTGACTATGAGCTGCTTTTGCCGAAAAAGCTGAAAAATACAACCGGATTCATGCCCTTTTTCCAAAGGGAAAACCAGGGAAGAATGGATTCGGTCAACGGATAATGCGAATGCATCAGGCTTGTTTCAAGCCGGTAATCCATGCATTGTCACCTGCCACGCACACAGATAAGATCTCTCCTTTCATAAAATGACTACAGAATAATCAAACAGGCACGTTTTTGGTTTTGAGAACATACTGTTTTCAGGATACACCAGCCAACGATGCATTGTCAACCGATTGCCAATGGCTTCCGCCGGTCATGTCAGGATACGAATTGCTTGACTCCGATGGAAAAACAAAGAACAATACACGGCATGAACAAGTTTTGCAGTGTAGATAACCTGGCGAGCCCATTCGGCTGACGGGTAGACATTCGAAAACAAACCACTTTTTTGCAACAGAAACGACCAATTGCTCATACAAGATGCCTTCAGGATTATTTGCGTTATTAGATGATGTTTCGGCCTTGGTAAAGGCCGGCGCCGCCAGTCTGGACGATGTGCCCGCCCAGATAGCCAAGACCACTGGCAAAGTTTCCGGCATTGTGATAGATGATACGGCGGTTACTCCCAAATATGTTGTGGGCCTGGATCCCAAACGCGAGCTTTCCATTATTTACCGGATCGCAAAAAAATCATTGATCAATAAAATACTTATTTTAAGTCCGGCGGCCTTGTTGCTCGGCTATTTCCTCCCCTGGGCCATCACTCCCATTCTGATGGTAGGAGGGGCGTATTTGTGTTTCGAGGGTTACGAAAAAGTGCACTCCCTGTTCAGCAAGCCCCACGAGGTAAGCCCTGAAGACGAAGGGGTGAAAGTCATCACGCCCGAAGAACTGGAAAACGAACGGGTGAATGGGGCGGTTCGCACCGATCTTATCCTGTCGGCAGAAATCATGGCCATCGCCTACAGTCAGGTAACCGGCCAGTCGATACTGAACCAGATCGTGGTGATGCTGGCCGTGGCTTTGTTCATAACCGTGGCCGTGTATGGGTTTGTGGGCCTGATCGTCAAGGCGGATGACATCGGATTACGCTTGTCCGGAAACAAACATAGCCCCGCTACGCAAAAACTGGGTCGTGGCATTGTCACGCTCATGCCGCACTTCCTGCGTATTCTGGGTTACATAGGTACGGCGGCCATGCTCTGGGTGGGTGCCGAAATCATTGCCCATGGCATTCCGTTTACAAGCCATCTGCTGCACGTATTGGAAGATTCGTTGGCCCAACTGCCCATCGTAGCCTGGTTTGCCAAGGCGCTGGCCTGTGGTGTGGCCGGGCTCGTCCTGGGTTTCTGCATCGACAAAGGTGTGAGGCTGGTCAGGAAGATTTTCCGCCCCACGACGTAAGATATAAGTCGTTAACAGCGAAATTGTTACCGTAGAATCATCCTGTGCTTTCTGCTGTGCTGCCCAATGTAAACATACATCTGCCAACGCGCGCGAGGGTGTGTGGCCAGCATACAGTGGTGTACAACCGCAAGGCCCCTTGCGTAGCACCCGCCCTTGGCCGGAAAGCCTTGAGGCTAACCATTCACCGGGGCAAAGTACCCTGTCCGGTGTGATTTCACCTCAGGTTCTGCGCGTACCTATGGGTTGCGTTTGAGCCGCTAATCGGTACTTTTTTCCTGCCATCCGGCGTTTTTCAGCCTTAACAACGCCCGACAAACAGCGCCACAGCTTCGGGCGGATGTCCCTCCAACCAGGCCGCCCCCTCTGCTCGTACCCGCTGCCCGTAAGCCGTCGACCCCCATCGCCTTGCCTCCGTCAGGAACGCCAGCCCGAGACCGCCCGTCTGCCGCGGGCCGGGATGCCGGCGCCAGGAAGGGGGCTTGTCTGGTAAGTAAAAATACTCTATTCATTACATTGTATGCACAAGCTTGGTATTTAAGAAACTGTAAATAAGACACTTATTATATTTGATCCTCGCTTTTGCCAACCCATTGTTTTACTACCATTTTTTAGTTTCGACCCATGCTCTCTTCTGTACACCTACCCAAAAAAAACATCATTTACACGGCATTGGTATTGCTCATTTGCACAATCCTGGTGAGTGTCGGTTTTATTTTCTATAACAGGCACGTGATCCTGACCAACACAAAGCTGAAGCTGCAGAAGGAGGCGGTCATGCAGGAGCTGCGGAATTGTTACGACTTGCCTGTGCGCCACATTGATGTGAGCCTGAGGGGGTTTGCACTCATTCACGAGGAACGGTTTTTATACCTGGCTCCCGATTCGATTGAGGCGGACATGGAGCGGAGTTTTGTGCGGTTGGACAGCCTGCTTTCGTTGCAGGATTACCGGAGCGATACCGTCAAGGCAAACCTGGCGGTCTTCAAGAATGAGATGCGCAAGTATAGCGCCTACCACAAGGAGATGGTGGCGTTGGTCCGTAAGGACAGCATGAATGCCTTTCTGGCTGCCTTCGCGGAAGACAAAGGAAAAGCCCTGTGGTCGGTTTACAAAAAAGTGGCGGATGACCTGACGGCGTTTGAGCTGAGCCTGGACCGGCAGTCGGAGAAGAATTACGAGGCGGCCATGAACAGCAACATATACATACAGCTGTTCCTTTTCCTGTTTGGTGTGCCGACACTGGTGTTTGTGATGGCCCGCCTGCGTCAGGAATCGGCCAACCGGAAAAAGCTGCTGTACAATCTGGAGGAAAACAACCGCAAGTATCTGTTCAATCCCGGCGACGAGTCCCTTGCAACAGACACCGAAAATGCCATTGACAAGTCGATCGACAATTTCAAACGGGCCACCGAATTCATCAAGCAGATCAGCAAAGGCAATTATGACATCCAATGGTCAGGAATGACACCCCGGAATCTATCCCTGAACCACGATACACTGGCGGGCGAGCTGCTCAAGATGAAAGAGCAGATGGAAAAGGTGAAAACGGAGGATGAAAAACGCAACTGGACCAACGAAGGCATCGCCACTTTCTCCACGATCATACGGAACAATCAGGACAACCTCGAAAAGCTGGCAAACGAAGCCCTGCGTTTCCTGACCAAATACCTCCGGACGCAGCAGGGCAGCCTGTTTGTGGCCGAAGAAGATGAGGCGGGGGTATACCTGCACCTGGCCGCTTGCTATGCCTTTGACCGGAAGAAATTCGTCGAAAAACGGATAGAGATCGGAAACGGCCTGGTTGGGCAAACGTATCTGGAAGGGGAAACGGTGCTGCTGACCGACATCCCCCAGGGATATACCTCGATTACCTCCGGTCTGGGTGATGCCACACCGCAATGCCTGGCGATTGTGCCGCTCAAGTACAATGACCGCACCGAAGCGGTGGTGGAACTGGCAAGTTTCGAACGGCTGGAAGACTACCAGATTCAGTTCATCGAGAAGGCAGGCGAGTTCATTGCTTCCACCATTGCCACTGTCAAAACTACCGCCAGTACGGCACGCTTGCTGAGAGAATCGCAGGAACAAGCCGAAATCCTGAAAGCCCAGGAAGAGGAGTTGCGCCAGAACATGGAGGAAATGGCCGCCACCCAGGAAGAAATGGAGCGGAAGGAACGGGAACTGGCGCAACGGATGCAAACGTCAATGCACTGAACGCCTTCCGGCAGACGGGACATACTCTTGTCTCGGCAGGAGACCGGAATTGCATAATACAAAGAGTACCTGACACACGAAATGCGGGCCAATGACTGCCAGCGTTTCGTGTGTGCGATTGTTTCTCTGCGTGCCTGTCACCCGCCGGTTCAGGCGGAAGGCGCACGGAAGGGACATATGGCAAGGACAGAAGCGGTGCGGGTTGGAGCAGTGGTATCCTCGCTAGTGTTTAGTATAAATTCGTTTGCTCGTCATTTTTGATCATGTCATCCAGTTCTTCGTAGGTGATGTCTAGCTTTCCATGATCCACCAGGGCTTTGGCCAGCGATGGCACCGGACGTTCGGTCGGCTCATCCGTGTGCATCCACAGGTTCGACCGGATCATGCATTTGGCGCAGTGCATGAACGCCTCTTTCACAGTCACAATGATGGCAAATGAGGGTCGTTTGCCTTCGCAGGACAGGATTTCCAGAACCTTCGGATCGGCCACTATTTTGGCTTCTCCATTCACACGCAACGTTTCCCTAATTCCCGGAATCAAAAAGATCAGCCCTACATTCGGGTTCTGGATGATGTTTGTCAGCGTATCGGCTTTGCGGTTGCCGGGCCTGTCCGGGATGGCCAGTGTTTTTTCGTTCAGCACTTTTACAAACCCGGCCGGGTCCCCTTTGGGAGATACGTCAAAGTTCCGGTCCAGGTCGGAGGTGGCGATGGTAAGGAAAGGTGATTTCTCGATAAAGCTTCGGCAGTGCTCATCAATGTACTGAATCGTTTTCCGGGTTACGATCTCGCTGGGATACCCCATGATTCCCCGGAGTTCTTCCTCGGTGGCAATGACGTTGTCGAATGTCCATTCCATACGTTTGATTGTTTAGAGTAGTGAAAAACTTTTCTCAAAGGTTAGAAGTGTCCAATCTACACTTATTTTTTGAAAATCACAATGGTTATGATTTTTTTTAGTTGATTTAGAAACTTTCGTAGAAGATAGCGGGTTATTCGCCAGTCCTGTCCATGCGAATCGTTCGAAAATGCCGGTACTGGCAAGCAAGGATGCTCATTGCTTTTCGCAGGGGAGACCGGATGGTTTGTGATGCGTATTCCTCAGTCCGTAACGTTAGTTCAATCAGTAGCGGAAGCAAATCGATTCCTTTTCGCATGCGTTTGTGTAACACGTTTGCTTTACTGCCGGATGGTCTGTTTTGGTGTTCTTCCCTTGCAATGGATACCAACTCTCAAAGGCACTCCGCAGTGGAGTCTGAAGACCACGCTTAACGTGGGGGAATGGACCTGAACCACTAGGCAGTTCCCGTATTCCGATAGCACAGGCCACCATCGGAATTTTTTAAGGCAATAGCCATGACCCCAACGGATTCCTTATCTTTTGTTAACGTTTTGTTCCCGTAAGCCCACCTACCTTTGTTGTGTTCCATGAGTGGTCGCGTCGACCAAATACAATTCATCCATCACAGTAACCTTTTACACCAATGAAACGGATTATCCAGTTAGAAGAAGCAGCCCAGTTTGCACTTTCTGTCGTTGTCTTTGCGCAGTTGCCTTTCGGTTGGTGGGTCTATCCCGCCCTTTTGTTTTTGCCTGACCTGAGTATGATTGGCTACGCGGTCAATGCCCGGACCGGAGCCATTGCCTACAACCTGTTTCACCACAAGGCATTGGCCATTGCCCTGGGTCTGGCGGGCTTTTTTCTTGCCAGTCCCTACCTGTTGCTCACCGGTGCTATTCTGTTTGGTCACTCGGCCATGGACCGCATGATGGGGTATGGCTTGAAGTATGCGAAGGGTTTTGCCTTTACGCACCTGGGCCCGATCGGGTCAGCAAAACAGCCATCCGACTCATCGGCCGCCGTTTGACCCCTCTTATGGGAGCGATTGGCTTACGGCAACGGAGAATCTGCCTTCAGGATTTTGCCCAGGGAAGCGGGGGCGACTACCCGTCGAGTGGTTTTGAGCCCAGGAGCCAGAGTCAGGATGTTCCCCTCTGGCGCAAGCCTCCGCTTGTGCCTTGGTAAGTTAGCCTGACGGCTGGTAGTCAGGAGACTACCCAACACGCAGACGTAGTGAGCTTTGCAGTCGGGTAGTGAGGGGCGGAGGGCTTTCGGAAGAGAAGACTCAAACAAGCGATTCCTGTTTCAGAAACCGGATGCTCAACGGATAGTTATACGACTGATGACCGGTAACCTTCAGCGAATTCATGAGGATCACTACCTGGCTGAACAGAATTACAATGATCAAAATGGGAGGCGCGAAAAAGATCACAAAGGGAAGAAGGTAGAGTGACATGCTCAGTTGAAAATTGATCACATCAATGGCATGTTTACCAATATCTTTGACTTCATCCCGCTTCCAGATCCAGACCAGAACGGGTGGCAGGATCAAAAGGAGCAACCCGCTTAGGTGAAGCAGAGGCAACCATTTGCTGCCGGCTGCCGGGTCGACGGCATTTGATTCATACGCAGTGTCTGCCAGGACTGCAAAATCAACTGCCAATGCTGCGGCGATGGATTGCAGTGTGTACGCACGCGGGTCTACCTCACCATTTTCAATGCGCTGAATGGTTCGCACACTGATATCTGTCTTGGCAGCCAGGTCCTCTTGGGTCATGCCTTTCTTTAATCTCAGTTCTTTTATCAGTTGTCCGGTTTTCATAACTATTTTTTTTTCTCAAATAAAGGAGATAGCGGCAGACAGTGCCACTTCAATCACCCGACATTCACACGACAATACCGGAAAATAAGCTTTTGCGACCGTTTTTACTAACCATTGTGCAAAGAAGTTTCTTAAATATCAGGCGTTCAATCGCACGCGGCAACCGCTCGATACAGAACTACAAACAAACCCCCCTGCCGGTGCGGGCAGGGGGTTTGATGTTTGCGGAAGCTCCAGGCTAGGGAAGAGTTCTTAAAAAAGACCGGATCCATTGGTACACCTGGCAGCCAGACATCACCTCCGGAAGATCACCCATCCACTGGCTTCACACGTTATTTTCCTTGCTATGACTGGATGAATGCCAGGATATCGTTATTGATTGTCTCTGCCTCGGTGGTTGGCATGCCATGCGGGAAACCAGGATACAGGATAAGCTTTCCGTTTTTCAGAAGTTCATGTGCTTTTACAGCTGTGGTAGCGTAAGGTACGATCTGGTCGTCTTCCCCGTGAAGCACCAAAACAGGCATTTCAACACTTTTCAGATCTTCGGTGAAATCTGTCTCGGAAAACACTTGTATACAATCATACTGCGCTTTGATTCCACCCATCATTCCTTGCCTCCACCAGTTGTCTTGTATGCCTTTTTTTATCGTGGCTCCTTCCCGGTTGTACCCGAAAAACGGAAAGGTGATATCCTGGTAGAATTGAGCCCGGTTGTGCCGTGTATTGTGGCGAATGTCATCAAAAACCGCTAGGGGAACACCGTTAGGATTTCTTTCGTCCTGGATCATGTAGGGCGTGATGGCGCTGATCAGAACTACCTTTGCAACCCTGTCTTTGCCGTACCTGGCCGCGTATCGTATGGCCTCGCCGCCGCCGGTTGAATGTCCGATATGTATGGCGTTGGTAAGGTTTAAAAATTCGGTAAGCTCGGCTACATCCGCAGCGTAGGTGTCCATGTCGTTTCCTTTGTACGTTTGGGTAGAGCGGCCATGTCCGCGACGGTCATGGGCGATTACCCGGAATCCTTTTTCCAGAAAGAACATCACTTGAGCATCCCAGTCATCCGATGACAAGGGCCATCCATGGTGGAAGAAGATGGGTTGTCCTGCGCCTAAGTCTTTGAAATAAATTTCTGTTCCGTCTTTTACTGTTAACTTGTTCATGGTTTTGTTTTGTTAAAGGATGAATACTGAGTAGTTGGTAAGTACTAATCTGACAATGCAAAGTTGGTGTGAATACCCGGGGTTATCAATGGACACTTTCCGCTTAGAATTGCACTTTTTGCCCCAGGGGCTTATTTCAAATGGGCTCTTAAAATCCAGGCGGTTTTTTCATGGTCCTGCATGAGGCCAGTGATGAAATCACTCGTTCCTGCGTCGCCATATTCCTCTGTAAAACGATCGATGTTCTTTCGCAACTGAGCAATGACTGTTTCGTGGTCGGTAAGAAGCTGAGTGATGAATGCTGTGCTGTTCGTTGGCGAAAGGGAATCTTCTGGCAAACGAGTCAATTCAAGGAAGGCCTTTAATGCAGCGGGAGCAGCAAAGCCCAGCGTGCGTATTCTTTCGGCTATCGTATCAATGGCCCCGGCCAGCTGCAGGGCTTGCTCATCAAAAAGCTTATGTTTTTCGTAGAAGTCGGCACCTTCCACATTCCAGTGTGCATTTTTTGTTTTTGTAAAAAGCACATATTCATCGGCAAGCAGTGTTGACAGCTCATGGGCAACCTTTTGACGATTGTTTTCCGGTATTCCTATGTTTGTGTTCATGTGAGTTGGTATTGATGATTGGATGAGGCAAAGTTCTTTCAAATGGCTCGCCTTCTCAATGGACATACGTCGCCTTGCATTGCACTTTTTGCCCGTGCCGTTGAAAATGAAAACATAAAAGCGATTTGGGAAAGGCTTTTCCGTTGGCGGACAACCTGGAAACAAAAAAAGCATGACGGTGGAATCATGCTTTGTAACTACTCTGCCAGAGCCAGGTTAGAATTGTTTGCGGAACGCTGTTGGAGAGATGCCCGTATGCTTGGTGAAAAACCGAACAAAATAGGCATCGTCCTCGTAATTCAGACGATAGGCTATTTCCTTGACCGACAGGGCTGTATAAGCCAAAAGACGCTTGCTCTCAAGGATAATTCTGTTTTTGATGATGTCGTTTGGCGTATCTTTGCTTAGCAAGCCGATTTTCTTGCTGAGGTTTTTGGGGGTAACAAAAAGCAGATCGGCATAATCGGCAACGGTATGATGGGTTTTGTAATGTTGTTCTACCAACGTACTGAATTTTCTCAGAAACTGAACGTCTGTTTGTTGTTCATTCTCCGCCAACTGATGCTGTTCCTTCCAGATGCGGGTAGATTTCACAATAATCAGTTTTAGCAAAATTCGCAACATTTCTTCTGTACTGGCATCTTCACCTTCCATCTCAGATTGAATTTCCCTGATGATGTTCTGCATGTACAGCGATTGGCTGTCCTTTAATTCTATAAAAGGTACTTCAAACACGTTGTTGTATAAAATACCATCACAAGCCACTTCCTGGTCGTGCATTTCAATACAGTAAAAATCCCTGTTGAAATGCAACAACACTGCTTTCGTGTGGTCGCACGCCAGTAGCTTCAGTACAACTTTCGGATTAACAAAAAGTAACGCGTCTGTATTGAGGTTGAAATTCTGGAAATCAATTTGTATGGGCGTGTTTCCGGGTAAGAAAAGAATTTTTATATGGTCTGCAATTTTTTCCAAAGTCCCATCCGTAATTTCATTTTCTGAAAAGCGAAGGTTTCCGAATTGTTTGTATGAAAATTCTTTGAGCATTGATTTTAAACTATTTCGTTGGCTTTCGGTATGGGTTGGCGCGTAAATATATAAACTTTTCCGTTTGCCCGGGTGGCTATTCTAACGACGGGCCTCTTGTACCCGAGCCTGTCCTGGCTTACAGTAAAACACCCCCCTCTGGCGCAAGCGTCCGCTAGGGCCTACCCAACACGCAGACGTAGTCGGAGGCTCCGCCGAACGATGTTTACGTTGCAATTTCTTTCGGAATTTGTTTGTCAGGAAGTAGTTCTACGTGATGGGGTAGGCAGGCAACTGGTACGGGAAGTAATTGCCGATAAAGCTACTTTACCCGTTAGATTTACAAACTCGGCAGTGCGGACTTTATCACTTGGGAATACAAACCAATAATGGTTCCATTCGCAAAAGTTTGGAATACAATAGACCTTTGAGGCTGACCTGTCAGCGCCATACGAAAGCCCGGGAACAGGGACTTAAACTAGCCAGGCTCCTGAAGGAAGTCAGGAACGAAACTGCAAGCGGAAATGTATGACGCTCTGGCTACCGGTTGGTTTTCTCCACGTAAGCGGCCAGTTTCTCCAGTGTGGAGCGGGTTCCGTTCCAATTGTCTTCCACTTTGATCCCTGCGGGCAGGTCTTTGAAAACATAACTGACCAGCGTTCCGCCATCGGTAGGCTCAAAGGTTATTTCAATGGTCATATCCCCGGAAAACAAGGGGTCGTCTGATTGAAAGCGAACCGCTTGTAGTATTTTCCGGTCAGGGACCAGGTCAACAAAACGCGCGGTAAACCGGTCCTCTTTCCCGGCAGTTTTGCCTTGCACCCCTGTCTGGCTTTCAGGGTAAAACAACGACATTTCATAGCCGCCCCCAATGCGGAAGTCGAACGTGTGGACTTTTGCCCGCATCGTGTCTGGTGCCTGCCAGACTTCCAGGGCAGCGGGATCAGCGAAAGCTTTGTACACGGTCTCTGCTCTGGCATGTATCAGCCTTTCGTTTGTCGTTGTTTGTCCAGCGGCCATAGTCGTATCGGTTTTCAGTTGGTGCCAACCGCACAGGTATTGGCAAAAGTATCCTTTACGAACCAGACAAAATCAATGCCACGGCCAGACAAGGCGTTTTTTTGGAGCGTTTTCTAAAAGACAGTTCGCAAAGAGGGGGCGGTTGTAGCCCGGCGGAAAAACGGGTGACTACTTTCATACAAAAGCCGTAGTCAGAACACTACGCCCAGCGGGCTGCCCAATGCTAAATCGTTTTGTGTTAACCACTCACTCCATTCCAAAGCTATAGGAAACCCAATGGCTTTCCCAGTCGGCCTCGGCTGGCTGAGGACAGGCAATCATGTGGGTCGCATGCAGAAACCAGTCTCCTTTGCGGTTGAGGATGAAACGGCAAATCCCTCTGGTGTCGGTCCGGGCCAGCTGTCGGGTAGCCGCCTGGCCGCCCGTCCGGTTACGGATGGTAATAACCTTGCCAGCCAGCGGCTTGTTGTCAAAGAAAACCTGTGCACGCAGCGTGCTTCCCACCGCCAGTGCATAGGGATTCTGCAACAGGACCATTTCAAACCGGTGCCCGATGCGGGCCTTGTGCAAGGTATCAGGCATCACCTTTCCGCTTTGTACCAGACACTTGAGGTAGCGGGCGTACCGTTCGCGTTGCTGGGGGCGGGCAGTTTTGGAAATGTCAATGTTCTCGATATGATCTTCCTTCAGATACGCCAGGAACTTTTTGTTTTCCAGGGTGATTCTGGCATAGTCTCTTTCCATGGCAACAAGCCCCAGGCCTTCGAAATCCACTTTTTTCCCAAGAACGGGCAAGGTTCCCTCCGCTGTCTGGGTGAGCAAATCTTCCCGCTGTGTCCGGGTGATGAGCTCAAATTTTTTGGTGATCCCTTTCTGGAGATTGCGTTCCAGCTCCACATTAAACCCATCGGCCACAAACAGATGCACTTCCAGCGTGTCGCCCCTGTTGAGCCTGTAAGCGGAGGCTACCAGGATATACTCATGCGCATACGCGGTTAGCAAAACGGCGGTTAGCAAAACGGCGGTTAGCAGTGATACCACCAGCAGTGACTTTTTCATACCAGATCAGATTATGCTTGTGTGACTTCGGTTGACGATCGTCGCGGGAACATCCGGTTTCATGCAGTACGCCCACACCTCCGATGGTAAAACAGATCAATCCGTTACCATCACCGATTGACCCGCGTACGTAAATTGCCTGAACAGGGAATGGCTCCGTGCCGTAAACCTACAATTTAATTTCAAAGGAACTTCGCACAAATATAACAGTGCATGTGATGGAAAAAAACGTGTGCTTGTGAGACGTTCCGTGCGGGAGGACAGGCAAGTAGTATCCTTGCAAAAAGCAAAACCGTGTGATCGGATATTCCCGGACACACTCTCTGGGGAGGAGGGGATTGAAAATCGGGCCACAGAACCTGCCGCAGGCTGTACCCGCATCCGGGTGTTGGGTACTCTACTCTCCCGGTGAAGGATGCGGAAATAGTGACGCCTGTCGTCGGGCAAGCGGTTACGGGTGTAGCAAGCTTGCCCGGCAACAGGCGTCTGGCCTGCTATTGCCCAACCGGGAAGGGGTGTGATCGTGTAGGAGCAAGCTGGAAATACTCTTCAAACCATTCCCGTACCGCGTGCAGGTTGTCTTCGGCATACGGATGCAAGTCGCCGAGCTGTTCGAGGTCGTTGGTCCAGCCGTTGCCGTAATGGCGTACCTTCACCACTTGGTACTCATAGCCGTCGGGCAGGAGGTTGATCAGGAGCGTTCCCTGAACCAGTCCCATCCGGGGCCCGTTCCGGAGAACGTCAATCCAGTATCCGCCCGCATTCGTACATCAATAGTCATCGTAACCGTAATCCCAGCTGGCAAAACGCGACCAGCCGACCCTTACCCATGAACGCACACGACCTGCTCGGCCAGCATCTGGCAAAATACAACCTTCTCACGGACGAGGAGATACACCGCTTCGCGCGTGAATTCCAGGAAGTCAACATCAGGAAAAGGCAATACATCGTTCAGCCCGGTTTCGTGGCCCGGCACCGGAATTTTGTAGCGAAAGGGGCTTTCCGTTCGTTTGTGGTAGGTGACCAGGGCAGCGACCATACGATTTCCTTTGCGATTGAAGACTGGTGGATCACCGATTACAACAGCTATGTTTTTCAGCAACCCGCCACCCTGTTTGTCATGGCCCTCGAAGACAGTGTGATCCTTCAGGTCGATTACGAAAGCGAGCAGAAATTGAAAAGGGAGAACCATGCCTGCGAAACCATCTTCCGAATCATGGCCGAACGAGGCCTGGCGTTTTACCAGCGGAGGCTGATTGACAACCTTACCCTTTCGGCCGAGGAGCGGTACGAACACTTTTTGTACAAATACCCCCAGATCGTGCAGCGGATGCCGCAGTATGCGCTGGCGTCTTACCTGAACATGACCACCGAGTTCTTGTCCAAGATCCGAAACCAGAAGGCTTCCCGGAAACGTTGAACTGCTTCAACCTCTTTTCTTAATCTACTTCATTGGAGCAGCCGGGGTGTACATGCCATCTTTGCAGTGTCAATAGTGACAACCGATGCTAAACCTGCAAACGACCATGAACACACATTCCGAAACATCCTTTGCCGTTCCGACCCGCGCCGAAGTCTCGGCCGGAAACCAGGCCATTTTCGACAGTCTCCAGAAGGGCCTGGGCTTTGTGCCCAACCTGTATGCCTACTTTGCCAAAAATGAAACCGCACTCGGCGATTATTTGTCGCTCCAGAATCGCAAAAGCACCCTTCGGGCCAAGGAACGCGAGGTTATCAACCTGGTCACCAGCCAGATCAACGGATGCCGGTATTGCCAGAGTGCCCACACCGTATTGGGCCGGATGCATGGACTGACCGACGAACAAATCCTGGAAATCAGAGCCGGAGCCGCCTCCTTTGACTCCCGCCTGGACGCGCTGGCAAAGTTAACCGCCTCCGTGGTAACCAACAAGGGTGCGGCCGGTCCGGAAGCCAGATCGGCTTTTTTTGAAGCGGGCTATACCGAAGCCCATCTGATTGATGCGGTCATTGTCATCGGCGACAAAATCATCAGCAACTACCTGCACCGGCTTACCGGTCTGCCGGTTGATTTTCCCCTGGCCGACGAACTGCCGGAGTGAGGTTTTCTCCGGGAAAATCCCGACTCCCTCCAACAGGTTGATCCCTTGTCTCATTCATTCTTATCATATCTTGTATGAAAAAATATACCATTGTCCTGGTTCTGGCCGGGCTTGCCCTGGCCGGCCTTCGGGCACAAAACAAAGTGGAAGCGGAATACATTTCGTTGCTGGGCGAAACGCTCTTTCCGGAAGGAATCCTCGCCCTGCCCGACGGCTCCCTCCTGGTCGGCGGATTCGGGGATGGCTCGATCCAGAAAATAGACAGGAACCGGAAGGTTTCGTACTTCAGTAACAAAGGGGAGAACGGCATGTCCATTGCGGTAGGCATGGCCTACGACCGTACCCGCAACCAGTTGTGGGTGGCTAATTTCAATTTCAAGACTGCAAGCGGGAATCCGGGTAGTAACCTCAAGCTGTTTGATGCGGGCAGTGGCCGGTTACTCAAGACCGTTCCGGAAACCTACATCGAGGGGGTGTTTTTCAACGAGGTTGTGCTGGATGCCAGTCACAACGTGTATGTTACCAATACGTTCGGTCCGCAGATCTACACCACAAACGCCAACCGCAGCGAGGCCACGGTTTTCGTGGAAAACGATCTGCTGGCCAATCCGGCTCCCGACCAGCCCTTTGACCTGAACGGACTGAGCATCACACCCGACGGCAAGTACCTGATCGCCTCGGTGATGGACCGGCTCGATGCCGGAGACGGCAGGCTGGTGCGGATCGACCTGGCCACCCGGGAAGCGCGTGCCATTGAACTCAGAGGCGGCGAAGCAGTGAAAGCTTTTGCGGGCTCGGACGGCATGTTTTTTCACAACAACCGGTTGTACATGGTCAATGTCTACGCACAGGCCGGGGCCATCCTCACGGCAACGTTTACGGACGATTATTCGGTAGCCAGCCTGAAACTCCATCCGGAACACAATTCCCTGTATAACCGCCCTACAGCCTCCGCCATTGCCAACAACCGTTTGTATACCGTAAACAGTCAGCTCAACCATATCATTGACGATGCGGATGGCAAACTGAACACCCCTCCCGTGTTGCCTTTCAAGGTAGTAAGCATACCCCTGGACAAATTCTGACCTCCGTCGGATGGCCGGACAACGAATATTGTGTCTGGGCGTGGCGTGAGACGTAACGCAAAAAATGTGGATGCTGCCATCGGTGAACCTTGGTCCGGAACCTGTACGAAAAAAGCCCCTTCAGGAAAAGTCCCGAAGGGGCGGCTCGGAAGGATGGTCCATTCGGCCGGGCGGCAAGTGGCCGCTTCAATCGATACGGATGCTCTCGATGCCTTTTTCCAGGGCGCGATCTTTCACTCCCGGAACCTTGACACCCTCCGCCCGGAACACCGTCACGTCGGTCATGCCCAGAAACCCCAGGAACGCTTTCAGGTAAGGCGCCACGAAGTCGTTGCCTTGCCCGGGGCCTTCCGAATAGATGCCGCCGGAAGACATGGCGACATACACCTTTTTGCCCGTAACCTTGCCGACCGGACCGTTCTCGCCATAGCCGAAGGTGATTCCGGCCCGCGTGACATGATCAATCCAGGATTTGAGCACGGCGGGAATGGTGTAGTTGTAAAGGGGCGCCCCCATGACAATGACATCGGCTGCCAGTAACTGCTGCACGGACTCATCGGAAAAGCGGATGAGTTCCTTCTCTGCTGCGGTCAGCCGGTCGGCGGGGACAAAGAAGGTGTGCAGGATGGCCGGACTCAGATGCGGAATGTCCCGGTCAACCAGGTTGAGTTCTTCGACGGTGCTGCCCGGATACTTCTCGACGACCTTTTCGACGATGGCGTTGCCCAGCCTGACGCTATACGATTCATTGCCCTGAAGGCTTGACATTACATGCAGGATTCGTTTCATAAAAGTTTGGGGTTGAATGATTGCTTGCTTTCGCGATTGCTAGGGGCAAAAGTAGCCGGTGCAACTATGCAAAAGATAGTACTTACCCAAAGGAAAGCGGTTACTTTTGGGAAAGTGCGTACCTTTGGTCATGACAACGACACGTATGAAAACGATGATTCCGGAGGCTATCCCCGGCAAGGAAGAATGCGCCAGTTCGCTTGCCAGTGTGCTGGATGCCTTGTATGTGCTGAACGGAAAATGGAAGCTGGCCATCATCCTGAACCTGATGCATTCGCCGAAACGCTTCAACGAGTTGCAGAACGAAATATCCGGCATCTCACCCAAGGTGCTGGCCAATGAGCTGAAAAACCTGGAACTGAACGAGTTTGTCAAACGCAACGTGTATGCAACCACACCGGTGACCATCGTTTACGAAGCCACCGATTATAGCCGCACTCTGAAAAACGTGCTGCGGGAGCTTAGTGAGTGGGGCCGCCAACACCGGGAAAAACTCAGGCAAAGCATGCGGCAGTGACCCAGTTCGCTTTTCGAATGAGCGGTCCGGTCACGGATCACCGTACCACGTCGGATTCGGCCACCAGGAATGTCGCATCCACACTGCATGGTTATCCTCGTTTCTGGCGAATTTTGCCCCGGATCAACTCGAAAAAAATCGAAATGAGAAAAATTATTGTCCAGGAATTTATTTCACTGGACGGCATCATCCAGGCACCTGGCGCACCGGAGGAAGATAATTCCGGCGGTTTTCAGTACGGAGGCTGGACAGCACCGTATTTTTATCAGGCCGACAAAGAGGCCGATGCGTTCATGCAGAAAAACCTGGAAGTGACGGATCTTCTGCTGGGCAGGAAGACCTATGAGCTGTTTGCCGCTTACTGGCCCGACAATGCCGACCGATGGCCGGGAATCCAGGAGGTTACCAAATATGTGGTTTCGGATGGTCTGGTGGCACTTACCTGGGCCAATTCCGAGCGGATTTCCGGTGACGTGGTCGCACGCATTCAGGAACTCAAGGCCGGCGAGGGATCGGTTTTGAAGGTAATCGGCAGTGGGGATTTCGCCCAGACATTGTTTGCACACGACCTGGTAGATGAATTGTGGCTGATGATCTTCCCGCTTACACTCGGATCGGGAAAGCGTTTGTTCGGGAAAGGGGTTATTCCGGCGGCGTTTGCCCTGACCGAAAGCCTGGTCACTTCCAACGGTGTGATCTTTGCCAATTACAGGCGGGCCGGGGACATCCAGACCGGTACCATCGGCGGGTGACCACAGCCGGCAACCGTACCAGGTGCAACGGATTTGTCTCTGCGCATGCGGGCCCGACGCCTGTAGGTATCCCAGTGGTTACCAGCAGTCGCGTGGCCGGGAATCAGTTAAACGACTGCCTGAAATCCAGGGGGGAGAGCTTTGTCTTTGTTTTGAACAGCCTGCTGAACGACTGCGGATGTTCAAAGCCTAGTTCGTACGCGATTTCTGAAACGGACAGGCGGGACGTGGACAATTTTTCCTTGGCTTTCTCGATGAGCTTGTTGTGGATATGCTGCTGGGCGTTCTGCCCGGTAAGGCTTCGCAGCATGTCGCTCAGGTAGCTTGGCGAAATGTGCAGTTTGTCAGCGACATACTGAACGGTGGGCAGCCCGTTCGCCAGGGATTTTTCATTGCTGAAATAGTCGTCCAGAAGCACCTCCAGCCGGAGCAGGTAATCGTTGTGGACCGCTTTGCGGGTGATGAACTGCCGCTTGTAAAAACGGTTGCAGTAGTTCAGCAGCAATTCGATCTGTGCAATCATCACATCCTGGCTGAAGTCGTCTATCCGGCCCTGCAGTTCCTCATCCATTAGCCTGAAAATGGACAGGATGGTTTCCTTTTCCTTCTCGGATACATGCAAGGCCTCGTTGGCCGCGTATGAAAAGAACCCGTATTCCTTGATTTTCTGGGCCAGCGGATAGGATAGGAAAAAATCCGGATGGACAAGCAGCAGATTGCCGAGGGCGTTGGTGTTCCTGGGGCTTTCAAACGGCTGGTTGGGCGCCGTGAATACCAAACCGCCTTCGCCGAAGTCATAGTGGGTCTGCCCGTATTTCGCTTTGCCACCCGTATGGGTCTTGTAGGCAATCTTGTAAAAGTTCAGCACCATGGAAGGGGGCAGTTCCTCCGCAGGCAACTTCATGTCCTTGATCGTGATAAAACTTACCATCGGGTGCAGGGGCTTGGGCAGACCGAACACCCGGTGGAAATCCGTCAACGATTCAAACACATACGGGGGCTTTTCTTCTTTTTTCATCCTGCCAATTTTGTCCTGCAAATGTACGGAATTACCACGGGCATTCCCCCGTTTCAGGGTTGTGTTCCTCACTGATGAATTTGCCCGTCGGGCCGTCCGCGCCGATCATGGCATACCTGGCAATGCGGGCACCGCCTTCCTGGACTGTGCCGGTGCCCCGGTGACCATTGAAGTCAGTAGCCACAAAACCGGGACAAACGGCATTGACCCGGAAAGGGGTATCCCGCAACTCGTACGCCAGGTCGATGGTGTACATGTTGAGTGCCGCTTTGGAGGCCGGGTAAACGGCGGCTTTGTGTGTATAATACTTCCAGGCGGGGTCGCTGTGAAGGGTCAGCGAGCATCCGCTGGAAGAGACGTTTACAATGCGTGGCTGCGGCGATTTTCTCAACAGGTCGATAAACGCCTGCGTCACCCGTGCCACACCGTACACATTGGTTTCGAATACCTACTTGAATTGATCGATGCTCGCTTCCAGGGCAGCCTGGGGCCAACCCCCGTTGATGCCCGCATTGTTGATGAGCACGTCAAGCACTTCGGTTCTTTTGCCGATTTCCCTGCGGGCGGCTTGTACCGATTCGTCGTCGGTGACATCCACTCGGATGACTTCCACCTGTGTCAGGCCTTCTGCTTGCAGCGTTTCGACGGCGGCAAGGCCCTTTTGCAGGCTGCGGCTCCCCAGGAAAACATAATATCCGTTTTGCAGCAACTGCCTTGCGGTTTCGAAGCCAATGCCTTTGTTAGCTCCCGTAATGAGTGCTTTTTTCATGTGCTTGTTTTTCTTAATGCGTGTAGACCGCTGCAAAATCCCTTGCAAAGTCGGCCAGTTTTGTTTTTCCAAACGCGGGTTTGTGACGGTAAAAATCTTCGTAAAGGCTGCCGTCGCGTTGGGCCGCCTGCATCCGGATGAAGCCACGGGCGATCCACTCGTTCATGCCCCTGTCGAGCATTGACTGGAGCATCTGCCCGTCCGGTACCACTGTCCATTTCAGGTTCGGGTTACCGATGGCTTCTCCCAGGGCTCGTGCTATTTCGTTGGGCGACACTTCGTCGCTGGCGATGTAGCGTATGGTTTTGCCTTCGAACGAGGATTCCATTTCTTCCACGATGGCCGCGGCGATGTCCAACGGTGACACCCAGGGTTCCCTGGTATCGCCACCATAGGTGGACAGGATCTCCCCCGTGCTTTGGATGGTTGGCAGGCTCCGGAAAAGATTGGTGAAGAAGCCGACTGGTCGCATGAACCGGATGGCTATCTCATCGGGCAATTGTCTCAGGATGGTCTCCACCCTGTGGTGCAGGTGCAGGCTGCCGGTGCCTGTGTCGGTATGCGCCCCGATGCTGCTCAGGTGCACGACGCGCTTCACGCCCGACTGCGCTACGGCCTGCTGGTAGTTGTGGGCAATCCGGTCGAAAGCCGCCACGAAATCCATGTTTTTGTCGAAGATGCTGCCGATGCCTTCCCAGGCCTCCATCAGGTAGACCACATCGGCCCCGGTGAACGCCTTGCCTAAGAAACCGGTATCCTGAAATGTTCCGATGGCCGCGGTGGCACCCAGGGCTTCAATGTCTTTCTGCCTTTCGGCTTTGCTGGTGATCACGGTCACGTGATGTCCGTTGTGTACCAGGGCGGGAGCCAGTGCTCTCCCGATGTTCCCCAGCGAACCTGTAAGTACGATGTTCATGGATCTGTTTTTTTGTTGAGGCAAAGGTCTGCAACAAGTCAAAAACAGATGTAACCGAATCGGGGGATTCCGTAACAAAAATGGGGATGACGGGAACAGTGCCGGATTTGCAAGGTATCTCACCGGGACCAGTCCTGGAAGCGGCGGGCAACGTTGTGACTAATCCTTTGTTGCGGGGTTGCCTGTTACTGCGCTATCCAGCTTCGGAACGGAGCGGTGTTGGCCTGGCTGGTGGAAAGGTATTTCTGACATCCTTTCAGTTTCACGGCCAGGGTGTTCTTGGTATAGTATTCTATTTTTTCGATGTGGGGCTTGTGGACCAGTTCGCTGCGATTGAGCCTGAAAAAATCCGAGGGATCCAGCTGTTCTTCTATTTCTTTCAATGTCGGTTCGGTAAGCAGATGCTTTTTGCCTGTGGCGTCGTACGCAAAAACCACACCCGCGCTGGCTTCAAAATAGCTGATGTTTTCGGTATCCAGGAAATAAATGCCCTGATGGGTGTGAACGGTAAACCGCTTTTTGAACGGTTTTCTGGACAGGGTTTCCTCCAGCCTTTTCAGAAGACTGCCCGTCAGGGCGGCAGTGTCATCTTTGGGGGCCTTGCGGAACAGTAGGAACTTGTCCCAGGCTTTCAGGAAACGTTCTTTGGAAAAAGGTTTCAGCAGGTACGCGATGCCATTGCTGTCAAAGGCATTGATCCAGTACTGGTCATACGCGGTTGTGAAGATGATGGGGCAGGACAGGGAAACCTGATCGTAGATCTCAAATGCGTTTCCATCCAGCAGCTCGATGTCTGAAAATATCAGGTCCACCGGATTGCTTTGCAGAAACGCGATGCCCATTGCCACCATGTCCAGCTCGGCCATGACTTCGGTGGGGGCATCCAGTTCTTTCAGAAACCGCTTGAGCTTTTTTCTTGCCGGAATTTCGTCTTCCAGGATCAATACCTTGATCATAGCACTTTCGTATGGATGATGGGAATGATTACCGAAAAGGTAGTCTCCGATTGCTGTATTTCAACAGGCTTTTCGGTCAGCAATTTATACTGTTCCCGCATATTGTTCAACGCCCGTCCGTACGTTTGTTTGGCATTTCGTTTTCGATGGACATTGTTGGACGCACGGACGGTTTCCGTTACCTCTATGGTGATGCGGACAGGATTTTCCGCATTTCCCAGATTGTGTTGAACGGCATTTTCGATGAGCAGTTGCAGGGTGAGCGGCACGATATAACCCGTGGGGCTGGTGCACGCGACGGTCATTTGGTAGGCGTTTCCGTACTTGTGCTCGATGAGCCTGAAATACTGTTCGGCAAACGCCAGTTCCTCGCCCAGGCTGATGAGCTTTTTGTCGGACGCCTGCAAAACATACCGGTAGATCTCGGCAAATTCATTGAGGAAATGGGATGCTTTGTCTTTGTCCTCCTCGATCAGCTGATCCAGTACATTCAGGTTATTGAACAAGAAATGCGGGTTGAGCTGTGATTTCAGCTGGTGGATCTTGCTTTCGGCAAGCGACTGGTGGTAGCTTGCCAATTGCCGCTGGTGGTTTTTGCTTTGGTTGTAATACTGGTAGGCAAGGAAAAAACTGCCATAGATGAATCCGTCCAGAAAGTCGGAAAACAGGGCGAAGAAAAAGGTTTCCCTGTTGAAATTCCGCTCCACGGTACCAAACAGGAGAGCGATGGCCAATCCGATGGCCTTCATGGCCAGCAGGTAGGCGAGCAGTGACGATCCGAATATCTTCAGCATTTCCCGGGTGCTGAAAACATCCGATTTCTGCCATTTGCTGACAAAGGAAAACGTGATGACAAACAGAACCCCCGTCTTGACCAGGGTGAACAAGGCGGCCTCGGGAGTGAAGGTATATGCATTGATTTCCTGCCATTCGGTCATCCGTATGTAAATGGACTGCACATAGGCGAAAAGAAGGATGAACAGCAGGAAATACCTGTTCCGGTTCAGTCTGGCAAGCCATCTTTTCATCAGAAGTTTGATCCAGTGCGGGTGAACGGCAGTTTCGGGTGGAGGGGTTTTGTGCATTGCAGCCATACTATTTTTTTCGTCTTTCTGTCGCCTTCCGATGGAAAAGCCGCGGGTGTGCATGCATGTTCTCCGGAAGGACAATCAGGATTGTGTTGAATGAAATCTTCGGACAATCCCAAATGTAAAAAACAGGCGTGTAAAAATACAGGCCTGTTTTTTTTGACAAACCCAACCGGCGGTCTATTTTTTCTTTTCCGGGAACGAAGCTATGGTATTTCCGGATTCGTCAAAAAAGTCGAGTTTGGCATTGTTATCCTTGTCCACATAAAACATGGCCCTGGGCATGCCTTTGCTGTCAAACAGGAACAGGCCGTTGTTTTCGCTCCTCGACTTTCCGAGCATTACACGCGGCGCACCTCCAACCAGGCCCTGGGCTTCATAGGCTTTGTATTTTGCCTCCGCCGCTTTCGGGTCCTGTTTGCCCAGTTTTTCCAGTTCTTTCATGATCTCTGCGGTACGGAGCTGCGACTCCCGTGAGGGCCGGTCGTTGAACAGCAAGCCACTGCTGACGAAGCGTTTGTCGCCTTCGCGATAATCCTGGGTAAGCAACTGCATCACCTGGTCGCCGTCGTACTGGTCGTAGGTAAGCGAAAGCCCTGAACTGTGTCCGTCCTTTGTTTTCTGTCCGTCGTAAATGAAGCCCCCGCACTCGATGCCATCCTCATTGAAGAACAGCATGCCCGAGCGTTTTTTCCTGCTCTCGTTGGTGGGCTTGTCGTTGATCCTGGCAGTGCCGGTCGGGAAACGGTCGACATTGGTAAGGATCATTTTTACCGTACCGTCTTTTTCAATGATGTTGATCCTTTCCACATCAATCTCGTTGAATCTCTGGTTGGCATTTGGTTTGAAGGCGGAACTGACCGCAAAAACAACGCCAACAGCGGTAGCTACGGCAAATGTTCTCAGGAAAACTATTTCTTTGTTCATTGTCGAATGGATTGGTTGTGAAACGTTCGATTCGGTGACAAAGCTACAGCAGTTGTGTGGCCGGCCTGACAACAAAACAATGGATGCGGGAAAAAAACGAACGAATGCAGGAAAATCCGGATTGAGTTTGAGACGAAGCCTGGCACCAGGAGCATCAGGTGCTGTTGCGGCGGTAGCTGTAAAACAGGGTTCGCATTCGGTCAAAAACCAACCAGCTGTCTCTTGATGCGGTTGTATATTTATCCGAATTGTATGTAAGCCAATCGCAGTTGTTGGCTGATTGCCTGATGGCGTATCCAGGCCGCTCGCAAGTGGCAGAGCGGCAGGCATCTTACGCGTTATCGATGAGGTGGTCAAGGACGGTGTTTTCCAACAGAAGAACATGCGCAACATGGGTCTTTCCACGGAGCGAGTGGTTGCCTCGTTGCGAGAACAGGGACAGTCGCATCTGAGTACGATGGAACAGACGTCTAGGGAAGACGGCGGAAGCTTTACAATCACCCAACAGAAAGATTCCTGTTCGGGATTGTTACTGCTGCTCATCCGGGTGGTCAGCCGATGGCTGGAAAGCCATGTCTGTCCGTCTCCAAGCGGGTTGTAACGTCACAAACGGATTGTCCCATACAAACAAGAAAGACCCGGGTTTGTGCCTGGGTCTTTCTTGTCTTAATACGTTTTGTTTTTTGCCGGTTCGCTTTTGGATTGGGCAGTTGGCTCGTTTTTGATGCGTGGCGACTGCTTGGTGATGTTGTGTTTCACAATGTATTCATCCAGGCACGGGTCGCACCACACGGTCGAAAAACTATGGTCGGGCAAGGCTTTGCCGCATTTTCTACATACACTAAACATAGGTTAGTCTGATTGGATAAGGATTACTGGAATAGGTGCTCGTCAAATGGATAGTATGCTGTGAAGTAGTAGGTTCCTACAACTGAGAACCGGTTGCTCGGTTATTTGGCTTTTTCGTTTTTCGTAAGTTTGAGTTTGAACAGGCCGTCTTTGAGTACGATTTCATCTTTCTTATCCGTCTTCCGGTAGCCGCGTCCTTCCGGGTCAATGTCTGAATCATAGCCGGTGGCACTGGTCACCGCTTTGTCTTCCATTTTGTTCACAATGCGGTCCACGCCGCCAAAGACGGTTGCGGCGGCTTTTTCCTTGAAGTACGTCCCATCCAGCGTCGCATTGAACTTGCCTTCAATGCCATTGGCATTGGAAGAGGTCACCTCGATGGTACCGCCGTCGACGCGCCGCGATTTGCCCACGTGGTATTCCATGCGGGGGGCCTTGGTTTCTTCCACATATTTCACATACGCCACACCTTTGTATTTGCCTTCGGCCATCAGTGCCGAAATTTCTTTGTCGCTTCGGTAATCCTCGTCCATGATCTGGTAAAGGCCTACCTGGGGCAGTTCGTTTTTGTCGAAGTTCACAAACCAGAAGCGCAACGACTTGTCGGGCTTGATGGCGTTGGCGGTAATGTACCACACGGCACCGATCCGGATGCGGCGGGGTTCTGCCTTGAATTCCTTTCCGTCAAGCTGGACACTCAACGTGTTTTCATTGGCGACCTGAGCCCATACGGCGCTGCTGCATAACAAGGCGAAACATACGATGAATGATTTCATGGTGAGAGCGTTAGAGGTGTGACTGGTGCAAGAACCATAGATCGGAAACCGGAACAAGAGGTCTAAGGTACACAATAAATAATGGAAATACAAAGCGCGGGCACTGCCCTTTTTGGTGGGGCGAATATACGGGTTTTGGTCTTTGGAAAGATACTGTTTTTGTTTTTACTTCTGGGTGTAAACCTCTTTCGGGTATTACCCGGATGGGGGTCGGTTTGCCACGCCATGCGGAAACTGTAGGATGCATATGCAGTGCCTGGCAGCATTGGCATGATGTTTTACGCAGCTTAGCCATAATACTATTATACATAAAAAAACGACAACTATGAAACTGGTAAATAGCAGCATTTTCTTATTACTACTTTTTCTATTGGGCAGTTGCTCCGTCATTGGAGGCATATTCAAGGCCGGTGTATGGACAGGTATCATCCTGATTGTGCTGGTGGTAGGATTTTTGATATACCTGTTCGGACGTCGTTCAAATTCCTGATATACCATAGTTTCCTGCCGGGAAGCCAAAGGGACCGGATGGGAAACCTGTGAAATCGTAGCCGATATAGTTTATGGAAACCAAAGTCTTATTGATCGAGGATGAAGCGGATCTGTGTATGATTTTAAAAAAGCTTCTGGAGCGGGAACATTTCGTGGTCGAAAGTGCACACACCATTGCAGATGGAATTGAAAAGATAAAGATGTTTGACCCAGCCATTGTTTTTCTGGATCACACCTTGCCCGACGGCTCAGGAGTCAATATCATTCCGGTATTGAAACAGTTGTGTCCGCAGGCCCGGCTGGTGATGATCAGCGCGATGGAACAAGTCATGAAAGAAGCCCTGGAGCAAGGCGCCGACAGGTTTATCAAAAAGCCGTTCCGGTTTGAGAATGTACTTGATTTCGTGGTATCCGAAAGCAAAAACAGGCTCTGATCCGTAGGCGGGTGGGCTACCATCCGCCTTGCAGACCGTCCAGCAGGGCCTGCTGGTAGTGGGCCTTGTCAAAACTGTAGTAGTACGGAGCCTTGTGGGCTACCCCGCTTTTGCGTTCCTCCCATCGTTTCAAAATGCCGAATCCCGTTATCTTTCGCTGGAAGTTGCGCCGGTCCAGCTTTTTACCCAGAATCGTTTCGTACAGTTTCTGCAACTCGGGCATGGTGAACTTCTCCGGAAGCAGGTTGTAGCCTATTGGCTGGTAGTTCAGTTGCAGGCGCAACATCTCCAGCGCACGGTTCAGAATCTGGTTGTGGTCGAGCATCAGCGTATGTATTTTGTTCAGGTCCCACCAGAGGCAAGCCTCCGAAAACGAATCGGGCATGGGCGTTACCTCTGAAAACTCGACCAGGGCATAAAACCCTATTGTCAGAAAACGCTGGGTAAACCAGTTGTCGGCCTCAATGTCAATTCCCGATTGTTGGAGTGTCGCGATCAGGTCCCCGTTGTCGGAACGGGCAGGGTCGCTGAAAACATGGAATTGCTGCAAGAAAATATCCGACAATCCGGTCCGCTCCTGCAAAACCCGGCTGGCGGCCCGTTCCACTGATTCATCTTTCCGTACAAAGCCTCCCGGCAGTCCCCATTTGTCGCGGTCCTTCATTTTAAGCAAAAGCACTTTGAGCAGATTTTCGTGGAAACCAAACACCACGCAGTCCACCGAGAGGTGTGGGAGGAATTGACGCGATCCGTTCTGAATCAGATCGGCTAATTGTTGTTGCTGCATTGTCATAATCAAAGGCAAAGTCTGCTGCAAAGGAAAACAATTCTTTCGGGATTTGCTTTTCCATCAAAAAAAACTATCATTGTCTTAAAATAATACAATAAAGAATAGTATGCTAAAAAGTGCTGAAACCTGCCCCTTCAGGATCAACGCAGGTTTTCAGCAGAAAACCGCTACCAACCATACGAGCGCATACCTATCCAACTCTTTTCACCTGTAATCGTTACAAGCCACATGATTCGTAAGCTTACATTCTTGTTTTTATTTCTTGCGGTGTCTTTGTCACAGGCACAAACGCTGGCTCCGGGCCCCCAAGTGTTGACATTCTTTTCGGATGCCGACGATACCGAGCAGCCGTACGGACTGTATTTACCCAAAAACTACGATCCTCAGAAAAAATATCCGCTGGTCATCATGCTGCACGGGGCAGGTTCCAATCACCGGCTTTCGTTGCGGCGGGTGTTTGGCAAAAGCAACGCCGAAGGAGAAACCGATGTGGAAGCCACCCGTTATTTTCCGCAGTGGCAGGATGTGGACTACATCGTTGCCTCGCCCTATGCCCGCGGAACAGCGGGTTACCAGGGCATTCCTGAAAACGATGTGTATGACGTGCTGGCAGATGTGAAAAAACGCTTCAGCATTGATGAAGACCGCATTTACCTCACCGGTCTGTCGATGGGCGGAGGCGGAACGCTATGGATCGGAATGACTCGTCCGGACATCTGGGCGGCCATTGCACCGGTTTGTCCGGCCCCTCCCAAAGGCACCATCGACCTGGCCATGAATGCGCTGAACTACCCGGCTCATTTCTTTCACGGTGACGCCGACCCGGCGGTTCCCGTAACCGTAAGCCGCGACTGGGTGAAGAAATTGCAGGAACTGGGTAGCAAAGTGGAATATAAAGAATACCCAGGCGTGAAACACGACAGCTGGGTGCCTGCCTACAAGGACGAATTTATTTTTGGCTGGTTTAGCCAGTTCAAACGCAACCGGTTTCCGGAGCAGGTGCGATTTGCCACCCGCCAATACAAATACGACAAGGCCTACTGGGTGCAGTTGGACCGGTTCACACCAGGTACGTTAACAAGCATTGATGTAAAATTTACAGCGCCTAACCAACTGGATATCAAGACGAAGGCACTGAATGCGTTTACGTTGAATCTGGCCGGGCATCCGCAGTTCAAAGCCGGGCAGCCCCTGCAAGTAACCGTCGATGGCAAGAAAGTGAAAGTACCATCGACGGAAACATTGGCGATGAGCCTGCAAAACGGCAAATGGACTGTGGCTACCACCGCTCCCGTTGCAGCCAAAAAGCCAGGAGCCGAGGGGCCGATCAGCGAGGCGTTTGCGTCGCGCCACATTTACGTGTACGGCACGGGCGGCAATCCTTCGGAAGAAGAGTTGAAAGTCCGGCGCGAAATGGCGGTTCATGCGGCGGCGTGGTCAGCGTACCGGGGAGAATTCCTGGGCCGTATGCTGTTTTTTCCGCGGGTACTGGCCGACAAGGAAGTGCGTCCCAGCGACCTGGAAAGTTCCAACCTGATTTTGTTTGGCACCAAGGCTACCAACACCCTGATTGACAAATTCAGCGACCGGCTGCCGATGCAACTGACCGATGCGGCGGCAAAAGAGTATGGCCTGTTCTATGTTTTTCCGATCGATAAGCATTATGTGGCCGTCAATTCGGGCCTGCCCTGGTGGACCAGCACCAAAGGTGAATCCTATCCGATGCCAGCGGCACAGAGGGTGTTGGGAGACATGAAAGATTTCATTTTATTCAAGGAAACCACGCAGCAGGTAATCGCCGACGGCTTTTTTGATGCCAACTGGAAATTGCCTGAAGCAGGTGCCAAAGCCATGACTGCTTCAGGGGCGGTAACAATGCGTTGAGAAATCGTATGTTTGAAAAAGCCAAAACCCTCCTTGCTTTTAGACCTTGCCAAAACGGCGAGGTCTTTTTTATTCGGATTGCAAATGGTTGCGTTCGATGAATTCGCGGAACGCACGGCGGTAGGTATCGCCGATGGGTAGCAGCGTGTTGCCCACTTGCACTTTTTCCTTGAGAATGGCGTCAATGCCTTCCAGCGAAACGATGTAGGAATGGTGAATCCGGATAAAATGGTCCTGCGGCAATTGTTCTTCCAGCGACTTGAGCCGTTGCAGACTCACTACTTTCTGCTGGCGGGTGTGGATGGTAACGTAGTCTTTCAACCCTTCGACGTACAGAATGTCCTGCAACCGTATCTTGACCAGTTTGGTGCCGTCCTTGACGAAAATAAAGGCCGGCAACGGATCGGAGGAAGGTTTGCTGTCCGGCTGAGCCTCGTTTGAAACGGCAGGTAGGTTGGCGGAAAGGCGGCTGGCGGCTTTCTCGGCGGCCTTCAGGAACCGCTCAAACGTGATGGGCTTCAGCAGGTAATCCGCCACATCCAGTTCGTAGCCTTCCAGGGCATAATCGGAATAGGCCGTGGTCAGAATAACCAGCGGTTTTTTCTGAAGGATTTTGAGCAGCGTGATACCTGTGATCTCAGGCATCTGAATGTCCAGGAAGAGGATATCCACCGGGTTGTCTCGCAGGTATTCCAGGGCTTCCATCGGATCGGAGCAGGTTTTCTGCAACGTCAGGTAGGGCACTTTGCCCACGTACTGCGTCAGCAGGTTGCGCGCCAGGGGCTCGTCTTCCACAATCAGGCAGGTGAAGTTCATGCAATCTGTATTTTTAGTTCGATCCGATACCGGTCGGGTTTGTCATCTATAGCCAACGTGTACTTTCCGGGATAACTCAGGTCCAGCCGCCGGTGGACATTCTGCAGGCCGATGCCCGATTTTTCCTGCTGCGATTTGGCCGGCAACTTGCTGTTTTCCACCGTATATACGCATTCGTTTCCGTGAAGTTCCAGTTTTACGTTGATCCATGCCTTGGGAAAGTTGCTGCTGACTCCGTGCTTGAAGGCATTTTCCAGAAATGAAATCAGGATCAGCGGAACCACACTGACCCGGCCGATGTCACCTTTTACTTCAAAACAGATCGGAATCTGGTCGTTGAGGCGCAGCTTTTCCAGGCTGATGTAATTTTCCATGTATTCGATTTCCTTGCTCAGCAGCACCTGCGGATGGTTGGAGTCGTAGATCATGTACCGCATCATCTGCGACAGCTTGGCGATGACTTCGGTGGTATTGGGCGACTGCGTAAAGGCGAGGTAATACAGGTTGTTCAGTGTGTTGAACAGGAAGTGCGGGTTGATCTGCGCTTTCAGGAAGCGAAGCTCGGTCGAAAGTTTCTCGTTTTCGATGGCTTTCTTTTTTGATTCCAGTTCGAACCAGTCAATCGCAAACCGCAGCATGCCCACAAAAACCGTAATGAAAAGCGTAATAAGCACTGTTTGCACGACAAACCGGGGGCTGTACAAATACTTGTACTGGTGCGTAAATCCGTCGAGAAGCAGTCGCTCCGTATAAAGCCGGATGAGAACCAGCAATGCGAACGGGACCAAAAAACTCAGCAGGTACCGGCCTACTTTTTTCTGTTCCAGAAACTGCGGCAGGAAGAAAAAATAGTTGATATAGGCGGGCAGCGATGTGAAAAGCATCTGAATGACAATAACCGTCAGGAACCGGCGCCAGTTGAAGTCGTCACGCTGGTAGAAACTGACCTGGTAGATGAAAAACGACAGGTACACGCACCAGAACGACAGGTGCATGAGGACGATCCGCTTGCGTTGATTCGACAATGGCATGGAGCTGAACAAAATAGTATCTTCCAGAATCACGAAACCTCCTGTTGAGTTTAAAATATACAATGAAATACGTTACGATGGCTATCTGCGAGAAGATGTTTTTCAGTTTCACAGGTTTGGCCTTCCGCCGGGAATGACCGGAACGCGCTGCTTTTCAGTACCGGTAACTCTGAAGTAACGGTAAATATCTTTAAAAGGATGCCCATTTGCAGCCGTTCATCCCGATTTCTGACCAATATTATACCATCGGGCCTTTCGGATAGATCGTTGGCCTGATTTTCTCGTCAGGCCGGTTTGTCGAATAAACTGCCGGATAGCAGAGTAATCAGGGCAGATGGTCTAATGGCTGCGTAAGGATTGAAACATTGTGATTTTCTTTGTGTTATGAATCTGCGAAAGCGACGGCAGCAGGCACCGGGGTTTTACAGATACTATTTTTCAGCTATCACTCAGGAAAACACACAGCATAACGAAATTTTCCTTCAACCAGACATGAGATTCACTCTCCTCCATTACTATCAAACCATGCAAAAGACATTACTATTTTTTTCGATTGTTCTCTTCGCTGCTGCGTTGACCGTACAAGGGCAGGCACCGGCGAACCTAACTGCCAAGGCGGCTAACATCCGAATTTCAGGTACGATTGTCGATTCGACAACCAAAGAACCCGTGCCCTTTGCGACGGTTGCCTTGATCAGCCCCATCACCAAAAAGCCGGTGGACGGAGCGGTATGCGACGACAAGGGCAAGTTTACCCTGACCAAGGTACCCGAAGGCAACTTTGCTTTGTCTATCAGTTTTATTGGGTACACAACCATTGAAGTGAGCTTGCCCACCATCACCGACAAAAGCTCTGACATCAGCATGGGCCTCATTTACCTGTCCACACAGACACAGAAGCTCAAGGAAGTGACCATCGTCGGGCAGCGCGACCTGATTGAAGAAAAAGTGGACCGGACCGTTTACAACGCCGAAAACGATGCGACTGCCAAAGGCGGCGATGCCACCGATGTGCTGCGCCGGGTGCCGATGCTGTCGGTTGACCTGGACGGTAACGTATCCATGCGGGGCAGCCAGAATATCCGTGTATTGATCAACAACAAACCGTCGACCATTACGGCAGGCAGCATTGCCGATGCACTCAAGCAGATTCCTGCTGACCAGATCAAATCGGTGGAAGTAATCACTTCTCCCTCGGCTAAGTATGATGCGGAAGGCTCGGGTGGTATCATCAACATCATCACCAAAAAGAACAACCTGCAAGGCCTGACGCTGAACATGGATGGTGGTGTAGGCCTGCGGGGAGCTAACTTGGGGCTGAACGGCAGCTACCGCAAAGGCAAAATGGGATTTTCGCTGGGCGGTTTTGGCCGTGGCAATTACAATGTAACCGGTAGGTTTGAAAACAGCCAGTTGACGCAGAGCAATGAGAGTTCACCTCAACAACTCACCACTCAGGAGGCAGATACCCGTAGCAACGGTTTGTTTGGCCGGTATACGCTAGGTTGGGACTATGACATCAATAAGTACAATTCACTGGCTGCTTCTGTCCAATACGGTGTGCGTAACAACCGATCTTTTCAGGATGGCTTACTCACTGAGATTAGTAGAGGTGATAGCACGAGAAGCTTCTTGCAGGATATAAAAGTAACTGACCTTTCTGGAACTGTGGATGTAAACCTGACTTACACCCGCTTGTTTGAAAAGCCACAGCAGGAACTTAGTATCCTTGCTCTGTATAGCCGGAACAATCGCACCAATGATTTTTTACGCACTGCTTTGGATGGAGGAGAAACTTCCAAAAACCTGAATCCAAGCTACAACCAGGAAACTACCATTCAGCTTGATTATCAGAATCCGATTGCCAAAAATCAGATGTTTGAGATCGGAGCAAAAAATATTCTGCGAAAAGTATATAGTGAATTTGAATCTTTCACAGCCAACGAAAATGGCACGTTTATCCGTAATCCGGATGCGCAGTTATCCAACAACCTCAATTATGATCAGAATGTAACCTCGGGCTATGCTTCCTATACACTTTCCACCAAAAACAGCTATAGTTTTAAAGTAGGTACACGGTATGAGTACACAACGATACGTGCCAATCTACAAGATGAAAAATCCATTGATATCCCTTCGTATGGTGTATTGGTGCCAAGTGTGAATCTTTCAAAAAAGCTAAAGAATAAAAATACCCTGAAGCTGTCCTACAACCGACGCATTCAGCGACCCTCCATTCAATTCCTGAATCCGAACGTGCAGGCATCTAATCAACAAAACATTACTATTGGTAATCCAAGCCTGAATCCGGAATACACCAACAACTTTGAGCTGGGTTACAGCACTATGATTAAAACTACTTCTATCAGCCTGGCTACGTTTGTTCGGAATTCGAATAATGCCATTCAAAGCATACGGGATGTAGTACCAGGTACTACCATAATCCGGACGACCTATCGGAACATTGGTAGTGAAAATGCCTATGGTCTCAATCTGTTCTTTAATGTTAATATTAATAACAAACTTTCGCTGAATGGTGGGTCGGATGTGTATTATGCTGTGTTGAACAATAATCTTTCCGATACATCAATTTTTCGGGCAAGTAATGAAGGCTGGGTAGCGAGTTTCCGGTTGTTCGGAAACTATACCATCAAAAACGGCTGGGGTATACAGGCTTTCTCGTTTTATCGGGGCCGTCAGGTACAGTTGCAAGGAACACAGGGTGGTTTTGGAATCTACAGCCTGAGCCTGCGCAAAGAATTTAAAAACAAGAAAGGCAGCATTGGGTTTGGTGCCGAGAATTTCTTTACCCGGGCTTTCCGCATTCGCAGCGAGGTGAATTCACCGATCATTGCCCAACGGAGCGTGAATGAACTGCACAACATGAACTTTAAGGTAACCTTCAGTTACCGCATCGGGAAAATGAGCTTTGATAATGGTCCGCGCCGCCGGAAGTCAATCAATAACGACGACCTGAAAGAAGGAGGCGATAATGGCCCGGGTGGTGGTGATATGGGCCAGGGACAAGGGCAGGGGATGGGCCAGGGCAGGCCGCAAATCCAGGGACAAGGTCGTCCGCAGGTGCCGGGTCAGGGACAAAACCCGGGATTCAAGAGAGATAGCACCCAGTTCAGACAAATGCCCGACAGCACCCGCAAAGACAGCTCCGGGCGGATGATGCCTGCAAACCGGCAGTTTCCGGGTCAGGGCCGCCCTTCCGGTGCACCTGCCGACAACTCGAAGCAAAACGGAACGCCTGACTCCAATGCCCCCAAACCGCAGGACAAAGTGATTATCGCACCGGCTACCAAGGACCAGTCCGGAGAGCCCAAATAAAACCAGGCGGCAAACGGAGATAGTAAGGCATTTGAAAATAATATGCTTTCAAATGCCAAAACCTGCCAACTGGCATTCGGAAGCACCACCAGGTGAGTATGATGGTTAGTGCGTTGATTATCAGGAACGTAATATGCAAGAGAAACGACTTTTGCCGCTGTTGCGGATACGATTTTCGGAAGGATAAAATATATGGTAAGGGTATGTATATACATAGAGTTTTTGCTTACATTCGCTTTTGGTCGGTTTTGCTCGTACTTCCATTTTTGAGAAATTTCAAGGGATATTGTTACGGACCTATGCACTGCGTGTGTTTGTCATAAATCATGTATCACTTTAACAATTTATCTATCCTACTGCCATGAAAAAAATCACACTTTTAGTTGCCGCTTTTGTTGCTGGACTAACCGCGTTCGGACAAGGCTGGACCTTGGACAAGTCGCATGCCAAGCTGGGCTTCAACGTCACCCACATGATGGTTTCGGATGTGGAAGGCTCGTTCAAGAATTTTGACCTGAAGGTTACTTCTGCAAAAGAAGATTTTACCGATGCCGTCATCGAACTGACAGCGGATGTGAACAGCATCAATACAGATAACGAAAAAAGAGACGGACACCTGAAAAGCTCGGATTTCTTTGATGCTGCCAAATATCCCAGCCTAACGTTCAAGAGCAAATCCATTCAGAAAGTGGAAGACAAGAAATACAAACTGACCGGAGACCTGACCATGCACGGCGTTACCAAACCCGTGGTGTTGGACATGATTCTGAAAGGAACGACCACCAACCCGATGAACAAGAAGAACATTGCCGGTTTCAAAGTGCTGGGCACCATCAAGCGGTCTGACTTTAGCCTGGGTTCCATTCCGGCAGCGGTGGTTAGCGACGAGGTGAATATTGTGGCCAATGTGGAACTCAACAAATAGCAGCCGGGTGTACGGCGCCGTTGCAGCAGCCGACGGAGTCTGGGGAAATAGTATCTTCGGAAAAATGAAAACCGCTTTCTGCAAGCGTTGCCCTCTCACTTGGGCTATGCACCCAGGCTGAACAACAGACAATCCGTCATTCAAGAATAGAGTTTTAGAATAGAGACAGTGTAGACGTCTCACGTGAAACCCCCCTCCCTTTGGGAGAGGGGTTTTTTATAGTGGGGTTTACATACGTAAAGAGACACAAGAAGAAAGACATGAGACGAAAGGCACGCCGCTGAAAGTTAGCGTGTTACAGTACCTGCATTCTGTATTTATTTCTCTGTAGTTACTTATCTGGCTAATCTTCCGTATGCCTGGATGTGCTGGAAAAACAGTAGGATTGGCAACTGCAAAACCGGCTGATGCATTCGGTCGGATGGTCAGGCGGCCACCAAATGTTTGGCGTTGTAGGCTTTTACTGCCTTGATGGTCTCTTCCATGCTATCGAAGTGGAAAATTTCGATGGAAGATTTTTCGCGTGCCTGTTCATGCATTTCTTCCGCCGCAATCTGCGTAAACGCCTCCGGTGACATGACGATGAACGTCCCCTTTACACCAATCTTCTCCTGTGCCGGAATCCACACGTCCGAAATGTAGGCAGATACGTCTTCGCTGAACATCTCCATATTGCGGTGGTCGGCAACTACATTTGTCAGACCCAGTTTTTCCATATACGGATTTGTCGTTTCGGCCACTCGTTTCACTTCTTCCAGTGTCAGGAAACCTTTCCAGAAGTGGAACAAGCACTTCAATTCGGCATTGTAACCAAACGTTCCGAACGAATCTTCGATCAGAACTTCAATGGGCGGGAGTTGATTCATAAAATTGTAGTTAAAAGTGACGGTTTTACTGATTCGGATATAGGGAAAGAAACCTGTGCAGGTAACGGAAACAGAGCTGCGAAACGTGGTTGTTGCCAAAGGGCAGGCCACGTTTTTGCTTGGTGGTCCGTTACGTTGCGCGCCGCAAAACATCTCTTTTTTGCAGCCTCTAAGTTCGGGATTGGGGAGTTACTGTGCGGCTATTTTTTGGAGAGTTTCTTTCAGCCGTAAGGTTAGTGCGGAAAACGTATCTGTTGCATGTGACAATACGATGGGCAACGCGTGGGTATGCACCTGTACCAAACGGTCTTCCGGGCCGATCCGGATGGTTTCGGAAGCGCTAGGCGCAGTTGATGCATAAAGCAAATGGGCGTTCTGGGTCTGGCAGGCGGAAGCATAGGCAAGCATCTGGTACAGATCTGCCGAAAGGGGTTGCATATCTTCCGTATCCGTAGGCTTGTATTTGGTGTCCCAAACCATATGCTGGAATGGAAGCCAAAGGTCGGGCCTTACCTGCACCACGCGGTTACCGGTGCGAATGCCCAAAGCCACCGATTTCTGGCATTCGGCCTGCCATTCCGGAAAATGCCTGAGGACAAAACCCGCCACAAAATCTTCGAAAATTCGCTCCATCGGCACCAGAAATGCAAAGTTCCGGGTGTTGGTTTGGGTGTCGCCGCTGCCCATGCCTGCCAGGAAGAAACGGCACATTTCCAGGATTTCCTGGTGGTTGGGATACAGCCGGTTGAGGTGCACTGCGTCGCAGTCGGCCGCCGTGCGGCTTTGGGGTTCCACATCGTTCAGCAACCACAGGATTTCCTGCAAAATACCTTGGGTAGCCGCATCCGCCAGGTTTTCCAACCAGCCGGCGGTGTATTTTACAATCTGATTGAATAAATTGTCGAGCACAAACGGTTGCTGTTCGGTTTGCAGGCGTTGCCACTGGCCCCGCGAAAGTTGTTCGTTCAGATACGGTTGCACGGCCAGCTTGCCACGCAGATACGTGGTTTCGTCCGTATGGGTCTGGTAAGTGAGGTAGGGCTGCCCGGTCAGGGTAGCCGCCGTGAACGATGCAAAATAACGAATCCAGTGGTGCAGCCAATCGGAAGGGGCTGTGTCGGTTGGCTGCCAGCGAAGCGGAAACCGTACCTGCCGGCAATAGGACAGATAAAACGAAAGATGGCTCAGAAAGAAACCGACAGGCTGATCCGGCCGGGCGGTATTGGCCCAAAGGCGCGGTTCAAAAAGCTTGGGGATCAGGTAAATCGTAATACCTTGAAAATGAATGAGTCCGGCGTAATTACGCGCCTGAATGTACCCCTCGTCAAAATGAAGGAACGGTTGCCCGGCGGCAAACGGCGGCGTTTCTTCTTCGGCATATTGGTACAGGCCGTGCCGGTTTTGCCATACCTGCTGCAAATACCGCTTGAGTGCCAAGGGTTGTATTTCCGCAGGCAATGGTTTTGATTCTCCGAATTCGTATAGTTCCAGCTGCCTCATAAAAAATAGTATCCTGCGAACGGAACAAACCCCCAGGTATGTGAAGGGGCATCATTGGCCCGCTTCGAAAAAAAATCCAGACACGGTGTCCGGATTACAGGAGGTCGTTCGTCTTTACACAAAGTAACAAAAACATCTCAAATCTTCTAACCAAAAACACCATGAAAGACTTCATGCTTATTTTCCGCAACACACCACAGTTCGAAGAAAACTTTGCGCAGCAAACGCCGGAAGCGTTGCAGGCATCCATTGAAAAATGGGGCAGTTGGTTAAAGGCCATTGCCGAACAAGGCAAACTGACCGATGGCGGCCAGCCCTTGCACCCGACAGGTAAGGTTATCAAAGGCAAGTCCAAAAGCCTGCTTGACGGCCCGTATGCCGAAGGCAAGGAGATCGTGGGCGGCTATACCCTGATCAAGGCGAGTGATTATGCGGAGGCCCTGGAAATGGCAAAGGGCTGTCCCATTCTGGATGACGAGGGAAGCCTGGAAGTGCGTGAAATCATGCTGATTTCCTGATTTTCGGCTGTTTCGTTACATGCCTGCCCAAAGCCTTGTTCACGCGGTGCGTGGGCAAGGCTTTCGTATTGTGAAATATGTTGTAACTTATGCTGACAAGCGGCAAACGGCCAACAGACTGGTTTCTGAAACACAGGGTGTTGGGTATCTTTCTGCGTCACGGGAAGAGGCATTGCAACCGATCTGCCGCCTGTCAGGTATTTGGCATTACACTTTTGATACATTTCGCAAGCTATTTTTATGCAGACACTTTCTTCGGCCCATCCGACTACTGAACAGATCAGTAAACAGGAGTCGGGTAAACTTATTGCCGTACTGACCCGGATTCTGGGTTCACACAACCTGGAACTCGCCGAAGACGTGGTACAGGATACCCTGGTGAAGGCCCTGGAACAATGGAAAACCGCTGTTCCGGAAAATCCTACCGGATGGTTGTTTGCCGTAGCCAAAAACCAGGCACTGGATGTGATTCGCCGTGAAAAAACGAAACGCAGATTTGCCGCAGACATTACGCTTCTGCTCGAATCCGAATATTCGCTGGTGCCTATGCTGAACCAGTTGTTGAATGAAAACGAAATTGCTGACGATCAGCTCCGGATGATGTTTGCCTGCTGCCATCCGCAGATCAGCGAAGAAGCACAGGTGGCACTCATTCTCAAGACCTTGGGCGGGTTCAGCACTGGCGAAATTGCCAAGGCTTTTGTGAGCAACGAAGAAACCATTACCAAGCGGTTGTACCGGACCCGCCAGCTTTTCCGGGAAGGGGACATACGGTTTGAGATTCCCTCCATGGAAGAACTTCCTGCCCGGCTGGATGGTGTTTTGACGGCGATCTACCTGATTTTCAACGAAGGCTACAATTCGACACATCCAAATGATCTGATCCGTCAGGATCTGATGGAAGAGGCCATGCGCCTGGCCAAAATGCTGACCGAATATCCGGCAACAAATCACCCGAATGTGATGGCATTGATGGCTCTGATGTGTTTTCACGCCGCCCGTATACCCGGCCGGCTGGACGAACAGGGCAACATTTTGCTGCTACGTTACCAGAACCGTCACCTGTGGAACCGCGAGTTGGTCTGGTTTGGCAAGGGGTGTCTGGATGCGGCAGCGGAAGGGGGTGAGTTGAGCCGGTACCATCTGGAAGCCGGCATTGCGTTTGAGCATTCCAATGCCGAAACCTACGAACTTACCGATTGGGAAAACATCCTGTACCTGTACACCTTGTTGTATCAATTGTATCCTTCGCCTGTGGTGGCACTGAACCGGGCCATTGTGGTCGGTGAAGTGGAAGGTGCCGCTGCGGGTATCCGGGCCGTTGAGGAAATAAAAGATGTGGCATCGCTGAAAAATTTCTATTTGCTTCCGGCCACGCTGGGCGAATTTTACCGGCAGTTGGGACAGTCCGAACAGGCCCAGCGCTATTTGGCAAATGCACTGGCACTGACCCCATCAGAACCGGAAAAGAGGCTCCTTCAGGCAAAAATAGATGGCCTGCCCCAATTTGGCTGACAATGCACCGGAAAGCAATGGGAGGTTTTGCCTGTCGGAAAGATACTATTTTGGGTGGCAATGGTTGCTCTTGTCCGGTGCATCCACAAGCCGCCCCGGCAAAATAGTATAGTTTTGTGAAGCAAAACCCGGGTTGTCAGGAAGGCGGTTCGTAGGGAAAATACATCCGGAATGTGGCACCTTCACCCGCTTGTCCGCTGGCCTGGATCAGCCCGCCGTGATTTTCCATGATGCGTTTGCAGATTGCCAGTCCGATACCGGAGCCTTCGTACTCACTACGGCCGTGCAGGCGTTGGAAAAGTCCAAATATCTTTTCGTTGTATTCGGCGTCAAACCCTATCCCGTTGTCATGCACTTCAATGGCCAGGAAACGAGTTGGCTGCGGCAAGGCGCGCCTGTCCTTCTCCTCGGCCGTAAGCCAATGCCAGCCCACCTGTACATGCAAAGACACTTCCGGACGGCTGAATTTCAATGCGTTGGACAGCAGATTGGTGAACAGTTGATTCATCTGCGACGGAATGGCCCGGAGCGTAGGCAATGGTTGTAGAACGGTCAGCCGGGAACCTTTGTTGATGCTGTCCTTTTCCTCCTTGTCCTTGAGTTGACTCCAACTGTTGGTGATCACTTCCTGCAAATCTGTCAGTTGGAAGCCTTCCTCCAGCCTGCCCACACGTGAATACTCCAGCAGGTCGCTGATCAGGTCCTGCATCCGGTCTACAGCAAGCTGCATTCGCTGGATGTACATCAGGCCGTTGCCTTGCAGTGAGGATTCGTATTCTTTGCTGAGCAAACTGCTGAACGACTTCACCTTGCGGAGCGGTTCCTGCAAGTCGTGTGAGGCCACATACGCAAAATGCTCCAGCTCGGTGTTGGAACGCCGCAGTTCGCTGTTGGCTTGTTCGACCAGTTGCTGCTGGTGCTTGAATGCCGAAATGTCCTGGTATGTCAATAGAAGGCCGTCTCCGTTTTTGACAAAACTGCCGTCAAACCAGCCTTTGATGCCGTGGGCATCGTATGAAAAAACCTTCCGTTGTTCCAGTCCCGTTTCCACTACCTGGACATACAAGTCAAAAAAACCGTTGGTCTTGTTTTCCGGAAACTGGCTCAACCATGATTTTCCGACGATTTCCTTTGCCTGGCGTCCTGTGATCAGTTCATTGGCCGGATTCGATAGCTCATGGACAAAGTCCACAATGGTTCCTTCTGTATTCCGAACGGCTTTGTACAGAACAATTGCTACCGGGGAATTGTCGATAATGCTTCGGAACAGGGCCGATTGCTGCGCCAGAATGGCATCTTTTTGTTTTTCAGGGGTAATGTCCTGCAAGGTGCACAGCACTTTTTTGCCATCGGTCATCACACGCCATTCGCCTGCCAGTACTTTTTCGAAGCCGTCTTTGGTAATGATGCGTTGTTCAAAGGGGGCAAAGTTGTATTCTGCCTGGTACTCCTGAATCGCTTCCTTGTTTTTCTGCTGGTCCTCTTCGGGAATGTGAGCCAGGTAAAACGCTGGCGATTTTGGGTTCTCTCCGAATTCTTCGGGCGTATAACCAAATAGCGTCATCATCCCTTCAGACCAGGTTACCTTGTCTGTTTCCAGATTCCATTCCAGGCTACCATACATAAAATTTTGCTCAGCCAAGCGTAACAGTTGTTCCTTATTCTCCAATTTGTTCAAAATTTTTTCTTCTTCACTAGGAATATGTATACCAGCGGCTTCCTGAAAAAGACACATCATCTGTGCGTTTTCGGTTGCCAGGCTTCCATTCACCTGAACCGTTTTCTGATTGCCGGTGCGTGTAAGGATGCGGGCGACAAACGGTTGCCAGGTACGGGTGTGAACCGATTCTTCGAGCCGCGCCGCTACCAGAGCCTGATCGTGCGGATGAACATGACCGGTAAAAAAAGCCAGCGGTTTGGGATTGTCCCCAAAAGCTTCCGGGGAGTAGTCGAATAACGCAATCAGGCCTTCCGACCAAAGGCATTGATCGTTTGTCAAAGTCCATTGCCAGGTACCAAAATTGAACAGCTTCTCTGACTCAACCGATACCGATTTGGCATCTGATACAGCATAGAAATTGTACACAGATCCTGCTTTTGAATTTTTATTGGTCTGATGTACAAACCTGGACATAGGATCGTCAGGAGGAACGGCCATATAATCTGAGTTAAGTGGCAGAATGAGGAGATTTTTACATCGACCCCATTTGCGTAGACGGTTATGGGTATTAAAATAAGGTGTTCGGTTTGGTGGCTGAGAATCATTGGCGAATAGCCGGAAAAAAATACTGCCTTTTGAAAATACAAAACTTGCTTTTGCAAAATTTTCACAACCTGTACTTTTTCAGACGAGTGCCAGGGAATGTCAGTCAAAGCCCAACTCAAAATGTATGCAATTTTTATACCTGACCTTTTGCTGGCAAATCGGCTGTATAAACAATTAATTGATAACTAGTTATTTAAGCGTTCTGAGAAGACGTGTCGAAGAGGAAAAGATGTAGAATATTTTCTACAGTAAATACGTGCTCTCAACAGTTGCCTGAGGCTTGCACATGCCGTAGTCCACTGGAAGTGTCCGCTAATCCGATCCGGTAATTTTTTTCCATTTCGGAGAAGGTACGATTTTTTTTACTGTAGTCGCGATTGCCCGGTGGCTTACCCTGGCAACGGCTTTACCTTTTACCTACGAGATGAATGCAAACCAACGCTAAACGAGAGGACTCCTCTCATCCAAACAACTACATTTTCTCCAAAAAGATCGATCGGGTGTTTGTAGAAATGGCAGACGTGTACCGTTTTGTTGTCCGGTTCTTTCAGGAAGTTTTCTTACCACCATACGAATGGAAAGAAATCCTCAACCAGTGTTACCAGGTAGGGGTTCGGTCGCTTCCGCTGATTTCACTGACCGGATTTATCATCGGTATTGTGTTCACGAACCAGTCGCGGCCCTCACTGGCCGATCTGGGTGCCACGGCCTTGCTGCCTGCGTTGATTTCAGTGGCAATTGTACGGGCCCTGGCGCCGCTGGTCACCTCCCTGATCGCGGCCGGTCGCGTGGGTTCGAACATCGGGGCCGAGCTGGGCTCGATGAAGGTTACCGAACAGATCGACGCCATGGAAGTGTCGGCTGTCAATCCCTTCAAGTTTCTGGTTGTGAGCCGCGTAATCGCCACAACACTGATGATCCCCACGCTGACGATGTATACCATGATCGTAGGCTTGATGGGCGGTTACCTGAACATCCACCAGAATGAGCTGACCAGCTTTACCAGTTACTTCGATCAGGTGTTTGAAGCCATCACGTTTCTGGATATTTTTTCATCCGTAGCCAAATCGTTTGTGTTTGGGTTTACCATCGGAATTGTAGGTTGTTACAAGGGGTACAATTCATCCAAAGGGACCGAGGGCGTTGGGAAAGCCGCCAATGCTTCGGTTGTGACATCCATGTTTCTGGTTTTTATTGAAGAGTTATTGATTTTGCAGATTGTCAACGCTTTACGTATGGCTTAATCGCCGTTTGCTATGAAAAAACAAAGTCCGAAAATAGATACTGCACACAACGTGATTTCCATCCGGGGCTTGAAGAAATCCTTCGGCGACCTGGATGTGCTCAAGGGAGTGGACATGGACTTGTACCAGGGCGAAAATCTTGTGGTGCTGGGCCGTTCCGGCACCGGAAAATCCGTGTTGATCAAAATAATCGCCGGCCTGCTGATGCCCGATGAAGGCTCCGTGAATGTGCTGGGACAGGAAATTACCGACCTGACCGACAAGGAGATAGATATATTACGGCTAAAGATCGGGTTTTCGTTTCAGAACAGTGCCTTGTACGACAGTATGACGGTACGCGAAAACCTGGAGTTTCCGTTGCGCCGCCACGAAAAAGGACTGACCCAGCAGGAAATAGACCAACGGATCGAGGAATTACTGGAAGACGTGGGCCTCGCACAGACCATCAACCAGATGCCGTCACAGTTGTCGGGCGGTCAGCGCAAACGCATTGGCATTGCCCGCACGCTGATTCTCAAACCCGAGATCATGCTCTACGACGAACCTACGGCGGGCCTGGACCCGATCACCAGTATGGATATCAACAATCTGATCAACGAAGTACAGCTGAAATTCAACACCTCTTCCATTATCATTACCCATGACCTGACCTGCGCCAAAGTAACCGGCGACCGGGTGGTGATGCTGCTCGACGGGCAGTTTCAGCAGCAGGGCACATTCGAAGAAGTTTTCAGTTCGGAAGACGAACGAGTAAAAGCATTTTATGACTATAATTTTACAAACTAACTATGGGAACAGCAGAAAATAACAAGCGTTCAGTCATTGTCGGAGTTTTCGTGGTCTTGGCCATCGTCATTCTGGTAAGCGGCATTTTCATTCTGGGAGGAAAACAGAAACGGTTTGAAAAAACCATTGAAGTGGCTGCGGTATTTGACAATATTGCGGGACTAAAAACGGGTAACAACGTGTGGTTTTCGGGTGTGAAAGTCGGCACCATCAAGTCGCTGAAATTTCAGGGAACTTCGCAGGTGCAGGTGACCATGAAAATCGAAGAGGATGTACAGAAATACATTCACAAAGATGCCAAGGCCCGCTTGAGTTCCGAAAGCCTGATCGGCAACAAGATCATTGAGATTTACGGCGGCAACCCGCAGGTGCCGATGGTGCAAGACGGCGACATACTGGGCACCGAACTGGCCGCCAGTACCGATGAAATGATGAAGACCTTGCAGGAGAGCAACAACAACCTGCTCAGCATCACTACGGATGTGAAAAAGCTCAGCGCCGGACTCAGCAAAGGCGAGGGAACTGTGGGTGCGCTGTTGTCCGATTCGCTGATGGCCGACCGGTTCCGGGCCATTGTGGCCAACCTGCAGCAGGTTTCGTCTACCAGCGTGCAAGCTTCCAACGCCTTGGCCCAGTTTACCGCCAAGCTGAACAACGAGGAAGGACTAGCCAACCAATTGCTCACGGATACGGTTGTTTTCAACCGATTGAAGGGCTCTGTGGCCGAATTGCAGAAGACCGCTTCGTCGGCTTCGGCTATCAGTGACAATCTGGAAAAAGCCAGCAACAAGCTCAATCGCGACAACAATGCGTTGGGGCTGATGCTCAACGATGAACAATTTGCCGGTCAGGTGAAGAACACCTTGCAGAACGTCGAAACCAGCACCCAGAAGCTAGACCAGAGTTTGGACGCCCTGCGGTACAGTTTCTTCCTGAAAGGCGCCTTCCGCAAGAAGGACAAGGCCGATGCCAAGAAAGCTTCGGTTCAGCCGGAATCGGCCAATACGGACAAGTGAGGTTTTGCCTTTTGCCGGGGTGCTATTTTCCGGAACATTGCGAAAGACTACTAACCGATTTGCAACGCACATCCGCCGGATGCGAGTTGCAAATCGGTTATTTTTTATGTATCTCGTAGTAGTAACGTTTACGCAAGGTGTCATACAGGTATAAAACACTAAAAGAGATGATGCCTTGAATTCATCGACTCCACACTCAGCATCGTTTGTGAACGCAGATCAGGTTCTTATTGACGCAATCCGGCAAGGCGACAAGTCTGCCTTTGAGGCTGTCTTTAAACAGTATTACCGTACGCTTTGCGAATACGCCTTTACCATCGTAAAAGATTCCGACGATGCCCGCGACACCGTGCAATCGGTCTTTCTGAAAATATGGGAACGGCGCCAGGAACTCATCATTACCCTGACCCTGAAGGCATATCTCTACCGGGCCGTACACAATACCTGCCTCAACCGCATCAAACACGAATCCATCAAAACCAAATACGTACGGATGAGCATTGGCGACGGTCGCGTGGAAGGCCGGCAACCGGAAGTGTTTATGAACGAAACGGAAAAGAAGATTAATGCTGCAATTGAAAACTTGCCGGAACAATGCCGCAATATCTTCAAAATGAGTCGGTTTGAAGAGTTGAGCCATGCCGAAATTGCCCAGAAGTTGGGCATCTCGGTGCAAACCGTAGCCAATCAGGTCACCAAGGCCCTGAAAGTGTTGCGTGCCCAATTGGACAATCAGGAATAAATGCCGGTTTGCGCTTTTGCGAAGATACTATTTTCCTGACGACAGGCATACGCGTGCATACCTGTACTGAAACCACAACCAACAGAAGTAGCCTATTGAAATTATTTTACGTTTTTTAAAACAGCAGTTGAAGTGGAAAATGAACCTATCATCGTTGTGAATGACGAGCTGATTGCCCGGTATCTGGCTGGTGAAGCCGAGCCGCCGGAAGCAATGGCGATTCACGACTGGCGGGAACTTTCGGACGAAAACCGAACGTATTTTGACCGGATGCAGGAAGCCTGGCAGGCGGCAGTGCCTTCCCGGTCCTGGCAAGAGCCTGACCTGGTGCACGAGTGGCAGCAACTGGAATCGCTACTGGATGCGCCTGCCCCGTCAGAGGCTGAAGAAGATGCACTGGCCGAATTGCCGGCCAAACCTGTTTCGAATATCGGATGGCTAATGAAACTAGCCGCAGGACTGGTGCTTATCGCAGGTGTCGGTTTGCTGGCCTATCGCTTGTTTACCAAGTCGCAACCCGTCGATCTGGCTTCGGTGCACATCAAAGCCGATCATACATTGAAACGCGAACTGCCCGACCAATCGAAAATAACCCTGTCGCCTCAAAGTTCGATCACATATACCAAAGCCTTCGCCGGCGATACGCGTGATGTAAAACTAACCGGGGAAGCCTATTTTCAGGTGACTCCTGACAAACAGAAACCATTTGTGATTCAGGTTGGCAAGGCGCAGGTACGGGTGGTGGGAACTTCGTTTAACATCGACGAAAAAGGGAAAGCCGTTGTCGTGAGTGTCACGTCCGGAAAAGTCCAGTTTTCGGCTGCCGATACCAGCGTCTTCCTGGTCAAGGGACAAACCGGCATCTGGGCCAAGGATTCGCGTACCATTGTGGTCAACAACAGCATTGATGAGAATACCATTGGGTATGCAACCGGGCAGTTGGCCTTTCATAACACGCCGCTAGGCGAAGTACTGGCTAGCTTTGAAAAAACATATTCGTGTACAATCAAACTGAAAAATACTAATTTAGCGACCTGTCCCATTTCAACAAAGATTCCGGCAGACTATTCGATTCAGGAGGCCCTGAGCGTTTTGGAAGCTTTTTATGAATGTAAAGTCGTTGAAGGTGAAAAAAATACATACCAACTGGAAGGCGGCCAATGCCCGGCTAACTAAGGCTTGCATACTAGCTTGTCTGTTTTTGACAATACTGACAAGCTATGCCCAGACTTCCGAAAAAAAAATAACGCTTACCTGTGACAAAGTGCCTTTCGAAAAGGCACTGCAACGCCTTGCTCAACAAGCAGGCGTTTTTTTTGCGTATAGCCTCAATTTTGCCGATGCCAACCGCCCGGTGAGTTTCTCGGTCAAAAACGAATCAATGAATACCGCCTTGATTCGCATTTGTGGCCAGATGGGCTTTGAGTACAAACAACAAGGAAAACATTTCATTCTGCGCAAAAAAGTAGCTCTGCCAAAGACACCGGTCAAAAAAGCAACTGTAGTTGCCAAAGCCTCTCCCAAAATAGCCCAACCGACAGTCCCTTCTGTAAAGAAAGACAGCACCCCTGTAGTGGCTGCCGCGCCGGTGAAAGAAACCGCCCGCGATCCGCAAATGGATAGCGTGACCATTGCCATGGATTCGCTGCTGGCTTCGGCAGATACGATACAAGCGGATACAGACACACTGTTGGTATTCGACCTGGACAAACCTGCTCCCAAAGTGGACACACTCGCCGATTCGGTACTGGTATTTTTGTTCAAAAAATCAGCCAGGTCGCGCAAGATTGTCACGCCGTCACGCACCTATACCTATCATCCGCATCCGTTGCCTAGCATTCGGACCGGAGCGGACCTGGAGCGGTTCCTGTTTGGACGCCGTAACGACAGCGAACCAGATACCACACAGTCGGACACGCTGCAACCTGAGACAAATAACAATCGTCAGGCTTCTGATGCCAAGAGTTACCAAACCCGCAGGGCGTCGGGCCGTTCCTCACGTGCCTATTCCCAATGGCAATCCAATGGCTCCGGTTTTATGGTGCGGCCGGGCATTTATTTCAATGAAGTGACGTATCTGGGAGCCGAACTACAACTGGGAACGCCGTTGGTATTTGGCATTGTCAATCTGGGCTTGACCAATAATTCCATCACCAGAATCGGCTACGGAGCCGGATTTTCGTTGCCAGTTGCGTCTCGTTGGTCGGTTGGTGCGGAATTTACCACCGCTAAAGTACGCCGCAGTTTTGAATACGCAGATCTGGCTCTACTCCCGGAAGAATTTGATGTACAGCTTTCTAGCTGGCACCACCGCATACAGGCGGTTTTATGCTGGCAAGTTTACCCGCGTTTGCAGCTGGCACTAAGTCCAACCTTTAACTGGTTAAATACACGTTACACTGCCAATGGATACAAACAGGGGATAGAAATGTTAGACGCAACGCATCCGGTATCAATTCGATATTTATCATTTCTTGACTTTCTCAGGACGCAGAATACAATTCGTCCGCCTTACGCTTTTTCTGATTTTAATTCTGATCTTGATTATGTCAAAGAGGGATTCGGAAAGTTTAGGGTAGAAAACTTCCGCAATACAAAAATGTGGATTGGTGGCCAAGTAGGTATTTACTACACCTTTGGTGGTTCATTCCGTCGCTGATAGTTATCTTTTAAAATAGTATCTTTCCAATACACAAAACCTCCTGTATGTTTCTGGAAACAGATACAGGAGGTTTTTTATTTTTCTGCAAAATTTTCCGACCTATCGTAGTAGTAGCCCTTTCACTGGATGTCATACAGGTGTTAACGCATTCAACACAAAGTTATCACTTAACAAATGCCATCTATGAAATCTGTTGTTTTGAAAAGAGTTTATCCGTTTTTTATATCCGGAATTGTACTTTGGTTAGGTGCCTGTAGCCAGAAGGAAACCGTTACCCCACAGCAAACGCAGCAAGCCACTACCACCGCGCTGGACAACAGCCAGATTGTGGCTGTGACCAAAGAAGTGCTTGATCTCACCCAATCCGGACTGGCTTCGGAAGGCTTGATCGAGGTGGCGCCGGAACCGTCAGACCCCAACGCCCGCAAGTCGCGCGGCTGCCGTCCGATGGTTACCAGCCAGTACACACTGATCACCCGTACGGCTGATACGCTGGCCTACTCCGGAACGCTGACGATTGACTACGGCGACGGCACCATTTGCAGTGATTCGGTACAAGTGCGCAAAGGACGAATCACCGACCTGTTTACGGTGGTTATTGTAGGCAAACCCAAAACGGGTGTGAAACCGAGCATTTCGCACCAGGAAACCATTACGTTCGAAAATTTCCAGAAAGATTCGGCCACCATCAACGGAACGTTTGTGAAGCAGGTAACCAATGGCGTGACGACTGTGACGGCGCAAAATGTCAAGATTACGTATCTGGATGGCACTTCCGTTACCTGGGGCGGAACATTGACATACACCCATGACAACGCGGGCACAACGCAGAACTGGACAGACGATACCCAGCGCATCTCCGGTGCCATCACCGGTACCACGCGCGAAGGAACTGCGTACACGGCCACCATCGTCAAGGATATTACCTATTCGGTAAGCTGCCTGAACGAAGACGTGAACGGACCCGTCAGCGGTACCATCGAAATCAGCAGTGGCGGCACTACTTCGGTGGTGGATTACGGCGACGGCACTTGCGACAACATTTACACCGTCACCATCAACGGTGTGAGTACCGAGTATACCTTCAACTAGCTTTTCATTTATTTTTTTCGCAGGGTCTGGGCCATGAGCCGCAGCCCAGGCCCTCAACTTTTTCTTTGTCATGAATACACTGGTTATCCGAAAAAAATCAGCTGAGACATGGATATTGATTCTTTGTCTGCTGGTGGGTTTGAATGCGCTGCGGGAGTATTATTCGTTTGAGTTCCGCCGCCATGCCCTGCCCCTTGATGCCCGGCACGCACAGCCTTGGAAAGACGGCTGGAAACCGAAATCAGTCAAACTTACGTCTGTCCCTGCCACCGAAAGGGCTGCAAAAGCACATCGGAATTCCTTGCAGCGTCAAAAATAGTAGCTGCACAAACAGCAAAACCGCCTCGGTTGAGAAGATTGATCCTGAAAATGGGTTTTGACTATTTATCCACATCCAACCATTCACGTGTTATGAACAAGTCAGGAAATTCAGAAAAAATGAGCCGTCATGCATTTCTGAAAAGTTTAGGTTTGAAAGGCGCTGCACTGGCCGCGGTTTACTTTTCATCCACGGGTCTGCATTCGTGTACCAACGCTACCGTCGATCCCAGCGGGTCGAGCTTCACGATTGACCTGGCTGACACTGCCTACGCAGCATTGCAAACCAACGGTGGCTATATCGTCAAGAACGGGATTGTACTGGCGCGGACCAACACCGGATCACTGGTAGCGGTAACCCTCACCTGTAGCCACGAAGGCCGCAAGCAGATTACCTACCAGACCGATCATTTCTACTGCACGGCCCATGGAGCCAAATTTGACAATGCAGGCAAAGGCCTGAACAGCGAAGGCAGCAACGGACTGACGGTATATACCGTAACCCAGACCGATACCATGGTGACTGTAACGGTATAAAACCTGCGACCCCGGTTTTTACATTTTCAGAGATACTATTTTTCCTAACTCCTGCACTTGCAATGAAGTATTCTTTAATAATCGGGTTCTGGCTGTGGACCGGGCAGTTTGCACTGGCCCAGGATGAATTGCTCAGTGAACTTGAAAAAACAGCCGAGCCAGCCGTCGTGTATACGAAGTCTACCTTCAAAGGGACACGTTTGGTGACAGGGCATTCGTTGGAGACCGTAGGTAAGAAGCACCTGGATTTTATCATTTCGCACCGGTTCGGAGCCTTGAACACCGGTTACAAGAACCTGTTCGGACTGGACGAGGCCCAGATCCGGTTCGGGCTCGAATATGGCCTCACCGACCGGCTGATGATTGGCGTAGGCCGCAGCAGTTACCAGAAGACATACGATTATTTCGTGAAATACAAACTTTTGCAACAGTCGGCCGGAGCGCGTTGGATGCCTGTTTCGGTCACCTTGTTTGCCAGCGATGCCACCAATACAATGGATTCTTCGCCCGATGCGCTGTTTTACTCCAATGCCGAACGGCAAACGTATACGTTTCAGGCCCTGATTGCCCGGAAATTTAACGAAAAGCTGTCGTTGCAGCTTTCGCCCACGCTGTTGCACCGCAACAAAACCGAAAGCGACCTGGACCGGAATAGCCTGTTTTCGCTGGGAATGGGTGGCCGCTACAAACTCAGCCGCCGGACATCACTGAACGTTGAATACTGGTATACGCCGAGCCAACTCAAAGACGATGAGGGTGTTACCTATTTTCGCGATCCCAAATATACCAACGCGCTTTCGGTAGGTTTTGACATCGAGACGGGCGGACACGTGTTTCAGCTCCATTTTACCAATTCGCGTGGCATGATCGAAAAACAACTGATCGGGCAAACCACCGGCAAGTGGAACAGTGGAGATGTTTTCTACGGTTTCAACGTGTCGCGCACCTTTAGCTTTGACAGAAAGGCCCGCCAGTTGAACAACTAACAAGGCAATTTCGGCAGCAGGTTTTTGCCGATGGAATCCTACTATTTTCAAATCAATCATTTCCCAACCACTGAAAGCCATGCGAAAATTAATCCTGTTCATCGGACTGGGCTTGCTGGGTTTTACTCCGGCGGTGAGTCAGGTTTTTCTTACCCAAACCGGACAGACCAGTTTCTTTTCGGAAACGATGGTAGAAAACATTTCGGCCGAAAACGCACATGTGGGTGCCATCCTGAACGAAGCGACTGGCGAAATCGCCGTGCGTATGCAAATGACCCAGTTTCGTTTCCCAAACAGACTCATGGAAGATCATTTCAATGAAAACTACATGGAATCGGAAAAATACCCGGTGGGGACATTCAGAGGTAAGATTCAGGAAAAGGTAGACTTCTCACAGGAAGGTACCCGGGATGTCACGGCGAAGGGAGTGCTTGAACTGCACGGCGTCAGGCAGGAACGCATCCTGAAAGGAAAACTGACCGTCGGCAAACAACAGCTGACGTTGGTTTGTGACTTTGACGTACGCCTGGCCGATCACAAAATTGAGATTCCTACCCTGGTGATGACCAAAGTGGCTGAAGTGGTAAGCGTCAAAAACCGCTTTGTGCTGCAACCCAAAAAAGCCTTGTAAGCCTTAAAGGGGCAAAGGGAGGTTTTGCCGTTTCCGCAGATAGTATTTGCCGCCGCCTTTCGCCGCTAATCAATACAGAAAATCTTTTCGTTCAAACCAACAAAACAGATGATAAACCTATCAGTTCAAAAGTTCGTTATACTGACGCTCTTGGTCGCAACGGGATTGGCAGCTTGCAAGAAAGACAGCGACGTAGTCACTCCCGGCAATACTTCGTCGACCAGTACCGACGCGATAGATGTGCGGGACAGCGCCTATTATTATTCACTGTTGTATTACTTGTGGAACGACAACCTGCCCGACTACAATGCCTGGTACAACAGCGACGGCAGCCTGATTGTCAACTCGAAAACAACATTCAAGCCGCATACCTTTGCCAATGCGGATAGCGTGATGAGTGCGTCAACCGGTATCCGGGCCTACAGCGGCAAGGGCACTTCCGGGGAAGCCTTGGATCGGTACAGTTTTGCCATTGCGCAGACCGAGTGGGAGGGAACGGCTTCTGGTAGCAATCTCGGATTCGGATTCCGGCGGGGTTACGTGTCTGATACCGACCAGCGGGTAGTATATGTGTACAAAAACTCGCCCATCGGGCGTGCCGGTGTCCAACGGGGCTGGCAAATCGTAAGCGTCAACGGCATTGCGGCCACACTGGCCAACGAAACCAGCTTTTACAATTCATTGAGTTCAAATGCTACGTCAATATTTGTTTTTAAGACGGATACCGGTGAGCAAAAAACCATCACGCTGACCAAAGCTTCGTACAAGGCTAATTTTGTTCAGAAAGATACCATAATTGTCAGTGGGGGCTTAAAAATTGGTTACATTGCCTTGAGCAGTTTCCTGGGTGACAACGACGGTGCCGATACCGAAGCCGAACTGGACGCGGCCATCGATGATCTGAAGTCAACGGGCATCACCGATCTGATTATTGACCTGCGCTACAACGGCGGCGGCTATACTTCGGTTTCCGAATACTTTGCCAACCTGGTGGCTCCGGCCAGTGCCAAGGGGAAAACCATGTACCGCTATCAATACAATGACCTGCTGACGCAGTATTACCAAAGCATAGGCGAATCGACCGAGATTGCATTCAATACGCAGTCGGCCAATTTCAACTTGACCCGCATTGTGTTTATCGTTTCCGAAGAAACGGCTTCGGCCAGCGAATTGCTGATCAACAACCTGAAACCTTACCTGAATGTAACGCTGGTAGGTACGCCTACCTATGGCAAGCCAGTCGGCTTTCCGGGAATCCTGATCGAGATGAGCAAGACCGACGTGACGCAAAACTATTATGTGTTTCCGATTGCCTTCAAAACGGTAAATGCCAACAGCCAGGGCGATTACTTTGACGGCATGGCAGTAGACATTACCCAGGCCGATGATTTCACGTATGACTGGGGCAATCCCAACGAAGCGTGTATGAGTGCCGCCATTCGCTACCTGACCACCGGATCGACGGCCCGCCAAAGTGCCCGCATGACGGCTGAAAAACTCGAAACGCTGAACAGGAGTGTAACGAATGAAAACCTGGGCGGTATTGGCGAACTGATTCTGAATAAGAAAATGCCGGCAATGCCGGGGAAATGAACCAGCCTTACACCGGCTTTTGAGTACCGAAAAGCCGGTGGTTTTTCTTGGTTTGAGAGATACTATTTTCCGCATACATTATTCAATTGCCAGCTAGTGAGCGTGTGAAAATTCGGTAAGGTGTATCCAAGCCTGTTTCTTCTGAATCTAACAACCTATTTCTAACGACCGTATTCTCTACATCTGTATGAACCGGATCTGTGTTCTGCTCTTCCTGCGACCCTTTCTGGCGGAGCGAAGGGTGATAATGGCAAACCTCGGCTGGTTAAAAAAACAGTGGCTGCTGGGTTTGTTTGTCATGCTGGCCGTCAATGCAGAGGCTTCGCATATTGTGGGTGGTGAGTTGTACCTGATTCACAAAAACGGCAGCAATTATGAATTAGGGTTGAATATGTACTACGACGAAATCAGTGCCCGCGATCCGGTATTGAAACAGGATTACATCCGCGTTACCATTTTTCGTAAGCGTGACAATCAGTTCATGGAAAACGTAGACCTGGGCCTGGTCAAAAACCAAGGCCTGCTGGCGTACAACAATCCGACCTGCCAGCAATACAACCTGGTGAAAAACAGCCATCTCTGGTACTACACATCCATCACTTTGTCGCCCGACACCTATAACGACAGCAGCGGCTATTATGCCGTGTGGGAGCGGTGTTGCCGCAATGCCAACATCAACAATATTTATACTCCCAGCGAATCGGGAAATGTGTTCTACCTGGAGTTTCCCGCAGTAAAGCGGGACATTGTCAACAGTTCTCCCGAATTCGGGATCATTACCGGCGATTACGCCTGCGTCAATTCACCATTCTACTTTGATTTTGGGGCTATCGACGCCGATGGCGATTCCCTGGTGTATACATTGGTAACACCGTTCAAAGGATACGCCGTAGCTTGTACTGGTCCCGGTCCCAATGCGTGCCAGTGTCCCGATAACTGTTCGTATCCGGCCAATCCGGTAGTGCAAACGCGTTTTGAGACCACTATTGATCCCAACCCGAGGAATCATTCGGCTCCGTATCCGGTAATCGCCTGGGCGCCGGGGTATAGTCTGGAAAAAAGTACACCGGGACCGCAGCCGTTGCGGGTAAACCCGCGCACGGGAACGGTTACGTTTACTGCCGACCGGCTGGGTTTGTACGCATTCGCGGTTTTGTGCGAGGAATACCGGAATGGGGTCAGGATAGGGGCTGTTCAACGGGATTTTCAGATACGGGTGGTCACTTGTCCGGTCAACAATCCGCCGGTGCTGACGATCAAGGAGAATCGTTCCAGCCAGTTCATTTCTGAAAATAGTACCATGCAAATCACCAAAACCGACAGTCTGTGTTTTGCTGTAACGCTCAGCGATAAGATTTCGGGGACAGTTTTCAGAAGTTCGACCCTGACAGCCAGCCTGATTGCGGTAAACTTTCCGGCCAATCTGGTTTCGCTGACACCCACTTCGGGTACGGTTTTTCAGGATGCGGATACTATTCGGGCTACCTTGTGTTTTGACAAATGTGCCGCCGCTGAGGAAAAACAGCCCTTGCAACTCAAGCTGATCGTCAGAGACGACGGCTGTGGCGGGGGATTGTCAGATACGCTGACGCTTGATTTCAATTTTGAAAAACGTGTGCAGGCTCCTCCGGTAGTCACAACCACATTGCCTGGCAACCGGGCGACTCTCTTTGTGCACCAGGCACTTTTGTTTGATGTGATTGCTTCCACCGAAGCGGAAGAAACCATTGCCATACGGGCCGCAGGCCGCGGTTTTGACCTGGAGGCTGTGGGCATGCAGTTTCCCAATGGAAAGTCGGGTAAGCAGAAAGTGGTGGCCCCGTTTGCCTGGACGCCCGATTGCCGGGCGTTGGACGTGGTAGAGAACCAAACTTTCTTGATCGATTTTTTCACCGAAAATGCCAACTGCAAAAACAAATACGACACCACTACGGTCACAATTGTGCTACAGGACTCGGTGGCGGACCACTCGTATTTCTTACCGGCCAATGTGTTCACTCCCAATGGCGACCAGTGGAACGAGTATTTTGAGATGTCAGACAATGCCGACACGACCAAAAACCTGCCCAAGGACAATTGCAAGGAGCGATTCGAACGGATTGAAGTCTACAACCGTTGGGGGCGGCAGGTATTTGCCAGCCGTGACAGGCATTTTAAATGGGAAGCCCGGCAATTTCCACCCGGCAGCTATTATTACCTGGTTTACTACACCAGTCGGCGCTACAAAGGCTGGGTATCGGTATTGAAATAACCCATTGTTCCGCACGGCAAATGCGGAACAACGCCTGGCCTGCAAAATAGTATCTCCGAAAAAATCAAAACCTCCGGTACTAAAATTCAACCTCTGCGAGCCTGTTGTCACGGAAACGGCCGAATTAATCCTATATTTGTGCCGAAATCTTACGAATCCGAATGTATGGCAAAAGGAAATTCACAGAGCTTTCCAATGTTGGCAAAGACCATTGTGGGGCTGGAAGAAGTGTTGGCTAACGAATTGTTGAAATTAGGGGCGCGTGATATTGAAACGCATAATCGGGCGGTGAGCTTTACCGGCGACCTGGGTTTTCTATACAAAGCCAATTTTTGCTTGCGCACCGCCCTGCGCATTCTCAAGCCGATCAAAACATTTGTCGTTCGTAACGAACAGCAGTTGTACGGCGAAATCCAGAAAATATACTGGCCTGATTACCTGGATGTAACCGAAACCCTGGCGATTGACTGTGTGCTGAGTACCGATTTGTTCAGTCATTCACAATTCATGGCTCAGAAAGCCAAAGATGCCATTGTGGACCAGTTTCGTGAGAAATTCGGGGCCCGTCCGTCGGTAGAGCTCGACCGGCCCACGTTACGCATCAACCTGCATATCAAGGGCGACGTGTGCACTGTTTCGCTGGACAGCTCGGGAGAGTCGCTGCACAAACGCGGCTACCGCGACAAAACCAACCTGGCCCCCATCAACGAAGTGCTGGCCGCCGGCCTGGTGTTGCTCAGCGGCTGGGACCGCCGTTCGGCCTTTGTCAATCCAATGTGCGGCTCTGGTACGATCCTCATCGAAGCAGGCCTGATTGCCTGCAACATTCCGCCGGGCTATTACCGTGAAGAATATGGTTTCCAAAACTGGAAAGATTACGATGCCGAACTCTGGGATATGATTTATGAGTCGTGCATGAAGAAAGTCAACAACGATCCGGTAGAGCTGGTTGGCATTGAAATTTCCCGCAACGTAGCCCGCAAGGCCAAGGAAAATGTGAAGCTTGCCAAGCTTGAAGACATCATCACCATTCACAACGCCTCGTTCCAGGAGTTTGACCCACCACCCAGCCCGGGAGTGGTGGTGATCAATCCTCCCTATGGCGAACGGATGGACCAGGACGAAGACATTGATGGATTGTACCGCGAAATGGGTGATACGTTCAAGAAAAAATACAAAGGCTTCAGCGGCTGGATCATCAGTTCCAACCGGGAAGCACTGAAACATGTGGGTTTGCGGCCTTCGCGGAAGATTACCATTTTCAACGGTCCGCTCGAATGCCGCTACATGCGGTTTGATATGTATGAAGGCTCGAAGAAAGCCTCAAAACAAGAACAAGATCCTCATTCAAAATAAGAAGAATGTTTTTCATTTCGAAAGCATACTATTTTTCGCTGAGTTTATCTGCTTAAAATCCATGAATAAAATTATTGGTTGGTTGGCGCTGGTTTGCCTGATGGCTTGTCAGTCAACTACCGAAAAAGCCCGTACGACTACAGACACATCTGTGGTGGCAAGTGCTGCCAGCAGTGAGTTACCTACAACCGAAAGCACAAGAGCGAAAGGATTTGGCAGGAAAACCTTTGTGGGGCAAATCAATGAAAAACTAAAGGTTGTATTTCAGTTGCAGGAGGTCAATGGTGAAGTTTCGGGAACCTACTTTTACGAGAAGACCGGACTGGAAATTCCGGTAGAAGGAGTCTTGCATGACAATGTACTGGTTTTGTATGAGCTGGACTATAGTCGCACCAAAACAGCGAAAATAACCGGGAAGCTGAATCAACGGGAATTTAGTGGAACCTGGGAAAGCCTGACTTCTAAAAAGACATTTCCCATAACGCTGGCAGAAACCGACAAAAAAGTGAGGCCTTTGCCTGCTGCTATGGAGGGTGTGTACAAAAACGATGGTTCTGGTTGTATGATGACATTGGAGATCCGCAAGGTGCGTGGAGAGTACCAGTATGTACTTCAAACCACCCAACGGGAACTGAAAGGCAGGATTACGTTTTACCGGAGCCTTGACGAAAACGCCAACTACATTAACCTGGAAGGGATTCAGTGGGCTGAAAACAACGGTGATGTGAGTAACGAAGAGGATTCAGACGATCCAAAAGACTTGCCTTTGCCTACAGGTATAGAAGGTATGCTGGATGACAACGAAATTACCATCCAGAATTCGGGCAATGCCATGAATTCGTATCTGAAACTACAGGATTGTGACGAGAAGTATATCCACTTTAAAAAATAGTAGGTTTCGCATTAGCAAAACCAGTTCTCTCACAACATGTTAAACCAGTTCCTTATACTCTGGGTGTCGATCTATGTATGCCCGGATGAACGGGCAATAAGGCTTCACTTTCAACTTCTGTTGCGCCGCATAGTCAAGCACGTACTTGGCCAGTGCCGAACCAATGCCCCTGCCTTCCAGTTGTGGCGGAACTTCGGTGTGCAAAAAAGCAATCACATCGCCGTCCATTTCGTATTCGACAATAGCGGTCTTGCCTTCGGTAGTCAGTTCGAAGCGGTTGAGTTTGGGGTTATTCTGAATAGGGTATGACATCTGAAAAATGAAAAGCTGGTGTAAAATAGGAAGCATAGATAAAAAAATGTATCCGATCTTCTATCTACGCATATAAACCACGCACCTGCGACAAATGTTCCAACCCCGAAAGCTGGTACAGTGCCGTTTCTTCGTACCGCGAAGCCACCACGATTTCCGCACCATTGGCATGAGCGGTAAACAAATCCCTGACCAGGGTAGGAGAGTTGTTGTTTTTTGACAAGTGCGACAAGAACACATGGCTCAGGTGTGTCGGGCGGTAGGTAGTGAACAGCTGCAAGGCATGCGCATTGGATAGGTGTCCGTGTCCGCCTTTGATGCGGCGCTTCAGGTAATAGGGGTAATTTCCTTTGTCCAGCATATCCGTGTCATAATTCGATTCCAGAAACACCGCGTGGCATTGCTGGAAATACCGGATTACTTGCTCGCAAATGGTGCCGATATCGGTAAACACACCTACGGTAACATCGTCGTCCTGAATGATAAAGCTGTGCGGGTCGGCCGCATCATGAAATTTTGGAAACGCGGTAATTTGCAGATTGCCGATTTGTACGGGATGGTGCGCCTGAAACGAAGCCAGTTGCATGTACCGGGGATTCAACCCGGCATGTTGCAGCGTGGCAGGCGTAATATACACAGGCATCTGGTGTTTTTTGGCCAGTACAGCCAGCCCGCGAATGTGATCCGAATGCTCGTGCGAGATAAAAACGGCTCTCACCAGTTGCATCGAAAGCCCAAGGCGCTTCATCCGAAGCTCGGTTTCGCGGCACGAAAGTCCGGCGTCAATCAGTACAGCTTCGGTTTCGTTGCCTATGTAATAGCAATTGGCATTGCTGCCTGAATTGAGAGAGGTAACAAATAAAGACATACGGCAAGTAACCCATTTTTTGGCTTTTAAGCAACGAATTTTTCTGGTGCATGCGGATTGGATACCGGTTTTACGTTTGTAAAAGATACTATTTTCTGACCTGGATTTACGGTAGAAAATAGTATCTCGCTAAAAGTAAGAAACGCCTTACACCCGGTCTGGATGCGGATGCTGCCAGGGTTGGCGGTAGTTACGTTGCAGCAGTTGCGTCGCTTCGGCATCGCCCACCACCTGGCGGGTTTTGGGATCGTACGTGACCGGTCGGCCGAGTTGCATGGAGATGTTTGCCAGGATGCAGCTTGCCGTTGAAATGTGCCCTTCTTCGATATCGGCTACGGGCCTACTGTTGGTCTCGATGGCCGACAGGAAATCGAGCATGTGCAGTCGCGTGGCCGGCGCAGCATTCAGTTCGATACGGTCTTCGGTCAGGTCTTCGGGATACTTTTCCTTTTCGTACACCACATCCTTGTGAATTTTCTCGGCTTTGTGGTCTGCCGGCACAAAATCGTATCGCATGGTGCTGCCATACAAGGTGCCCTTTTCGCCGTACAGGATAAACGCCCACGGGTAATCCGGATTGGCCGGGGTGCCCCAGGTGCGGTGCTGCCACACACAGTTGAGCCCGTCGTATTCAAAAACGGCCGTTTGAGTGTCCGAAATGTTTGACTTGCCCTCTTTCTGTACATAAATGCCACCCGTAGAAGTAATGCGCTTGGGCCAGCCCAGCTTGAGCATCCAGCGCACCGTATCAAACATGTGAATGCACATGTCGCCCACAATGCCGTTGCCATATTCCATGAAGGTGCGCCACCAGCGGGTGTGAGGTAGCCCGTCGTAGGGCCGTAACGGGGCGGGGCCGGTCCACATCTCATAATCCAGGAAATCAGGCACAGCCTGTACCGGCGGATTGCCGTTATTACGCATATGAAAATAGCAGCACATTTCCACGTGTGAGATCTTGCCTAGCAATCCGGCATCCACAATGTTCTTTTTGGCATCAATTAGGTGGGGGGTGCTTTTGCGTTGGGTGCCTACCTGCACTATGCGATTGTATTTGCGGGCGGCGACTACCATCGCTTCACCTTCCATCACATCCACACTGATGGGCTTTTGCACATACACATGGGCACCGGCTTTCATGGCGTCAATGGCCTGTAACGCATGCCAGTGGTCGGGCGAGCCTACCAGTACCATATCCAGTTTGTTGTCAGCCAGCATCTTGCGGTAGTCGCCGTACAAACGGGGCACTTTTCCCGACTTTTGCCGTTTGCTCACCAGTGCGCCAGCCTGGGTAAGCATATTTTTGTCCACATCACAGAGGGCAGTCACTTCTACCGGAGCTACCTGGATCAGACGAAACAAGTCGCTTTTTCCATACCAACCCGCACCGATGAGCCCGACATTCAGTTTCTTGGGAGGATACACAATGTCCATTCCCTGGGCACCCAGCGTTGTCAGCGCCAGGGATGCCGAGGCGGCTTTCAAGAAATGCCGGCGATTGATGTTGAATTCATTCATTGAAAGGAAACGTTGAAAGGTGTAAATGTGAAAAGTTGGGTAAGCCAAACGGTCCGCGACCGATTGACTGTCTTAGAAAAATGGTATAAACCCGTGAATTTATTTGCTAAAAGCAAGGTACATATATTCTTTCTGATTCTACACACGCAGGCTTGAGAAAAGACGGTTCATAAATGAGCCATCTTGCTTTTTTTTCGAATAAATTAAGTTTACCTTTTCCAAACTCAACCAACTAATTTAAAATCGGACAGGTTTTTGGCTTGGATGCGTGTATGGAACACGCTTGTTACAGAAAACAGCGATGACATGTAATCGTATGACTGTAAACCGGTCGGAAATAGTACCTGACGACTAGCCAAAACCTCGAAATGCCTCGGTAAAAAAAGAATGGTGAAAGACAACGAATGCGCAATTCGTGGCCTTGTCACTTGCCTATGTCCGGAAAAGCTGAATATCCGTCAAGCCACTACCTTTTTATGTCTGAACAAACCGTTGCCATTGCAATTCCGATTTACCGTGACGAGCCTACAACCGACGAAATTGTCGTGCTTCGCCATTATCTGTCCGTTTTCCAGAACTATCCGATTGTATTTATTGCGCAGCAAGATATGGATGTGACTGCCTATCAGGACTTGTGTGCCGAACACACATCCATTGGCTTTGAGTACTTTCAGTGGAAAGGATACGAGCAGTATAACAAACTGATGGTAGATGCCGCTTTTTACAAGCGGTTTTTGAAGTATACCTATATTCTGCTGGCCCAAACCGACACCTTTATCTTTGATGTGCGGTTGGATTACTGGTGCAAGCAGGATTATGATTTCATTGGCGGGGTAATTTACAATTCTGTGTATGGAAACCACATGCTGGAGGCCTCCTCAACGCTTAAATTGTTAAAGAAAACAGGATTGGTTAGCAAAGACAGTTTTCGAAACGGCGGGTTGTCCCTCCGAAAAACTTCCTCTTTTCATACCATCTGCCGACGGTATTCTTTTCTGATCAGGTCCGGAAAGTTAACGGGTATGGAAGATGCCTTCTGGAGTGTGTGGGCACCGCTGCTGAATCCGTTTTTTAAAGTGGCCCCCGTGGAAGTGTCGCACCAGTTTGCAGTTGAACTGCCGTCTCCTACCGATGATCATCTCGAAACAGTGTACCAGAAGCTCAGCAACCAACCCCTGCCTTTTGGGTGTCACAACTGGCGTGGGCTGGGCTACTCGTTCTGGAAGCCGCACATTGAGGAAAAACTTCAAGTCGATCTGGATCAACTGTAACGAACGAAAAGTGGCAGGTTTTGCCCGTTTCAAACATACTAGTATTTGTAGCCGAAACTTCCGGCATTTTTTCACTCCACTCTTCTTATCAAACCATTCCTTATGTCAAAAAAAACTACGGTTGCTGTCGTGATTCCTATCTACGAAACACAACCTGACCCGAATGAAGCGTTGGTACTGCGGTATTTCTTAAAATTATATGCCAATTACCCGATTGTTTTCATGACACAGGCCGACCTGGACATTGCATTCTATGAACAGGCCGTGCGGGAATCAGAGCATACACAATGCGCTTTTGAGCGTTTCAACTGGAAAGGTTATAAGCAATACATACGTCTGCTGGTGTCGGCGGACTACTATGCCCGCTTCCTGGAGTATGACTACATACTGGTGGCACACCTGGATGCGTTTGCATTTGATGCCGATCTGGACCACTGGTGCAACCTGGGCTACGATTACATCGGTGCGGTTGTGTACAACGAGACGTTTGTCCAGGAATACATTGATTCCTCACGTTTATTACGTATTCTTAACCAGATAGGGATCTTACGCAAACATCCGGTCCAGAACGGAGGTTTTTCATTGCGCAAGGTAAAATCGTTTTACCGCAACTGCCGTTGGTTCGCGCCGCTGATCAGATATACCGACATACTGTACACCGAGGATTTGTTCTGGAGCATGCGGTTGCCATTGATCAATCCGTTTTTTCGCGTGGCACCTACCAAAGTTGCCCACCGGTTTGCCATAGAACTCCCCAGTGCCCGGTCGCCCAACTTTGAGCCGTTTGTCAGCCGGTTGCATAATCTGCCGGCGGGTTGCCATGGCTGGAAAGTGTTCGGTTATCTGTTCTGGAAGGCGCACATGGAACGCGTCATGCAAACCGAGCTGGCTGAAGTGGAATACGATGAGAGCAGAGGCAGTAATCAGTAACTGTACATTATTTTTCTGTTATTTCTTAGTAACCTAGGCTTAATATTGTATCGAAAATAGCTGGTTTTGAAGTGTTTGCAAAGGTGCTGGCTGTTGCCGCCTAAGGTGCGCTGACGGCCATATCTCCGGTATTGAAATAAGTTTTACCTTTAATGTCATCCCTTTGTGTATGTCTCAAGAAGGTAGACATACGCACCGGGAAGCACTAATTACAGGTAACGACTCTTGAAACCAAATTTATGAGCTCTGAAAAGATCAGCAAGAAAGACTTGTCATCGCTAATCTCCGAAAAGATATGGGAGGTAATGGAAAGCATCAATCCTGATGCTGCCAAACGCATCAAGAAAACACTGCAAAAGAATGCCGGCAAGCTGGCACAGAAATTCAGCAAAACCCTGAAAAAAACGGAGAAAAAGCAAAAGGCTGCACAGGCCAAAGCTACCAAAAACAAAAAAACGAAGGCTGTCAAAACCAAGAAGCCTGTAGCCGGCAAAGCCAATGCAAAATCTGCCGCCGCCTGAAATTTTTCCGGCTCGAAAGCCAGGATTACCACAAGTGTGATAGTGCTTTGCCAAGGATTTTCAGCCTGTGCGGGTAGTGCGTAAGGATAGGAAGTTTTTGAGTTTTGGCGGATATTATTTTTTCAACTATAGCTTTTCGATTTTTTCAAAAGAAGCCCGGGTTTTCGCAAATAAGTGAATGTTTTTTTCCTTGTGAGCGTCACTATTTTTTTATTTGTTCGTATACAGTCAAGCCTTGGTATAATTCCTTTCCTTCTATAGGGGTATGCTGGTTACGGTGTCCGTAATTTAGATACCCAGGGTTATACTTTTGAAAAAACGGCGTTATGTCCGCAAAAGCAGCTGTTGCGGTTGTGATCCCCATTTATGAGGTGCAACCCGAACCAAATGAAGTCACCGTACTTCATCATTTTTTAAAGTTATATGCCAATTACCCGATTGTTTTCATGACACAGGCCGGCCTGGACGTCGAATTGTACGAACGGGCCATTGCGCAGTCAGGACATCCGCAGGCCCGGTTTGAACGCTTCGACTGGAAAGGCTACCAACAGTATATCCATCTGCTGGTGTCGGCGGACTACTATGCCCGCTTCCTGGAGTATGACTACATACTGGTGGCACACCTGGATGCGTTTGCATTTGATGCCGATCTGGATCGCTGGTGCAGCTTGGGCTACGACTACATCGGTGCGGTTATTTACAACCAGCGGTTTGTGCGCGAATACATTACTTCTTCCCGCCTGCTGCGGCTGTTGAATCGGTGGGGGTTTCTGCGCCGGTATCCGGTCCAGAACGGAGGTTTTTCATTGCGCAAGGTAAAATCGTTTTACCGCAACTGCCGTTGGTTCGCGCCGCTGATTCAACGGACAAGCATTGTATATACCGAGGATCTGTTCTGGAGCATGCGGTTGCCGTTGATCAATCCGTTTTTCCGCGTGGCACCTACCAACGTTGCCTGCAAGTTTGCGGTTGAGTTGCCGGTTACCAAGTCACCCGATTTTGATTCGGTTGCAAGTTCACTGAATGACCTGCCCATGGGTTGTCATGGCTGGAAAGTGTTTGGCTATCCGTTCTGGAAGGCGCACATGGAACGCGTCATGCAAACTGAATTGCTGGAAGCCGAATATCCCGAAAGATAATCCCAACAAATAAAAAATCAGGATTGGAATGCCGTAGAAAACAGGTTTCTACGGCATTCCGATCCTGAAAAATAGAATCCTTACAAAGGTCAAAACCGACTGGCTTAGCTCAGCTCTTCTTCCAGTACAGGTGCTACTTCTTTGTTTTTCAGGAAGTTGACCTCTTTGTCTTTTTTCTTTGGTAAGTGAATCACTCCCACAAGATTAAGCAGCTTGATCATCTGGTAGGTAGGGTCAATTTCAAACCATTTGTAGGCGAAATTAGCCCGGTTGCCATACGTGTGGTGGTTGTTGTGAAATCCTTCGCCCATCATCAGGAAGTCTACTGGCATCAGGTTTTTCGAAGTATCGCTTACCTTGAAGGTAACGTATCCTATTTTGTGCGCAAACCAGTTAATGATGGCACCATGGATAGGCGACATAAAGAAGTGAACCGGCAACAACAGGAACCAAACCCACGATGGCGCAAAGTAAATATAGAACAATGTATACAAGGTGCCCCATGCAATACGTACCCAACGCTCCGATGCAAAATCGTCGAATGCCTTCCAATCGGGAACGTTCTTGGTGAATTTCGGATCGACCTCCACTTTTCTCTCACGGATGTCGTGATAGAATGTGTACGTTTTCCACATCATATCAAAAATGCCAGTGCTGTACTTGGGTGAATGCGGATCTTCTTCGGTATCCGCATAGGCATGATGCATCCGGTGCATAACCCCATAGGCATAAGCACTCAGGTAGTTGGAGCCTTGGAAAATGAATGTGAGCACATAAAAGATTTTCTCCCAGGTGCGCGACATGGTGAACGCATGGTGTGCCGCATAACGGTGCAAAAAGAAAGTCTGGAAGAATAATGAGCCGTACCAATGAACGACAAAGAAGATAAGGATTGCGGTCATATACTGGAAAGAATAGAAGTTTAGTATCCAAATATCCCTATAATGGAACACCCGAACGACGCAATTCAGACCAGTTGTAGATATTGGCAGATGAATGGTAGAAGTTATTTACCGAATGGCAATGGCAGGTTTTCAGATTTGAACCGATACTATTTCAGAACGAACGTCTGCCATACAGTTGCGGCCGGATTTTGATGGCAGACAGGCGATAACTTGCGTAGAGACAGAGAATAAAAAACGACCTGTCCCGGTAGGACAAATTGTTTTGAGAAGCGGTGACCGACAGTCTATGGAGACTCGCATATCACATTGGCATGACGAGCGGTTAACTTCCATACATTGTTTTCTTTCATCCAGATGTTGGTATACCGCCGTTTGATCGTTTTTCCCGGTCCGCCATTGGCAGCTTTTGCAACCACAGTCTCATTGCCCATCGAAAATGCCACAGTGCCTTTGATGAAAACATGTTCTACGTTGCGTTCAAAGGTGTCATAACTGCGCATGGTAATGACGGGGCGGTCCAGTGTGGTTTTTCCCGGAGGAACTACGCGGTTCATCGGCGCATTTACTGTAAAGTCGCTGGACCATAATCTGAGCAGGGTAGTGGTGTCTTTGGTAAGCGTCGCTTGCCTTTCCTTTTCTTCCAGGCTTTTGATGAATTCAACCGTATCTTGCTGAGCGTAACCGATGCTCCAACACAATAGGCAGTAGATTAGAGTACAGAACTTTTTCATGAAAAGAGTTGGGTTAGGTAGCGGTTCAAAGATTTTGCAGGAATGAGAAAAACTGTTGGCAGATCGAGCACAACAGCAGTTTGTGAAAGCAATTTCTGATGTGTCATGAATATAGTTGTTCAGGAGTTTGGTTTTTGATTACTTAGTAGAGTAGGGCTTCTTTGGCAATTTCGAGGGCCGCCGTTTTCAAGCATATGGTATTTACGAAAAAGATAGTAGGAAAAGGCAGAAGCCATCCTAACAATCATGCGCCTTAGTTGGTCATTTTGGATTTGTCGAAAGTCAGGGCCGGGCCGACCACTTCAAATCCGCTGGCTTTCCGGTACTTGTCAATTTCCTCATCGGTCATTTTCGCGTAAATGCCCGTGCTGACTTCCTTGAACTGTGCCTCCATTTTACCTGCGGGCTGGAATGCCATCAGCAGACGGGCGGGGCCTTCGTTGATCTTGGCAAAGGCGTGCGGCACCATGCGTGGGCCAAAGACGCTGTCGCCCACTTTGGCTGTAAACGTTTCGTCGCCGACCTTAAATAGAAACTCCCCTTCCAGTACGTACCACCATTCGTCCTGTTCGTAGTGGTAGTGAAAGGGAGGTCCGCCTTTTTTGTCCCGGATGGACTCAAAGATAAAAAGGTCTCCGTCAGTATCTTTACTCGAAACTTTGGTGAAGAATGTATCGCCCTGAAATAGTGAAATCGGTTGGCCGAAACGGTCTTTGCCCGCATCCACCTTTAGTGCTTTGCCGACTCGCTTGCGGTGGATGATAGTTGCCAGTGCTTGAAAAGGCGCTGCCAGCAGGGCGCCGGCGGCCAGAGTGAGTTTCAAGAAAGAATTGCGTTTCATAAAGTGGTTATTCGGTTTTCAAAAGATGAAATCAGGTTGTATGCAATGTGCTGGATGGGAATGGGAGGCCAGGCGTGACGGTATTTTACTTGGTATAGTCCAAGACTTTCTTTCCTTCCAGCCGTGTTTCCCGGCGTCTGGACAATCGAAAGTGAACCGTTGCGTTGCCGCCAGGTAAAAGTTCAAACCGGGCTTCGGTGTCGTTGACACCGCCAACAAACGTATTGTTGCCGTTATAAGTCAAACTCCCGTTGATCTGATGGTTGGTCTTGTAAAAAAGGAAGTCTCCGTCCCGGTAAAACTCCATGCGCAACTGGTCACTCATTTTGTATACACCGGAAACTTTTTGAAATACCGCTTCGTCCAGCGGGTATTGTTTTCTGAGAACGACATCAAAGGTGAGTTCACTTTCGTTGGGCTTTATTTTCTTCAGCGTCAGAATCCGGTGAAGGGATAATTCGGATTTCCCACTCGGGTCAGTTGCCAGGTATGGATCGTCTTTCAGGTAAAGCTGCGTGATCAGATCCATCTGGTCGGGTGCCGAAATGCGCATGTGGATGTGGGCCGGGCGGATGGCCCCCGGATTGTCTTCGACCGCATAGGGAATGGGAATGGCGGTGATAAAATGATACGCGCCGTTCTTGCTGGTTTGCTGGCTGGCCCGGTATAAAAAGTCATCCGAAACATTGTCATAAAAGGTGTCGGGTTTGCACTGCCATATTTCAATCAGGCAGTTGCTGGCCGGTTTGCCATCCGCCCTATAAACGGTACCCGACAGGTGCAGAATCTCACCCGTAAAATCAGGCGGGTTCAGATTGGTTCGAAAAGGGGCTCCGGGTCGATAAAACGGGCCCAAAATGTCGGTGGTGGTCGGTGTATCCCCAACAAAGGTAGTTCCGTTACGGTGGACTGTTCCGAACACACCCATGCCCACGGCAAATGTGCCCGAGTATTTGAGAAATGTTCTGCGTTGCATCACACGGTTGTAAGAAGGGGTTGAATAAATGTCTTTTCAAGCAACTCGTTTCAAATAGTTACGGATGAGGCGGCACCGGTGTGTCTGGCTTGATATCAACGTTGTGATAAACGACGATTTTCCACTCACCGGCTTGTTTCTCAAACACCTGAAGCAGCCGCGTATGCATACGTCCTTTGGGATCAATATGAATGTTTTTGGGAGGACCATTTTTACCAAATCCTGAGACCCACGTCAGCGTTTCAACAATGGCCACATCGGGGCGAATGAACCGGAACGATACCACTTGCTGTTGCAAAACGGTTTTGGAGAACATGCCTTTGAATATCTCCACGTGCCGGTCCAGAAATGCCTGGTATCCGGTAAAGAACATGCCCCGGATATTGGTAAATGTGCCGTTTTCAGCGAAATGTTTGGAGTAGGTCTGTGCATCGCCAGCATTCCAGGAGGTGACTTCTTCGGCAAGCAAGCGCTGAATGGCAAGTGAATCTGCCTGATGTTGGGCTGTGGCTATTGTTGCAAATAGCAGAAACAGAAGAGTTGCTGTATAGGTAATGAAGTTTTTCATGTGGATTGGATGGAGGAGGGAGTGAACGGATTGATGCCAACTGTCAAGCTTGCCCAAATGGGGTTTTGATCCCTGACAAGATACTGTTTTTAACTATTGGTGGCTTACTATCGATTGTTTGTAACTATTTGACGACGGCGCCACCGTGAACAGCGACAGTTGCTTGTTAAAGCCGCGTCTGGTGGCCGAGTGGTTCATTGCCTGGACGTACATGGGTGATGCTGGCTATTTTTCACATACCATGTTGGCGTGTCGACCGATCATAAGCCATCGGTTTGCTTTTTTCATCCATACATTGGTGAAACGGCGGCGAATGGTCTGCCCGGCATCCGGTGAGATACCTTTGGGAACTACTGTTTCTGTACCCATCACCACTACCGTGGTGCCATGGATGAGAACCTGTTCTACATTTCGCACAAAGGAAGAATAGGTGAGCGAGCCTTGCCGGATGGGGCCTTCGCTTATCTTGACAATTTTATTGAACGGATTGTTGACCATGCACTTGGGGTCCCAGTGCTTCTGCATGGCATCCACATTGTCCTGTAGCAAGTAGTTAACCTGGTCTTGCTCCAGTTTCCGGATCTCTTTTTCGATAGCATCGTCAGCCGTGGATGTTGCCGTTTGAGGGTGTGCCATCACGACCGACAGCAGACCAATCGCCAGTGCCCAACCGAAAACCGGTTCTGGCTTTTGAATTCCTGCTATTTTGGGTAATCTGTTGCGGACGACGCCAATGAAGCTGGGGCTTAAAAACGAAAAAAGTACGTAAAATTTCATAGGTGTGTTGTGGGAATGTGAGTTGATAGTGGTAATTACAGGTGGTACGCATGCATTCAATGCCTATGGTAATTAAGGAAAGTAAGACTAATGCTGCTTGCCGGGGATGGTATAGCAAGAAGCATGCTTTCGTTTTTTACGTGTCACTGTCTGCTTGTGACAAATCATTGAAAGGGATTGTGTTTTTTGCCTAAAATAGTATCTGGTAAAAACAAAAAACTGCTCAGAATTAACAGCTCTAATTAATCATCAATTGCTGACAATTGCAATAACCCTTTTGGGGTAGCCAATCCTGAAAAGTGAAGCAAAGAGCGGCCGTGAATCCGTTTGGTCTGCCCCAAAACGGTGCGGCATTTGACCCCGGATGGAAAACAAAAGCGATCCGTCCGCTGTCAACTGGGAAGATAAGCGAACGGGTAGCGTTGGCGACTCAAACAGATAGTGTGTGAATTACTGCATAAACCTGCCCTTGGAAGAGTTTGCGTACTAAATCATACTATTTCCGGACGCTACAGATCCAGCCATTCTTTGAACTGCGGTACCCGATCCCGGCTGACAAATATTTCCTCTTCTTCCGGTGGGATCAGCTCCAGTTTGAGGCGGCCGTTAAAGTGATTGTGTATCTTGCCAATGCTGTCGACCGATATCAGGCGGTTTCGGCTGATGCGGTTGAAGCGTTTCGGATCGAGTTGCTCGGTGAGCTGATCCAGTGTCAGTTCGATGATGTATTTCTGATTGTCGTTGGTAACCAGAAAGCTAAGTTTTTGGTCGCTTTTGAAATACGCAATCTCCCCAATGCGTATCACGGCCAGCTGGCTGCCTTTTTTGACCAGAAAGCGTTCCTTGTATCCTTCTCTGGGCTTAGGCTGTATGCTCAGGCCTTTTTGCTGGATCCGATATTCGAGGTTTTCGTATTTTTTGATAGCGGCCCGCAATTCATCCGGATCAACCGGTTTGAGCAGGTAATCAATGCTGTTTTGTTTGAATGCCTGAATGGCGTATTGATCAAAAGCGGTGGTGTAAATGATAGGCGCCTCGATGGGCAATTGCTCAAATAGCTCAAAGCTTTGCTTGTCTTCCAGCTGGATGTCGGAAATGATCAGGTCTGGCTCGGGATGGGTACGAAACCACTCCAGGCAGCTTTCCACCGATGGCAGAATGGCCAGCACTTCAATCGAATCGTCAATTTTGTGCAACTGGTGACTCAGCTTCTCAGCAGAAAAGAATTCGTCTTCAATAATGACTACTTTCATACAAGAGTTGTTGGGGTGAGTCGGCAGTGATTACGTGAGGGACAGTCGTGAAAATAGTATCTTCCAGACAGGCAAAACTGACGTATCTGTTTTGGTCAATCCTGACCAGCTACTCGTTGCCGGCTTTTTCACTGATCAAGGGCAAACCGACTTTAAAGATAGCATTGGTTTGTTCCATGCGAATGGGCTTCCCGAGAATATATTTGTAACGGGCCTCCAGGTTTTTCAGGCCAATGCCTGTCGAATCCACCCGGGTTTCCTTTCGATTGAGCCGGTTTTCGACCCACACCATGTCGTTTTGCGTATAAATCCGTAATTCCAGCGGATGGTTTTCTGAAATCCGGTTGTGCTTCACAGCATTTTCCACCAGTAGCTGAAGCGACATGGGCAGCACATACACGGGGTCCCTGGTGATGTCTACATCCAGAATGACTTTGTTGTAAAACCGCACATTGAGCAAAAAGCAATACGCTTCGACAAACGTGATCTCCTGTTGCAGAGGAACCTGGGTAGAATCGTTGTGGTCGATCACATACCGGTATACTTGGGCCAGCTTGGTGATAAACCGGTCGGCAAGCACAGGATCCTTGTAGACAACCCCGCTGAGAACGCTCAGGCTGTTGAATAGAAAATGCGGATCCAGCTGTTTTTTGAGACTTTCCACGCGGGCCACCAGGTTTTCCTGCCGCAGCCGTTCCTGTTCCAGCAAGGATTCCTTCCATTTGGAAAACAGAAAAGCGCCTTCGTTAATGGCCGTAAACAGCAATGCCAGCAAAAACGATACAATGATGTTTTGCAGCACCACCGCCACTGTGAAATTGACCGACGACACAAACCGGTTGTAGGTGAGAATGCCGGTGGTCAGGATTAGTGACGAAAAGATGAAGATGCTGACAATCTCGTAGGCCAGATGCTGGCTGAAGCTCTTTTCCCACGGATACCGGTACATAATCAGCGCCTGGATGAATTTGCTTCCTTCCCAGATGACAAACGTAATAATGGTAGCTGCCATCATCAGCAGCAGATGTTCGGGCGAGCCCAACTCCAATGGCACAAAAAACGTGGGTACCAGGATGCCGAACGATGACACTCCCATGATGGTAGACCACTTGATCCGAAAGGAATATGTAAATTTTTCTCCCACAGCCAAAGATGCCCAAAAAAGGAGAAAGAATAAAGGGAGAGGTTTTGGTTTTTTAAAAGATACGTAAGAGACGAAAGAAAAAAGACATGAGACAAAAGACAAGATACCGACAGCTAAAGCGTTCCAAGACCCATATTTCAGGATTTTTGCTTGATCAGTACTTATTATTCTTCAAGGAAAGAAACAGAGTGTTCAGATACGCCAAACGCCTGACTGGTAAGGGTGGATAAAACGGTTACTTCAATTGCTTCACCACTGTGTCCAGAGTCTGCTTTAGCTGGATCACGTCGGCTTCGGTAAGAGTAGTCGATTTGACTGAGTTTATCACTAATTCCGGAATCTGGCTGGCTTCTTCCTGCAAGGCTTTGCCTTTTTCGGTTAGTTCAATCAGCACATTGCGTTCATCGGCAGCCGAACGGATCCGCGAGATATAGCCCTTGGTTTCCAAGCGTTTCAACAAGGGCGTCAGCGTGCTCGATTCCAACACCAGGCATTCGCCGATGTCGGTGACAGTTCGTTTGTCGCGTTCCCAGAGCAATAAAAACACCAGGTATTGCGGATAGGTAATGTCCCATTGGCTCAGTACCGGCTGGTACAATTTGGTAACCAGTCTTGACGCCGCGTAAAGAGGAAAGCAAATCTGGTTTTCTAATTTTAAAATCTCCTCATTCATGATCGTGTACCTGTAATTGCTGTTTAACAAATGGTTCAATGGCTGCGGGCTTGGTAACCGGAGCAAACCGTTTTACCGGCCTCCCATTTTTATCAATGAGAAACTTTGTGAAATTCCATTTGATGTCATCGCTGAACAATCCGTCTAACTCCTGCTTCAGGTATACAAACAAAGGGTGGGCGTTTTTGCCGTTGACGTCAATTTTGGCAAACAACGGAAAGGTAACGCCAAAGTTGATGCTGCATGTCTGTGCAATGGCCGCGTCGTCGCCCGGTTCCTGATTGGCAAACTGATTGCACGGAAAACCCAGAATGACAAAATCTTTTTCTTTATACGTCTGATACAGGCTTTCCAGTCCTTCAAATTGCGGGGTAAGTCCGCATTGTGTGGCCGTGTTAACCACCAATACAGTTTTTCCTTTGAAATCACCCATCTTCACCACATTGCCCCGGGTGTCCAACGCTTCGAAATTATAAAAAGTTTGCCCGCCTAGCAAGCGGCTGCCTCGGTGCCGCAGCCAGCTCAGGGCACCCGTCGACCACAGGGCCCACAAGATCAGTACAGGTTGAAAAAACAGACGCACCAGCCGGGCAGTATCCGTATCCAGGCCGAAGGCATCGGTATGGTTGATATACTGGGCAATGTTTCCCGGGAAAATCAGCACGTAAAACATTGCCAGTGCCAGGCCAACGTTTACACGTTGTTGTTTCCAGAAAATCATTGCCAGCCCAAGGGATATTTCAGCGATGCCTGACAAGATAACCACAGCGTCTTTGCTGAGCGGAATCCAGTTAGGTACCTGGGCCTGAAACTCCTGGCGCTGAAAGGTAAAGTGACCAATGGCGGCCATTACCATAAAGCTGCCGAGAATGACACGGAATATCTTTTGAATCAGGTTGGTCTGTGTTCTCATATTTTTAATAAGTTGTTTGCGATTGTATCGTGTGCGATGCAAATGTATGCAATTTTACTATAAAAGCAATTTTTAGTGCCGGATATTGACAAGAGGGGAGGTTTTGGAGTTTTGCAGGATACTATTTCGGCAATGTATCTTGGAAGAAATCGCCGTGTACAATGAAATATGCACAGGCACTGTGATTGGTAGGTTTGTTGCCAAACCGATCTTTGACATTAGCAATGATGCAGTCCTCGCTGCCTTTGAAGGTACTTGCACTCACTTCTAGTCGCCAGCCTGCGGGCAATTTTTTGCGCGAAATTTTTAGCCATTTCGCCCCATAGTTAAATTCACACCGTGCATAGAGCACAGTATCCTGATCCTGAGTTTCAGTTACGTCCGTGCCATGAAACGTACGGTAGTTGGTCATGTATTGTTGGGCTCTGCGCCAGTAGAGAAGGTTCTGCGCGTCAGTGGCTGTGAATGTCAATGGTTGATGCCTGTATGTATAATTAAATAAGGTTGGTTGCCTGTCGGTTACAAACCAGTACGTATGACCATTTTTCTGAATACGTCCATAGCCTATACCGTTAAGTACGCTGCCTTTTTGGTAAGAAGCGGCTGTGGTCACCGTATCGCCCGGAAGCAGCTGCATAGTCAGGATTTTTACGCCTACGTAAGGTTTCGTTTGTAAATCCTGATACACGTCTGTTCTTCGGGTAAGTACATACGTATTCAGACTGAACGGGTTTGTCGAAAAACGATCGGTTCCCGCTTGGTTGATCTTAAAAAAAACAACAGCCACATAAAAAACAGAATACACAACGGGCGTGATGACTGCTGTCAGGACTACTGTTTTTATGGTGATTAGCTGTGCAAAAGGCTTGTTTTTGGCCAGCAACTTGCTGATCAGGACAATAATGATGAAAACACCGACGGCAAAGATGCCCAGCACCCAGGAGAAATAAGGCATAACGATCTGTTGTAAACTTCAAGAAGATACAAAATCGTTTTGGCTATTGTATGTATGAAGTAAATTCGCTAGTAATCAGGCAGGTAAGTTCATAAGGCAATGTCTTTTGACAGAACCGTAGCAATTGCTTGTTTTACAGTCTCCTTACAAAGCGCAACAGTTATTTCCTCCGGAAGCTATTGCGCAGCTTGATTTCGGTTAGTTTTCGTTTGGTATCCAGTGGGAAGTCGCCTTTCATGAGCCAGTCGTAAAAGGCAGGTTCCTTGTCCAGCACATCAGTCACCAGGCGGTCTTTGTGCTTGCCAAAGTTGAAGATTTCCTGGCCCTTGTCATTCAGAACCATGCGCCCGGCCAGATCTACCATTTTATGCGCGGTGATTTCATGTAGCTTCTGCATGTCGTTGTGCACAGGCATATACTCTTTGCCATTTTCATCTTTGATGGCTACCCCTTCATAGCGTTGCACCTGGGCACACAATACTTCAAACGTCGCAATGGTGTCGGCTTCGGCGCTATGGGCGTTTTCAAGCTCCTTTTGGCAATAAAACCGGTACGCTGCCGGCAAACTGCGCGGCTCCATCAGGTGAAATATCTTTTGCGCATCCACTAGCTTGCGGCTGTCCAGATTAAAATCCAGATCTACCCGCAGAAACTCCTCGACCAGCAACGGAATATCCAGACGTAGCACATTGAAGCCACCGAGATCAGCCCCTTCAAAAAAGCGAAAAATGTCGTGAGCCACTTCCTTGAAGGTAGGCTTGTCCTTGATGTCCTCATCATAAATGCCATGGAACACACTGCTTTCGGGTGGAATCGGCATGCCCGGATTGATGCGCCAGGTTTTGATCAGGGTGTCTCCGTTTACCAATGCCCTCAGTACACTGATCTCTACAATCCGGTCTTTTACTACGTTAGTGCCCGTGGATTCGATATCGAAGAACGCAAGCGGCTTTTTTAATTTAAGTGAGTGCATGTTGTTGGTTTTATCGTTTTGCGTCTACGGATTACCGGTTGGCATTCCTTGTTTTGGCAGAGGTTTTGTACTGTTAAAAGATACTGTTTTTCAAGGGCAACTGTCAATTGCTTTTCAAAGGATTCCTTTGCTCAACGCCTGAAAATCCATGCCGTTGTAATTGCCTGAGCTCATCATCAGCAGATTGGTGTTTTGCCAGTTTTGAGTAACCAGAAACGATTTCAGTGCTTCGCTGTCAGTGAAAACCTGCAAATCCGGGCGGTTGAAAGCGGCTTTTACCTCAGCTTCGGTAATGGGTTCCAGTCGTTTGTGTTCAATGGTATGCGGATTGAAATAGGCAATCGCCACATCCGCTTCGTTAAAGGTGTCCCGGTATTCTTTCAGAAATGTTTTGTTCAGGCTGCTGAAGGTGTGTAATTCCATGCAAGCCACCAGCTTGCGGGCCGGAAACTGCATTTTGACGGCATGCGTGGTCGCTTCCAGTTTGGAAGGCGCGTGTGCAAAGTCCCGGAAAAAAATGGTATGAGCATTCTGGCCGATGATTTCCATGCGCCGGGCCGCTCCTGTAAACGACGGGATGGCAGCGTAAAACTCCGCATCCTCTATACCCATGCGTTCGAGCACCGTTTTGGCACCGTTGATGTTACGCATGTTGTGTTCCCCAAAAATCGCAACCGGAATCTCGGAGCCTGTCGGTGTGAGCAGATACGTTTTGCCGTTTTTGATCACGTGCGGATGTGTATCGTATTCGAGCCGAGCCACATCCTCGCGTTCCTTGCGGCAAATGACGGTGATCAGGTCATCGTTCTTGTCAAACACCAACGAACCGGCCTTGGGGGTTGCGTCTGCAAACAGCTCGAATTGCTTCACGTACTCATCAAAATCCGGATAGACGTTGATGTGATCCCAGGCAATGCCACTCATGAGGCCGATGTGATGGTGGTAATACAAAAACTTGGGTTTGCGGTGGATAGGCGAGGCAAAGTACTCATCGCCTTCAATGACAATCACCGGGGCATCATCGGTAAGTTTTGCCATGGTATCGAAGCCCTCCAGCTGAGCCCCCACCAGGTAGTCAAACTTCCGGTTCAGATGCTTCAGTACGTGCAGAATCATAGAGGTAATGGTCGTCTTGCCGTGACTACCCACAATGACAATGCGCTGTTTGTGAATCGATTGCTCGTAAACAAATTCCGGATAGGAGTATATTTTCAGTCCCAGTTCCTGGGCTTTTCTGAGTTCCGGATTATCCTCGCGGGCGTGCATGCCGAGAATCACAGCGTCGAGGCTGGCGTGAATTTTTTCGGGAAACCAACCTTCCTGCGCGGGCAGCAAGCCATACTTTTGCAGGCGGCCACGCGAAGGGTCTACAATCTCATCATCCGAGCCAGTAATGGCGATTCCTTTTTGGTGTAATGCAATGGCCAGATTGTGCATCGCCGCGCCGCCGATCGAAATAAAATGTATGTGCTGTAATTGGTTCTCCATGAATGTTGAGTGCTAATGACTGATGAGAAGACGCCGGACGGTTGATTGCAGATGCTAAAAAATAGTATCCTTCAAAAAGGTAAAACCCCGGCATCCAGTAACAAACCTCCGGCTGCCAGACCTATCCATACAGGTCTGCTTACCGATGGGCTACAAAAATAGAGAAGTCTGTCAGATTTCCCATAACCTGCGCAAATAGAAAAAAAAAATTGTGATCTCCACTTTTTCAGGTTATCTACCTATATTTGTAAAATTTTTCTAATGAAAAATCGTAGATTCTGCTCTTTAGACATGAAAACTCTTTCCTGCCAGTGGCTTGACAGGTTTTCTTAAAGATCAAAACCCTGTCTGCCGACAGGCAGGCCGCCTGTTCTCAGATCATCAACAACGCTAAAAACCCACCTTTAAGCTGTATTAGTTTCTCATTTAGCATCATTCTTTAATGATTAGCCGAAGTTCCAATCTTGACGGCGTGAATTACGAAATTCGCGGACCTATTTATGAGCAAGCTGTCGCCTTAGAAAAAGCCGGCCATTCGATTATCAAATTGCATATTGGCAATCCGGCCCCGTTTGGCTTTCATACACCGGCGCACATTCAGCAAGCTCTTATCGATAACCTGACCAACGCGCAAGGATACGCAGCGTCGAATGGCATTCAGGAAGCCCGAGCGGCGGTCGCGAAACACTATACCCAAAGAGGAATTTCCGGAATTAATGAAGACACTGTTTTTATTGGAAACGGTGTGAGTGATCTGATCATGCTTAGTCTGCAGGCATTGCTGGAACGTGACGATGAAATTCTGTTGCCCATGCCTGATTATCCGTTGTGGACATCGGCCGTGCGGTTGTGTGGAGGCAAAGCTGTTCATTACATATGCGATGAACAGTCGGCCTGGATGCCTGACCTGGAAGACATTCGCCGTAAGATAACCCCCCGGACACGCGGTCTGGTAATCATCAATCCGAATAATCCGACTGGTGCCGTATATACCAAGGAAATACTGGAAGGCTTGCTGCAGATTGCCCGCGAGCACGACCTGATCATTTTCTCTGACGAGATATACGACCGGATTCTCTACGATGGAGCCAAACACACCTCCATCGCAACGCTGGCCGATGACGTGATGTGCCTGACCATGAGCGGCCTGACCAAAAATTATTTTGGGGCTGGTTTCCGTGCCGGTTGGCTGGTACTGAGTGGCAAAACCAAGGGTGCCAAAGATTACATGGAAGGCCTTATGTTGTTGGCAACCATGCGCGTTTGTAGCAGCGTGCCTGCTCAATATTGCATCAAACCAGCACTGGAAGGCTACCAACACATTGATGACCTAGTGTTGCCAATGGGGCGTCTCTACCAGCAACGCGACGCAGCAGTAAAGGCCATCAACAACATTCCGGGCCTGAGCTGTGTGATTCCCCAGGGAGCCTTCTATTTGTTTGCCAAAATTGATACATCTATTTGCGCGATCGAAAGCGACAAGCAATTTGTGATGAAGGTACTGAAAGAAGAAAAAGTGCTTTTGGTGCAAGGAACGGGTTTCAATTACCATACTTCCGACCACTTCCGGGTGGTGTTTTTGCCTGCTGTGGACCAACTCACCGAAGGCATCGGACGCATCGGGAAAGTGGTAGAACGCATGGCACTGGCAGAGAAGGTATAAAATACGATCTTTTGTAAACACGAAACCTGCCTTTTGTACAGATAACCGCCGCTACACGGATGATACGGAAGAAACAGAACACCACGGATCAGAGCCGTGAAAATCTGGAAAATCCTGGTCATCCGTGTTTCTTTTCACACACATACTATGCTCAGATTAGTGATTTTCAGCCTGCTGCTGGCAGGTTTTTGCTTTTTGCTCGATACTATTTTTCCGGATTGGATTCACCCACAGGTCTGGCTGATGCTCGGACTGTTGTTTGTGATCTCACTGGCGGGGCATGCATATCTGCAACGGAAGCTCAAACAGGATGCAGATAACATTATGAATCCGTATCTGGCCATGACGGGCGTGCGGTTGCTGACTAGTCTGGGATTTATTATCTTTTTTATAAAAAATGGCACTCCGGATATATTCGTATTTCTACTCAATTTTTTTCTTATTTATTTCTTGTATGTAGGTTTTGAAATCTATTGGTTAGTGACTAACTTGCGGCGCAATTTTCGATAGCCGTAGTTACCGACGTTTTTATGAGTCTTGTGAAAAGATATAACTCCCTTATTTTCAATTTATTAGTTTTATTTTTGGTGTTTTTTGCGCAGATAGTTTCCGCTCAGGAGCCTGCCGGAATAGAGCACGAAGAAGAAAAATTTAACATTGGTGAGATGATTTCTCATCACGTGACTGATTCGCATGAGTGGCATTTTGCTACCGTTGGTCATACGCATATTACATTGCCTTTGCCGGTTATTCTCTATGTGCCAGGCAAGGGACTGGATGTGTTTTCTTCCTCGCAGTTTCATAACGAAGCACAGACGTACGGTGACTACAAACTGGACGAACACAATCACGTCGTTTCGCTGTCGGGCAATAAGATTTACGACTTTTCGATTACCAAGAATGCGGCTTCGCTCATCTTAAGCGCCGTTATTTTGATCTGGGTGTTTACCAGTGTGGCTTCGGCATACAAGAAGCGGCCGGGTGAAGCTCCCAAAGGCATACAGTCGTTTTTTGAACCCATTATCGTATTCATTCGTGACGATATTGCCAAATCCAACATCATCGGAAAAGACAAGCACGGGCGTCCGATGTACGAGAAATTTCTGCCTTACCTGCTGACCGTATTCTTCTTCATCTGGTTTAATAATCTGTTGGGTTTGCTTCCAGGTGGGGCCAACCTAACCGGAAACATTGCCGTAACGTTATTCCTGGCGGTAGCCACATTGATTGCCACGCATATTCGAAGCAACAAATATTACTGGGGTCATATTTTTGCTCCTCCCGTTCCTGTCGCTTTGTGGATTATCATGATTCCGATTGAGGTAATTGGCATCCTGACAAAGCCTTTCTCTCTGATGATTCGTCTGTTTGCTAACATTACCGCAGGACACATCATTATTCTGAGTTTGCTTGGCTTGATTTTCATTTTCAAAAATGCATTGGTTGGTGGTGTGGTAGTGCCGTTTGTGTTGTTTTTGAACGGCATCGAGTTGATGGTTGCCATCTTGCAAGCCTATATTTTCACACTGCTTTCGTCAATGTACATCGGAAGCGCGGTGGAAAGCCACGAAGCCCACGACGACCTAGGTCATTAATACTACTAAAGATATTCCGTTGATTCCCAACGGATTTTGTTTCACTTAATCTATCTATTTACATGTTATCAAGTGTTCTTCTTCAAGCTGCTGGCGATATGGGTACAGCTATTGCCGGTGCTGGTATCGGTGCAGGTCTGGTTGCATTAGGCGCAGGTCTGGGTATCGGTCGCATTGGGGGTAGTGCTACAGAAGCCATTGCCCGTCAGCCAGAAGCGTCTGGTAAAATTCAAACTGCTATGATCATCTCTGCCGCTCTTATCGAGGGTGTAGCGCTGTTCGGTGTGGTAGTTTGTTTCTTGATTGCCAACAGATAATGACTTCAGTTCCCGCTTGCAGACAATAGGTCTGAAGCGGGAATTCTTACATTTAGTGAAACCCAAAGGCATTTTAGTAACGTATCAATAGTCTATATATCATTTTTATACTATGGAATTTGTAACCCCTGGTTTAGGTCTTCTTTTCTGGCAGTTTATTGTTTTTGTGTGCATTCTGCTTATCTTAAGAAAGTTTGCCTGGAAACCCATCACTGAAGCCCTGCGCGAACGTGAGCATTCAATTGACAGTGCCCTCAAGCTGGCCGAACAAGCCAAAGCAGACATGGCCAAGTTGAAAGCTGACAACGAAAAGCTGCTGGAAGAAGCCCGTATCGAACGCGATGCCATAGTGAAGCAAGCCCGCCAAACAGCCGACAGCCTGATAGAAGAAGCCAAAGACAAGGCTACTACCGAAAGCAACCGCATTGTAGAAGCCGCCCGATTGGCAATTCAGCAAGAACGCCATGCCGCTGTCCAGGAAATCAGGCAGCAGGTGGCTACACTTTCACTGGAAATCGCCGAGAAAGTATTGCGTGGACAACTGAAGGACGAAGCTGCACAACGGTCGCTGGTCAACAAGTTTGTGGACGATGTGAAGTTTAATTAACATACCTGGTTTTGGTATTTTAAAAGATACTATTTTAACCGCTGTCGTTGCTGATAACAATGATTGGATTGACAAGCAATAGCACAAGCATCTGATCTCAGTACAATCATAAAATCAGTTCAATCCGGAGGCTTATACATTTAATCTTGATTCTATGGCTGATAGCAGAGCCGCTCACCGATACGCAAAAGCTTTATTAGACTTAGCTGTTGAAAAAGACATCGTAGAGCAAGTACATACCGATATGCAACTTCTGGCCAATACCTGCGAAGAAAACCGCAACCTGGTCAATATGCTCCAAAGCCCGATTGTGGCTCACTACAAGAAGTTTGCTGTCCTGAGAGATATTTTCAAAAGCCGTGTCAGCCCGGTTTCCTTTTCCGTTTTTGAAATCATCACACGCAAAAACCGGGAAGAAATCTTATTTGATGTTGCCAGGGAATTTCATTCACTTTACAATGAGTACAAAGGAATTCAGGTAGCCCAAGTAATCACAACAATACCGATAGACGAGGCATTGCGTAGCCAGTTGAAAGCCATCGTGCAAAAGGCAAGTGGAAAAAAGCAGGTTGAGCTGAAAGAAAAAATTGATCCTAACCTGATTGGTGGATTTGTGCTGCAAATTGACGACAAGTTGATTGATGAATCTGTCAAAGGCAAATTGCAGGCACTTAAACATCAATTCTCCAAGAACTAGTTTTTGCCCGGTTTTTGAATTTGAAACGATACTATTTTGGCCATTGATGGAAATTTATTCATAACCGAGTTGATCCGAAGTTATTCGGTCGGTTAAGACAACTCCAATCAGCGGTTCAGACATTATTTATACAATTGCTCATTTACTCATTTATAAAATATGTCAGTAGCAGTAAGACCTGATGAGGTTTCAGCCATTTTAAGAGCGCAACTAGCCAATGCGCGCACCGAAGCAGAATTAGAAGAAGTAGGTACAGTGTTGCAGGTAGGTGATGGTGTGGCCCGTATCTACGGATTGACCAAAGCACAAGCTGGTGAATTGCTGGAATTCAGCAATGGCGTAAGCGGTTTGGTATTGAACCTGGAAGAAGACAACGTAGGTGCGGTAACACTGGGAGACTACAGTGGTATCCGTGAAGGTGATACCGTGCGCCGGACAGGCAAAATTGCGTCTATCCAAGTAGGTGACAGCATGGTAGGACGTGTGGTAAACACATTGGGCCAACCAATCGACGGTGGACCTGCCCTGACCGGTGCGATGTACGACATGCCACTGGAACGCAAAGCTCCGGGCGTAATTTACCGTCAGCCAGTAAATGAGCCGCTGCAAACAGGTATCAAGGCTATTGATGCAATGATCCCGGTAGGCCGCGGACAGCGTGAGCTTATCATCGGTGACCGCCAGACTGGCAAAACAACCGTTGCACTGGATACCATCTTGAACCAAAGAGAATATTTTGAGCGTGGCGAACCTGTGTATTGTATTTACGTAGCCTGCGGCCAGAAAGCTTCGACGGTTGCGCAAGTAGTGAATACGCTGCAAAAAGGTGGCGCCATGGACTATACCGTTGTGGTTGCGGCTTCGGCATCCGATCCGGCACCTATGCAGTTCTTTGCTCCATTCACAGGTGCTGCCATTGGCGAGTATTTCCGTGATACAGGCCGTCCGGCATTGATTATTTATGATGATTTGTCAAAGCAGGCAGTTGCCTACCGGGAAGTATCCTTGTTGCTGCGCCGTCCACCCGGACGGGAAGCCTATCCTGGAGACGTATTTTACCTGCACAGCCGCTTGCTGGAACGTGCCGCTAAAATTAACGCTTCGGATTCCATCGCACAGGCCATGAATGACCTGCCCGAATCATTGAAAGGCGTGGTAAAAGGTGGTGGATCTCTAACTGCACTTCCAATCATTGAAACACAGGCCGGTGACGTTTCGGCATATATCCCAACCAACGTGATCTCGATTACGGACGGTCAAATCTTCCTGGAGTCAAACCTGTTCAACTCCGGTATCCGTCCTGCTATTAACGTAGGTATCTCCGTGAGTCGGGTAGGTGGTAATGCCCAGATTAAATCAATGAAAAAAGTGGCCGGCACGTTGAAGCTTGACCAAGCGCAGTTCCGCGAGTTGGAAGCGTTTGCCAAATTCGGTTCCGATCTGGATGCGTCTACCAAACTGATCATTGAGCGTGGCCGCCGTAACCAGGAAGTATTGAAGCAAGCTCAGTTCTCACCCGTTCCGGTTGAGCAACAAGTAGCGATGATTTACGCTTCAACCAATGGCCTGACCGATAGCGTTCCGGTAAACAGAATCAAGGAATTTGAAAAAGAATACCTGATGGTGCTCAGTACCACCTACAAAGATACATTGGCAGCCCTGCAGAAAGGTAAATTTGATGACAGCATTACCGATGTGCTTAAGAAAGTTGCCAAGGAAATTGCCATGCGTTTTGCATAAAAAATGACCAAAAGCCCTTTCTGCTGAAGAAGGGGCTTTTTGAAGTTTAAAAGATACTATTTTAAATATGCCAAGTTTAAAAGAAGTCAGGGGTCGTATACAGTCAATCAACTCGACGCAGCAGATTACCAAAGCCCTGAAAATGGTTTCTGCCGCAAAATTGCGTCGTTCGCAGGATGCCATTCTGCAAATGCGTCCGTATTCCAACCGGCTGTCTCTGATCCTGCAGAATATCTCTGCATCGATTGATGACAGCGTGGATAATCCGTTTGCGACCGAACGTACTCCCAACAAAGTTTTGCTGGTAGTGGTTACTTCCGACAGAGGTCTGGCTGGGGCATTCAACAGCCGCATTATCAAAGCTACCAATAATCTGATTGCTGAAAAGTACAGCCAACAGGCAAAAGCCGGTAATGTACATTTGCTAACCATCGGAAAAAAAGGAATGGATTTCTTTAATCGTCGTGGATTCACGATTCACAAAGACTTCGTTTCTACGTTTACCATCTTAAGTTTTGGTGCTGCCCGCAAAGCCGCTGAGTTTGCAATGGATGCTTTCCTGAAAGGCGACTACGACAAAGTGGAGATTGTCTACAATGAGTTTAAAAATGTAGCTACGCAGGTATTGCGTATCGAACAGTTTTTGCCGATTGTGCCTTCTCAAAACGCAACGGACAAGGCAAGCAAAACCGATTATATTTACGAACCTTCCAAAGAAGAAATCTTCAAGGAGCTGGTGCCCAAATCGTTGAAAGTGCAATTCTACAAAACACTGCTGGAATCAAATGCATCGGAGCATGGTGCGCGAATGATGGCAATGGACAAAGCAACCGAAAATGCGAAGGATTTGCTGAAAGAACTGAAGCTGATCTATAACCGGACACGTCAGGCTGCCATTACAAAAGAAATTCTGGAAATTGTAGGTGGCGCCGAAGCGTTGGCTGCCAGCTGATTGCTCGAATCCATATTCCGTTTTCAAACAAAAAGTCTGCTGCACAAGCAGACTTTTTGTTTGAAAACGGAGCGGAAAATAGTATCTTTCTATCAACCAAAACCGACCACTGATGAAAACAAAACTACTGTTGATCCTATCAATCATCGTTACGGGAATGAGTTCCGCACAAAATGCAGCAAAGACTGACAAAAGTAAAATTACACTGGTGATCCACGGAGGCGCTGGTACGATCCTGAAAAAAAGCATGACGCCCGAAAAGGAAAAAGCATACCAGGACGTACTCAACTTTGCATTGCAGACAGGCTATAAAATTTTGCAAAACGGTGGTACTAGCCTTGATGCAGTGGAGGCTACGATTCGTGTAATGGAAGATTCGCCCCTTTTCAATGCCGGAAAAGGTTCGGTATTTACCCACGAGGCTAAAAACGAGATGGATGCCGCGGTGATGGATGGTAATACGCTCAAGGCAGGTACCATTGCTGGTGTGACGGTTATCAAGAACCCCATCAGTACGGCTCGGAAAGTAATGGAAAACTCCGCACATGTGATGCTGATCGGACGTGGTGCCGAGCAATATGCTAAAGAACAAGGGATGGAGATCGTTGATCCCGCTTATTTTTATACCGAAAACAGGTTTCAGCAATTGCAAAAGGCAAAGGAGCAGGAAGAAATAAAACTGGACCATTCGGAGCCCAAAGGGGATGCACGACTACAGCCTACATTAGATGAACTGGAAAAGGCAAAGAAATTCGGAACCGTTGGCGCTGTTGCATTGGACCAGTATGGAAATCTGGCAGCAGGTACCTCGACAGGGGGCATGACCAACAAACGCTGGAATCGGGTAGGGGACGCACCAATTATTGGGGCGGGGACGTATGCCAATAACCAAACGTGTGCCGTATCGGCAACCGGACATGGTGAGTATTTTATCCGGTCGGTGGTTGCGTATGACATTTCAGCCTTGATGGAGTACAAAAAGCTATCGCTTAAACAGGCTGCCGAAGAGGTTGTAATGAAAAAGCTGGTGGAACGGGGCGGCGAAGGTGGCGTCATTGCATTGGACCGGAACGGCAACTTTGCAATGCCTTTTAACTCAGAGGGAATGTATCGCGGCTATGTCAAAGCTGACGGCAAATCGGAGGTATTGATATACAAATAAATCAATTGATAATCTGCGGATTGTTGCAGGGTTGAAAATAGTATCCCCAAAAAAGACAAAACCTGCCCTGCAACAATCCGTCGTTTTACTTATAAATCACTTCTTTTTCAAATTTTCCGGCTTTCTGCGTATATAACTTCCAGTATTCATCCGCTATCTTATCCGGATCAAAGTGAGTGCCTGGTTTCACTATTCCGGCAATGGTTACCGTTGCCACATGAATGCCCGCTGGTGCCAGTTCATCAGCCATGCTGAATGCCAGGTTTCGTATGCCGGCTTTTCCGACGGCCAATGAAGCATACGGGTGATAAGGCTCCAGCGACAGTCCCCCGCCCGTAAAAAGGATAGTGCCCCGTTTTTGTTTTTTCATATGCGGAATGACCAGTTGCGAGGCTGCCAACGCTCCGGCCACATTCACTCGGAAGTCTTGCACCAATTTTTCCGGATCAAGTGCCGAAGGGCTCACTTCGCGTCCAACCACCGCATTGTACACCAAAACATCCGAATACCCCATTTCCCGGTGAATCGAATGGAAAGCTTTCGTAAGCGATTCGAAATCAGCGGCATCAGCGGCATAAGCTTTGACAAACGCCCCTGTGTCGTTAAGTTGTTGGGCATATCTTTGAATATTTTCAACCCGACGAGCAATCAATGCAATGGAAAATCCTTCACGGGCAAAGCGCTTGGCTACTGACAAACTGATGCCCGGGCCGGCTCCTACGATGGTACATACTTTTTCAGAATGTTTCATAAACAGTAAAATCAATAAAAAAATAGTGTTTGCAAATACTATCCTTTCAGAGGTAAAAACCCTTCTAAAGGTATATCTAGAATGTACAGCAATTTTATGAATTTTTTAGCAAAAAAATATATTTTTTAATGTTCTGATTTACAGATGGTTACTTATTTTGAGGTGTTTTCTCATCTCCGTGTTGCAAAAAAGGCACACGTTTTGATCGGAAGAATTTTGTAGACATCGTACAAACCTCTTCTAATCTACTGCAACTATGAAAAAACTATTTTTGTTTATTGGTTTCTTTGCAATCGGCATGTCTGTATTTGCTCAAAAACGTTCGAATGATCCGGCCATCACGCTGGGTCCACGCCTGGGACTGAATTATTCCACATTGGTTACCAAAGATCCTGCAGTTACCAGTGATTATATCTTGGGGTATCAGGCAGGAGCCTTTGTACGGGCAAACCTAAGTAAGAAGGTATATGTACAGCCCGAAGTTTATTTTAACAGCAAAGGCAGTTCGCTTACTTTTCAGGATACGCAGGGGGCAAACGGAGTGAAGGGAACTGTCCGTTTCAGCAGTGTGGATGTGCCCGTCTTGTTAGGCCGTTACCTGGTCAATGCACCGCAGTTTAAGATACGGTTAATGGCCGGTCCCATGGTTTCTTTCAATCTAAAGACGGATACGCAAGGCTTAACCGAGTACAATCCATCTGCATATCAGTTTAAGGACCGCATTTGGGGTGGGCAAGTGGGTTTGGGCGTGGATGTAGGCAATTTTTATGTAGATGCTCGCTACGAAACCGGATTGGAAAAGATAAACACAACATTGGGTCAACGTCCCAGTGTATTCAATATGAGTGTGGGCTTCAAGCTGTTTTAAGAAAATAGTATCTTTTGAAATACAAAAACCAATAAGGCAAACGTATTGACGTTTGCCTTATTGGTTTTTCAAGGCATTCCGAAACGATTACTCCTCTTCATCGTCATCATCATCGAAATTGAAGTCTTCGTCGTCTTCAATATCAACCTCGTCGAAGTCCATCTTTTCGAAGTCATCGTCATCCAAATCGAATTCCTCCAAATCATCAAAGTCTTCTTCCTCCTCCTCTTCGTCAAAATCGTCCCATGAATTTTTGACGTATTTTAATGGCTGAGTTGCGGTGTCCGCTGGTACAAATTGGGTTTTGAGCATAACTGTATGGAATGAATTTTCTGATAAAGGCAAGTTCAGGTAATTCTATCGTTTTTTGTTAAAATTCCCAAGAGGCGAAATAAGCAAAAACAAAGATAATCACAAAAAACTTTTGTACCGAAAATCTTCACTTCCTTAAAAAAAGAATGTTTTAGCCAATGCGACGAAATCACAAAAACAGACTGATTTTATAATTTTACACACTTCAGTGAACTTTGCACCGGGATATTGTCTGGTAAAAGTTATGGGTTTTTCTTTTCTGATTAAAAATATTACATAGGAAAGATAACTACCCGTAAATTTATTAAATTTGCCGGATGCAATTCAATGAAAATGAATGTTTTAACCGCCGTTTAAGTGTATTTGCAGGGTTCTGGGCCTTCCTGCAAATTATATTTTCCGTGTAATAAAACTCTTATCTTTGTGTTTACGTATGTAAGCTGGAGTGTATTAATAGGATACTACACAAAACAAAATTAACCTGGAGAGTTTACCATTTTTTCTGCTCTTTATTATATTCACCTCTTAAAAATAATACTATTCTTTCATGCAAAAAATTTATTATAGTCTCTTTGCTTTGTTGGTAGTTTTATCGTCTTGTATCACTCACAAAGATGCGGTTAACTTCCAGGGTGAAAATTTTCCGCCTACCAATGCGCGGGTTTTCCCTAATAAACGCACTCCATACAAATTACAACCCAACGACGTATTGGCAATTCGGGTAAAAGGATTGGAAGATACAGATTCTCAATTCATGAACCTTGAACCAGCGGGTACCTTCAATGCGTTTAATCCCGCTGCAGTTTATACAAACGGGTATTCCATCAACGACTCCGGTTATGTGGTGCTTCCTGTAATCGGTTATCTGAAGTTGGCCAATCTGACATTGAACGAAGCCCGAAGCACAGTTCAAAAGGCAGTGGACAAGCAATTGAAAAATAGCACGGTTTTTCTGACGATGGTAAGTTTCAAGGTTTCCATTATTGGAGAGGTGAAGAATCCGGGTCAATATTATAATTATAACAACCAGCTGACATTGTTAGATGCCTTGGCCATGGCAGGTGATATAACTGATTTTGGTAACAGGAAAAAAATAATGCTGATGCGACAGACGGACAATGGGAACGAGGTCGTTAGTCTTAATCTGACCGATCCAAATATTATTGTCTCAAAGTACTATTATTTGCTTCCTAATGACATTATATATGTGCAGCCATTAAAAGGTAAGTATGGCAGAGGCAATGCCAACAACATACTGATTGTGGCTTCCGTTGTATCTGCCATTGTAGGTGTTACCAGTGTGTTCTTGAATTTGAACAAGACTAACTAAACACAGGATTATACCCATCAGTGCAAGTGTTCATAACTTTATACAGTAAGCAGGTTTAATAAATTACATTACTAATGAAACAGCAGTCACAAAACGATACGGTTAATCTCAAGTCTTTATTTAATAAAATTGCCAGTCGTTGGTATTTATTTGTCATCTTTTTGCCTTTGGCTATAGGTGCTGCTTACCTATATATGCGTTTCACGCCCAAGGTATATGAGGTAAAGGCTTCCATTCTGATTGATGACAAGAGCAAGGATACGCCGGGTGAAGATCGGTTTTTGCGAGGGATGGGAGCTTTTATTCCCAAAACGCAGTTAAAAGATGAGATTCAACTCCTTACCTCCTACCGATACATGAAACAAGTCATGGATCGCCTCAACATGCGGGTTTCTTATTTCAGTGTGGATGATTACAAGACTGTTGAAGAATTTGGCGACTTTCCTTTCCGTATTAAATTGGATACCACAAAAGCGCAAATGATCAACGTGCCAATTTATATCAAGAAAGTAAACAAAGACTTGTATGAGATGCAGATTGAAGGGAAGAAAGTGTCCGTAATAGATGTGCAAGCTGACAAAGAGTTGGAAAAAATCCCTTTGGTGGAAGTTCGCAAGGTCTTACGGGTCAATGCTGCCTACGCAGATAAATACCTGAATTTTTCGATAGAGTTTTCAAAAAATCCGACGCTATATGACAAGGATGAATATTTCTTTGTCATTAATAGTTTGAGTGACCAAGCTGCTTATTACCAGAGTAATATCAAGGTTACCCCGGTAGATGAGAAGAATTCAAGTGTAATTGAGATTTCTTCACGGGGTACAGTGATTGAAAAAGAAGAAAAGGTGGTTAATACATTGCTGGATGTATACCTGGAAAATGAGGTAAAAAAGAAAAATGAAGAAGGGAGTCGTACACTGCAATTCATTGATGACCAATTGGGTGTTACAATAGATTCCATCCAGAGAACTAGGGGAAGTGTTGAGAAAATTCAACAGGGTTCAGGAACGTTTGATGCCTCTTCACGTGTGCAAGCATTAAATGAGCGTTATACGCAAACCGATATACAATTACAGGAAGTAAGTGCCAAAGCTGATGGATATGATGCCTTGCTGCGAAGTTTGCGGAATAATGAAGAAGTTTTGGGTGGAGTAAGCGGGGTGGATGATGCGAACGTAGGAAGCTTGCTGAATCAGTATTCTCAAGTACTTCAGGAAAAAGCACGGCTGATTCAAAACGTACAGGAAGGAAGTGTGCGAATGGAGCAAGTAAACGCACGACTGCAAAACATAAGAGGCCAGCTCATTGATGGTTTAACATCTCTTAAAAACACAACAAGAATTCGAGTTAGTAATCTAAGACGAAGTCTTGCAGACATCAGTGCGCAGTTAGGAACAATTCCACGTGTCCAGACTAGGATTTTACAAGCAAGTAGAGGTGGGGAAGTACAAGATGACATATATAAATATTTGCTTCAAAAGAAAGCGGATGCAGGAATGGCCATTGCTACTAACATCGCAAGCAAGGAGGTTATCGACCGCGCGCGAGGTAACATTGAGGGGCCAGTCGCACCCAAAGGGTCGGTTATCTACTTGTTAGCTGCGGTAATTGGTATGGCGCTTCCGCTTGGTTTTATATTCCTAAAAGATGCCTTCTCTGATCGTATTGCTGGACAGACCGACATTCAGTTAAAAACCAACATTCCTACATTGGGTGTAATTGGTTACAACAACAAAGCCAATACGTATTTGGTTGCCAATAGTTCAAAGTCAACCCTGGCTGAATCATTCCGGTCGGTCCGGGTAAATTTACAGTATTTGTTCCTGGACACATCCAAGAAAATTATTGGTATCACCTCTTCGCAACAAGCCGAAGGAAAAACATTTTGTGCGACCAACATGGCAGTTGTAATTGCACAATCAGGCAAGAAGACATTGCTTATTGACTGTGACTTGCGTAAACCACGGGTACATACGCGCTTCAATGTGGACAATGAAAAGGGATTGGCTACTTATCTGACAGGAATGCACGATTGGGATGAGGTAGTGACAACTACCGATACGGATAATCTGTATCTGGTAACTTCGGGACCTATTCCGGTTAGTCCGCTCAATCTGATTGGTAGTCCGCGAATGAAGGCACTAATCGATCGTCTGAAAAAAGGGGATGAATATGATTACATCATTATTGATACCGCTCCATTAGGTTTGGTTTCCGACTTCCTGATTCTAATGAACTATACAGATTTTAACATTTATATAGTTCGTCACAAGGTGACAGAGCGGGAAGCATTGAATAAAATCAACGAGTTGTATGATACCAACCGAATCAAAGATTTGGCTATTATCATCAATGGCGTTAAATCCATGTCTGCTTATGGTTATAGCGACAAAGTATATAAATATGGCGATTGATTTACAGGCAACAGGTAGCCACTAGCTACCTGTTGCCTGTAAAAGGCACGATTTTGTTACTTACCATATATCTGCTCCAAAATTGCTTTTTCCACTAAGGAGCCAGAGCCTACTTTTAGTATTGGTTAGTATATCTTCTCATTTTAATGTTTTTCTGTTTTGAAAATACAGGAGTATCCGCAGCAGGAGCAAGAGGAAACACGGCAAGAACTTCCTCCGCCAGAAAAACCTCAACCTGAAGGTTTCCGAAAATATTTTTCTAGTGTTTCCTGGATGCTGTTGGAGCGGGTGTTTAGTATGGGGGTAGCCTTTGCAATTGGTATTGTTACTGCTAACCAGCTGGGAAGTGAGAATTTCGGTAAATTCAATTTTGCGCGCAGTTTTGCTATGCTGATTACGGTTTTCGCACCTCTGGGTATGGGGGCGGTCATGACCCGTAATCTGATCAATCATCCCGAAAAGCGAAACTTGACTTTGGGAACTGTATTCGCTACACGTTCCATTGCTTCGGTAGTTTGTATTCTGGTGGTGGGGATTGTAGCTGTGATATTTGATGCCCTCATGTGGCAAGATGAACTCAAATTTTTATTAGTTCTGATTGCTGCCATACCTGTATTCTTTGAAAGCTTTAATGTTCTGGGGGAATATTACACCTCACAGGCCAAGGCGAAATACCATGTATATGGAGAACTGTCCAAAACAATTGTTTCGGCAGGAATCAAGTTGCTGTTACTCTATGTTTTTCATGCCTCGGTAGTCTGGTTTGCGGTTGTGCTAATCATAGATGCCATTATCTATGACATAGTGGTCATAGGAGTACTGAAAATAAAATTCAAGGAAAGCCCTCTGCAGTGGCAGGTGAGCTGGAGCTATGCCTGGGACATGGTCAAGCAATCATTGCCATTGGTATTTTCCGGTTTTGTCATTACAGTATACATGCGCCTGGACCAGATCATGATCGGCGAAATGCTAAATGACGCTGAAGTAGGGAAGTTTGCGGCTGCCTTGCGATTTTCAGAAGCCACTTTTTTTGTGCCCACTGTTATTTGCGGGGCTTTATTACCCGCTATCATTGCTTCCAAAAAAGAAAGCGAATCTCGCTTCATGGAGCAATCACAGAAATTATCGGATTTTCTGACCTTACTGGGATTATGCATCGCAGTTGGGGTAAACATTTGCAGTTATTGGATATTCAAATATTTATACAAACCTGAATATGCCGCCGCACAGTCGGTATTAATTATCCACGTATGGTCTAGTGTAATGGTAGGTTTGGGGATGTTGGCCAACTCATGGTTAATTGCAATGAACTTGCAAAAATACTCGTTGACCCGTACCCTTTGGGGCGCAGCAGTCAATGCCGGCTTGAATTACATACTGATACCTAAATTTGGCATTAATGGAGCGGCTATTTCGACCCTGTTTTCGCAGACAGTAGCTTCGTACCTGACTAACTACATTACACCCGAAACCCGGCCTTTGTTCTGGATGCAAACCCGATCCTTGCTGGGATTTGGGTTTTTATCCCCTATCAAAGACCTTTTGAGCGGAAAATTTTCAATAAAAGAATTAACAAGGAAATGAAACCCTTTATACCTCCGGCGCCATTAAAAACCGCTGTTTTGTTTGTTGTATTTAACCGTCCGGACACAACCAAGATTGTATTTGAGGCTATTCGAAAGGCCAAACCTCCCCGCTTGTACGTAGCAGCTGACGGGCCTCGCAAGCACAAAGAGGGGGAAGCGGAAAAGTCGAAAATCACCCGTGATATTGCCACACAAGTAGATTGGGAATGTGAAGTCAAAACACTTTTTCGGGATGATAATGTGGGATGCGGGTTAGGGCCTTCTACGGCATTTGATTGGTTTTTTTCACACGAGGAAGAAGGAATTGTTTTGGAAGACGACTGTTTGCCTGATCCGAGCTTTTTCTGGTATTGTGAGGAACTGCTCGAAAAATATCGTCACGATACCCGGGTAATGCACATTACCGGTTCTAATTTCCAGAATGGATGGCAGCGTGACAACGATTATTCGTATTACTTTTCATCCTATCCGCATGAATGGGGATGGGCCAGCTGGCGCAGAGCCTGGCAATTGTTTGACTATCAGGTAAAAAGGTTTCCGGAAATTCAGGAGAAAGGTTATTTGGACGGCTATTTTACTTCCAAACTGGAACAAAAATATCGTCTGAGCAAGATTACCAATACATACGGCAACGATAACGCCAACTGGTGGGATTATCAGTGGAATTTTGCATTGCATATCAACTCGGGACTTGCTATTGTGCCTAACGTCAATCTCATTGAAAACATTGGTTTTGGTGAAGATGCAACCCATACGCTGAGCACCCGAGACAAACGAGCGGAAAACAAAGCCGGTTCTATGCCACTTCCATTAAAACATCCGGATTTTATGATTCGTGATGTGAAATCGGATGAGCGGTATTTCAAAATGCAAATGAACCGCATGCTGGCTCGTAAAATTTACGGCTTCATCGGAATCAACGGGTACGACGCCCGGGGCTGAAAAATAGTATCCTGGAAAATAACAAAACCCCTTATTTATCATAACAAACCCATAGACAGGTGTATTATTTCCCGATAGTATATTTATTGTTATCCATTGACATAGAGGCATTGTTAGGTGAGAACATATTAACCGACCTGCTTCCTTTGGCCGCACTGGGATTGGGAGTCGCGAGGTTTGCATTCATTGACAGGCAACAACTATATATAGGATCACATTGGAATAAGAAAAACGTAACGCTTTATTTCTTGTCTTTCCTGGTTTTTATCATAGCCGTAGCCCGGGTGAATTCGGAGAAGCTTGCCGGGGGATTGGGGTACATCACGCTGCAACTCAAATATGTCCTCTTCTCTTTGTTTATCTACCTGTTTATCAGTTATCAGTTCAGAAACAACAACGGATTTGAAAAGAACGTACAACGAATCCTGTATGTGTTTTTTCTGACCATCACCATTGAGGCGGCCTTCTATTTTGTATTGTATGTTACCATGTATGGCCGGGCCGAAGCTCCACCGGATGGAGGTGAAGCGCACCTTGTACTGGGCATGTTAGGTGTATATTACGAGAAACGACTGATGCCAATTGTGAATGCCCACCCCAACACCATGGGTATTTACGTAGGGGGCGTCGTAACCATGGCATTGCTATTGATCCGGCAAAAAGGAATTGGCAAACAGCTGAAAAAACTTTTGTGGATATTCATCGGTGTAGGCGGGCTGTTTCTATTACTGGTAGACTCGCGTGGAACAATCATCAATACGGTCATGGCTTCGCTGGGAGTATATCTGTTGTCGCGGACACGCTTTCTGGGTGCGTTACGGATCATGCCCATACTTACGCCATTGCTGCCGTTCATTATGCTGGCAGTACTTACTTTTATCGCCGAGTCAGGGCTTGGGTCACAGGTATCACGGGCCGAAGGCGATTTAGCGACGGGTAACAACCGATCAGCAATTTGGGAAGAATGCGTCAAAGAACTGTCGGAACCCAAACTCAATCACTTTATCGGGTATGGTGCCATGGGGCATTATGCGGCAGGCGTGTCTCAGAAGTACTCCTGGATTTTTGGAACAGGTGAGACGGCCAACAGCATGGTAACGCACAACTATTTTTTCCAGATGGTTTTTGATATGGGCTACTTTGGAACGCTGATATTTTTTACCTTCCTTTTCATCGTACTCACCAATGCAGTGCGAATGTACCGAAACGGCTACACACGGTCCCTGGCAGTTATCGGCTTTCTGGTGTATTTTATGCTTTCGGGTACATCCGAGTCCGTTTATGGAATTTATAACAAAAGTTACTACATGGTATTTACCACAGTTGTACTCTTCATGGTCTTGTCTTACAACGAGTATACAAAATCCAGGACAGAGCTGACACCCGAGAGAGAGCTGAAGTTTAGTTAACCTTTTGCTTGCACCGTTTGCCATTCCCATGTTGATTTTCAGAATCGGCATACATTTACTTTTCCCTGCTCATGCGTATATACTAGGAAAGCTGCGTGGTGTAGGGATTGGTACAAAACCACCGGTTTTTGAGTTGAAAAGATACTATTTTGTCGGTTTATGTTCCGGGCAGACACCGGATAAAGATGCAGGGTACTGTTGCATTTGCATTGGTTTCATTATCATTGTATATTGATTCATAATCAGAGGGTTGTATCCCTTTATAGTTGGCTGTAATTTTTTGATAACCTTAGTAGAACAGTTTTTTTAATAGCTATGATTTGGATTGTTATACCCGTTTTTAACCGTAAAAATTTCACGCGTGAATGCCTGCTGGCCTTACGGAAGCAAACGGTACAGAGTTTTAAAAGTGTCATTGTCGATGACGGATCTACGGATGGAACAGCAGACATGATCAGAACGGAGTTTCCGGAAGTGGACCTGGTAGATGGTGGTGGCGATTTGTTCTGGACTGCGGCGGTAAACCTAGGCATTCAATATGCCCTTGACCACGATGCCGATTACGTCATGACTCTCAACAACGATACATTGCCGACAGAAGATTTTATCGAGAAAACGCTCCAAGGTGCCAAACAGCAGCCGAATGCCATTATCGGAGCGTTGGAAATAGATGTCAATTCGAAAAAGATTATTTATGGTGGCGAAACCATCGACTGGGTATTGGCTACTACCCGGGATGTAATTCATTCCATTCCCGAAGCGCAACAAAAAGGATTACATAAAGTCTCCTGGTTGCCGGGACGCGGACTGCTGATTCCCAAAACGGTATTTGACAAAATCGGCCTCTTCGATGCCAAACGTTTTCCGCATTACTACGGCGATGTTGATTTTACACATACCGCCTTGCGAAACGGATTTCCGAATTATATCAACTACGATGCCAAGCTGATGACGTATCCGGAAGAATCCGGCGACCGGAAGAATAAAGTCAAAAAGACGTTTAATAATTATTATAACCATTTGTTCAGTATCAAAGGTGGTGGAAACCTCAAGGATTTTACGCGGTTTACCTTCAAAAACTGTCCTTTCTATTTTGTGCCGTCTTATCTGGTGATTGGTTACCTTCGCCGGATGGGAGGCTATTTCATTCATTAACTTTCCTGACAAAGTCAGATACGGGTTTTTACTATTCTGGAGATATTATTTTTCTGAAGGCTATGTCAACCACTCATGCAGGCCGCACCTTGCAGGTACCGGTCCTCTTCATCATTTTTAAAAGGCTGGATACGACGGAAAAAGTTTTTGAAGCTATTCGAAAGGCACGACCCGCAAAATTATACATTGCCGCAGACGGACCGCGTCCTGACAAACCGGGGGAGGCCGAACAAGCCGAAGCCACACGGGCCATTGTCCAGAAAATAGATTGGGATTGTGAAGTCAAAACACTCTTTCAGGAAAAGAACCTGGGATGTGGCGTCGGACCGGCAACGGCTATTTCGTGGTTGTTTGAAAACGAAGAAACCGGAATCATCCTGGAAGACGATTGCCTGCCAAGCCAAAGTTTTTTCTGGTATTGCGAAGAAGTATTGCAGAAATACCTGCATGATACACGCATCATGCAGGTATCGGGCATGAATCCCCACCAGGGCTGGCAGTATGATAATGACTACGATTATTATTTTTCGGAAGCAGGAACCACCTGGGGCTGGGCTACCTGGAAAAGGGCCTGGAAACTTTATGATTATACCATTCCTTTGTTCAAGGAAATAATGGACAAGCGATACATCGAGTCGTTCCATATATACAAAGAGCATGTGGACTGGATGATCAATTGCATGGAAGAAGCCTACCGTAAATCGCCCAACGTAAGCTGGTGGGATTTTCAGTGGGAATTTACCAAATTTGTCAATTCCGGCTTGTCGATTGTGCCCATTGTGAGCTTGGTCAAAAACATTGGTTTTGGCGAAGGTGCTACACACACATTCGATCCGATTGAATATGCATTGGCCGAAAGCTCGGAAATCCAGTTGCCGTTGCGCCATCCGCCGTTTGTTTTGCGGGACGTTCACTCTGATGATCGGTATTACCAAAATAACATGCGCAACGGATTCCTGAAACGAGTCAAACGGAAAGTGAAAAGGCTTATTTCATGATTTATTTCTGAGCAGCCAGCAAAACAGTACATTCGTGACTAATAAAACAAAACAGCACAGAACAGTTTTGCGTAATTTTTATACTTTTGCTCCTGAAAGTGAATACAATGCCTGTTACTGACACAACGCCTCTGTAGACTAAAGCATTTATATAATGAGGATTTCTCGCGATTAAGAGGATGAAACCAATAGAAGAGCCACTGGTAAGCATTACCGTACCTACTTACAACAGACCTGAATACCTACGACTAGCCCTTCAAAGTGCAGTTAATCAGACCTATAAAAACCTGGAAATCATCGTTTCGGACAATGGAAGCCCTGAGTCCATGTTGCCGTTGGTACAGGAATTCAACGATGCCCGTATTCGCTTTCATCGCTACGATCCGCAGGTATCGATGTTTGACAATCATATTGGCGGTTTTCGGATGGCAACCGGAAAATACGTAGCCAGCCTGCACGATGACGATATCTGGAAAGAAGATTTCCTGGAAAAGCTCGTTCCGCAACTGGAGCAGCATGCGGAAATGATTGTCGCTTTCAGCAGCCAGTGGGTGATTGACGAGCATGGAAAGATAAACGAGACCCGCACCATCCAATACAATTCGGATATCGGACGTCCGAAACTGAAACAGGGAATTTACCAGCCGTTTATGGAGCTGGCGTTGAAAGACCTTGCCATTCAACCGGCTTCTTCCGCTGTAATGCGTCGGGAGTGGATTGATTGGGAGAACTTTCCTGCCAAGGTAGGTCCTATGTGGGATGTGTACTTGCCGTATCTGTTGGCTAAAACAGGCAAGGCAGCCTACTATACCCCCGAAAAGCTGACATTGTATCGCATCCACAGCGAGAGTGAAACAGGTAAAGACGAGAACCTTAAGCACAAGATGAAGCGTGCGACCAGCCAAATGGATTGCTATGCCAAGATTCTGGAAGAAGATAACAAGGATCATGCATTGTCGTCCGAAATGCGGCAGTATATTTTGTTCCGGTGGCAACATGCTTCGACCAGCATGGCCATTGCCTTAATGAAAAGCGGCGATGTACGGTCATCACGTCGCTATCTGTACCAATCAATAACCAAAGGAAAAACCGATTTGCGCACCTGGGGTGCATTAGCCATCAGTTTGTTGCCGCGTCCCGTGCATCCCCTGCGGATGTCGATTCTGAACAGGTTGGTCAAAGCACACGAATGACAAACGATAAGACAACATAAAAACAAACGCCGGTAGATTTTCACTGCCGGCGTTTGTTTTTGGGAGGTATACCTTTGGCCTTGGGACGGAGTAATCTTTCCGATAATTGGTTTTCCATCAGATTCCGGTTATTTTTAGCGGAACGAAAATACTAGCTTTTGATTACTCAAAAGCACACCCTCTATCCGTCAGATAAGGTTATGCCCTGGACTAACTACCATAGCCACACCTATTTTTGTGATGGCAAATATCCGCCCAGTTACTATGCATCGGAAGCTCACCGGCAAAATTTCATTGCCTATGGGTTTTCGTCACATGCGCCACTGCCGTTTGATTGCCGCTGGTGCATGCGCGAAGATTCATTGGATCGGTATTACGCGGAAGTGCGAAAACTAAAGCAGCGGTGGGAGGGTAAATTACAACTGTATTACGGTCTGGAGGTTGATTACATTCCGGGAGTCATTGGCCCGCAGAATCTGTTTATCCGTGATCTGGCCCTGGATTATTGTGTGGGATCGGTGCATTTTGTCGGAGCTCGTGCCGATGGTACCCGATGGGAAATCGACGGAGCCCACCAACCTTTCCTCGACGGATTGAAAGAGATCTTTAGTAATGATATCCGGCGGGCCGTGCAGCAGTATTACGAGCAGATCCGGCAGATGGTAACCGAAGAACGTCCGGCAGTGGTGGGCCATCTGGATAAAATCAAGATTCAGAACCAGTACACGCCTCTCTTTGACGAAACGGAAGATTGGTACCGGGAAGCCATCCTGCAAACGTTGCGATCCATTGCATCGGAAGGATTGGTACTGGAAGTAAATACCCGCGGCTTGTACAAAAAACGGGCGTTGGAGACTTATCCCGGCCAGTGGACGCTGGAGCAGGCTTTCCAATTAGGCATTCCGCTAACGTTGAGTTCCGACGCGCATCATCCCCGCGAGATTTCGGGGTATTTTGCCGAAACGGCACAACGGCTGCATCAGATCGGCTACCGGCAACTGCATGTACTGTGGAATGGCGCCTGGCAGCCGTTGCCCTTTGATGCCAGTGGTATTGTATTTTCGGAGTCATAAGCAGGTTTTTTACTTTTAACAGATACTATTTTGAAAGCAATTATTTTAGAGCAACCTGGTGTTTTTCAATCGGTACAAATCGACGATAGCTTTGCATTGGCTGATGGCGAGGCCTGGGTAAAAGTGCAGCGCATCGGCATCTGCGGCACGGATTTGCATGCATACCGGGGTAAGCAGCCGTTTTTTTCCTATCCCCGTATTCTGGGGCACGAATTGGGTGTAGAGGTGGTCGACGTTGCTCCCAATGCGTATGGAATAACCGCAGGTGACCGTTGCTCCGTCGAACCTTACCTGAATTGCGGGCATTGCATCGCATGCCGCCGGCAAAAGCCTAACTGCTGTGTGAACATGCAAGTGTTGGGAGTGCATACCGACGGTGGTATGCGCGAATACCTGAAAGTGCCAGTCCGCAAACTGCACAAATCCAGCCACCTGACACTGGAGCAACTGGCATTGGTCGAAACCCTGGGCATTGGTTCGCATGCGGTGCAGCGGGCTCAGATTACCGCAGAAGATACCGTGTTGGTCATAGGAGCGGGACCCATTGGCCTGGCCGTTATGCAATTCGTGCAGTTGACCGGTGCCACGCTGGTTGTGCTTGACAAAGACCTGGGTAGGTTGCAATTTTGCCGCGATCATTTGCAGGTGCAACATACCTTGCAAGCTGATGACGATTCGGTGATGCAGGTACAAGCTCTGCTAAACGGTGATTTGCCGACCGTTGTCATGGATGCAACCGGAAACGCCGCTTCGATGATGAATGCCTTCGCGTATGTGGCCCATGGCGGCAAGCTGATTTACGTGGGCTTGTTTCAGGGCGAAGTTACGTTCAACGACCCCCTGTTTCACCGCAAAGAGATGACGCTGCTGGCGAGCCGCAATGCAACGCCCGGTGATTTCAAAGACATTATTGTGAAGATGGAACAGGGACAGATTGATACCCGCCCATGGATTACACATCGTTTACCATTCGACGCCATGATCAGTGAATTCCCGCATTTGCTGGATGGAAACAACGGCGTGATCAAAGCCATGGTAGAAGTATAAATGCCACCGGCCGGGTTTTGCCGTTTCAAAGGATACTGATTTGCAGGAAAGACCGGGCATTGACCAGACCGTCTGCTTGAATACCACATTCCCTTGTGTCAGGCTCGCTATTTTTAGAATTAATCTGGCTCGTGTTGTTTTATTAAACCTTTGAAATGATGAACGACGATTCAAAAAATGATAAAGATCATTTGACTAGTCAGGAATTTGAGAGAAAATTGAATAGGATGGAAGAACTCTCTCATTTGGAAACGACCTCACAACTGCGCGCTATCTTTGACCATGCGATTGATGGCATCATAACCATTGATGATCAGGGAATTATCGAAATGGTCAATCCAGCCGCTTCGAAGTTGTTTGGTTATACACCGGACGAACTGATCGGGGAAAATATATCGAAATTGATGCCTGGGCCCGACCGGCAGAACCACGACCGTTACATTCAGAACTATCACCAGACGGGTGTGGGGCGTATCATCGGCATTGGGCGTGAAGTGACCGGGTTGCGCAAAGATGGCACGCGGTTTCCGTTTCACCTCAGTGTCAGTGAGGTGCATTTGTCAAGCCGGAAAATATTCACGGGCATTATTCATGACATTTCCGATTTGAAGCTGGCGCAGGAAAAGCTGCGCCGCTACGCTGCCGAACTGGAACGCAGTAACATTGAGCTACAGGACTTTGCATATGTTTCTTCGCATGATTTGCAGGAGCCGCTGCGCAAAATACAAGCTTTTGGCGACCGGCTCAAAACCAAAGACGGACATAATCTCAGCGAGCAGGGCCTCGATTACCTGGAACGGATGCTCAGTGCTTCGGCTCGGATGCAAAAGCTGATAAACGACTTGCTGACCTTTTCGCGTGTGTCGCGCCAGATGGAGTTTGTCAATGTGGATCTGAATGTCATTGTCAAGGAAGTGCTCGCCGACCTGGAAATACTGATCGAGCAAACGCAGGCGGTAGTAACCGTGGATACTTTGCCGGTTATTGAAGCCGAGCCCACCCAGATGCGGCAACTGTTTCAGAATCTGATTGCCAATGCGATTAAATTTCGCAAAAAAGACGAGCAGTCTTATATTCGCGTATACGCGAAGCTGTTGCAAAGGCAGGCACACCTGACGGCAACTCCCGGCGACGAACTGGTAGAGATTTATGTAGAAGACAACGGGATAGGCTTTGATGAGAAATACCTGGATCGGATTTTCAATATTTTCCAGCGGCTTGAAGGTCGCAAATACGAAGGTTCGGGCATTGGATTAGCAGTATGCCGCAAGATCGCAACCCATCACGGAGGTTTTATCTCGGCACGCAGTCAGGTAGGCAAAGGAGCCACTTTTGTGGTTACGCTTTCGATACATCACGCCAATGTATGACATTCGGTAGTACATAAGCCACCTATCCTGTAACACTTTTTTTCACTTACCACTATGACGCTGAAAAATAATAAACAGGTTATCATTCTGATTGCAGATGACGACGAGGAAGACCGGCTGTTGCTCAAAGAAGCCTTTGAAGAAAGCCATCTGCTCAATACCATCTATTTTGCCGATGATGGGGAGGACCTGATGAACTTCCTGCTTCGCAAGGGCCCTTATACCCACTCCACTGCGCCGCGTCCGGGATTGATTCTGCTGGATCTGAACATGCCCAAGAAAGACGGACGGGAAGCGTTGATTGAGATCAAGGCTAATCCGGAATTACGAAAGATTCCCATCGTTATTCTGACCACTTCCCGGGCCGAAGAGGATATCATTCGTAGCTATGATATCGGTGTCAACTCATTTATTACCAAGCCTGTAACCTTTCGCGCGTTGCTTGGTGTTGTACAAACCCTGGGGCGCTACTGGCTGGAAATCGTAGAATTGCCCGAAATAGATACCGAATGAAGCGGATACCGGTTGGCCTTGTACACATTGCGGTTCCGTAATTGCCACCATTACCTATACACTCACTGGTTACAGTAGAACGAATGGATACAATTATCAAAATTTTGCTGGTAGATGATGATGAAGATGACTTTGTGCTGACCCGCGACACTCTCAGCGAAATACCCGACAAGAAATACAAACTGGAATGGGAGCCGGATTACGAAAAAGCCCGGGAACGCATCCGTCAGCGTCGGCACGATGTATATCTGATTGATTTTCAGATAGGTGCGTTCAGTGGACTGGATCTGATCAGTGAGGCGCATCAGCACAATGTGGCAGCGCCACTCATTTTACTGACGGGTAAAAGTGATCCTGAAATAGACGAACGTGCCATGCAGGCCGGTGCGGCCGATTACCTGGTCAAAGGTACATTCGGTTTGTTTGATCTGGAGCGGTCGATCCGATACAGCTTGCGGCATGCGCAGAATCTGACGGAAATCCGCAAGCTGAACCTGAGCCTCGAAAAACGCGTGGAGCAGCGAACCCGCGACCTGGCCATGGCCTTGCAGGAACTGGAGCAGACAAATGCCAATTTGCTGAAAGCTGAAAAAGAAATACTGAAAACATTGGAAAAGGAACGGGAGCTGAATGCCTTGAAATCGCGGTTTGTCACCATGGCTTCACACGAGTTCCGCACACCGTTAAGCACTATTTTGTCGTCAGCTTCGCTGATTGCCAAATACAATTCTCCGGAAGACGAAAGCAACCGCCACCGACACATTACACGTATCAAATCGGCGGTAAACAACCTGACCACCATTCTTAACGACTTCCTGTCGATCAGCAAGTTGGAAGAAGGAAAGGTTGTCTGCAACCCAATTGTGTTTGATATCGAAGAACTGACACACGAAGTTTCGGAAGAGATGACCGCCCTGGCCAAAGACGGTCAACAGATTTATTGCCAGCATGTCGGGCGTAAAGAAGTAGTATTGGACAAGAACCTGACCCGCAATGTTTTGATCAATCTGATTTCCAATGCCATCAAATATTCAAAAGAAGGGAAAAACATTGACGTACGCACCGATTTGCAAAATTCGCACCTGGAAATACAGGTGGAAGATCATGGGATTGGGATTCCGGAGTCGGAGCAGGGGCATCTGTTCACGCGGTTTTTCCGGGCTCAGAACGCCTCCAACATTCAGGGTACTGGCTTGGGGCTGACCATCGTCAAACGGTACGTTGACTTGATGCAGGGGACAGTTTCTTTTCAAAGCGTTGAAAATCAGGGAACTGTATTTATCATTCGGATACCGGTAATGGAGCAAAGCGGACCGCCTTCGTAACAGGATGAATAGGTTTGCTGTGGAAAAAGGGTACATTTGGTGTAGTGCGAGAGAAGCAAATCTCAAAAATTATCTTTCATCGGTGATTCAAAATAGTATCTTTAAAACTTGCATAACCTATCCCTTGATTCGACATCTGTTCAACATATGAAAACCATCCTATTGATTGAAGATAATACCGAAGTACGCGAAAATACCGCCGAAATTTTGCAACTGGCCAGTTACAAGGTGCTAACCGCCGCCAATGGAAAAATAGGCGTAGAAATTGCCAAGTCGGAAAAACCGGATTTGATTGTGTGCGACATCATGATGCCCGAACTGGACGGCTATGGCGTGCTGCACCTGCTGAGCCGCGACCCCAATACCGCAAGCATTCCGTTTATTTTCCTGACTGCCAAGACTGAAAAAGATGATTTCCGGAAAGGAATGAACCTGGGTGCGGACGACTACCTGACCAAACCCTTTGATGATCTGGCGCTGCTGGACGCGGTAGAAATGCGGCTGCGGAAAAATGATAACCTGCTGAAGACATTCCAGAAAAATGCGGAGGGACTGAATGATTTTATGAACGAAGCCCGCGGCTCGGGTGACCTGAACCAGCTTCTGAATGGCGAACGAAAAATCATACGCCTGAAGAAGAAACAGTTGCTGTTCTCGGAAGGGGATTACCCCAGTGCATTGTATTTTGTGAGCAAAGGCAAAATAAAAACTTTCAAAACCAACGAGGAAGGCCGCGAGTACATCACCTCTCTGCACGGCGAAGGCAACTTTGTGGGCTATACGGATTTGCTGGAAGAATCACAGTACAACGAATCCGCGGCGGCGCTGGAAGATTCGGAGATTGTTGTTATTAACCGGCAGGATTTTTTCACGTTGCTCTACCATAACCGCGAAGTGGCGCACACATTCATTAAAATGCTGTCCAATGATGTGATCGAGAAAGAAGAACGCCTTCTCAAGCTGGCCTACAACTCGGTACGCAAGCGGGTGGCCGAGTCGTTGTTAATGATTTATGACCGTTACAACAAGGAAAGTCAGTCGATCAGCGAAATTCCGGTGTCGCGAGAGGATTTGTCCAGCCTGGCCGGTGCTTCCAAGGAAACCGTCATTCGTACCTTGTCTGACTTCAAAGACGAAAAACTCATTGATATCAACGGTAAAAACATCCGGCTGCTTAACCTGAACAAACTGCGAAATCTGAGAAACTGATTTCGGATTTCGGATTTCGGATTTCGGATTTCGGATTTCGGATTTCGGATTTCGGATTTCGGATTTCGGATTTCGGATTTCGGATTTCGGATTTCGGATTTCGGATTTCGGATTTCGGATTTCGG
>JAESGM010000214.1_pt1 | contig 107316 bp, 102 predicted proteins | sample 9269721 | NCBI WGS metagenome assembly JAESGM01 (sample SAMN15720920, study PRJNA650825) | algae metagenome | isolation source: Komarekiella atlantica HA4396-MV6 and co-occurring heterotrophs from... | place: USA: Theobald House, Kauai, HI | collected 2009-07-29 | reverse complement strand
ATCTCGCAGGCCACCGCGCTCGGCTTGACCTACTCGGCCGCCATCGGCGAACGCGCCCGCGATCATGCCCTCAAGGGCAGAGTCGAGATGAGGTTCTGACAGCGGCCGCCCCGCCTTCATCACCAGACCGGAGCTTGCATCGCGACATTGGCGTCTGTGCATCAACGCCACGGCAGGGCCGGCAAGCCTGCTTATATGGGGAACACCAACGCCCGACGGCGCCAGCCGCTCGGGCGTTCTCCTGTCGCGGAACAGCTCCGCGTTTTCGGTCGTTCACGGGCGTCGCAATGAAAAAGATCGGCTTCCTGTCCTTCGGGCACTGGACCCCCTCGCCGCAATCCCAGACCCGCTCGGCGGGCGATACGCTGCTGCAGTCGATCGACCTTGCCGTCGCGGCCGAGGAATTGGGCGCGGACGGCGCCTATTTCCGGGTTCATCATTTCGCCCGCCAGCTCGCCTCGCCCTTCCCATTGCTGGCCGCCGTCGGCGCCAGGACGAAGCGCATCGAGATCGGCACGGCCGTCATCGACATGCGCTATGAGAACCCGCTCTACATGGCCGAGGACGCCGGTTCGGCCGACCTCATCGCCGGCGGGCGCCTGCAGCTCGGCATCAGCCGCGGTTCGCCGGAGCAGGTCATCGATGGCTGGCGCCATTTCGGCTACCAGCCGCCGGAGGGGCAGAGCGACGCCGACATGGCGCGCCGCCATGCCGAAGTCTTCCTCGACGTGCTGCGCGGCGAGGGTTTTGCACGCCCCAATCCGCGCCCGATGTTCCCCAACCCGCCCGGCCTGCTGCGGCTTGAACCGCATTCGGAAGGCCTGCGCGAGCGCATCTGGTGGGGCGCCTCCTCCGACGCCACCGCTGTCTGGGCGGCACAGCACCGCATGAACCTGCAGAGCTCGACGCTGAAGACCGACGAGAGCGGCGAGCCTTTCCATATCCAGCAGGCCAAGCAGATCCGCCTCTTCAGGCAGGCCTGGACGGAGGCCGGCCACCAGCGCGAGCCGCGCGTCTCGGTGAGCCGCAGCATCTTCGCCCTGGTCGACGACCGCGACCGCGCCTATTTCGGCCGCGGCAACCAGAGCGACGATTCGATCGGCTATATCGACGACAGCACACGCGCCATCTTCGGGCGCAGCTATGCGGCCGAGCCCGACAAGCTGATCGACGAGCTGAAGCGGGACGAGGCGATCGCCGAAGCCGACACATTGCTGCTGACGGTGCCAAACCAGCTCGGCGTCGACTACAACGCCCATGTCATCGAGGCGATCCTGAAGCACGTCGCGCCAGGGCTCGGCTGGCGCTGAGGAGGCAGCACGTCGGCACTGGAGAGAACGGGATACCGGTCTGAGGGTTCCGTTTCCGGCCCATAGCGGACGGGTGAGTATGTCTGCTCCGGACAACTGAATGTCGATTAGTTCCCGGTCAATCCAACTTCGCTCGGCCGCCATGTCTTGTCGAAGAACGTGGCGGTGGGGCTGTAAAGCCGGAGCAGGACGAACCATCCCTTCCCAGGCGCAGTCTGGATCCAGTTGCCCTCCTCAACGCTGGCAGGCCTCTGTGGGGCGAAGGTGATCGTCACCGAGCCGTCAGCATTCTCCTTCGCTGCAGGCCCCGGAAAACTCTGGCTGCCCGCACGCGGATAGAGTTGGGGTGTCTGGAGCATGGAGCGAGTCTGGTTGTCGTAGGCGGTGAGCGACCAGAATTTTGCGGCGGGAATGCCCTTCGGCAAAGTCACCTTGTAGGTCTTTGCTCCGTCGAAGGGCTCACCCTTGTCATCATAGAAAGTGCCGAGGTACTGCGATCCGATATCGGTCAGCCGCATGACCATGGCCGGCGTCACCAGCGTTGCGAGATAAAAGAAGCTTGTTCGGGCATCGAGATTGCGTGCGCCCGACGACGGATAGGGCTTCACGCCCTCGCGGGTCACCTGCGGCGGCGGCGTCATGAACTCGTAGCCACCGACAAACAGCGGATTGGACCAGGTCGATTTGGTGTCGGGATAATAGGCGAACCCTTCGGAGGGGCGGTTGCGGATGCCGATCGTTCGTGACGCGCCATTCCCAACCGCGGCGGCGTCAGCCAGAATTCGACGCATGCGCTCGTCAGGGCTGAAGCTCTTGCCCTTCTGAATACCGATCGCGGCGAACTGCCCCGCCGTTTCCGGCTCAAGTGCCTCGGCCGGCTCCTCTTGAACAAGGGAGTTGAGCAGGTTGTAGAAGGTGGCGTCGTTGGGCGGGATGGTGTTCATCACCTTCCCGGATCCTTCGACGAACGCGGCCGCCTTGGGTTCCGAGAGCTGGCCCATTGGGCCCTTCCCGTTCAGGAAGGCGCCAATGCTGCTGCCGAAGCTGCCGGGCTGGTAGGGGTAGATCTTCAAGCGGTCCTTGATCCGGGCGACAGCCGGTTCCGGATTGTTGTTCTCCAGGAAAGCGCGCCCCGCGAGCGCGACGCTGTGAGTCCTGGATTTCGCGATGAAATAGCCGCCCTCCGGCAGCGGGCCATCATAGCCGGGCGGGATGACGAGATATTTTCCGCCTTGTCCGCGATCCGGTCCGGCGACGCCAAAATCCGAAATGTAGCGGAACCACATATCGTTGAAGATGCCGAGGCTCTCAGGCGGTGCCTCGACCACCAGCGGCCCCTTGGTAAGATCGAGATAGCCCCAGAAATAGACGGTGTCGGCATTCGCCGTCAGAAACAACGACTTGGAGTCCATCAGCTTCGAGAAGATGAGGACGCTGTTGTCCGGCACACCCGCGTCCCGGAAGCCCTTCCGGATGGCATACATGGACACGCCGGGCAGACCGCTCAGGAAGCTGTCCACGCCGCGCGAGAAGTCGAGATGGTCGTAGAGCAGGTCGGCCGTCTTCTGCGTCGGCACGCCGTCCCTGAACTCCAGTAGACCAACCTTGGTCTGGAACTGGTCCGGTGTGATACTCGCCGCCGGAGGCCTCTCTTGGGCGAAGGATGAGCGGGCTAGTTCCGACGCCATAAACGCGAGGATGGCGAACAGAACTCCAAGTCTACTGCTTCGCGGCATTTGCGCTCCCCAACTTCGTCCGGGTTGGAGATTGGCAGACGACGATCTGAGAGACAGTGCTGTAACTGTTACATTACGTGGACGGTAGTCGCCCTGGGTTGCCGCGCGAGCAGTTGGTCCGCTTGTCGGCGGCCGGGCGATGTCGACTTGCGACCCAAGGCTGCTGTTGAAATTGTCACCGCCCCGCCTTGAACGGCGCCATCCCGGCACGCGCCAGCGCGTCGGCGCGCTCGTTCATCTCGTCGCCGGCGTGGCCCTTGACCCATTTCCACTCGATCTTGTGCTGCTTCAGTGCGGCTTCGAGGCGCTTCCAGAGTTCCTCGTTCTTGACCGGCTTCCTGTCGGCGGTCTTCCAGCCGTTCTTCTTCCAGCCATGGATCCAGCTGGTGATGCCCTGGCGCAGATATTGGCTGTCGGTGTGGAGCGCGACGGTGCAGGGTCGGGTCAACGTCTCCAGCGCCGAGATCGCGCCCATCAACTCCATGCGGTTGTTGGTGGTCAGCGCCTCGCCGCCGGAAAGCTCGCGCTCCTTGCCCTTGTAGCTGAGGATCGCGCCCCAGCCGCCCGGGCCGGGATTGCCCGAGCAGGCGCCGTCCGTCCAGACTTCAACCGCCTCGCTCATCGCCTCAACCCATATTCGCGTGCATCCGAAACCCGCTGATGGAAAGCGAGCTTGCGGTCATATTCGAGCGGGTCGAGCGGCTTGACGAAGGCGCCCGGCGGAACGTTCAGCCAGTCGACCAGCCGGGTCAGCAGGAAACGCAGGGCCGAGCCGCGGCAGAGCGCCGGCAGCGCGGCGACCTCCGCATCCTCGAGCCGGCGCACGCTCTCATAGCCCGCAAGCATCGCCTGGCCCTTGGTCAGGTTGAACGAGGCATCGGCCTCGAAGCACCAGGAATTCAGGCAGATGGCGAGGTCGTAGGCGAAGGCGTCGGTGCAGGCGAAGTAGAAGTCGATCAGCCCCGAGAGCCGGTCCTTGATGAAGAAGACATTGTTCGGGAAGAGGTCGGCGTGGATCACGCCGCGCGGTAGATCCCGCGGCCATGATCGCTCATGGACATCGATCTCGGCGATGATGCGATTGGCGAGGCCCGGCGAGACGGTGTCGGCACCGGCCCCGGCGCGCTCGGCCAGCGGCCGCCAGTCGGGCACCGACAGCGAGTTGGCCCGCTCCATCGGAAAATCCGCGCCGGCCTGATGCAGCAGCGCCAGGCCGCGGCCGAGTTCGGCGCAATGCGCCACGTTCGGGCGCCGCACTGAGAGCCCGTCCAGGAAGGTCACGATCGCAGCAGGGCGACCGGCCAGGCGGCCGACGGCCGAGCCGTTCAGCGCCTTGACCGGCTGCGGGCAGATCAGCCCGCGCGCCGCCAGATGCTCCATCAGCCCGATGAAGAAGGGCAGGTCGGCAAGATCGACCCGCTCCTCGTACAGCGTCAGGATGTAGAAGGCGTTGCTGGTGTGGAGCAGGAAGTTGGAGTTCGAGACGCCCTCGGCGATGCCCTTCACGGAGAGCAGATCGCCGATGCCATAGCTGGCCACGAAGGCAGCCATCTCGTCATCGGGCACTTCGGTATAGACGGCCACGCGCTCTTTACTCTGCTGCGGTCGGGGTCGGCTCGCGCAGCTCGCGCGGCAGCGGGAAGAAGACGCTCTCATCGGCAGTCGAGACGGTCTCGACCGTGACCTCGTAGCGCTCAGCGAAGGCGTCGATGATCTCCTCGACCAGCACCTCGGGCGCACTGGCGCCGGCGGTGATGCCGAGGCGGCGGATATCGCCGAAGAGCGACCAGTCGATCTCGTCGGTGCGCAGGACGAGGCGTGAGATCGGGCAGCCGGCGCGCTCGGCGACCTCGCGCAGGCGCTGCGAGTTCGAGGAATTGGGCGAACCGACGACGATCAGCCCGTCGACCAGCGGCGCGACGCGCTTCACCGCCTCCTGGCGGTTGGTGGTGGCGTAGCAGATGTCTTCCTTGTGCGGGGCGATCAGCGCCGGAAAGCGCGCCTGCAGCGCCTGCACGATCTCACGGGTGTCGTCGACCGAGAGCGTGGTCTGCGTGACATAGGCGAGCTCCTTGCCCTCGGGCGGCGTGAGCTTCGCCACGTCGTCGAGCGTCTCGATCAGAGTGATCGCGCCCTCCGGCAATTGCCCCATCGTGCCGATCACCTCGGGATGGCCGGCATGACCGACCAGCAGGATGTGCCGGCCGCGCTTGTGATGGACCTCGGCCTCGCGATGCACCTTGGTGACCAGCGGGCAGGTCGCGTCGATATGGAAGAGGTTGCGGGCCTGCGCCTGCGCCGGCACCGATTTCGGCACGCCATGGGCCGAGAAGATCACCGGCCGGCTCGCATCCGGCACCTCGGAAAGCTCGGCGACGAAGACCGCGCCCTTCCGCTTCAGCGACTCGACCACGTATTTATTGTGCACGATCTCGTGGCGCACGAAGACCGGCGCTCCGTGCAGGGCGAGCGCCTTTTCAACGGCGTCGATCGCTCGCACCACGCCGGCGCAAAAGCCGCGCGGAGCGCAGAGCAGAATGTCGAGCGGTGGCTTGGCGGTCACTGGAGAACGGGTTCCAAGAGGATCGCGCCTTCTTTCGGTCTGGCGGCTTCGATGTCAAGGAAGCCCGGCGCCGCAGCGCATGGCCGCCGACGCAAAGCGCCTCTCGCCGGATGCGGCGAGAGGCCTTACATTGCAGGCGACCGGCCATCGCCTCCGCGCGGCCCATCTTCGCTTCAGCACGAGTTCCTGCATGGCCGATGCCGCCTCGCATGCCAGCTATCTGCCGCCGATCCTGACCTTCTGCGCCGGCGCGGTGATAGCGGTGCCGCTGTTCCGCCGCTTCGGCCTGTCGGCAGTGCTCGGCTATCTCGCCGCCGGCATCGTGATCGGGCCATCGGCGCTCGCCGTGATCAAGGATCCGGACACGGTACGCAGCACCGCCGAGATCGGCGTCGTGCTGCTGCTCTTCCTGGTCGGGCTCGAATTGCAGCCGGAGCGGCTCTATTCGATGCGCAAGGACATCCTTGGCGCCGGCCTGGCGCAGATGCTGCTGAGCGCCGCGGTGATCGGCGGCGTCGCCTGGAAGCTCGGGCTCAGCCCTGCCGGCGCGCTGGCTGTCGGCCTGGCGCTCGCTCTCTCCGCGACCTCGATCGCGCTGCAACTGCTCGAGGAGCGCGGCGACGGCGCCGAGCCCTATGGCAGGCGCTGCTTCTCGATCCTGCTGTTCCAGGACATCTCGATCGCGCCGATGCTGGCCCTGCTGCCGCTGCTGGCGACGACCGAGGCTGCCCATGGCGGCGGCTCGGCCAAGGCGCTGACGGGCCTGGGGCTCGCTTTGCTCGCCATCGCCGCCGTCGTGCTCGCCGGCCGCTACGCGCTCAATCCCTTCTTCCGGCTGCTGGCCAAGACCGGCGCTAAGGAGGTGATGACGGCTGCCGCTTTGCTGGTCGTGCTCGGCGCGGCGCTGCTGATGGAGCAGGTCGGCCTCTCCATGGCGATGGGCGCCTTCCTCGCCGGCGTCCTCCTGGCGGATTCGCATTTCCGGCACGAGCTCGAGGCCGATATCGAGCCGTTCCGCGGCGTGCTGCTCGGTCTGTTCTTCATGGCGGTCGGCATGTCGATCGACCTCCGGCTCATCGCCGAGAATGCGCTATTGCTGGCGCTGGCAGCCCCGCTCCTGGTGCTGTTCAAGATCGCCGCGGCGGCAGCGATCCTGCGGGCGTCCTGCTCGTCGACGAGCGAAGCGATTCGCGCCGGCGCCCTGCTCTCCCCTGCCGGCGAGTTCGCCTTCGTATTGCTGCCGCTCGCCGCCTCGCTCAACCTGCTCGACGAAAAGCAGGGTGCGCTCGCGACCGCGATCGCCGCGCTCAGCATGCTGATCGGCCCGGTCGCCGCCAAGCTGATCGACATCTGGCTCGCCGCGAACGCACCGCCGCCCGAGGAGATCGAGGAGACCTTCGACGGCGTGACGCCCTCGGTGCTGGTGATCGGCTTCGGCCGCTTCGGGCAGGTGGTGACGCAGGCGCTGCTGCTGCAGCATCTCGACGTCACCATCATCGATTCCGACATCGAGCGGATCCGCTCGGCCGCCAAGTTCGGCTTCAAGATCTATTATGGCGACGGCACCAGGCTCGACGTGCTGCGCGCCGCCGGCGCCGGCAAGGCCAAGGTGGTCTGCATCTGCATCGACGACCGGCAGGCGGCACTGCGCATCGCCGAGATGGCCAAGGTCGAATTTCCCGCGGTCCGCATCCATGCCCGCGCCTATGACCGCGTCCACGCGATGGATCTGATGCGCCTCGATGTCGACTACCAGATGCGCGAGACTTTCGAATCGGCGCTCGGCTTCGGCCGGGTGACGCTGGAGGCGCTCGGTCTCAGCTATGAGGAAGCGAGCTTCGTGATCGAGCATGTGCGCGACCGCGACGCGCAGCGCATGGAGATTCAGTTCAGCGAGGGCATCGCCGCCGGCCTGAACAAGGTGCCGCGCGTCACGCCGGAACCGCTGGTTCAGCCCAAGGGCAAGTCGAAGGCACTCACCAAGGAAACGCAGGACGTCATCGAGGATGGCGGCGCCGAGGTCGCGGTCGGCGGGGTCGGGGAGCCGGCCGAGTGAACGCACCGCCAAAGCTTCAGCAGGCCGTCTTCGTCAGCGGCTCGACGCTGCGCCATGTCGCGGTGATGACCGGGACCGCCTCGGTCGGCCTGATCGCGATCTTCGTCGTCGACTTCCTGTCGCTGCTCTATGTCTCGCGCCTCGGCCGGCCCGAAGCGACGGCAGGCGTCGGCTACGCCACGATCGTGCTCTACCTGATGGTCTCCTTCAATGTCGGGCTGATGATCGCCGTGACCGCGCTGACGGCACGGGCGCTCGGCGCGGGTGACCGCGAGGTCGCACGCCGCATCGCCGGCTCGACCCTTGCGGCGACGACCATCTGCGGCCTGGTCCTGAGCGTGATCATGCTGCCGCTGCTGCCCTGGCTGCTGCCGAAGCTCGGCGCGCACGGAGAGTCGCTCTCGGTGGCGACATCCTTCCTCTGGATCACACTGCCCTCGAATGCCCTGATGGCCCTCGGCATGGGTCTCTCCGGCGTCCTGCGTGCGGTCGGCGATGCCAAGCGGGCGATGTACGTCACCCTGGCCGGCGGCATCGTCACGGCCGGGCTCGACCCGCTGCTGATCTTCGGGCTGGGCCTCGGTCCCGACGGCGCCGCCTGGGCGACAGTGCTCTCGCGCATCGTCTTTCTCGCCGTCGGCTTCCAGGGCGCGCTTCGCGTGCATGGGATGATTGCGCGTCCGACGCTGGCGGCGCTGCGCCGCGACGTCCGGCCGACCTTCGCGATCGCGGCGCCGGCCATCCTGACCAATCTCGCCAACCCGATCGCCAATGCCTGCTTCTTCGGCATCATCGCCCGCTTCGGCGACCAGGTCATCGCGGCGAGCGCAATCATCGACCGGCTGGTCCCGGTCGCCTTCGGCGTGCTGTTCGCCCTGTCGGGCGCTGTCGGGCCGATCCTGGCGCAGAACTGGGGCGCGCAGCGCTATGACCGCATGCGCCGGGCTCTGACTGACTCGGTCGGCTTCGCCGCTGCTTACGTCGCGGTTGCCGGCCTGTTGCTGGCGCTGCTGCGTCACCAGATCAGCGCCTTGTTCGGCACCGGCGGCGAAACGGCCGAGCTCGTCGCCTTCTTCGGACTGATCGCCGGGCCGATGTGGCTCTTCGTCGGCGCACTCTTCGTCGCCAACGCCGCCTTCAACAATCTCGGCATGCCGTTCTATTCGACCCTGTTCAGCTGGGGCCGCGCCACGCTCGGCACGGTGCCGCTCGCCTGGCTGGGCGCGCAATATGCCGGGCCCAAGGGCGCGCTCGCCGGGGCGGCGCTGGGTGCGGTGCTGTTCGGCGTCGCCGCGCTCGTCACCGCCTATCGCGGCATCAGCCGGCTGGAGAGCGCGGCGCAGGCCGCCGCCACGCGCTCGCTTGCCTGACGGCAGGCGGCTGCTATCGTTTCCCGGTGGATGAGCGGGCTGGTCCCGCCAGGGAGCGCGCCATGATGAACCTGTTCGAGATGATGCAGTCGGCCCAGAACGGCCAGGCGATGCAGAACCTGGCGCGGCAATACGGGCTCTCGATGCAGCAGACGCAGGCGGCGCTCGACGCGCTGCTGCCGGCCTTCTCGATGGGGCTGCAGCGCCAGACCCAGAACCCCTACGCCTTCGGCAACCTCGCCCAGATGATGACGGCGACGCCCTTCGGCCAGATGTACGACAGCGACGGCGACGGCATTCCCGACCGGGCGATGCCGCTCGGCCAGGACGTGATGAGCCAGATTTTCGGCTCGAAGGAGGTCGCCAACGCCGTGGCGGCGCAAGCAGCGGCGACCAGCGGCGTCGGCATGGCCATCCTCAAGCAGATGCTGCCGGTGATCGCTTCGATCCTGATGGGCGGCCTGTTCAAATCGGTGAATAATCAGGGTCTGGGCGGCATTCTCGGCCAGTTCGCCGAGATGATGCGCGGCCAGATGCCGGGCATGCAGCCCCAGGCTCCGCAAGCGAACACCTCCGCCAACCCTTGGGAACAGATCCTCGGTGGCATGTTTGGCGGGCAGAAACCACAGGCCGGCCAGGCGCAGGGCGGCGGACCCTTCGGCGGCGCCATGCCCGGCATGCCCGCCGACATGGGCGCCATCTTCGGCCAGATTCTCGGCGGCATGTTCGGCGGCGCTCAGGGACAGGCTCCGCAGAGCAGCCCGCAGCCCGCACCAAAATCGCGCCGGCCAGCGCCTGAACCCGAGCCGGAGCAGCCCCCGCCGTCATCGGGCGAGGCCAGCCCGGGCTCGATCGGACTCGATGCACTCAACCAGATGTTCGAGCACGGCCGCCAGGTCCAGTCGAGCCAGCAGGATGCGCTGCGCTCGATCTTCGAGACCATGCTCGGCGGCGGCCAGCGCAAGGCCTGAGCGACAGAAGAACGGCGGCCCGCCGGCCGCCGTCCATCAATTTCAGTGATGCCGCGTATGATCAGGCGCGCAGGCGCTGATCCCATTCGTAGGCGTCGTCCGCGACAGGTGCGCTCGTCCGCGACTGCCCATCGCCTCCAGTGCGGAAGCTCGCGACCAACTGGTTGAGCCGCCCGATCTGGCCGCTCAGCGAGGTCGCCGAAGCGGCGCTCTCCTCGGCCAGCGCGGCATTCTGCTGGGTCATCTCGTCCATATGGGCGACGGTCTGGCTCATCTCGTCGATGCCGTTCGCCTGCTCGGCCGCGGCGGCCGAGATATCGGAGACAGTGGCCGAGACCTTCCTGGAGGCTTCGACGATCCGGCTGAGCGCATCGCCGGCAGCCCGCACCAGCCCGACGCCCTGCTCCACCTCCGCGCCAGACTCGCTGATCAGCGTCTTGATGTCCTTGGCAGCATCGGCTGAGCGCTGCGCCAGCGTGCGAACCTCGCTGGCGACCACGGCAAAGCCCTTGCCGGCATCGCCGGCACGGGCAGCTTCGACCGCCGCGTTGAGCGCCAGCAGATTGGTTTGAAAGGCGATCTCGTCGATCACCGAGGTGATGTCGGAGATCTTGCGCGAGGTCTGCTCGATCCGCGTCATGGCGTCGACCGCCTGGCCGGCGACCGCCCCGCCATTGACGGCGACCTCGGTCGCCTCGTTGGCGAGTTGCACCGCCTGCCGCGAGGCCTGCGCCGAGGCCTTGACCGAAGCAGCGAGTTGTTCGGTGGTGGCGGCGGTCTCCTCCAGCGAGGAAGCCTGCTCCTCCGTGCGTTTCGACAGATCGTCCGCGCCGGAATTGATCTCGCGCGCGGCATTGCCGACATCGACCGAGGTCGCCTGGATGGTCGCGATCGTCTCAGCGAGATGGCTGACGGCGGCGTTGAAATCCTGCTTCAGCGCGGCGTAGTCCGCGGCTACTTCGTCCTCGACGCGGGCGCTGAGATCGCCTTGCGACAGCCGGGTCAGCCCTTCCGCCAAGGCCTTGACCACGATCGCCTGCTCCGCCGCGAGGCGCTGCTGCACCGAGGCGGCATTGGTGCGCTCGGCATCGGCCGCGAGTCGCTGGCGCTCGGCCGCGCTGCGTCCGGCTTCCGTCTCGTTTTCGAGGCGCTGGACGGCGAGGCCGTTCTCCTTGAACACCTGGACTGCGCGGGCCATCTCGCCGACCTCGTCCTTGCGGTCCTGGCCCTCGATTTCGGCGGCATAGTCGCCCTTGGCGATCTGGCCCATGCTGAGCTTGAGCCGCTCCAGCGGGCGAGTGATGGCAGCGCCGGTCAGCAGCGCACCACCAATCAGGCCGAGCAGGGTTCCGGCGAGGCTGAGCCCGATCGCGATCAGGTTGACCCGCTGGGCGTCGACGGCAAGCGCTTCGGAGGTCGCCTCCGTGTCCTTCTTGATCTCGCCGTTGAGCTTGGCCGCGGCCTCGACGATGCCGCTGATCGTCTTGTCGAGCTGCGACATGATCGACAGCGCCGGCAGGTCCTCGTCGCGACCGGCCTGGGCGATGATCTGGTCGATGTCGGACCTGGTCGCCTGCAGGCGCCGGCTCAACTCGTCGAAGCTCTCGGCGCGCTGCGGGAAGCTGATCTTGGCTTCGACCAACGCCTGCAACGAGGCGGCATAGGCGGTCTTCACCTCCTCGATGCTGGTTGCGTTCTGCTTCATGAACTCGGGATAGGCGATCGCCTGGTAGAGATTGCCGACGATCTCGCCCATCGAAGCGGTGGCGCGGGCCGAATCGAGAATGGCGGTGGCGCGCTGGGAGATAAGGTCCGAATAGGTCTTCTCGATCCTGCCGAATTCGAGCGCGCCATAGACGGCCGAGCCGATGCCGATCGCTCCCATGACCAGCATCGGGATGGCGATCTTGGTTCGGATTCTCAGATCATGCAGGCGAAGGCGAAAGCGTCGCATGGAAAAACCCGGGGCGAGGGATCGGGGCGCCGTTTTCGGCGCAATGCGGCGCAAATGTGGTCGAACTTGCTGAATGAAGCGTTACGGGACGCGCGGAGCGGTTAACGAGCGTCGCCGGCTTTTACACCGGGCACGAAAAAGGGCGGCAGCCGAAGCCACCGCCCGCAGGGACGCGTCACGCCAAGGGGTCAGGCGTTGCACGCGATCTTGATCTCCTTCGCCGCCGGCCGCGTCGCGGCCTTGATCACCACAGGCCGTCGAAGCCCGACCTCTCGCCGGCTCGCGGCCACGGCCTGCTGTTGATCCGAGCGGGCCTGCAGCACGCTCGACGGATCGCTCAGCCAGGAAACGGCGAGCGCGCCATCGATGTCCGAGCGGACGAGGCCGATATCCTTCAGGCCACGCTCGTCGAGCTCGCTGAGACGCATCACCTCTCGGCGGTGCAGGAAGGCGCGCACCAGATTTTTCGTGCCCGTAACCGAATGGGCGGCAGCACGCGCCGCGCCGCCGGAAACGGCTGACAAGGTCTTCGTGACGAAGGTCATGACCAGCATGACGGCCTCCTCGGGGTTGGACTGGAAACTCGTCTCCCGCCGCGCCGGTGATGACCGGTATGTGCGGGAGAATGCCCAAACGATAACTCCACGCTAGCCATCAGCCAAACGAATGATTATGATGCTTGACACAACCGATCTTGATGAACCTCTGGGAGGAGGCTGGCATGGCCCATGTGCTCGACGCCGATCAGCTCAAGACCTTCGTCGCCATCGCCGACACCGGCTCCTTCACCCGCGCCGCCGAGATCGTCTTCAAGACGCAATCGGCTGTTTCGATGCAGATGAAGCGGTTGGAAGAGCGCGTCGGCCGGCCGCTTTTCGGCCGCGATGGGCGCCACGCCAAGCTGACCGAAGACGGCGAGCGCCTGCTCGACTATGCCCGCCGCATCGTCAGGCTGAATCTCGAATGCGTCGCCAGCTTCACCGAGGCCGATCTCAAGGGCCGCATCCGGCTCGGCGTCCCCGATGACTATGCCGACCGCTATTTGCCGGAGATCCTGGCGCGCTTCGCTCGCTCCAATCCGCGCACCGAGGTCACCGTGGTCTGCGAGCCGACGCCGATGCTGGCGGAGCGGATCGGCAGCGGCGACATCGACCTTGCGATCATCACCCATGTCGAGGGGCGCGGCCAGGGCGAGATCATCCGGATCGAGCCGCTGCTCTGGGTGACCTCGGCCCGCCATTGCGTGCATGAGGAAGACCCGCTGCCGCTGGCGCTGGGACGGCCGACCTGCAACTGGCGCCAGGCAGCGGTCGAGGCGCTGGAGAGCAAGGGCCGCCGCTTCCGCGTGCTCTACGCCAGCTGGAATTCGACCGCGGTCGGCGCGGCGGTGGTGGCGGGGCTTGCCGTCTCGGTGCTGCCGGAGAGCGCGGTTCGGCCCGGCATGCGCATCCTTGGGCCAGCGGAAGGGTTCTCGACCCTACCCTCCTGCAAGATCGGCCTGCTACGAACCCGCCACGACCCGTCGATCCTGTCGAACGCGCTCGCCGAGCACATCATCCAGAGCCTGGACAATCTGCAGAGCTTCAAGGTGGCGGCGGAGTAGGCGCCTGCTCAAAGGCGACCCAGATCAGGTTTTGCGAAGGCTCAGCTGCATTGTGTACTCGTAGAATTGCTTGCTCACCAGGCCCCATTTCGAGGCGAAACTGGGAAAAATTGGGTCGTGATTTGCCTTGACTGAAACAAGGACACCACTGTCGCCTTCCCTCGACAGCAACGCCTTGGCTTCGGCCTCTTCCGTTCCTTGAAAGACGTTGGTCAAACCCGGCCCCCAGACAATTTTGCTATCGACGAGAGAAAAGGAGCCCAGGCGCAACTCCGACGTCGCGACCCCAGGAAGCAGGAGTGCCATACGGTCCCTGATCTCCTCGATTGCAGCGCGGGAGCAACTGCCACCTTCACAATTGGCCATAGCCAAGGCAGCCGAAGTGGTGAAGCGCTTGAGATCACGCTGGAAAATGATCCGCTGGGAAAGATCGACAGCGCCGGCCATCAGCACGAACATAATGATGGCGACCAGGCCGAACTCGACCGCTGCGACACCGCGCTGATCCCGCAGCAGGCTTGCCGAACCAGTTGCGCGGCCGCGCCTACGCCTCGACCAGGTATCGCGCCAACCACCTGACCCGCGCCCCTCCCGCCCGACGAGATCGGAAGACCGCTCGTCATTGGTCCCGATCTCGCTTCGCTCGCCCATCATGCCGGCCTCATGAACAGTGCTTGGCCGCTGATCCACAGCTGCGGAATTCCTGGAATGACAGTGATAACCGGCGCACGAGCGCGTATCAGAGTCAATTCTTTCGCGGGAGCAACAGTAAACACCGTTCCGGCAACAGGTTGCCCGCCCGCTGCATAGTTCTTCAAAGGCTGCATTTCGAGCAAGAGCTTCGTCCCGCAGTCATCCATCAAAACCAGCCGGCCGCAAATACGCTCCACGACCACGGCACGATTATTCGAATAGGTCGCCGCTGTGTTTCCGGTTGCAGCATCTGCAAGAGCATTCTCGAGGTTCAGCTTTGACAGGAACACCAGCGCAAACTGCAAGATCGCCAGGACAACCGTCAAGAAAAGCAGACCAACGAACGCGAACTCGACGGCAGTCGCCCCTGCATTATCTTTCCCAAAAGCCCGAATTCTCCAGCCGAGCCCGCGTCGGGGACGAGCGCGAGCCGGCACGAGGCCATCGGAGTGGGTGCCGGCAGTCCGGCCGCTGTGCTTCGCGGTGGCACGCCAGGATGCTAGCGGTTTCATCCCACCCTCCCGATCACGGGCACTTGCCGCTGCAGAAGCGGATATAATCGAGCAGGCCACCATAGGTATCTTCGCGGCCAGCCGCCTGAAAGTAGATACGATAAGTGCCCTTCGTCGCGACCGTTAGCGAGATCTTGCGCTCGGTCCACTTGTCGGTATGCACGCAGACATCGACCAGATCGGCATGATCGTTCTTATCGACGGTGACCGCGTCATATCCGCCCGACTTCTTGCGTTGGATGAAGACCTCGATACGATTGGTCTGCTCTCTCCAGGTCGCAGCCTTGAGCTTGTCCCATACCGCTTTCGTATCGCCCTTATAGGCGCAGATCGTCTCGCCGGCATAAGCTGAATTACGCTCACGCGAGATATACCAATAGTTCAACTCGTAATTACCTGGAGTGAGATCCTTGAATTCGCGCCACATATTGGAATTTGTCTTGCAGCCCGACGTATAGCAGTGAGAATCCAGCTCGGCGAAGAAGTTGCCGAAACGGATCGTATTGGCCGCAAGCTCCCGAATGCCGTTGATCTCGATGCCACCCTTGCCGCTCTGTGTGGTCCAGCCATTCCAGTTGTTCAGCACGGACCAGCTGTTCGAGGCGACGTTGTGGTAGCTCTCGAAGGATTCCGTGAACAGCACCTTGTTCTCGGATTGCGCGACGGCCAGCTTGGTGCAGTTGCGGGTGACGTTCAACGATACCTGATTGTAACCGACAATGCCTGCAAAGACGTTCTGGCTGGAGCCGCTGGCAGAGATCGTAACGGCCTCACCCACGATGGCCACGGTCGGCGTGACCGCACTCAGCCCGTCGATGGCGATCTTTTTTATCGCCAGGTCTTTGACGAGCGGGCCGTAATCCTTCTTCGGATCGGCGCCGGTCTGCATCGCCTGGTACCGGATTTCCTGCACCGCCTGTTGGCAGGCGAGCTCGATCGCGCTCGCCATGCGTTGGTGCTGCGCCGCAGCGCGACTGAGATCGATGCCACCGCCGACCGCGAGGGTGATCGCCGGCAGGGTCAAGCCGAAGGTCATGGCGGTGACACCGCGAACATCCTTCAGGAAAGATCGGAACAGGCCGGGCATGTGAGGGCCTCGCAAATGGTACAGGCGAGCAACGGGACGATTGCCTGAACGCTAGGCGCGACGCGATTGAGAAAACCTTTCCAGAACCAGTGAATGTCTCTGGTATCGCTAGGAAAACCGGCCCCGCGACGCCTGTCTTCGGCGATATGGTAAAATGCAGTTAAAACTGAACTGAGAGTCGCGACGCGGCAGACGACAGATCGCGCGCGGCGAACGCGGCCACGTCTCGGGCGCCGAGGGCGCTGATCTGTGCTGGATTACTGCAGGCCAGGCAGGATGCTGGCGTATTTGGTCTCGAGCAGCGGGCCGATCTGCCGGATCGTGGCGATCGCCGCGATCGAGACAAAGAACGCGATGAAGCCGTATTCGAGCGCGGTCGCACCCCGGCTATCGCGCAGGAAATCGAGAACGAGGGCGGAAAAGCGTTCCATGCCTCCCGAAGTAGCGCAAAACTCCGGATGATTGGTTAATCTGAAAGCCGAAACGCACCGATATCGGCGAATATCCGGACTTTCGCCCGGCGACTACAGCACAAGCTCCGGAAAGACCGGCTCGACCTTGCCGCCCCAGGCGCCCTGCTCGCGCACCGCCAGGCGTTCGGCGAGCGTGCGGCCGCTCTGGGCGATGGCGACAACCGGCTCGAGATAAACCGTCTCGTCGCGGCCCTGCGCGTCGAGCCGGGCCCGGCGAGCGAGACCGGCGCGCGACAGCTCGACCACCTCGCGGGCTACATCCCGCAACGGACGGTTCCCGGCCCTGGCGTTGAGCCCGGCTTTCGGCACGGTATCGCGCAGCTCCTGCCGCTCCTCCGTGCTCCAGCCCTTGACCATGTCCCAGGCGGCGCCGAGCGCACCGTCATCATAGAGCAGGCCGACCCAGAAGGCCGGCAGCGCGTTCAGCATCTCGACCGGGCCGGCATCGGCGCCGCGCATCTCGATATAGCGCTTCAGCCGCACCTCCGGGAACAGGGTCCCAAGGTGATTGACCCAGTCCGACATGGTGGCGCGCTCGCCCGGCAATTGCGCGAGCTTGCCGGCGAGCAGGTCGCGGAAGGAGGCGCCGGCAACGTCGTGATAGGTGTCGCCGCGCTTGACGAAATACATGGGCACGTCGAGCGCCCAATCGACATAGGCCTCGTAGGACATGCCCTCGTCGAAGGCGAAGGGCAGCATGCCGGAGCGGGCATTATCGGTGTCGCGCCAGATCTCGGAGCGCATCGACTGGAAGCCATTCAGCCTGCCTTCGCTGAAGGGCGAGGCGGCGAAGAGCGCCGCCGCCAGCGGCTGCAAGGCGAGAGAGACCCGCAGCTTGCGCACCATGTCGGCCTCATCGGCGAAGTCGAGATTGACCTGGACCGTGCAGGTCCGGAACATCATGTCGAGGCCGCGCGTGCCGACCTTCGGCATATAATTCTTCATGATCTGGTAGCGGCGCTTCGGCATCATCGGCGTCTGTTCGCGGGTCCAGAGCGGCGAGTGCCCGAGCGGCAGGAAGCCGATGCCGTGCGGCTCGGCCACCGCCTTCAGATCGGCGAGGTGCTGATCGAGCTCGCGGGCGGTCTCATGCACATTTGCAAGCGGCGCGCCGGAGAGCTCGAACTGACCGCCGGGCTCCAGCGAGATCGCGCCGCCGCCGTCGGGACCGGCGAGACCGATGACATGACCGGCATCGAGGATCGGCTCCCAGCCGAGACGCGCCTGCATGCCTTCGAGCAATTGCCGGATGCCTCCGCTGCGGCCGGCTGCTGAGCCTTCATAGGGAACCGGGCTGAGATCGTCGCGATAAAACGGAAACTTCTCATGCTCGGTGCCAAGCCTGAATTCGGAAGCCGGCTTTTCACCTTGCGCGATCCAGCCGACGAGTTCGGCCTTCGAGCTGATCGGGGTCGAATCGGATACGTCGCGGGCCATGAGCGCTCCGGCATGCATGCACCGGCGCGTCACCTGCCGATTGGGGCAGGCGGGGAATGCGCCGGATCGAACGGTGCGACACGACAAGCGGGAGCGGACGCCCGCCGCGCCATGCGCTGAGGAGCGCCAGCAATAGGCGAGCGGCGGTCATCCGACAACGACCGCAAACGCGTGCAGACGCCCGCGGACCTTGCATCAATGCATGATCACGATGCGATCAGGCAGCGCCGCGCAGCAGATTTGCACCCTTCGGCACCAGGCCGTCATCGTCGACACGCGTCTGCGCCGCGATCCAGTCGGTGACTGCGACGAGACCGGCACTCTGGCCGCCAGCCCCGGCGCGAGCCTCCTCGAAAATCGCGAGCTGCATGTCGGCGCTGGTGCCACCGGCGACGATCGTGCGGCAATGCGCAAGCTCGAGGCCACAGCCGAGCGCTGCCGCATCCTCGTCGAGGAGGTCCAGCACCTCGTCCAGCACCTGCCCGACCGGGAGCATGGCGCGGCGCTTCTCGCAGACGAAGCCGCCATGCAGGCCGTAGCGCTGGGCGCGCCAGATATTCTCGCCGGCAAGGGCGCGCGAGGCCGCGGTCAGATCGGCGTTGAGGCCGGGCTTGCGGGCGAGATGGCGCACGAGGCAGCGATAAAGCGCGGTAATGGCAAGCGTGTCGTCGAGCCGCGTGCAGCTGTCGGCGACACGCAGTTCCAGCGTCGGATGCTGATGCGAAGGCCGGATCGCCCACCAGATGAAGCTGGAATCGCGCATCGCGCCCGCTGCGACCATGGTGTCGACATAGGTGCGATAGTCGGCAGCGTCCTTGAAGAGCTCGGGCAGGCCGGTGCGCGGCAGCTCGGCATAGGCGCAGAGGCGGTACCCCATCAGCCCGGTCCGCCGTCCCTGCCAGAAGGGCGAGGAGGTCGAGAGCGCGAGGAGCAGCGGCAGGTAAGGCAGCATCCGGACCATGATCGAGATGCGCTGGTCCTCGTCGGGCACCTCGACATGGACATGCAGGCCGCAGAGCTGGTTGCGGCTGCCGAGCATCTGCAGGTCGCGCATGATGCCGTCATAGCGCTTGGCCTCGGTGGCGCGCTGGCGCGCCCAGACGGCGCTCGGATGGGTGCCGCAGGCGAGCAGCAGCATGTCGTGCTCGCGCGCGATCGCAGCCAACCCCGTGCGCAGCCGCTGGAGCGAATGGCGGGCCTGGGTCATGCTTTCGCAGACCGGCGTCGCCACCTCGATCTGCGATTGCAGCATCTCGCGCTGCAGCTCGTCCGGAAAGGCGGCCTGCGCCGCTTCCATGAAACGCGGTGCGATCTTGCGCACGGCGCCGCGGCTTCCGGCATCGGACAGGAAATATTCTTCCTCGACGCCGAAGCGGTAGGCGCTGCTCACCATCATGTCTCTCCCCCGTGGCGAGCCGCTCCGAAGCGAAGCGGCGGCGCCAGACTGCCAGTCAATGAGTCGGAACTGCGACCGGTGGCGCAGTTTCCACGCCTTAACGCGGAAGCTGCCATCGCGTTCCAGGCGGCAGGGAAGAAGTCGATCGCGCCTAAATCACGGGGCTAATTGGGGGACCAGTCACCCACTGTCGCCTGGACGACGGCGAGCGCCGCGACCGCAGCGGTGTCGGCCCGCAGGATGCGCGGACCGAGCGACAGGCGCATCGTCCGCTCGCGCTGGAGAACCAGGGCGCGCTCCGATTCGTCGAAGCCGCCCTCCGGACCGACCAGCACGGCGAGCGGTCCGCGCGATGCTCCTTGCAGGGCTGCGATGGGGCTTCCGGCGTCCTGCGCCTCGTCGCAGAAGATCAGCAGCCGCTCCGGTTCGAGCGCGGCTAGTGCCGCAGCGAGCGGTTGCTCGGCCCGGATCTGCGGCAAGGCGAGGATGCCGCACTGCTCGGCCGCCTCGATCGCATTGGCGGCGAGCCGGTCGAGATTGAGCCGCGAGACCTGGGTGAAGCGCGTCAGCACCGGCTGGAGCACGCCCGCCCCCATCTCGACCGCCTTCTGCGCCATATAATCGAGCCGCGCGTGCTTCAGCGGCGCGAACAGGTAGATGAGGTCCGGCGCCGGCGGCTGCGGACGGGTCTGCTCCAGCGCCTCGAGGCTCGCCTGCTTGCGCCCCTCCGCCCGGATCGCGCAAAGCCATTCGCCGTCGCGGCCGTTGAAGACGAGGATGCTGTCGCCGCTGCGCAATCTCAGCACGTTGAGCAGGTAATTGGCCTGGTCGCGCGCGAGTTCCAGCACGGCGCCCGTCTCCAGGGGCGCCTCACTATAGAGCCGGTGCTTGGTGAAATCCCGCATGCTTTTCGAATCCGATCCCGTCAGAATGGCGCGAAAGTCGCCACAATCCCACGCTATCGGCAAGCAATCTCGGTGAAATGCGAGCCGGTGCTTGTTGGTGCACGGCTATCACTGTTAAGGAAAGGCCCGCGACGCCGGGACGGGCGTGGGTGACGGGACAAGAGCGGAGCGGATGATGCGGCGATACGCGACCCTGAAGCTGGCTGTAGCATTGGCTGGCCTGGGCCTGGCCACGCCGGCATTGGCGCAAGTGCCTTCGGGCTGCGAGAATCTGCAGAAGCTGATGCAGGAGCGCCAGTCGATCGTCGGGCAGCTTAACGCGAATGCGAAGGCCAAGCGCAAGATGACGCCGCAGGCGGCCTGTAGCGTGCTGGGCCGGCTCGTCGGCAACGGCAACTCGCTGATCAAGTTTGCCACGGCCAACCAGGACTGGTGCCAGATTCCGCCGAGCTTCGTCGACGGCATGAAGGCCGACAATGAAAAAGCCGGCACCATCCGCGGCCAGGCCTGCAATGCGGTGAAGCAACAAGCGCAGATGCAGCGCCGCGCCCAGCAGCAGGCGCAACAGCAGCAGGGCGCCAACCCGTTCGGCGGCGCCGATTCTATCACCGGCGGCCCGATGCGCGTGCCGCAGGGCGCGCTCTAACGCGGCCGACGCCTATGGCGTCGTCCCCCAACGCCACCGACACGCCGCTTCCCGACGCGCTCAAGGGCCATTGGGTCGATACGCGCGCGCCCAAGCGCCTGCGGCCCTATCTCAAGCTCGCCCGGATCGAGCGCCCGGTCGGCTGGCAGCTGCTGCTGCTGCCGTGCTGGTGGGCGGCCGGCCTGGCGGCAATCACTGCCGGGCAACCCTTCCCCAATCTCTGGCACTGCCTGCTCTTCCTGATCGGCGCGATCGTGATGCGCGGCGCCGGCTCGACCTTCAACGACATCATCGACCGCAAGCTCGACGCGCAGGTGGCGCGCACGCGCGGCCGTCCCCTGCCCTCCGGCCAGGTCACCCCGAAGCAGGCCGCCGCCTTCATGGTCGGGTTGTCCCTGGTCGGCCTCGTCGTGCTGCTGCAGTTCAACCGCTTCACGGTGATCGCCGGCATCGCCTCGCTGGCGATCGTCGCGATCTATCCGTTCATGAAGCGGATCACCAACATGCCGCAATTCGTGCTCGGCCTCGCCTTCTCATGGGGCGGGCTCGTCGGCTGGAGCGCGGTGTTCGGACGTTTCGATGCGCCCGCCTATCTGATCTATGCCGCCGCGATATTCTGGACGATCGGCTACGACACGATCTACGCGATGCAGGACATCGAGGACGACGTGATCGCCGGGATCAAGTCGAGCGCGCGCTATTTCGGCGCCTTCACCCAGCAGGCGGTCGGGCTCTGCTACGGCGCGACGATCGCGCTGGCCGCCGCTGCCGCCTGGCTGGCGGGCGCCGGTTTGGTCGCCTTCATCGGGCTCGCGCTGTTCGCGCTGCATCTGGGCTGGCAGGTTCACAGCATCGCCGGGGCCGACGGACCCACGGCGCTGAAACTGTTCAGGTCCAACTGGCATGCCGGCCTGCTGCTCGCAGCCGGCTTCGCGCTCGATGCGCTGGTGAAGTTCGCGTTCTAGGCCAGAACCTCGCTAGGATAGGATCTCACCCCGGATCACCACCGGGCGTTCCGGCAGGCGGCCGGTCTTGCGCCGGGTCAGGAAGCGCGGCCGGCGGCCGGCGAGCAGGGCATGCCGGCGGCGAATGCGGATGGCGCCGAGCGCGACCCGGCCGACTTGCGGGTAAGGTTCGGTGATCGCGCCGTCGCTGGTCTCGAGCAGGAGCGGCAGGCCGCTGGCCCGGCCAGCATCGCGCCAGATGGCGATGGCATCGTCCTGATCGAGCACGGCGACGACGATGGAACGGCCGTCACCGGCGGTCAGGGCGAGCTGGAAACGGTCATCATCGGCGATCGCGCCGCCAGCGAGGCGAAGGGCGATACCGCGCCAGCCGGCGCCGCCGCGCAGGATGCGCACCGGCCCGACACGTTCGATGCGGGGGGTGGCGGACTGCTGCGGCGCATGCGCCGGCTGCGAGGGCTGTCCGCTCTGGTTATCTGCGCTGCCGGGGAAAACGGGCACATAGCCAGCCTCCCCGGCAGCCGGCGTGACGCTGGCCATCGGTATTAACGCCTCTCTTTTAATCCCTGCTGCCCGGAACCCTCTGTCGATGTGGGGTTCTCGTGCTTTGCAGGAAGGAGATTGGCCGGAAGGATTGTCCGAGCGCTTAAGCGCGACGGTTAAACAAAGGTGATGAGCCGGTTTTCTGCCCTCTTCCGGTCGGTTTCCCGGCTGATGCTTGACGGAATCTTTCTGGCGATGGTGGCTTTTTCCTTGTTCAGCCGCCCCGCGAAGCCGTAACGAAGCCCGATGACATCAACACCATTACCCATCGTCCGGGATCTGCTGCCCGCCGTCGAGGCCGCTTGCCGCGAGGCAGGCCAACTTGCGCTCGACCTGTTCCGCCCGGGCGCGCAGACCGTGGCAAAGACCTGGTCCAAGACCGGCGGCTCGCCGGTGACGGAAGCCGATATCGGCGTCGACACCTTCCTGAACGTGCGCCTCTCGGCCCTGCTCCCGGACGCAGCCTGGCTCTCGGAGGAGACGGCTGACGACACGATCCGCCTGTCGCGCCGCTTCGTCTGGGTGGTCGATCCGATCGACGGCACTCGCGCCTTCATGTCCGGCTCGCCCGATTGGGCGGTCTGCGTCGCCCTGCTCGACAACGGCAGGCCCGTGCTCGGCGTGGTGCACGCGCCTGCGGGGGCCACGACCTATACGGCGCTCAGCGGCGGCGGAGCGCTGAGCAATGGCAGGCCGATCCAGACGAGCGGGCTCGCCGCGCTCACCGGCGCGCGCATCGCCGGCCCCAAGCCGATGCTCGACGCGCTGGCGCGCCAGGAGACTTTCACCGCCGCCGACAAGATCCCGTCGCTGGCGCTGCGGCTGACCCGCATCGCCGATGGCACGATCGATGCCGGGCTGGTCTCGCCCGATGCCCGCGACTGGGACCTCGCCGCCGCCGATCTCGTGCTCAACGAAGCCGGCGGGCAAGTGACGACGGCCGATGGCGAGCCGCTGCGCTACAACCGCGAGACGCCGATCCACGGCATGCTGATGGCGTCCGGCAGCAGCCTCGCCGCTCCGCTCGCAGAGGCGCTGTGCCGTCTGCGCGAAGCCCAGCCGCAGCGGAGCTAAAGCGCGGCGCAACGCCGCTGCCGCCGCGTCAGGGCGAAAACTGCCGGAAATAACCGCAATTTGTTGGCAATCGGCCCTCGCGCGCGAGCGGCGGATGGCTTATCTGATCGCACGGCAAAAAAGCAGGCAGGGCGAACCGGAGCGAATCCGGCAGCGCCTCGGCCTGCTTTCGACAGAGATTTCAGAACACCGGTCGGAGACGGACGATGAGCACGGGCCAGGACACCAAGCAACTGCTGCACCTCGTGATCGGCGGCGAGCTGAGCTCGCTCGACGGGGTCGAGTTCAAGGATCTCTCCAAGCTCGACATCGTCGGCGTTTACCCGAACTACGCCGCAGCCCACACCGCCTGGAAGGCGAAGGCGCAGCAGACCGTCGACCAGGCCCAGACCCGCTATTTCGTCGTCCACCTGCATCGCCTGCTCGATCCCTCGACGGCGCAGAACTGAGTCCAGGGTCACGGCCAGTCCGGTTCGATGGGATTTTCGCTGCTCAAGACGAAGTTCGCGCAGGAGGCGCTCGGGCGCAGCCTCGCTCTCTATCTGCGCCTGGTCAGGCGCACGAACCGCTTCGTCGTCGAGCCGGCCGACATCTATGATCATGTGCGCGGCGAGCTGCCGCTGATCATCGCGATGTGGCACGGTCAGCACATCATGATCCCGTTCGCCCGGCCGGAATGGATGCCGTCCTGCTCGCTGGTCTCGCGCCATGGCGATGGCGGCTTCAACGCCGTGGCACTGCGCGAGCTCGGCATCGGCGCGATCCGCGGCTCGGGCGCCTCCGGCAAGAAGGTCCGCGAGAAGGGCGGCGCACCGGCCTTCCTCGCGATGGTCCGCCGCCTCGCCGCCGGCGACACCATGGTGCTGACCGCGGACATACCCAAGCGTGCCCGTGTCTGCGGGCCCGGCATCGTCCAGCTGGCGCGCGCCTCGGGCCGGCCGATCCATCCGATCGCGGTGGTGACCAGCCGGCGGATCGACTTCAACAGCTGGGATCGCGCCTCGATCGGCCTGCCCTTCGGGCGCGGCGCCATCGTCGTCGGCGATCCCGTGCGGGTCGCACGCGACGCGGACGAAGCGACCTGCGAGGCGGCGCGGCTCGCCGTCCAGGCCGGGCTCGATGCCGTGCATGAGCGCGCCTATGCGCTGATCGGCGCGCGCGATCCCGGCGCCGGCCTGCGCGAGGCCCAGGCAGCCAAGATCGCAGCGAAGGCCAGCGCCGCATGATCGGCCGCAGCTTCCTCATCCGGACCTATCGCGTGCTCACGGCCCTGTTCGAGCCGGCGGCCGCCGGGCTGCTGCTCTGGCGGCGACGGCGCGGCAAGGAGGATCCGGCCCGGCTCTCCGAACGGCGCGGCCATGCGAGCGTCGAACGGCCGGCGAAGACCCTGGTCTGGCTGCATGGCGCCAGCGTCGGCGAGACGGTGACGCTGCTGCCCCTGATCGAGCGCCTGCAGCGGCGCGGGCTCGCCGTATTGGTGACCTCAGGCACCGTGACTTCGGCGCGGCTCCTCGCGCAGCGCCTGCCGGCCGGTGCGATCCATCAGTTCCTGCCGCTTGACGTTCCCCGCTATATGCGCCGCTTCCTCGACCATTGGCAGCCCGATCTCGGCCTGATCTGCGAATCCGAGATCTGGCCGAACCTGATGATCGAAGCCGGCAAGCGCGACATCCCGCTCGTGCTGGTCAATGCGCGCATGTCCGAGCGCTCCTTCCAGCGCTGGTACAAGTTCCCGAAGACCTCGCGCTATCTGCTCTCCGGCTTCGACCGCTGCCTGGCGCAATCGCAGGAGGACGGGCAGCGCCTCGCCCAGCTCGGCGCGCCGCGGGTCAGCATCGCCGGCAACCTGAAATTCGACGTCCCCGCCCTCCCGGCCGACCCCAATACGCTCGCTCTGCTCGATGGCCTCGTCGCCGGCCGGCCGGTTTGGGTCGCCGCCTCGACCCATCCGGGCGAGGAGGAGGATGTGCTCGCCGCCCATCTCGGCGTCAGGACGCATCTGCCCAAGCTGCTCACCATCGTCGTGCCGCGCCATCCCGATCGCGGCGGCGAGGTCGAGGCGCTGGCCCAGGCCAATGGCGTCGCCAGCGCCCGCCGCTCGCTGGGGCACCTGCCTGAGCGCGACATCGACTTCTACATCGCCGACACGCTCGGCGATCTCGGACTGTTCTACCGGCTGGCGCCGGTCGCCTTCATCGGCGGCTCGCTCGCGCCGATCGGCGGCCATAACCCGATCGAGCCGGCCAAGCTCGGCTGCGCCCTGCTGCACGGCCCGCTGGTCCATAAATCCGCCGACCTCTTCGCCGCCTTCGACGCCGGCGGCGGCGCCATCCAGGTCGCCGACCGGCAGGAGCTCGCCCAGGGCGTGCATCGCTGGCTGAGCGACCCGGCTGCGGCGCGACAGGCCGCAAGGGCCGCTGCCCGCACCAGCACCGAGCTCAGCGGCGCGCTCGACCGCACGGTCCAGGCGATCGAACCGCTCCTGCTGCGCGCCGCCATCGGCCAGCGCGAGGCGCTGGGCTGATGCGCGCCCCGGGCTTCTGGTGGCGCTCGCCGCCATCCGCCCTCGCCCGGCTGCTGCAACCGCTCGGAGCGCTCTATGGCGCGATCACGCTGAAGCGGATGCGCCGACCGGGCGCTCAGGCCGGCATCCCGGTGATCTGCGTCGGCAACTTCGTCGCCGGCGGTGCCGGCAAGACGCCGACTACTCTGGCGCTTACCGCAAGGCTTGCCGCGATCGGCGAGGCGCCCTTCGCCTTGACGCGCGGCTATGGCGGCAAGCTGCCTGGGCCGCTGCGCGTCGACCCGAGCTGGCACAGTGCGGTCGACGTCGGCGACGAGCCATTGCTGCTCGCCGCTCGCCTGCCGACGATCGTGTCGCGCGAACGGCCCGCCGGTGCGACGCTCGCACGCGAGGCCGGCGCCAGCCTCGTCCTGATGGATGACGGGCTGCAGAACCCCTCACTGCACAAGGACCTGCGCCTCTCAGTCGTCGACGGTGCCGTCGGTGTCGGCAACGGCCTGTGCCTGCCTGCGGGGCCGCTGCGCGCGCCACTTCCCGGCCAGCTCGAGCATGTCGACGCCCTCGTCATCATCGGCGCGGGAGCGGCAGGCGACCGTGTCGCCGCTCAGGCGCTCAGCACAGGCAAGCGCGTGCTGCGGGCAACACTCATGCCCCCGGTCGACATCCAGGCCGAGCTCGCCGGGCTATCGGTGCTCGCAGTTTCCGGGATCGGCCGGCCGGAGAAATTCGCGGCGACATTGCGCACCGCCGGGGCGCGGCTTGCCGGCGAGCACGCCTTCGGCGACCACCACGCCTATTCGGCTGATGATGTCGCGGCACTGATCGCCGAGGCGAAGGCGAAAGCCTGCCACATCGCCGTCACCGAGAAGGACATGGTCAAGCTCGCGCCACTCTGGCCGGAGGCAGAGCGCTCGCTGCTGCTCTGCGTGCCGGTCACGCTGGCATTCGAGGATGAGGCAGCGCTCGACGCGCTGCTGCACAGCTGCCTTGAAAAGGCTCGTTCAGGCGCGGCCGGCGCGGCGCACGCGCAATAGCACCGCCTCGGGCGAGGCATAAGCCTCCTGCCAGTCCACCGACCAGTAGCGCAGATCCTCGAGCCGGATCGGGGCGCCGGTGACGGCACAGCGGACGAAAGCGCCGGGGCGCACGACCCGGAACTCGCCATGGCCGTAGTCGACCAGCGCTTCCGTTCCGGAGGGGGGCAGACGTTCGTTGATGTTCATCACGGAGCCGGGCGATCGAGCGGCGGAGAGCTAGCGTACAGGTTGCAGTACGGCGCAACCATCTCTGAATCAACGCATTGTTCCAACATGGTCTTTCTGTGATAGCGTCAGTTGCGATGATGTCCAGCCTGACCCGCGCCGCAGCATTGGCGATCGGTCTTGTTACCCTGCTCGCGGTGCCCGCGATTGCCGGGGGCTATGAACGTGTCCGCATCCCGCATGACGATTACCAGCTCGACGCGGTGCTGTTCCGCCCGCCGGGGCCGGGCCCCTTCCCAGCCGTGGTCGCGCTGCATGGCTGCGGCGGGCTCTGGCGCGAGCCCGACAAGCTCTCGACACGGCATAGCGACTGGGGCGAGCGCCTGGCCGCAACCGGGCTCGTCGTGCTGATGCCGGACAGCTATGGCTCGCGCGGCCTTGGCTCGCAATGCGGCGTCAAGGAGGTCACCATCCGCGCCAGCCGCGAACGCGTCGGCGACGCTATGGCCTCCCGGCGCTGGCTGCAGGAACGTCCCGATGTCCGCCGCGATGCGATCGCACTGCTCGGCTGGTCCGGCGGCGGCTCCACCATCCTTGCCGCGATCCGCAAGGACCGCAGGCCGGCCGACCGCCAGCCTGACTTCGCCCGCGCCGTCGCCTTCTATCCGGGCTGCCGCACACAATCGGAATCGGGCAGCTTCGAAGCGCGCCTGCCGACCTTGATCCTGATGGGCGACGCCGACGACTGGACGCCGCCCGGCCCTTGCGACTACCTCGCCAAATCCGCCCGGGCCCGCGGCGAACCCGTGGAGCTCGTGCTCTATCCCGGCGCGGTGCATGATTTTGATCATCCGCGCCTCGACCGGCGCGAGAAGGAAGGGGTCGCCTACTCCGCCTCCGGAACCGGCAAGGTCACCGTCGGCACCGATCCGGCCGCACGCGACGATGCGATCCGGCGGGTCAAGGCCTTCCTGATGGGCAAGTAAAGCTGGCGGCAAGCCTGGACGATTATCGCACCGAGGCTGCGAGCGTCACCGCCGGCTTGTCGCCCAGCAGCGAGCGGGCGATGTCCTGAGCCAAGCAGCCATAGCCGGCATCGCTCATATGGAAGCGGTCGCCGGCGAGCGCAGCCATGAAGCCGTCCGCGTCGCGCTGATACCAACCCAGCATCGCCTGATAGCGCGACAGCACCGGGACGGCCTGTGTCCTGGCGACCTCGGCGATGGCATCGACATAGGAGCGATAGCGCGCCGTCTCCTTGATGCCGGGATAGAATTGCGGATCGAGGATCACGAGCCGGGTGTGCGCCTGCTTGGCGGCGGCGATGCCGTCGGCGACAAGGTTGCGGAACGTGCCGAGGTCGCCGCCGGTCACGGCGTCGTTGGTGCCGACCTGCCAGATCACCAGATCGTAGCGGCCTTCCACCAGCGCCCCCTTGAGACGCGACAGCGTCTGCGGCGCGGTCTCGCCGCCAATGCCGGCATTGACCATCTCGATCGAGCGACCTGCCAGGCCTTCGCGCAGCAGGGTCCCGAGCCGGGCCGGATAGGTCTTGTCCTTGCCGCTGGCGCCGATCCCCTCGGTGGAGGACGAGCCGATGGCGAGAATACGCAAGGGGGTGCTGCCCCTGCTCCAGGCCGAAGCCAGAGCGCCGGCATCACGCGTCAGCGTCGACGGCTTGCAGATGAATTCGGAGGCGCTCGCCTGCGTGGACTGCAGGCCCGCGAACGCAAGCATAGCAAAGGCGCAAGCAAGGCCTGTCCGGAAACCGGCGAGCATCAAGGAGCATCCCCCCAACCGCTATCAGCCAGCGATTATCCAGAGCTAGCTGAACGCTATCTGAACGGGAGCTGGCTCATCCAAATTGGTGGTGAATGACCGGTTTTCGGAATGTCAGAACAGATCGCCCTGTCCACCGCCCGCAGTCGGCTTGCGCCCGGACGAGCGCGGGGCCGGCGGCGAAGAGGCGCCGCCGGGTACGACGGCGCCGAAGCTGCCATCGGCGAGCGTGACCTGCAGGGCCAACCCAGGCCGTGCGGCCGCTGCGCTGCGCAGGAGATTGCCGTCCTCGTCCCGCACGAGCGCATAGCCGCGCGCCAGCACCGCCTGCGGCCCGAGCGAGGCGGCCAGCGCCCAGACGCTGTCGAGCCGGTCGCGGCGGCGCTGAAGCTCGCGCGTGAAGGCGGCGACCGCCCGAGCGGCGACGGCATCGAGCCTGTCTGCGGCGCGGGCGATCCGGTCGCGCTCGGCCCGAAGCAGTGCGCCGCGCGCCGCCGCGAGCCGCTTGCCGAGCCCGTCGAGCCGGGCCGCATGGGTTGCAAGCCGCGCCGCCGGCGATTGCGCATGCAGGCGCCGATCAAGCTGGAAGAGGCGCTGCTCATAGGCGCGGGCATTGCGCGCCAGGGCCGGGCCTAGCCTGGCCGCTGCGAGGTCGAGCCGCTGGCGCGGCGCCGCCAGCAAGGTCTCGGGCGTGGGCAAGGCGCGGGCGAGCGAACGCAGATCGCTGCGGCGGCGCTCGGACAGGCGTAAGGTCGCCCCGGACAGCCGGCGCGACAGGTCGGTGACTTGTCCCAGCAGTTCGGCCCGCACCGGCACGACCTTCTCGGCCGCCCCGGTCGGCGTGGGGCTGCGCAGATCGGCTGCGTGGTCGATCAGGGTGACGTCGGTCTCGTGGCCGACAGCCGAGACCAGCGGGATCAGCGAGGCGGCAGCGGCGCGCACCACCACCTCCTCGTTGAAGCCCATCAGGTCTTCGAGCGAGCCGCCGCCGCGCGCGACGATGATCACGTCCGGGCGTGGGATGCGGCCGCCTTCGGGCAGCGCGTTGAAGCCGGCAATCGCATTGGCGACCTCGGCCGCGCTGCTCTCGCCCTGGACGCGCACCGGCCAGACCAGGACATGGCGCGGAAAACGCTCCTCCAGCCGGTGCAGGATGTCGCGGATGACGGCGCCGGTCGGCGATGTAACGACGCCGACGACACCAGGCAGGAAGGGGATGAGCTGCTTGCGGCCGGGATCGAACAGGCCCTCGGCCGCGAGCTTCTTCCGGCGCTCCTCCAGCAGCGCCATCAGCGCGCCGATGCCGGCCGGCTCCAGCGAATCGATGATGATCTGGTAGCTCGACTTGCCGGCGAAGGTGGTGATCTTGCCGGTCGCGATCACCTCAAGCCCTTCCTGGGGCTTCGTCTTCAGCCGGCCGAACACGCCCTTCCAGATCACTGCGTCGATCTTGGCGTTGGTGTCCTTCAGCGAAAAATAGACATGACCGGAGCCGACCGGGCCGCGATAGCCTGAGATTTCCCCGCGCACACGGACGAAGCCGAAGGCATCCTCCAGCGTGCGCTTGAGCGCGCCAGAGAGATCGGAAACCGACCATTCGGGGGCATTGCCGGCGGCTTGAGGCGATTCGTTGTCCATGGCGCGAACTTAGCGGCAGGAGGACGCAAGCAGAAGCGTTGCTCCGTCAGCCCGCGGCAGCTATTGCGCCTTTGAGCAAGCGGAGAGATGCGATGAACATTCTTCTGATCGGGTCCGGCGGGCGCGAGCATGCCCTGGCCTGGGCAATCTCGGCCTCGCCGCTCTGCGACAAGCTTTTCATCGCCCCCGGCAACCCCGGCACCGCCCAATGCGGCGACAGTGTCGTGCTGGATATCGCCGACCACGGCGCCGTCGCCGACTTCTGCAAGCTGATGGGTGTCGGCCTCGTCGTGGTCGGGCCGGAAGGTCCGCTGGTCGACGGCATCGTCGACGATCTCGAAGCCGCAGGGATCAAGAGCTTCGGCCCATCCAAGGCCGCGGCGCAGCTCGAAGGCTCGAAGGCCTTCACCAAGGAACTCTGCGCCGAGTTCGACATCCCGACCGCGGCCTTCGCCCGCTTCACCGACGAAGCCGCAGCCAGGGCTTACGTCGCAAAGACTGGTGCGCCTTTGGTGATCAAGGCCGACGGCCTCGCCGCCGGCAAGGGCGTGGTCATGGCCGAGACAATCGAGCAGGCGAACGAAGCGCTGGCGATGATGTTCTCCGGCGGGCTCGGCGCGGCCGGCGCCGAGGTCGTGATCGAGGAGTGGATGATTGGCGAGGAAGCCAGCTTCTTCGCGCTCTGCGACGGCACCCACGCCCTCCCCCTCGCCTCGGCCCAGGACCATAAGCGCGTCGGCGATGGCGACACCGGCCCGAATACCGGCGGCATGGGCGCCTATTCGCCGGCTCCCGTCATGACCAAGGCTTTGGAAGCGCAGGTCATGACCGAGATTATCCAGCCTACGCTGGCGGGCATGAACCAGCGTGGCACGCCGTTCAAAGGCATCCTCTATGCCGGGCTGATGATAACCAAGGATGGCCCGAAGCTGATCGAATACAACACCCGCTTCGGCGATCCCGAATGCGAGGTGCTGATGCCGCGGCTGAAGAGCGACCTGGTGCCAGCTCTCCTCGCTGCGCGTGACGGCGTGCTCAACGCGGTCGATCTGCGCTGGTCCGACGACGTCGCGCTGACGGTTGTCATGGCGGCGAAGGGCTATCCCGGCACGCCGGAGAAGGGCAGCGTCATCAAGGGCATCGAGAAGGCCGCCGCCGAGAAGGACGTGCTCGTCTTCCATGCCGGCACGCAGGCGAAAGCTGGCGAGATAGTCGCCAATGGCGGGCGCGTGCTCAATGTGGTGGCGCTCGGAAAGACTGTCAGCGAGGCGCAGGCCAAGGCCTATGCCGCCGTCGACCTGATCGACTGGCCGGGCGGCTTCTGCCGCCGCGACATCGGTTGGCAGGCGGTCAAGCGCGAGCGCGAAGGCTGACAGGATCAGGCAGCCTGCCTAGATAGTGTGGCCGACGCGAAAACAGCGGAGAGCCACATCATGACCAATATCGACAGCCTCTTCCCCGGTTTCGAAGCGCGCTGGATCGACGGGCCGGCCGGCAAGATCTTCGCCCGCGTCGGCGGCGAGGGGCCGCCGGTGGTGCTGATCCACGGCTTCCCGCAGACCCATGCCGAATGGCACGAGATGGCGGGCGAACTGGCGAAGACGCACACCGTCGTCTGCCCGGACCTGCGCGGCTACGGCTGGTCGGCAGCGCCGCATGGCGATGGTGGCAAGGCGCTCTACAGCAAGCGCGGCATGGGCGAGGACATCGTCGCCCTGATGAGCGCGCTCGGCTTCAGCCGCTTCGCAGTGATCGGCCATGACCGCGGTGCCCGCGTCGCCTATCGCCTCGCGCTCGACCATCCCGGCCGGGTCGAGCGGCTCGTCCTGCTCGACATCCTGCCTACCGTGTCGATGTGGGAGGGCATGAACGCGGCCCGCGCCATGCAGGTCTATCACTGGACCTTCCTGGCCCAGCCCGAGCCGGTGCCGGAGAAGCTGATCCAGGCCGACCCGGCCGGCTGGCTCGACCACACCATCGCAAGCTGGACGCGGGCGAAGAAGATCGAGGCCTTCCACCCGCTGGCCATGGTGGCCTATGCGGAATCCTTCAACGATCCCGCGCGAATCCATGCCGCCTGTGAGGATTACCGCGCCGGGGCCACCACCGATATCGAGCACGACAAGGCCGATCTCGGCGCGGGCAAAAGAATCCTCTGCCCGGTACTGGTGCTCTGGGGTGAGGCCGGCATTCCGGCCAAGGGCGCAAGCCCGCTCGAGATCTGGCGCGAGACCTTCGCGCCGCAGGCGGAGGGACAGGCGATCGCCAGCGGCCATTTCCTGCCGGAGGAGAATCCGCAGGACACGCTCGCGGCGGTGAAACCTTTCCTTGCAAGGGAGGTTGCCTGAGCGGCTCCCGCACCGCAACATCAGGCCATGACCAGCGTCTCCAGCCCCCTCGCCCGCCTGCCCGATCCGTCCGGGCCCGAGCTCGTCCTCGTGCTCGGCTCGGGCGGCGCGCGCGGGCTCAGCCATATCCCGGTGCTGGAAGCGCTCGACGAACTGGGCCTGAAGCCGGCGCTGATCGCCGGCTCGTCGATGGGCGCGATCGTCGGCGCCGCCTATGCCGCCGGGCTCTCCGGCCGCGACCTGCGCGCCCATGTCGAGGCGAGCTTCCGCGACCGGGCCCGGGTGATCGCCAGGTTGCTAGAAGCGCGCATCGGCAAGATCGCCGATCTCTGGCGCGGCGGGCTCGGCAATCCCGTGCTGATCGACGGCGAGCGCCTGCTCGACCTGTTCTGGCCGCAGGCCGTGCCCGACCGCTTCGAGGAGCTCGGCATCCCGTTCCTCAGCGTCGCGACCGACTATCATCTGCATGACGAGGTCGTCCTCGGCAGCGGCCCGCTGACGCCGGCCGTCGCCGCCTCGCTGGCGATCCCCGGCCTGGTCAGGCCGGTGACGATCGGCGGACGCGTGCTGATCGACGGCGGCGCCATCAACCCCCTGCCCTATGACCGCCTGCTCGGACCGGGACGCCTCGTGCTCGCGGTCGACACCAGCGCGCCGGCAACCGTCAGCGACAGCCGCGTGCCCGAGCCGCTGGAGGCGATGGTCGGCGTCTCGCAGATCCTGACGCGGGCGCTGGTCCAGCGCATGATCGAGCGCCAGCCGCCTGATATCCTGATCCGCGCCGGTGGCGAAGGCTTCGGCGGGCTCGACTTCTTCCGCTGGCAGGCGATCCTCGATGCCGCAGAGCCGGCGAAGGAAGAGGTCAAGCGGAAGCTGTCAGAGGCGCTCGAACGGGCGGCGTGACCGCTTCCGGCTCGTCGCAGCAGAAGCCCGGCAGCCCGGCCTCCAGCGCCGCGCGCCCTTCTTCGGTCAGGACGACGGCGCGGCTGTCCCTGATCCGCATCACCCAGCCCGTTTCGAAGCAGCGGCAGGCCAACGCCGCCGCGAGCGAACCGGCGAGATGCGGCCGACGTTCGCTCCAGTCGAGGCAAGGACGCAGTGCCGCGCGCTTGCCCCTGCTCGCGGTAGCGGGGTCGATCCCGAGCCCGGCGAAGAGCGCGACGCCGGAGCGCGTCAGGCCATAGCCGCCATCGGCGACGGTGAGATGCCCGCCGGCGACGAGCGCGTCATGGATCGCGATGCCCAGGCGGCCGGCGAAATGGTCATAGCAGGTGCGGGCGCGGGCGAGGTCGGCGCCGACCCGCGACGGCAACCGCCGCCCATTCGCCTGCCCGCCGGAGAGCACCATCAGCCCTTCCAGCGCGGCGGCGACCTCCGGTCCGGCCAGCCGGTAGTAACGATGGCGGCCCTGCACGGCGACGCCGAGCAGGCCGCCCTGCATCAACTTGGCGAGGTGGCCGCTCGCGGTCTGCGGCGCGACGCCGGCGAGGAAAGCGAGCTCCTTCGCCGTCAATGCCCGCCCGTCCATCAGCGCATGCAGCATGTTGGCGCGGGCGGGATCGCCCATCAGATGGGCGATCTCGGCGAGATAGGGTCCGTTCGCGGCCATCCGTCGGCCTCCTGTTGATGGCCCATCATCGCGTGTCGGCGCTCGCGGGCAAGCAGGAACGCTACGGCGAGAACCGTAGTATCCAAGAGCGACAGCGCGGGTCAGGACTGCCAGAAGTCACGGCATCGCAATCGACCGGATCGGCAGGCCATGGACCAGACGACGCTCCTCACCTTCATCGCCGCGACCTTCGTGCTCGCCGGCTTCGTCAAGGGCGTGATCGGGCTCGGCTTGCCGACGATCGCGGTCGGCGTGCTCGGCGTGGTGATGGCGCCAGCGCAGGCGGCGGCGCTGCTGGTCATCCCCAACCTCGTCACCAATAGCTGGCAGCTGACCGGGCCGAAGCTGAAGGCGATCGCGATCCGCCTCTGGCCGATGCTGGCCGGCACCTGCGTCGGCACCTGGGCCGGCGCCGGGCTGCTGGAGAAGGCCAAGGACGGTTCGGCGACGCTCTGGCTCGGCATCGCGCTGGTGCTCTATGCGCTGGTCGGGCTGAAGGCCGCCAAGCTGCACGTGCCGGAAAAGGCCGAAATCTGGCTCGGCCCGCTGGTCGGCGTCATCACCGGCGCCGCCACCGCGGCGACCGGCGTCTTCGTGCTGCCGGCCGTGCCCTATCTGCAGGCGCTCGGCTTCGACAAGGACGAATTGGTGCAGGCGCTCGGCCTCTCCTTCATCGTCTCGACCGTCGCCCTGTCCTTCGGGCTGGTCGGCGCCGGCGCGCTCGATCTCAAGGTCGCCGGCGCCTCGCTGCTGGCGCTGCTGCCGGCGCTAGCCGGCATGTGGTTCGGCCAGGCGATCCGCCAGCGCATCTCGGCGGCGACCTTCAAGCTCTGCTTCTTCGTCGGGCTGCTGGCGCTGGGCGGCTATCTCGTCGCCCGGGCGGGGTTCTGAGCACCAGCGCCCGCAGATACTCTCGGAACCACACCGTCATCCTGGACAAGCGGCGAAGCCGCGCAGCTCCGGGATCCATCGTAGGGCACCTGAGCCCTAGGATGGATCCCGGGACGAGCTGCGCTCGCCTAGGATGACGAAGCTGGTTCCGTGGGAACCCAGCAGTCTCTAGCGTCCACGCCCGGCATAGGCCAAACGGCGGCTGCGCTTCTTGCCGTACCAGGCGATCTCACGGTCGCCGACATCGACATGAACGAGGCCGTTCGAATAGGAGCCGACGCCGCCGACAGCTTCGATCTTCTTGGCGACGGCAGCGGCGTTCCGTGGCGAGGTGGCGAGCGGGCGGAAATCGATGGCGTTGCCGCGATAATGCTGGGAGTTGCGGGCGTGGCGGCCGCCGCAGGTCGAGGTGATCTGGATCGGGCCGATCTTCGCGGTGAGTTCCTTGATCATGCCGAGGGTTTCCGGCTTGAGGCAGCCGAGCCCTTTCACCTGCGGCTGGAACGAGATCATCGCGAGATGGGTATCGGCGGCGAAGGAGGGGGACACGGACCAACAGGCCGCAGACAGCACAGCCAACGCAACTTTACGCATAATGGAGATTTACCGATTTTGGAGAATGGAAGGCTCAAGCCACCATTCCATGGTCTGGCCGAGCAGTGCAGCGGCGACCTACGGACGATACAAGGCAAAAACAAGGCACTTTGCGCCAGCAACGCCAAAAGCCCTCGATTTACCCTATGCCTACTCCGCTGGAGTTAGATCGATCGCACTAGGGCACAAAAATTCCGATACACTCGAAAATAAACTGAATCCGTAACCATAATTACATATTACCCACGATAATTACTTCAACCTCAAGTGCTGACGCTACCCTTGAAAGAATTCATCCGGCAACCTGATCTTCGCGCCTTCAGCCAGCGCTCATCGCGCCTCCTAATCCGCCAGCAAGCTCGAAATCCGACCGAGACACCGGGTCGAAGCGGGCAGCTACAACCCGAATGCGGCGGGATAGCTGACCGAGCCCTGCTTCCCTGCCAGAGCTCCCGGCAAGAGCTCCAGCGCCATGAAGGTCTCGCCCGAAAAGGGCGAAGCGAGTTTCCGCGCTAGCGCCGCCGAGAAGCCAAAGCGCGGATAATAATCGGGATGGCCGAGCACGATGACGGCCTCTGCCCCTGCGGCCCTCGCCTCATGAAGCGCCTCTGCGATCAACCGGCCGCCCACGCCCTGCTTCTGCAGCCCAGGCCTGACCGCCACCGGAGCGAGCGCCAGAGCCTTCACGCTGCGACCGTCCATCACCGTCGGCAGCCAGCTCAGCAGGATATGGCCGACGATCGTGCGCCCCTGCTCCGCCACGAGCTCGACTGCGACGAGGTTATCAAGGCGCAGACGCTCGATGATGCAGACCTCGCCCTCGCCGCCGAAGGCTGCACGGTTGAGCGCGGCAATCGCTTCCGCATCGGCCGGGGTCGCGGCGCGGATCATCTCCGCCATCAGCGCCGCTCCCGGAAGAAATCGCGCAGCAATTCTGCCGCCTCGCGCTCGCTCAAACCGCCATAGACCTCGGGCACATGATGGCAGGTGGGGCTGCGATAGAGCCGCACGCCGTTCTCAACCGCCCCGCCCTTCGGATCGGAGGCGGCGAAATAGAGCCGCCTGATCCGGGCGAAGGAGATCGCCGCGGCGCACATCGGGCAAGGTTCGAGCGTGACATAGAGATCGCAGTCGATCAGCCGTTCGGACTGGATGGCTTCGCAAGCAATACGGATCGCCAGCGTTTCAGCATGGGCCGTCGGATCCTTCAGCTCGAGCGTGCGGTTGCCGGCGCTGGCCAGCACCTCACCGCCGCGGACAATGACCGCTCCGACCGGCACCTCGCCACGCCCCGCCGCCGCGCGCGCTTCGGCCAGCGCCAGCGCCATCGGCGCGACCTCAACCTGCTTTGCGTCGATCGATCCCATCGAACCTTCATCTTTGCCGTCGCAGCGGGCGAAATCGCCTGCTACAAGCGCCGGCTAATACCAGATTCAAAAGCCGCTGCCGTCCCGGATCGCTTCGCAACCCAGTCCGCGATGATCCGGCTTCAGGAGCCACCATGAGCGACGACAACAACCAGAAAAGCCGCGGCCCGCGCAAGGGCGGCGGAACCGGCGGCCGCGGCGGCGGACGCGATGGCGGCCCCGGCCGCGGTGGTCCCGGCGGCCGGCCGCCCAGCCGTGGCGGTGCTGGCAAGCCCCCTTTCCGCTCGCGCGATGGCGAGGACCGGCCCCGGCGCGCACCGGCTGAAGGTGCCGAGCGCCGCAGCGATGGCGAGCGCCCGGCGCGTCGCTTCGAGAAGAAGCCTTTTGGCGAGCGGCCATCACGCGAAGGCGGTGAGCGACCGTTCCGCGAACGCAGCGGCGACGAACGCCGCAGCAGCCGGCCGCCGCGCGACGGCGACCGGCCACGCAGCGACAGGCCGGGCGGCTTCGGGCGTCCGTCCCGGGACGGCACAGCCTCGCGTCCACCCCGCGATGGAGATCGCCCCTTCCGTGGACGTGGTGACGACGAGCGTCGTCCGGCGCGCCCACCGCGCGAAGGTGGCGAGCGGTCGTTCCGTCCGCGTGACGGCGAAGAGCGTCGGCCGCCGCGGGAGCGCAGCGATGAGCGCGGCCGCAGCGAACGTCCTTTCCGCGAGCGCAGCGGCAGCGGCGAGCGCCCTGCCCGGCCGCCGCGTCGTGATGACCGCGGTGAAGGCCGCAGCTTCGGCGGCGGCAAGCGCTTCGACGCAGCCCGCGGCAGCAATCCGACGCGCACTCGCCCGGACCGGGCCCATCGCAACGCCGCCGAGATCGCCGAGGCGGTCTCGGTTCCGGCCGCGCCGCAGGAGCCCGAGCGCATCGCCAAGGTGATGGCCCGCGCCGGCGTCGCCTCGCGCCGCGACAGCGAGGCGCTGATTGCGGAAGGCCGCGTCAGCGTCAACGGCAAGGTGATCGAGAGCCCGGCGCTCGATGTCGGCCCGAACGATGTCGTGCTGGTCGATGGCGAGCCCTTGCCGGCGCGCGAGCGCACGCGGCTCTGGTTCTACCACAAGCCGCGCGGCCTGGTGACGACCAACCATGACCCGGAAGGGCGCCCGACCGTGTTCGACGCGCTGCCGGAAGACCTGCCGCGCGTGCTCTCTGTCGGCCGGCTCGACATCAACACCGAAGGCCTGCTGCTGCTCACCAATGATGGCGGGCTGGCGCGGATGCTGGAGCTGCCGGAGACCGGCTGGCTCCGGCGCTATCGCGTGCGCGCCTTTGGCCAGGTCAACCAGGGCCAGCTCGACACGCTCAGGGACGGCGTCACCATCGACGGCGTCCAGTACGGGCCCGTCATCGCCCAGTTCGAGCGCGAGCAGGGCTCGAACACCTGGCTCACCGTCGATCTGCGCGAGGGCAAGAACCGCGAGGTCAAGACGGTTCTGGAGCATCTCGGCCTGCAGGTGAATCGCCTGATCCGGGTCTCCTTCGGCCCGTTCCAGCTCGGCGACCTGCCGGAGGGCGAGGCCGAGGAGGTCCGCTCCAAGGTGCTGAAGGACCAGCTCGGCACCGAATTGATGGCCAAGGCCGGCGTCGATTTCGACTCGCCGCGCCGCGACGAGACCCGATCGGACGAACGGCCCGCACGTGGCAGGCTCGCGCCCGCCGGCGACGACCGCCCGCGCCGCCGTCCTCGCGAAGAGCAGGCCGAGGAAGCCCGCCCGCTGCGCGGCGACAAGCCGTGGACGCGCGGCGTCTGGCGCGATGTCGAAGCCGAGCCGCAGCGCGAGCGCAAGGCGCCGCCGCGCCGGGGCGCCGATCCCAGGGAAGAACGGCAGGCACGCGAGGCCACCGGCACGGTCACGCGCGTACGCGACAAGGCGATCGCCGATCCGAAGGGCCGGCGCGTCAAGGTCGAGCGCATCAGCGCCAAGCCGAAGGACGAGCCGCGCGAAGAGCGGCCGGCACGTGCACCGCGTGGCGAGCGCCCGAGCCGAGCACCGCGCGAGGAAAGCTTCGGTCGCGATCGCGGCGGTGAATCGCCGTGGCGCGGCAGCGGCGACTGGGCCGACAAGCCACCGCGTGGCAAGCGCCCGCCCAGCGGCGGCGGCGAAGCACGGTCCGAGCGTCCCTTCCGCGACAGGCCTGCGGGCGATCGTCCGGGCGGGCGCGGCCCGCGGCCCGGTGGCGGCGGCAAGCCTCCCCGTTCCGGTCCGCCGCGTTCGGGCGGCGGCAATCGTCGCGGCTGAGGCCTGAGCCATGCGTATCGTCGGAGGGCGCTTCGGCGGCCGATCCCTCGCCAGCCCGAAGCCGGGCATCGGCGCGATCCGGCCGACCTCGGATCGTCTGCGGGAATCGCTGTTCAACGTGCTGGCGCATGGCCATGGCGATGCGGTCGACGGCGCGCGCGTGCTCGACCTCTTCGCCGGCACCGGCGCGATGGCGTTCGAGGCGCTGTCGCGCGGCGCCGCCTTCGCGCTTTTGGTCGATGACGGAGCCGAGGCGCGCGGGCTGATCCGCGAGAACCAGATGGCGCTCGGGCTCGCCGGCCATAGCCGCATCTTCCGCCGCGACGCGACCAAGCTCGGCCCGATCACCGGCATGCCGCCGTTCGACCTCGTCTTCTGCGACCCGCCCTATCGCAAGGGGCTGGGTGAGAAGGCGCTCGTCTCAGCCCGCGAAGGCGGCTGGCTGGCAAAGGATGCGCTGATCCTGCTGGAGGAAGCCGCCGACGTGGAGGTCACGTTGCCGGACGGGTTCGAAGAACTTGAACGCCGGGATTATGGCGAGACGCAGGTGCGTTTCCTGCGCGCAGGCTGAAGCGAAGACAGTTCACGCAGCAGAAGCTGCTACGCGCCTTAGGACAGCTTCGGTTCGACGCAGATGGGGTCCCCGAGCCGAGTGAAGTACGCATTCAGCGGATACATGCGCCGTGGCAGGAGCGTCGCGCCAGTGTGCCCAAGCATCCACAGGACAGCAGCGTTGCCTTGGCTCTGAAGCGTTGCGCCGACAGCATAGGGCTCTGCCTCGGCGATCACCTCGAGCCGGCCGGCAAAGCTGACCATCGGACCAGAGACAGCGCGGGCAGTTTCAAGACGCAGCACCGTACGCCCGCACCTTGCACCCTCGGTCACTTCGATACCGCACCAGCCCTCTCCGCAACGGACGATATCGAGGGTCAGCTTCGGACGTGACGCAGACCAGCGGCCGGTCAGGTCGGAAGCACCCGCGGCCTGTGCCTCGCCCAACGCCACGCTCGCGACAAAAATCGCCGCCAGCGTTCCGGCTCGACGGGAGAAGGCATGGATGCGCGATCTCAGCATGGCCGGACGGATGCGCCCGCGTGCCATTCTCGCCGGATTGATCATCGCCATCCTCGTCGCTCCGACTGCCGGGACCGCGATTGCGATCGGAAGCGGTCTGCTGCCCCTGCCCGACGTCCTGCTGCTGATCCGCCAGAAGCTGCCATTGGCGTTCCCGCTCCATATGATCGCGTCGGGTCTCGCCTTGATCTTCATAGCGATCACGGCGGCCGCGAGGCATCGGCGTGGCTTTCATCGGGCCATGGGACGCCTCGCGGCCCTCTGTGTGCTGCTCGGTGGATTGACCGCCCTGCCCGTGGCGCTGGCGAGCGAGGCCGGCCCCGTCGCGCAGGCCGGGTTCTTCGCACAAGGCGTCGTCTGGCTGGCCCTGCTGATCGCGGCGGTGATCGCGATCCGGCGCGGCGATGCAAAGCGGCATGCGCGGCTGATGATAGCGATGGCGGCGGTGGCGTCCGGCGCAATCTGGTTGCGACTGGCCCTGTGGCTGGCGCTGGCGCTGCAGCTCCCGTTCGAGGCGAGCTACGCGCTCGCCGCCTGGGCCGCCTGGTGTCTGCCGCTGGGCCTTGTCCTGTTTCTCAGCAGGTCCGCCTCCGGCAAACGCTACCTCAAGTACCGATCAGAGCACCGCAAGGCGCAAGCACTGCTCTTGCGTGCCTGAACGACGGGCGCCTCGGCCACGAGACGACCAAACTCGGCCCGCGACGGCGGCTACCGGGCAAGCAATGCGCTCATCCTGCCGGAGGAAGCGGCGGACACCGAGATCACGCTGCCGGACGGGTTCGAGGAGCTCGACCGGCGGGACTATGGCGAGACGCAGGTTCAGGTTCTGAAGACGGTGTGAAGCGTCGGCCTCTGCACTGACCGGCGGGGAGAATTCACAAGCTTATCCCCGGTCTGATTTTCGCGCTTATTATCCGTATCCGTCGCGGAGATGCGCACGGATGCTTTCCAAACAATCACTTCCCCAATCAAGCCGCCCAAGGCTGCTGAACGCTCGCGCAATGGCCTGCCACATTGCTGGCGAACGCATGATGGCGGCCTTTGCTCGCCTGCAAGCATTTGCCGAAAAAGCTGGTTTCAACCCTGACCAACCGCGTGCGCCCGGAGGTGGGCCGGGCGGCGGGCAATGGATCTATGTCGAAGGCTACGCTCAAGATCGACAACCGGGCATGGGCGATAATGGCGGGCCGCCACTGGATCCTGAAGAACAGCCAAAGGAGCCCCCGAAGAAGGAAACATCGCCCAACAAAGCAGGCAAGGCGCTGGCGAAGAGGGTCGCCCAGCAGCTTTTGCGATACGCCGGCCCAATCGGCGCTCTCATCACCGCAGCTGAGCTTGCGGAAAACTACTCTCAAATACCATCGATCACATCCTATCAGGATGCGCCGAAGCCGCTTTCAGAACTCCAGCAAAATGCCGGCAAGAGGCGCCCGGGCTATGAGGATCACCACATCGTCGAACAAGGGGCGGGTCGGCACGAAGGGTTCTCGCACTCACAGATCGACGGTGCCGACAATGTGGTCAGCGCGCCGAAATACAAGCATCATGAGATCACCGGCTGGTACAACAAGCCGAACAAGAACTTCGGCATGCAAACGCCGCGGAATTATCTGCGTGGAAAGGACTGGTCCGAGCATGTCCGGGTTGGGCACGAAGCGATGCGCACATTCAAGGTGCTGAAATGAGACAGCGAAAGAACTTAAAATCGCTATCGAACGCTGAAATCGTCAACCTCTTCGAACAGCTCTGCATCGAGCAATACGATGCGATGGAGGGCGATGAACAGGCCCGCGTCAATCGCCTGGTCTGGCGAATCCACGACCTTGAAATGGAGCTCAAGTCGCGGCCCGGCGATCAACGGCATGAACTCATGAGATTGTTCGGCCACCCGAATATGCAGGTTCGGCTTTCTGCCGCAGAAGCCAACCTCGCCGTCGACTATGCATCTGCTCGACGCGAGATACAGGCAATCAAAGATTCACAATGGTTTCCGCAAGCCGGCCATGCGGGCATGACCCTCTATTTTCTCGACACGGGAGAATCCAAGCCTACATGATTTGGACGGTCCCTACCTTCTCCCGAACAGCTTCTCGATATCGCTGAGCTTCAGCTCGACATAGGTCGGCCGGCCGTGATTGCACTGGCCGGAATTCGGCGTCGCTTCCATCTCGCGCAGGAGCGCGTCCATCTCCTCGGGTCGCAGGCGGCGGCCGGCACGGACCGAGTTGTGGCACGCCATGGTCGCCAGCACATGGTCGAGCCGCCGTTCCAGCGAACCGGCATCGCCATGCTCGGCGAGCGCATCGGCGACGTCGCGGACGATGCCCTGGAGGTCGCCGCCGGCGACCGCGGCCGGCGCTTCGCGCACCAGCACCGCGCCGGGGCCGAAGCTCTCGATGACGAGGCCGAGCGAGGCAAGGTCGGCAGCCGCGGCGTTGAGTCGGTCGGCATCGACCGGATCGAGCTCGACCACTTCGGGCAGCAGCATGGGCTGGCGGGCGATGCCGGCCCTCGCACGCTCGGCCTTGAGCCGCTCATAGACCAGTCGCTCATGCGCGGCGTGCTGGTCGACGATCACCATGCCGTCGCGGGTCTGAGCGACGATATAGGTGCCGTGGACCTGAGCGCGGGCCGCGCCGAGTGGTCGATCGAGCGCGTCCTGCGGCGGCTCGGCGAGATGAGCGCGGGCATCGGCCGAGGGCATGGCGAGATCGGCGAAACCGGACTGCATCGGCTGAGCATTCGGCTCAGGCACGCGCCAATCGGCGACGCTGCCGAAATTGGGGCGCTGGATCGTCGCCGGGCCGCCGCCACCGAAGCCACCGCCTGAGAACACGGCGCGGAAGGCGTCGAGCGTGCGGGCGCCGCCGGTGGTAGTGGCGCGGTGGCCGGCGCCTGCCAAAGCGGCCTTGAGGCTGGAGACCACGAGGCCACGCACCAAAGCCGGATCGCGGAAGCGGACCTCGCTCTTGGCCGGGTGGACGTTGACGTCGACCACGGCGGGATCGCAGAGCACATCCAGATAGAGCACCGGGTGCCGGTCGGAGGGCACGACGTCGGCATAGGCGCCGCGCACCGCCGAGAGCAGCAGCTTGTCGCGCACCGGGCGGCCATTGACCGCCATATGGACGCCGGCCGAGGTGCCGCGATGGAAGGTCGGCAGGCCGGCGAAGCCCGACAGCCGGACGCCCTCGCGCTCGGTCTCGACCGGCAGGGCGTTCTCGGGGAAGTCGCGCCCGAGCGCCCGGCCAAGGCGGCGCAGATGGCCCTCATTGCCGATCGGTTCGGCCGGCCAATCGAAAGCGCCGGCATGCTCGCCCTCGAGCGAGAAGCGGACCTCGGGATGGGCGATGGCGAGCCGGCGCAGCATGTCGGAGACGGCCTGCGCCTCGGCCCGGTCGCTTTTCAGGAATTTCAGGCGGGCCGGGGTGAAGATGAAGAGGTCGCTGACCTCGATGCGGGTGCCGGGCGCGGCCGCCGCCGGCCTCACCGCCCCCTTGGCGCCGGCTTCGACGACCAGCGCCGAGCCCTGCGCCGCATCGCGCTGGCGGGTAGTGATCGACAACCGCGCCACCGAGCCGATCGAGGGCAAGGCCTCGCCGCGGAAGCCGAGCGAGCGGATGGCGAAGAGGTCGCCGTCCGGGAGCTTGGAGGTGGCGTGGCGCTCGACGCAGAGGGCAAGGTCCTCCGGGCTCATGCCGATGCCGTCATCGACGACGCGGATCAATTCGCGCCCGCCAGCCCGGATGGTGACGGCGACGCTGGTGGCGCCGGCATCAATTGCGTTCTCGACCAGCTCCTTCACCGCCGCGGCCGGCCGCTCGATCACCTCGCCGGCGGCGATGCGATCGACCAGGACGGGATCGAGGCGGCGAATGCTCACGAGAATTCGTCAGACCAGCCCGACCGGCCGGCCGACCGCCTGGACCAGCAGCTTGCCCTCGCCGAACAGGCGCTGGGCGACACGCCGGACATCGGCCAGCGTCACCGCGGCGAAAAGCTGGTTGCGAGTCTCGACGAACTCCGGCTGCTCGCCGCGGATGGCGAGGCCGAGCAGTTCGCCGGCGATCTTCGGCGAGGTGTCGAAGCGCAGCGAATAGGAGCCGATCAGATAGCGCTTGGCCTCCTCGACCTCGTACTCGCTCGGTCCTTCGGTGACGAGCTTGGCGATCTCCTCGCGGATCACGCTCATCGACTCCGCGACGCGGTCATTGCGGGTCGAGGTGCCACCGACCAGGAAGCCACTCTGGCGCAAGGGGATCAGGCTGGAGGAGACGCCATAGGCGAGGCCGCGCTTCTCGCGCACTTCCATGAACAGGCGCGAGGTGAAGGCCGAGCCGCCGAGGATATGGTTGAGCACGGTCGCGGCGATGAAGTCGGGATCGTCCCACATCAGGCCGGGGCCGATGAAGCGCAGCACGGTCTGCGGCACGTCGAGATCGACGATATGGGTCTGGCCGAGGTCGGCGATCGGCAGCGGTGCGGCAGGCTCGACGCGCGGCGCACCGGCTGGCAAGGCGCCGAACAGGGCATCGAGCCGTTGCGACAGCTCGCTCGCGGTGATGTCACCGACCGCGACGACCTTCAGCCCACCACGAGTGAAGAGGCCCTGCGTCAGCGCCTTCAAGCCTCCGGCCTCAAGCCCGCTGACGCTGGCGACGTCGCCACGCTCCGGGCGGCCGTAAGGGTGGCCCGGGAAGGCCGCAGCGAAGAGCGCGTTGCGGCACATCACATCCGGGTTCTGCGCCTGGCGCTGCAGGCCGGCGATCACCTGCGCCTTGACCCGCGCCACCGCATCGGCGTCGAAGCGCGGCGCGTTGAGCGTGAGGCCGAGCAGTTCGAAGGCGACCTCGCGATGCTGCGAGAGGGTCTGCAACTGGCCGTGGAAATCGTCGCGGCGGGCGTCGAAGGAGAGATTGATGGCGTGGTCGGCGAGGCGGCCCTGGAAAGCCTCGGCGTCGAGATCGCCGGCGCCCTCATCGAGCAAGCCGGAGATGAGGTTGGCGCTGCCGGCGGCATTGGCCGGATCGCGGTTGGCGCCGCCATCGAAGGCGAAGTCGAGCGCGAGCAGCGGCAGGCTGTGCTCCTCGACCAGCCAGGCCTCGACGCCGCAATTAGCGGTGACGCGCTGGACGGCGAGCGACGGGCCGGGAGAGGCGGAAGCGGGAGCAAGCGAAGCGTTCATCGGCAATCCTCGACGGCGGACCGGCGCCCGCCCGTAATGGCTTCAAGCGCAGTATCAGGCGGCGGCCGGCAGGAGCAGGCCGGTGACCGAGCGGTCGGGCTTGAGATAGCGCCGGGCCGCCTCCACGACCTGCTCGCGCGTCACCGCTTCGACGCGCTGCGGCCAGAGCAGCACATCCTCGACGCTCTCGCCGACGGCGAGCGCCGAGCCGAAGATGCGGGCGAGCGAGGACTGGCTGTCGCGGGCGAAGACCGTCTCGGCGACGAGGCGGGTACGGGCGCGGGCGAGCTCGAGTTCGGTCGGTCCCTCAGCGATGAAGGCCGCGAGCGCGGCATCAAGCCCGGCTTCGAGCGCCGTCATCTCGACGCCCGGGCGCGGGCTGACCGAGAGCTGGAAGGTCGAGCGATCGACCATCGAGCCCATGAAATAGGCGCCGGCGCCGGCGGCGAGCTCCTGCTCGACGCAGAGCTTGCGATAGAGCCGCGAGGTCGTGCCGCCACCAAGGATCTCGGCGGCGAGTTCGAGCGCGAAGGCCTCGTCGCGCTGGGTCGAGACATAGGTCGGCGCCAGCCAGGCCCGGCGCAACGAGGGCTGCTGCACGCGCGGATCGTTGAGGGTGACGCGGCGCGCGGCGCGCGGCTCCGGTTCGGCCGGGCGCTTGCGGCGAGGCGCCTCGCCGCGGGCCGGGATCACGCCATAGGTCTCCTGTGCCAGGCGCAGCACCTGCGCCGGCTCGACATCGCCGGCGACGACCAGGATGGCGTTCTCCGGCGTGTAGAAGCGCTGGTAATAGGCGAAGGCGTCGTCGCGCGAGAGTTCCTCGATCTCGTGCTCCCAGCCGATGATCGGCGTGCCATAGGGGTGGTGGGCGTAGAGCGCGCTGGAGAACTCCTCGCCGAGCTGGGCGGCCGGATCGGCATCGACACGCATGCGCCGCTCCTCCAGCACCACGTCGCGCTCGGGCGCGACCACGCTCTCGTCGAAGGCGAGACCGGTCATCCGGTCGGCCTCGTAATCCATCATCGCGCGCAGATGCTCCTTGGGCACGCGCTGGAAATAGGCGGTGTAATCATAGGAGGTGAAGGCGTTCTCCTGGCCACCATAGCCGGCGACGATCTTGGAGAACTCGCCGGCCGGCCATTTCGCCGTGCCCTTGAACATCAGATGCTCGAGGAAATGGGCAATGCCGGACTTGCCCGCCGGATCGTCACCGGAGCCGTTACGATACCAGACCATATGGGTGACGACAGGTGCGCGATGATCGGGCGCGACCACGATCTGGAGCCCATTGGCGAGCTTGTAGGATTCGACCTGATTGGCTGCGTTAGCGGGAGCGGCGTGCACCGTCATGATCTTGAAAAGCTCCTGCAGATCGCGAGATCCAGAAACGAACCGGCCCGGGCCCGCATGGACCCGAGCCGGAAAAGGGCTGGTTCTTAGATAGGCCGGCTGCGCCGGAAAACCAACGCAGCAAGAGACGATCGCTTGCGCCTATTCGTAGACCTTCTGGCCGGAAAGGAACTCGCGCTGGCCGACCGCCTGCTTGTCCTCACGCGGGCCGGATGCGCCCGGGCCGAGCGCAGCGGTGCCGGCCGGGCGGCGATAGCCGGTCGGCGGCTCGTGCAGGTAACGGCGGGCCGGCTCGGTGCCATATTGCAGATTTGCCGTATCCGTCTGGTTCTGGCGGGCCGCCATCTCGCGGCCGATGCGGATCGGCGCGATCTGGTTGTTGTAGTTGTTGTGATCAGCGACGATGCCATCAGGCCCATTGCTGCGTCCGGTCACGCGGCCGCGGCGCAGTTCCTCCTGCGAGAGCAGCGGCCTGGTGTTGGCGCGATAGGACTCGGTGCTCTGGAACAGGATGTGGGAGCTGTCGCGATCGGCCTTGCGGCGGGCGACGTCCGGATCATCAGGCCAGGCCGCATTGCGGCTGGCTCCGGCCTCCTGCGGCTTCGGCAGGGCCGAGGACGGCGGCACGACCAGCGGGGCGCGCTGCTTGTAATCGATATCCGCCTTGTCGCGACCGAACAGGCCCATGCCCTCGACCAGATTCTTGAAGAGCATGCCTTCCTGAGCGAAAGCAGGGGTCGTCGCCAGCAGCAGGCCGCCGGCGAGCAGCATGTGCGAAGCGCGAATCCGATAAGCCATCTACCTCTCCATCCCGATACCAGCCATGTCATTGAACGAACGACGCGGCAAAAGCATGGCGGGCCTTTTAACCCATATCCGGCGAAATCGGGAGCCCTTTTGCCGGATTGGCGTAAATGAGCTGTGGCCGGCCAGTTTGCGGGCGGCTCCAGCGCGCTTCAGGTCGCCTTGGAGCGGTCCGCGCTCGGCCGGAACGACTCGTATAGCAGCCCGAGCACGCCGAAGACGATCGCCGCGTCGGCGATGTTGAAGATGTACCAGCTGAAGCTGCCGACGTGGAAGTGAACGAAGTCGACGACGGCGCCATAGACCATGCGGTCGAGCCCGTTACCGAGCGCGCCGCCGATGATCAGCGCCAGGCTCACCACGGTCAGCTTGTCGTCGCTGCGCCACATCCAGCGCCAGAGCCAGACCGCCGCGACGATGGAGAGCACGACCAGCGCCCAGCGGCCGATATCGGTCGACTGCTGGAACAGGCCGTAGGAGATGCCGCGATTCCAGGCGAGCACGATCTCCAGGAAGGAGGCGAGCTGGAACGGCCCCTCCTCGGCCAGCCTCAGGCCGAAGAGCAGCCAGAGCTTCAACGCCTGGTCGAGCACGAAAACGAGTGCGACGATCCAGACGCCGAGACGGCGTAGCGGCGTCATGCCAGCCGTCACGCGGCGCGCCCGAGCTCGCGCAGCGCCCTGGCGTCACGCGGCGTCACCTCGGGGAAGCCCGGCTCAGCTGTCGCCGGGTCGAAATACTTCCAGGAGCGGGCACATTTGATGCCGGAGGCGCGCGCCGGCACCACAGCGACGCCGGGCACGTCCGGCAGGCGGAAGGCATCGGCCGGCCCTTCCCCGTCCGTGATCCTGGCACCGGAGGTGATGCAGATCTCGGCGAGGTCGAGCCCGCTCAGCGCCGCGCGCAGATCGGGATCGGCGATGTGGACGATGGGCGCGGCTTCCAGCGAGGAGCCAATGCGCTTGGCGGCGCGCTCCAGTTCGAGCGCGCCGGTGACGACGCGGCGCACGCGGCGGATCTTGGCCCAGCGCTCGGCCAATTCGGGATCGAGCCAGGCGTCATCCGCCTTGGCGAAGAGCTCGAGATGAACCGAACCGTCGCTGGCCTTCACCTGCGGATAGCGATCGAGCCAGGCTTCCTCGGCGGTGAAGACCAGGATCGGCGCGAGCCAGGTCGTCAGACAGCGGAAGAGATGGTCGACAACGGTGAGCGCGCTCTTGCGGACATGACTGGAGCGCGGGTCGCAATAGAGCGCGTCCTTGCGGACGTCGAAATAGAAGGCCGAGAGCTCGGTATTCATGAACTGCGAGAGCAGGTTCACCACCTTCTTGTAGTCATAGGTGCGGTAGGCTTCCTCGACCTGCGGGCCGAGCTCGGCGAGACGGTGCAGCATCAGCCGCTCCAGCTCCGGCATCGAAGCCGGATCGGAGACGCGGATCGCCTCGTCGAAATGCGCCAGCGTGCCGAGCATCCAGCGCATGGTGTTGCGCAGCTTGCGGTAGGTCTCGACGAAGGTCTTGAGGATCTCCTTGCCGATGCGCAGATCGTCGGAGTAGTCGGCCGCCGCGACCCAGAGGCGCAGGATGTCGGCGCCTGAGTCCTTGATGATGTCCTGCGGGGCGGTGACGTTGCCCTTCGACTTCGACATCTTCTCGCCCTTCTCGTCGAGACAGAAGCCGTGGGTCAGCACCACGTCAAAGGGCGCGCGGCCGCGCGTGCCGCAGCTTTCGAGCAGGCTCGAATGGAACCAGCCGCGATGCTGGTCCGAGCCTTCGAGATACATCACCTTGTCGCGGCCGCCATCGACGACGCGATGGGTCTTGAGGTCGGCGCGCTTCTCCAGGGTGAAGGCGTGGGTCGAGCCTGAATCGAACCAGACGTCGAGCACGTCAACGACACGCTCGTACTTGGCCGGATCATAGCCATGGGGCTTCAGGAAGCGCGCGCCGTCGTGGTCGGTGAACCAGGCGTCGGCACCCTCCTGCTCGAAGGCCTCGGCGATCGCGGCGTTGACCTTGTCGTCGACCAGGATCTCCTTGCTCTCCTTGTCGACGAAGACGGTGATCGGCACGCCCCAGGCGCGCTGGCGCGAGACCACCCAGTCCGGCCGGTTGGCGATCATGCCGTTGATGCGGTTCTCGCCGGCGGCGGGAACCCATTCGGTTTCCTTGATCGCCTTGAGCGCGCGGTTGCGCAAGGTATCGGCATTTCCGCCAGCGGTCGGCGCAGGCGCTGCCGGATCAGGCGCGCCGGCATCGCCATAGGGCTTGTCCATGGCGATGAACCATTGGGGCGTATTGCGGAAGATCACCGGCTTCTTCGAGCGCCAGCTATGTGGATACTGGTGCTTGAGGCGGCCGCGAGCGACGAGATTGCCGGCGGCGGCGAGCGCCTTGATCACGACCTCGTTGGCGTTGCCCTTCTCGCCCTTGTCGGTGATGACCTGCGCGCCTTCGAAGCCGGGAGCCTCCTTGGTGAAGCGGCCATCGGCATCGACGGTGTAGGGGATACGCGTCTCGATGCCGCGCTCGGCCAGCATGCGGCCATTGGCCATCCAGACGTCGAAGTCCTCGCGGCCATGGCCCGGCGCGGTGTGAACGAAGCCGGTACCGGCATCGTCGGTGACATGGTCGCCGTCGAGCAGCGGCACGTCGAACTCGTAGCCCTGGCCGCGGAGCGGATGGGCGGTGGCGAGAGCGGCCAGGTCGCCGGCCGTGACGTCGCGCTCCAGCTCGTAGGCTTCGACCTTGGCGGTCTTGAACAGCGCCTCAGCGAGGTTCTTGGCCAGCACATAGCGTGCGCCGACCTTGGCCCAGTTGCCGTCCGGAGCCGCCGTCACCCGATAGAGGCCATAGGCGATCTTGTTGTGGAACGAGATCGCACGGTTGCCCGGGATCGTCCAGGGCGTCGTCGTCCAGATCAGCACCGACGCGCCGGCGAGCGGACCGGAGCCGAGCACCGGGAACGCCGCGAAGATCCAATCGCTGGTGTGCTCCTCATACTCGACCTCGGCCTCGGCCAGGGCGGTCTTCTCGACCACCGACCACATCACCGGCTTGGAGCCGCGATAAAGCTGGCCGTTCTCGGCGAATTTCATGATCTCGCGGGCGATCTGCGCCTCGGCACCATAGGCCATGGTCAGATAGGGGTCGTCCCAGTCGCCCTCGACGCCGAGGCGCTTGAACTCGTTGCGCTGGATGTCGACCCATTTCTCGGCGAAGACGCGGCATTCCTTGCGGAACTCGACGACATCAACGTCGTCCTTGTTCAGGCCCTTGGCGCGGTACTGCTCCTCGATCTTCCATTCGATCGGCAGGCCGTGGCAGTCCCAGCCCGGCACATAGTTGGAATCATAGCCGAGCATCTGCTGCGAGCGCGTCACCAGGTCCTTCAGCACCTTGTTGAGCGCGTGGCCGATATGGATGTTGCCGTTGGCATAGGGCGGGCCGTCATGCAGCACGAAGCGGTCGCGGCCTTGGCCGGCTTCGCGCAGCTTGCGGTAGAGGTCCATCTTGGCCCAGCGGGCAAGCAGCTCGGGCTCGCGCTGCGGCAGGCCGGCCCGCATCGGGAATTCCGTCTGCGGCAGGAACAGCGTCTGCGAATAATCGGCGGTCTCGGGCTTTTCGGCGATCTTGTCGGTCATGATCCGGCTCGGCGGTGCGGAGGGCGGCTTTAAGGCGCGGCGCCCATCCTTGAGATGTCACGGGGAAGCGATCGTCGTCCCGGCCTGCGCAAGCGCCCGCGCTATCAGCGCAGGGCGGCAGCCGGGCCGGTAATTCGCAGGGGCGAAACGAAGTGCAGAGCGGACATGAGCGGCTTCTAGCAAACGGCGATCAGGGAAGGAAGGCCGGCGTCGCCGCCAGGATGCCGCGCGCCCTTGCGCTGTCGGCATCCATCTGGACGATCAGCGCATCGAGCGTATCGAACTTCGCTTCGCCACGCAGGAAGGCGACGAAGGCGACGTCGACCGCCTTGCCATAGAGGTCGCCGGAGAAATCGAAGACGAAGGTCTCAAGCTTGGGCGCGCCGTCATCGAAGGTCGGACGGCTGCCGAAGCTGGCGACGCCGCCATGCCAGACGCCATCAATCTTGATGCGAACCACATAGATGCCGAAGCGCAGGCGGCAATCATGAGCCAAATGCATGTTCGCCGTGGGATAGCCGAGATCGCGGCCGCGCTTGTCGCCATGGGCGATCTCGCCGCGGACGAACCAGGGCCGCCCGAGCAGCGCGGCGGCATGGCCGACATCGCCCTCTTCGAGTGCGGTGCGCACCAGCGTCGAGGAGACCGGCTCGCCCTGGAAGGCGAAGGGCGGCACGACCGCAACGGGAATGCCGGCATGGCCGGCGCGCGCCTGCAGCATTTCGGGCGAGCCGGTGCGGCCCTTGCCGAAATGGAAGTCGTAGCCGCAGACCAGGCCGGCAGCGCCAAGCTGGCCGAGCAGGAGGTCGTCGACGAAAGCCTCGGCCGGGATGCCGGCGACCGAGCGGTCGAACGGCACGATGAAGCTGGAGGTGAGTCCGAGATCGGCAAGGAGGGCGACCTTGATCGGCTCCGGCGTCAGCCGGAAGACCGGCTGGTCTGGTCGGAAGACGGTTCGGGGATGCGGCTCGAAGGTCAGCGCCGCCGCACTTGTCCCTTGCGCTATCGCCATCTCGCCGGCGACCCGGGCCAGCTCGGCATGGCCGCGATGGACACCGTCGAAATTGCCGAGCGCCAGCACCCGGCCGCGCAGATCGGCCGGCACCGACTGGCCGGGTTCGAGGACGAAGGCGGGCAGCGCATCATGTCGCGCCGCCTCGGAGGATGAGGTCATGGAACGCAGGGTCGCGCCGGGAAGCCCCGGCTACCGCCGTGTTTGGCCCCAAGCGGCGGGGAGCGTCAAGGCCGGTTCAGACCTGCGTCGCACGCGGCAGCGCGACCCAGGCCTCGCCTTCCAGCACCGCCTTGCCGTCGACCAGGCATTCGCAGAACAGCCGGGCCCGGCGGCGCTCCGCCACGAGCTCGACGACCTCGACACGGGCGGTGACGACATCGCCGATCTTCACCGGCGCGAGGAAGTTGAGGGTCTGCGAGAGATAGACCGCGCCCGGCCCCGGCAGACGCGTGCCGAGCAGAGCCGAGACCAGACTTGCCGTCAGCATGCCGTGGGCGATGCGCTGGCCGAACTTGGTCGAGGCCGCATAACGATCGCAAAGATGGATCGGATTGGCGTCGCCCGAGAGGTCGGCGAAGAGCGAGATATCGCGCTCCATCACGGTGCGCATCAGGCTCTCGCGCTGGCCGACAACCAGATCCTCGAAGGCATGAACTTGATAGAGCGTGCTCGCCATCATGGTCGGCCCTCGCAATTGCAGCACGGTGGAGAACCGCCTGCATCCGGAAACGAGCGTGAGCGTCCCATAGTTCGCTGCATCGCACCATTGAACTTTGGTGCCTGTTGCCCTGTTCCGGCCTCGCCCGAAGGTCGTATGCCGCTAGGTCACTCGGCGACCGGATTAACGGCTTTGAAACGCCGAGCGCCTATCAGAATTGACGCAAGGTCGCTGCTCTGCGAGAGCGGCGCGCGTCGGCGCCGCTGGGTGTCGCGGACTACTGGATTGGAGCGCCGTCATGGCTGTCGACCCGTCAATGCCGATCCTGGTGGTGGACGACTATCAGACGATGGTCCGGATCATCCGCAATCTCCTGAAGCAGCTCGGCTTCGAGAATGTTGACGACGCCTCCGACGGCAATGCCGCCATCGCCAAGATGCGCGACAAGAAATATGGCCTGGTGATCTCGGACTGGAACATGGAGCCGATGACAGGCTACGAGCTGCTGCGCCAGGTGCGCAACGAGGACGCCATCGCCGAGACGCCGTTCATCATGGTGACGGCGGAATCGAAGACCGAAAACGTCATCGCCGCCAAGAAGGCCGGCGTGAACAACTACATCGTCAAGCCGTTCAACGCGCAGACGCTGAAAACCAAGATCGAGGCGGCTTGCGCCGCCTGAGGCTTCACCAGGCCAGATGCGGCATGGCGTAGTCGGGCCGGTGGCTCTGCCAGCCGAACCAGCCCTGCAGCGCATCCTCCGACAGCCCCGACATTTCCTCCGCATGGATGCCGGCCACGCACATCAGCGAGGCCAGGCCGTATTGGGCTGCGCCGGCAATGTCGGTGCGGATGGCATCGCCGATCGCCAGGATCCGCGCTTTGTCGACCGTCTCGCCGCGCAGTTCCTGGCCTAGGCGAATGGCGAGATCGTAGATCGGCGCATGCGGCTTGCCGGCATAGATCGCCTCGCCACCGAGCTTCTCATAAGCGACGGCGAGCGAGCCGGCGCAGGGCACGATGCGTCCGCCGCGATCGACGACCAGGTCCGGATTGGCGCATATCAACGTCAGGCCGCGACGGGCGAAATCGGCGAGCTGCTCTGCATAGCTATCGGCCGTCTCGGTCTCGTCGTCGAAGAGGCCGGTGCAAACAATGTAGTGCGCTTCGGCAGGGCCAACGCGCGGCGCATCGAGCCCGGCCATCAGCGGCAGGTCGCGCGGCGGGCCGAGATGATAGAGCGGCTCGCCGGCGCGGTGGGCGATCAGGTCGCGCGCGACGTCGCCCGAGGTGACGATCGCGTCGAAGGCATCGCCGGGCACGCCGAGCTTGCCGAGCTGGACCGCGATCTCCGAGCGCGGGCGCGGCGCATTCGAGACCAGCACAACGGTGACGCCGCCCGCCCGCATCTTCGCCAGCGCGTCGCAGGCCGCCGCGAAGGGCGCAACGCCGTTATGGACCACGCCCCAGATGTCGCAGAGGCAGAGCTCGTACTGGTCGATGACGGCGGACACGCCGGACAGAAGACGGGTCGAGGACGGCACGAGCTTAACTCCAGCGAACAGGCGCGGCCTGTCTACGCGCCTTCGCCGGCGCAGGCCAGCGCTTCCGTCCTATCGGAATTCTTCAGGCGGAAGCGCGGCGCAGGATATCGCGGAAGGGCACGCGCTTCACGGCTGCCGGTGGCGCCAGGGCGGGGTGCTCGACGACCTCGGCCGAGGCGGCTGGCGCCACGATGGCGGCGGGCTTCGGACCCTGAGCAGCCTCGGGCTGAGGCTCGGCGAAGACTTCGGGCCGTACAGGCCGCGGCGGCGAGAAGACGATGCCCTGGCCGAAAGAAATGCCGAGATCGAGCATGTCGGCGACCATCGGATCGTCCTCGACTTCCTCGGCGACAAGCTGGATCGAGCCGCGGGCGAGCTGGATCGCGAGATCGCCGGTGGCGATGTCGGCGAGCCTATCGCCTCGCGCCTCGGCCAGCAGCAGCGCCGCCGAGACCTTGACAAAGCGCACGCCACGATCATGCAGCGAGATCGGATCGAAGCGCAGATCGGAGACATGATCGAGCGCGAAGCGCACGCCATTGGCCGACATGTTGCCGAGCAGGCCGAGGCTCGCCGGCTCCAGCGCCCGGAAGACGCGCTGCGGCACCTCGATGACGAGATTGCCGATATGCTCGTGATACTTTTCCAGGATCCGCGACAGCGCCGCCAGAGCGCGCGAGGAGCCCCAGGTCGCCGCGCTGAAATTGCAGGAGACGAAGAGCTCGCCCGGCTTGCTGCCGAGATGGCGGGCGATGGCGAGCGCGCGCGTCAGGACGAGCGCATCGAGCGTCGGGCCAAAGCCGCGCTCCTCGACCGTGGTCAGGAACTCGGACGGCAGCAGCAGCGTCTTCTCGTCGAGCCTCAGCCTGACGAGCGCTTCATAGCCGCGCGTCCGGCGCTGCGGCAGGCTGACGATCGGCTGGAGATGGACCTCGACCTGGCCCTTGGCCAGGGCTTCGCTGATCAGGGTGGCGCGCTCCTCAGCGGCGCGGCACTGTGCCGCCTCGGCCGGGTCGTGCCGGGTCGCGATCAGGGGTTCCGGAGCGCGTGGCTCGATGCGTTCGGGAACCAGCGCCGCGATCCGCGCAGGCTGCTGCGGCGGCGGATTGGCGAGCCGCCCCTCGATCCGGCTGAGCTGGTCGTCATGCTCGCCCAATGTCGTCGCGACCTGCTGCAGGAGATCGCCGAGCAGGCCGACCTCAGCGGTGAGCTCGTGGAGCATCGCCTTGGCCGGAGCGGCATCGGCCTCGCCCATCGGGAGCTGATCGAGGCGCTTGGCCATCGAGTCGACGCGAATGGCGTTGGTGGCGAGCCTAACCTTGACCTCGCCGATCGCGGCGAGCAGTTGCTCGCGCTCGCGCGTCCCGTTCCGGCGCGCCAAAGCCGCTGCCCCGGCCAGACCGAGCCCGGCGCTGAGCAGGCCGAGTGCATTGGCGAGATTTCCCGGCAGGAGCAGGATCGCCGCAGCGCCCAGCGAAAAGCCGGCGACGCCGCTGGCGGCCGGAGAGAGAGCGCTGAGGCGGATGCGAGCCAAGGGCTGAAATCGCGCAAGGGGTTGAACGGGAACGCGACGCTACGAATCAGCTGCGACGATCACAGAATAGCGGCCTGATTCAGCGGCCGCGAGGCCTATCGGCAATTCTCGCCGTCGCGCGAGGCACAAGTTCGCAGGATCGCGCTATCGCGGTGCCAGCCCAGCCTGTCCGATCGCAGCCAGGATGCGCTCGCAGGCAGCCGAGGAGAAGCCCTTGCGCGCCAGATAAAGCCGCGGATCGAGGGCAAAGAGCGGCTCGGCCTGACCGAGCATCCGCCAGACCTCTTCCAGCTCGACACGGTCACCGGCAGTTGCGCTCGCGACGGCGCGCGCGACCAAAGCAAGCGGAGTCTCCTCCGCCTTGAGCAGGGCGGCCTGGTTCTCGGCGAGTTTGGTCGCGCCGGTCAGATAGGCGGCGAAGTAGAGAAAGACATCGTACCATGACGGCCTGCCGCCGCTGAGGGCAACGGCACGTTCGAGCAGCGGAAGCCCTTCCGCCGCCCGATCGAGCTGGACATAGCGTGCGCCGAGATCGGCCATGATATCGGGATCGAACGGGTTGCGAGTCAGGGCTTCCCGGCCGGATTTGAGCGCTTCGTCGGTCATGCCGCGCAGGAACTGCGCCTCCATCAGCGCCTGATGCGCCCGTGCGCTCGCCGGCGCCAACCGCACCGCGGTGATCGCGGCTGCGAGCGCCCGGTCGAGCGGCGAGCCGGACCGGGCGTTCAGGCCGGAGGCGTACTCGTCCGCCGTGATCAGCGCCAGATGCGACCAGGCCGGATTGAAATCGGGATCACGCGCAACGAGCATGTCGAGGCAGCTTCTGGCGGCGAGGTGCTCATCCGCCTTCATATGCCGACGGAAATTGAGCGCCTGATAGATGCAGCCGATTCCAGGCGGGAGCGTCGCCAGCCTGAGATCGGCATGCAGGATGCCGAAGGGTTGGGCCAGGCGGATCGCCACGCGCTGCGCCAACTCGCGCAGTTCCGCGCCGTCGGCGACCGCCTCTAGGCTGCGCGCGCCGGAGGTGGTCCAGACGACGCGCCCGTCCTTCGCCGCGCTCAACCGCACGAAGCCCTCGACCTTTTCGCCCGCCCGCGCAGTGTTGAGGGTCAGGACATAGTCAGCCCCCTCCTCGGCTCGCAGCGCCGTGCCTGGCGACTTGACCACGAGCAGGTCGTCGAACCGGGCCATGGTGTCGACGAGATGGCGCATGAACAGCCGAGCCGCATCCTCGACGGCGGGATCGACAATGTCTCCGGCGATGACAACGGCGACCACCGGCAAGCCTGCGGGCACCGCGACCGGTTCCGCTGGCTGCGGCGAAGCGACCTGTTCGGGCGCAGTTGCGGCTGCGGGCCGCGGTGTTCTTGTGTCGCCGCTCGACACAGCAACGCTCGACTCCGGCCTGCTCCCGGCCAGCTGCCTGGCAGTGAACGCGATCGCCGCGGTCAGAACGAGTGCGACCACCGCATAGGACCAGACACGCCATGGCTGCGGGGCGGTTGGCGCAGGCTGGGCCGGCTCGGCGGCAACAACGACCGCCTCAGGCTCTGGCAGGCAGAGCCGCGTGAAGCTTGGGACATAGGCACCGACGGGAATCGCGATCCGCACCGGATCGCGCACGCCCTCGGCCGCGAAATAGAGATTGAGCGCCTTGCGCAGGCGGCCGGCTTCGACGCGCACGATCGGGTCCGATTGCGGGTCGAAATCGGCCGGGCGCCCGAAAGCCTCGACCGCGATCGTATAGCCCTTGAGCTCGCCGGCGCGGCCGGCCAGGGCCTGCTCGACGACATAGCTCAGGAAGGAGGTGAGTTGCGGCGCGCTGCGGAAAATGTCGGAAGCGAGCACGCGGTCGAGCTGCGCGCGGATGTCCTCCGGCGCGATCGACTCGCTCACGTCCCGACCGGCAACGCCTTCAGTCATTGGGGCGTAGTCCAGTGTTACCCCCTCATTCAGACTACGCCAGAAACGACGTTACGTCACCTGCCCCGGACGGCACGCTGCGACGCACCGGACGCAGGCATGCCCCGAGCCAACGCGGATTTACAGCCCCGACCGCGCTGCTAGGTTGAGGAAGCTTTAAAAAACTAAATGGGACCGGATCATGACCTCTGCGCCGCGCGCCATCAGCTCGCCGAACGATCTCGAAGCCTACTGGATGCCGTTCACGGCGAACCGGTCGTTCAAGCAGAATCCGCGCATGGTCGCCCGGGCCGAGGGCATGTTCTACTACACCCCGGAGGGCAAGCCGGTGATGGATGGCACCGCCGGCCTGTGGTGCTGCAATGCCGGCCATGCCCGCGAGCCGATCATCCAGGCGATCCAGGCGCAGGCGCGCGAACTCGATTACGCCCCGTCCTTCCAGTACGGCCATCCGAAGGTCTTCGCCGCGGCCGCCCGCATCGCGGCGCTGGCGCCGGGCGATCTCGACCATGTCTTCTTCGCCGGCTCGGGCTCGGAAGCAGCAGATTCGGCGCTGAAGATCGCCCTCGCCTACTGGAACGTCTCGGGCAAGGGCTCGAAGACCCGCCTGATCGGCCGCGAGCGCGGCTATCACGGCGTTGGCTTCGGCGGCATCTCGGTCGGCGGCATGGTCAACAACCGCAAGTTCTTCGGCGGGCTCCTGACCGGCACCGACCATATCTCGCACACCTATGACCGCGAGAAGCAGGCCTTCAGCAAGGGCGAGCCGGACTACGGCGCGCATTTCGCTGACGATCTCGAGCGCGTCGTCGCCCTGCACGACGCCTCGACCATCGCCGCCGTGATCGTCGAACCGATGGCCGGCTCGACCGGGGCGCTGCCGCCGCCGAAGGGCTATCTCAAGCGCCTGCGCGAGATCTGCGACAAGCACGGCATCCTCTTGATCTTCGACGAGGTCATCACCGGCTTCGGCCGCCTCGGCTTCGCCTTCGCCGCCGAGCGCTACGGCGTGATCCCGGACATGATCACCTTCGCCAAGGGCGTCACCTCGGGCACGGTGCCGATGGGCGGCGTGATCGTGCGCAAGCATATCTACGACGCCTTCATGAACGGCCCCGACAACGTCATCGAGCTGTTCCATGGCTACACCTATTCCGGCCACCCGCTCGCGGCGGCGGCCTCGCTCGCGGCGCTCGACATCTATCGCGAGGAAGGCCTGTTCGAGCGCGCCCGGGCGATGGAGGATAGCTGGGCCGATGCGGTGATGAGCCTGAAGGGCGAGCCGAACGTCGTCGACATCCGCACGCTCGGCCTGGTCGGCGCCGTCGATCTCGCCCCTCGTGCCGACGGTGTCGGCAAGCGTGCCTTCGAGGCGATGGATCGCCTGTTCCGCGAGGAGGGCCTGATGGTCCGGACCGCCGCCGACACCATCGCCTTCTCGCCGCCGCTCATCATTACCGAGAGCCAGGTCGAGGAGCTGATCGGCAAGCTGCGCCGGGTGATCCGGGCGGTCGCCAACTGACCGATCGTCATGGCACGCATCGAAAAGCTTGAGATCGGGCCGAGCGAAGGCAGCGTGCACCCCAGCAAGGTACATGCTCGTGTCAAAGTTTTTGGCGGTGGGCCAGACGGCCCCATCGTCCAAATCGACACTTTTGGCTCGGCTGACCGAGAAATCCCCGGGGAGCTGAGTCAGACAATCCAGTTGGACAACACCACCGGTAGAGAGCTTTTGGCGATTCTGCAGCGCACCTACGGTTAACCTAACGCGCCGCCGATCCGCTCACCCCCGCCGCAGCTTGTTGTAGCGAGCGATCAGCCTGTCGCGCTTGAGCCGCGACAGGCGGTCGATCCAGAAGACGCCGTTGAGCTGGTCGATCTCGTGCTGATGGCAGATGGCGAGCAGGCCGTCCGCATCCTCGCTCTGTTCCTTGCCGTCGAGGTCCTGAAAGCGCACGCGGATGCGGGCGTGGCGTTCGAGCTCGTCGGTGACGCCGGGCATCGAAACGCTACCCTCGCTGTGGCGGATGGTTTCGCGCGAGACCTGGTCGAGGACCGGATTGGCATAGATGCGAACCTCCCCCGGCGTCAGCTCGAGCACGACGAGCCGCAACGACACGCCAACATGCGGCGCGGTGATGCCGATGCCGGGCGCCGCCTGCATCGTGTCGAGCAGATCTTCGGCGAGCGCGCGCAGATCAGCATCGAAGCGCGTGACCGGCACTGCAGGAAGGCGCAAGCGTGGATCGGGAAAATTCAAAATCGGCCGCAAAGGCATGAATTCAAGTCTTCCCCGATCCAAAGCCAACTGAGTCTAGCCACGCGCCGCTCGGAGCGACCATAGGGAAAAGACCTGAGTTGTCTGATTGAGCTATCATGGCGCCTGTGGGCGTAAACCGCCTCAGCGCGCGACGCGCCAGGCGACGAGCAGCGCGAGCGCGGCCGGCGCCAGGAAGACCACCGCCAGGATCGGCAATTCCTCGCGCACCGAATAGCCAGCCCTGGTGACGCCAACCCACATATTGATCAGCGCGATCGCGAGCCAGGCCGGCACGAACAGCTTGGCAGCCGTGGCGAAGGCCGGCTCGGCCCCGCCCCAGAGCTTGCCGAACAGCAGGAACAGGCCGAGCAGGACGATCCCGCCGCCGATCACCATCGCCATGTGCATGGGCCGCCCCCTACTCAGAAACCTGTTCCGTGCCGTCTTGATAGCCTTGCGAGGATAGACGGGCGCTGAATGAATGCTTCAGCTTCCGGCAAGAAAAGCGGCCGGCCATCTCGGAAAGAACGGCCGGCCGGTGGCTCACTTCGTGGTGTAGCCGCCATTGACCAGGATGGTCTGGCCGGTCATCCACCAGCCGTCCGAGACGAGGAAGCGGATGAAGGGGACGATGTCCTCGATATCGGTGAGGCCGGTCTTCGAGAACTTCGACAGCGCCGCCGCGGTCTTGTGATAGGCGACCGCATCCGCCCCCTCAGCCGGATAGAAGAACGGCGTGTCCATCGGGCCGGGGCCGATCGCGGTGACCGAGATGCCGCGCTCGCCGAACTCCTTGGAGGCGGCGCGGGTGAAGTGCTCGACCGGGGCCTTCATGCCGGCATAGGCGGCATAGAACGGGGTGAAGGCACCGAGCAGCGAGGTCACCACCGTGGTAATCTTGCCGTTGTCGTTCAGCGCCTTGCCGGCCTCCTTGAGGAAGAAGAAGGCGGATTTGGAATTCACCGCGGCCATCTCGTCATATTCGGCCTCGCTGATCTCGGCCATCGGCTTCTTCAGCACCTTGCCGACGGTGTTGATGGCGATATCCGGCCGGCCGAGTGCTGCGGTCGCGTCGGAGAAGAGCTTCTCGACGGCGCCGGCCGTGGTGAGGTCGGCCTGGAAGGCGGCGGCCTGCGCCCCTGCGGCCTTCACAGCGGCGACGGTCGCGTCGGCATCGGCCTTGGTCGCGGCGCTATTGTAGTGGATCGCCACCGCCTTCGCGCCGTGAGCTGCAAAGTCGCGGGCGAGCAAGCCGCCGAGATTCTTGGCGCCACCGGCGATGATGACGGTCTTGCCCTTGATGCTGTGGTCGGCCATGGCCTCGTCTCCTGCTGTCGCTGCGAACTCACTTCGCCTCGTCAGCAAGGTAGCCAGCCGATTATCTCGATAAAGCTGGATAAGCTGACATAACTTGTCAGCCAGGACGAACAATCGCATCGTTCGGCCATGGACAGGATCGAGCTCTTCGCCACCTTCGCCCGCGTCGTCGAATGCGCCAGCTTCACCCGCGCAGCGGCGACTCTCGGCCAGCCGCGCTCCTCGGTCTCGGCGGCGATCCGCCTGCTGGAGGACCGGCTCGGGACTCGGCTGTTGCACCGCACGACCCGCCATGTCGCACCGACGCAGGACGGGCTCGCCTTTTATGAGCGCTGCCTGAGATTGATCGCTGAGGTCGAGGAAGCAGAGGCGCTGTTCCGCAGCGCCGGCAACGGGCCGTCCGGCAAGCTCCGGATCGACGTGCCCGGCCGGATCGGCCGGCTGATCATCGCCCCGGCCCTGCCCGATTTCCTCGGCCGCTATCCCGACATCTCCGTCCAACTCGGCGTCACCGACCGGGCGGTCAATCTTGTCGAGGACAGCGTCGATTGTGTTCTGCGCGTCGGCCCGCTCAGCGATTCCAGCCTGATCGCGCGCAATCTCGGCGAGCTCAGGCTGATCAATGTCGCAAGCCCCGCCTATCTCGCCCGGCTTGGAACGCCGGAGAGGCCGGAAGACCTCTCAGCGCATGAGGCGGTGCACTATGCCTCGCCCTCGACCGGGGCGGTCGAGGATTGGCAATGGCTGGAGGGTGAGCGGCTGCACAGCCGGGCGATGGCCGGCCGCGTCACCGTCAATAGCGCGGAGGCCTATATCGCCTGCTGCCTAGCCGGGCTCGGGCTGATCCAGATCCCGGCCTATGACGTCGCCGCGCATCTCGCGGCGGGCGAGCTCATCGAGGTGATGCCGGAGCACAGGGCGGAACCGATGCCGGTCGCCCTGCTCTATCCGCACCGGCAGCATCTGTCGCGCCGGCTCAAGGTCTTCGCCGACTGGCTGGAGCCACTCCTGAGGGAGCGGCTCTTCGCCTGATCAGGCCGCAGCCTTCTTCTCGGCTGCGCCGTAGAAGGTGTCGCCGGTCTTGGCCATACGCTTCAGCAAACGGTTCGGCTTGAAGCGCTCGCCATGCTTCTTGGCCAGACCCTCGCAGAGCTTCACGAAGGCGGCGGCGCCCATATTGTCGATATAGCTCAGCGTACCGCCGCTATAGGGCGCGAAGCCGAAGCCGATGATCGAGCCGACATCGGCCTCACGCGGATCGGTGACGACGCCTTCCTCATAGGTCTTGGCCGCTTCAAGCGCCTGGGTGACCAAGAGGCGATGCTTGAGCTCGTCCATGTCGATCAGCTCGGGCTCAAGCTTGTTCTTGGTGAGCTCGGCGAGGCCGGGCCAGAGCCGCTTCGGGCCGGCTTCCGGATAGTCGTAGAAGCCCTTCCTGTTCTTGCGGCCGAGGCGGCCATGCTTCTCGACCATCTCGTTGAGCAGCTTCTCCTGCGCCGGATCGACGGAGGCATCACCGAGCTGCGCCTTGGTCGCTTTCAGCACCTTGTAGGCGAGATCGACCGCGACCTCGTCATTGAGCGAGAGCGGGCCGACCGGCATGCCAGCCTGCTTGCCGGCGGCCTCGATCATCGCCGGTGGCACGCCTTCCATCAGCATGAGGTGACCCTCGCGGATGTAGTTGCCGACACAGCGATTGGCGTAGAAGCCTCTGACATCGTTGACGACGATCGGCGTCTTCTTGATGGCGCGGACGAAGTCGAGCGCCATGGCGAGCGCCTTCTTGCCGGTCTTCTTGGCCATGATGATCTCGACCAGCAGCATCTTCTCGACCGGCGAGAAGAAATGGATGCCGATGAAATTCTTCGGACGCTCGCTGTGCTCGGCGAGGCCGGTGATCGGCAGCGTCGAGGTGTTGGAGCCGAAGATCGTCTTGGGGCCGACCACGGCTTCGACCTTGGCGATGACCTCGGCCTTGACCTTCGGGTCCTCGAACACCGCCTCGACGATCAGGTCGCAGCCCTTGAGGTCGGCATAGTCGGCCGAGGCCTTGATGCGCGCCAGCAGCGCGTCGCGATCGGCGGTCTTCGCGCGCCCCTTGGTGATCTGGTCGGTGACCAGCTTGTGCGAATAGGCCTTGCCCTTCTCGGCCGCCTCGATGTCGCGGTCGACGAGCACGACCTCGATACCGGCATTGGCGGTGACATAGGCGATGCCGGCGCCCATGAAGCCGGCGCCGACGACGCCGACCTTCTTCAGCTTGGAAGCCGGGACATCGGCCGGGCGGCGGGCGCCCTTGTTCAATTCCTGCATCGAGACGAAGAGCGAGCGGATCATCGAAGCCGCCTCCTTCGTCCGCAGGATCTTGGCGAAGTAGCGGCTCTCGACCTTGAGGGCGAGGTCCATCGGCAGCTGCAGGCCCTCATAGACCGCGCTGAGGATGGCGCGGGCGGCCGGGTAATTGTCGTTGGTCTCGCGGCGATAGATCGCATTGGCCGGCGGCCAGATCTGCATGCCAGCCGGCGAATGGACCTTGTTCGAGGGCAGCTTGAACTTGGGGTCCTCCCAGGGCTGCCTCGCCTGCGGATTGGCTTTCAGCCACTCCTTGGCGGCGGCGACGATCTCAGCCCGCGGCAGGACAGCGTGGACGAGGCCGGAATTGCGGGCCGGCAGCGCCTTGATCTGGTCGCCCTTGAACATCATCTGCAGCGCGTCGCCGGTCTGCATCAGGCGCGAGACGCGCTGAGTGCCGCCGGCGCCAGGGAACAGGCCGACCTTGATCTCGGGCAGGCCGACGCGGGTCGAGGCATCGTCCGAGACGACGCGGAGCTGGCAGGAGAGCGCGAGCTCGAAGGCGCCGCCGAGGCAGACGCCATGGATCGCTGCTGCGAACGGCTTTCCGCAGGTTTCGAGCTTGCGATAAAGCAGCGACAGCTTGCGGCTCTCGTCGAAGAAGCGCTGCATCGCGATCTGCCCGCCCTGCTCCTTGGCGAGCTTGACGTAGAGGTCGCGCAGGCCCTGCAGCATGGTGAGGTCGGCGCCGCCCGAGAACGACTCCTTGCCGGAGACGATGATGCAGCCCTTGATCGCCTCGTCGGAAGCGACCTTGTCGACGACCTGGTTGAGCTCTTCCATCACCTGCGGGGTGATGACGTTCATCGAGCGCTCGGGCATGTCCCAGGTCAGGGTAGCGATGCCGTCAGCATCGGTCTCGAAGCGGAAATTGACGAGGTTCATCGGCTCTCTCCTCAAACCCGTTCGATGATGGTGGCGACGCCCATGCCGACGGCGACGCAGAGCGTGACCAGAGCCGTCTGCTTGTTGGTGCGTTCGAGCTCGTCGAGCACGGTGCCCAAAATCATAGCGCCGGTGGCGCCGAGCGGATGGCCCATGGCGATGGCGCCGCCATTGACGTTGAGCACGGCGTCGTCGATGTCGAAGGCCTGCTGATAGCGCAGCACGACCGAGGAGAAGGCTTCGTTCAGCTCGAACAGGTCGATGTCCTTCGCGGTCATGCCGGCCTTCTTCAGGACGAGCTCGGTAACGTCGACCGGGCCGGTCAGCATCAGGGCGAGATCGGAGCCGGTGGTGGCGAAGGCCTTGATCCGGGCGCGGGGCTTCAGGCCCGCGGCCTTGCCGGCCTTCTTCGAGCCGACCAGCACGGCGGCCGCGCCGTCGACGATGCCGGAGGAATTGCCGGCGTGGTGGACGTGATTGACGAACTCGACATCCGGATGCGCCGCGGTCGCGACCGCATCAAAGCCGCCCATCTCGCCCATCTGGACGAAGGAGGCTTTCAGCGCGGCCAGCGCCTGCATGTCGGTCGCCGGGCGGATGGTCTCGTCGCGGTCGAGAATGATAAGGCCGTTGACGTCGGTGACCGGGATCACCGAGTTCTTGAAGCGGCCCTCCTCCCAGGCCTTGGCAGCGCGCTTGTGCGAGCGCACGGCATAGGCGTCGACATCGTCGCGCGAGAAGCCGTACTTCGTCGCGATCAGGTCAGCCGAAACGCCCTGCGGCATGAAATAGGTATCGATGGCGACGGAGGGGTCGACCGCGATGCCGAAGCCCGAAGCGCCCATGCCGATGCGGGACATGCTCTCGACGCCGCCGCCGATCGTCATCTCCTTCTGGCCGGACATGACCTGCGCCGCGGCGAGGTTCACCGCATCGAGGCCCGAGGCGCAGAAGCGGTTGATCTGCACGCCCGGCACTTCCTTGCCGTAGCCGGCTTTCAGCGCGACGGTGCGGGCGATGTCGGCGCCGGCTTCGCCGACCGGGTCGACGCAGCCATAGACCACGTCCTCGACCAGCTTGGGATCGAGATTGTTGCGCTCCTTGATGGCGCGCAGGGTCTGCGTGCCCAGTTCGATCGCGGTGACCTCGTGCAAGGAGCCGTCGGCCTTGCCCTTGCCGCGCGGGGTGCGGACATGGTCGTAGATGAAGGCGTCTGCCATGGGTGAAGGCCTCCCGGGCTGGCCGCAGCTGCGGCTCGTTTCAGTCCCCGCCGTCACGGTCGGGCTCGGCCCGACCATCTCATGACGAGGCAATTCTGCAAGAGATGCCCGAGCTCTGGCCCGGGCATGAGGTTCAGGTTCAGAACTGCTCGGCGCTCAGCGCCATGGTGGCGTCGGAGCCAGAGGTGATCCGCGCCAGATGCGCCGCGGTCTCGGGCAGCGAGCGCTCCATGAAGAAGCGGGCGGTGACGAGCTTGGCGTTCATGCGCTCGGTCGCGCCATTGGCGCCGGCCTTGAGCTTGTCCTGCGCGACCTTGGCCATCTTCGCCCACATATAGCCGAGGCAGACCAGGCCGAGCAGGTGCATGTAGTCATGCGCGCCGGCGCCGGCATTGTCCGGCTTGGCGAGGGCGTTCTGCATGAACCACATCGTCGCCTGCTGGAGATGGCCGAGCGAGGCCGCGAGCGAAACCAGCAAGGGCTTCAACGCCTCGTCGCCCTCGTTCTCCTTCACGAACGCACCGACCTCGTTGAAGAAGGCCATGATGGCGCGGCCGCCATCGCGGCCGAGCTTGCGGCCGACCAGGTCCATCGCCTGCACGCCGTTGGCGCCCTCGTAGATCATGGCGATGCGGGCATCGCGGACGAATTGCTCCATGCCGTGCTCGGCGATGTAGCCATGACCGCCATACATCTGCTGGGCCTTCACGGCGTTGTCGAAGCCGACATCGGTGAGCACGCCCTTGAGCACCGGCGTCATCAGGCCGAGCTGATCGTCGGCGGCCTGGCGTTCGGCATCTTCCCCGGAGCGGTGGGCGACGTCAGACTTGATCGCGTTCCAGATGACGAAGGCGCGGGCGGCCTCGTTGAAGGCCTTGATCGACATCAGCGTGCGACGCACGTCGGGGTGAACGAAGAGCGGATCGGCCGGCTTGTCGGGGCTCTTGGCGCCGGTCAGCGCCCGGCCCTGCAGGCGGTCCTTGGCGTAGGCGACGGCGTTCTGATAGGCGACCTCGGACTGGGCCAGCCCCTGGATCGCGACGCCGAGGCGGGCCTCGTTCATCATCACGAACATGGCGTTGAGACCCTTGTTCTCGGCCCCGACCAGCCAGCCTTTGGCCCCGTCATAGTTCATGACGCAGGTCGAATTGCCGTGGATGCCCATCTTGTGCTCGATCGAGCCGCAGGACACCTTGTTGTTCGCGCCGACCGAGCCGTCGGCGCCGACCTCGTTGCGCGGCACGACGAAGAGCGAGATGCCCTTAACCCCCTGCGGCGCGCCCTCGATCCGGGCGAGCACGAGGTGGACGATGTTCTCGGTGATGTCCTGCTCGCCGGCCGAGATGAAGATCTTGGTGCCGGTGATGGCATAGGAGCCGTCGCCGTTCGGCACGGCCTTGGTCTTGATCAAGCCGAGATCGGTGCCGCAATGCGGCTCAGTCAGGTTCATCGTGCCCGACCAGGTGCCCTCGGCCATCTTCGGCAGATAGGTGCGCTTCTGCTCGTCGGAGCCATGGACATAAAGCGCGGCCATCGCACCCATGGTCAGACCGGGATACATGGCGAAGGCCATGTTCGCCGACGACGAGAACTCGTTCATGATCGCGCCAAGCGTGTAGGGCAGGCCCTGGCCGCCATACTCAGGATCCATGGCGAGGCCGATCCAGCCGCCTTCTGCATAGGCACGATAGGCTTCCTTGAAGCCCTTCGGCGTCGTCACCGAGCCGTCGGCGTTGCGCTTGCAGCCTTCCTGGTCGCCGGAATGGTTGATCGGCTGCAGCACCTCCTCGCAGAGCTTGGCACCCTCGCCGAGCACGGCCTCGACCAGATCCGGCGTCGCCTCGGCGAAACCCGGGAGGTTGTTGTAGCGCTCGAACTGGAAGACGTCGTTGAGCAGGAACAGCGTGTCCTCGACAGGCGCCTTGTAGACCGGCATCGCATCCCTCCCTGGCGTTTCGTGCAGTGTTCGTGGCGAAGCTCGCCGGCTCGATATGACAGCGGCGCTTCGAGATAGTTCACATATAAACTATCTGGTCGCGACTTGCCAAGGGGCGATGTCAACTTTTCAGCCGGACAGCGTAGTCGGGAGAGATTGGCGCGCCACACGCGGTGCTTGCAAACGAAAAATGCCCCAAACCGGCGACGGTTCAGGGCATCGTGATTTTCGAAGGGCGCCGGTCGTGTGACCGGGCCGGATCAGGCGTCGAGACGTGCGAGCGTCGCCTCAAGCTCGGCGATCGCGGCTTCGATCTCGGCGCGCTGGCTGCGCAGCAAATCGAGCTGCTCGGCGATCTGGCCGCGGCTGAGCTGCAGGCCGCCGACCGAGGCGGACGGCTCCTTGCCCTTGATCTCCTTGCCTTCCTCGTTGGCGAGCATGGCGCGGATTTCGACCAGGGTGAAGCCGAGCTGCTTACCCTTGAGGATGAGGGCGAGGCGAGCGCGATCGCGGCCGGAATAGATCCGGGTCAGGCCCGAACGGGCCGGAGCGATCAGGCCACGCGATTCATAGAAGCGCAGCGTGCGCAGGGTGACGCCGAATTCGCGGGCGAGATCGCTGATGGTGAAGCCGCCGGTGTCGGCGTCGTTGGTGGTCTCGGGGGAGGTAGAGCGGCCGTCGTGGCTTGGCGTGGCCGCCAGAGCCGAGCTTTGGCGCGACATGTCTGTTTCCTTAAAAGTTGCGGGCGGGGCAGCGACCCATCGGAGCACCCCTGCGTTGCCGGCAATGTAGGCGCTGCGGCTCCCTTACGTCACGTCATTCCCCGCCACCCGGGGGTAAGTTACCGTTATGCCCGGTCCGGGCAACCTGCCGCGACAGGTCTTTCCGGAAAATTAACGCCCATCCCCTCGATCTTAACGCTCTATTTACCGTGACGGCGAAAAGTCGGTGCCGCGATCTCCAGTGTCAGCCGCATCAACCCGATGTTCATGATTGCCGAGATCGCAAGGGCGCCGCCGCATGAGGGGGCAGCGAGCGCTCTTTGGTCAAGACCTGCCCCTCGAGGCGAGCGTGAAATGGCGACCAGCCTGCCCTGGAGCGTCAAGGGCGTCGATCCGCGCACACGCGACGCGGCGAAAACCGCTGCGCGTCGCGCCGGGATGACGCTCGGCGAATGGCTCGACAGCAAGATCCGCGACGAGGCCGGTGAGACCGAAGCTGCCGTGCACGATGCCGGTGAGCAGGACATCGTGGCCCTGTCGGAACGCCTCGCCCGCTTGTCGCAAGGCGGGATGCAGACGGCCGCTCCGCCGCCAGCCGCCCCGATCCGACCCGATCTCACGCGCGAACGCATGGACGCGTTCATCACCCAGGCGGCGATGGCCGAGCGCCTGACGCGCGACAGCAATGCGCGCACCGCAAGCGCGCTCGATTCGATCGCGCAGTGGATGGAGCGCACCGAGAGCCGCCTGTCGCAGGGCGAGCGCGCCACGGTCGAGCGCCAGGAGCGCGCCACCACCGTGATCGCTGATGCGATCAAGGCGATGGGCACACGCCTCGGAGACATCGAACGCCGTTCCGAAGAGGCGAGCCGCAGGCCAGCGCCGCAACAGGCCCGCCCGGTTGTGCTCAGCCGCGACGGCCTCGCTGCCGCGGTCTCCGACATCCGCTCGCGCCAGCGCGCTCTCGACAACGATGCGCGCGCGCCGGCCTTCGAACGCCCGGTCGCCGGACCGACGCTGGCCAACCTGCGCGACGATCTGCGCCAGCTGAGCGACCGGATCACCCCGGCCCAGGCGGCGATGCGGCCTGAGGATCAGCGTGCCGCCTATAAGCCGCTGGAACGGGCGATCGGCGAACTCGGCGCCCGGCTCGACCGCCTCGACGGACGTGAACGGCTCGACCCCGTGCTGAAGCCGCTGGCCCGGATCGAAGCCGAGATCAGCCGTCTGTCGGAGACGCGCCCGCACGAGAGCTACAGCCGCTTCGAGCTGGAGGTCGCCCATCTCGCCGCCAAGATCGACGCGCTCGCCACGCGCGGCAACGACCGCCAGATGCTCGCCCCGCTCATGAACGAGCTGGCCGAGCTGCGCGAAGTCGTCTCCGCACCGGATGGCCGGCGCTTCGACGACCTGTCGCTGCAGCTCAACGCCCTGACCTCTGATGTCGGCCGCCTGCGCGACGACACGCGCGACCTGCGCAGCCTGTCGCTGGCGATCGAGGACGTCCGCGAGAGCCTGCACAGCGACCGCCAGCGCGAGCGCGCCGGCGACAGCGGGCCGATGCTCGCCTTGTCGCGCCAGGTCGAATCGCTCGCCCAGAAGATCGACTCACTGCCATCGATGAAGACGTCAATCATCGACGGACAGGTCGACCAGCTGGTCGCCCGCCTCGGTGAGCTCGACGCCATCGGCCGCCCCGCCTCAAACGAGCTCGCCGGTCGCATCGAAGCGCTGGTGATCAAGCTCGAGCACCTGGCCGAGCGCCCGCCGAGCCGGCTCGAGGACCGGATCGAGGCGCTGACCGACCGTGTCGAGCAGCTCGCCGCCTCGAGCACGCTCGCGCAGATGGTCGACGATAACGAGGCTCCCCTCGCCCGCGTCGACATGCGCCCCGTCGAGGACATGCTGCGCGGCCTCGCCGCCAAGATCGACGAAGCGGGCCGACCCGGCGCCGGCTCCGAATCCTTCGACGCGCTGGAGCGCCAGATCGAAGGCCTGACGCAGCGGCTCGACCAGCAGGCGGCGACGCGCTCGGCCGAGCACGGCATCGAACGGACGCTGCAGGACCTCGTCGTCCACCTCCAGAGCATGCGCGAGGACACCGCAGCCGCGGCTGAGCGCGCCGCCCGCGCCGCCATGGCAGACCTGCCTTCGTCGCGCGGCGCGAGCCTGTCCGAGCTCAGCGACCTGATGAGCGGCCTGCGCGAGACCCATGTCTCGACCGGGCGCGAGACCCAGGATGCGATCGGCGCCGTGCACCGGACGCTGGAGACCATTATCGGCCGTCTCGGCGATCTCGAAGCCGAACTGGGCGGCGAGCGCGAGCGCTCCAGCGCCGTGACCGCCCCCGCACCGCGTGTCCGGGCGCCCGCTCCCGCCGATGAGATCAAGGTGGCGGCCCCCGCCATGCCGATGGCCGAGCGCTTCGCCGGCGAGCAGCGCCAACCGCGGATCGGCGGGCTCGACATGCCGCTGGAGCCCGGCTCCGGCCGGCCGCGCCCCGATGCGCCGGCCCCGCAGGGCAACGATCCCCAGGCCGTACGCCAGAGCCTGATCGCCGCGGCACGCCGCTCGGCCAAGGCCGCCAGCGAAGCCGCCGCCGCCAACCCGGCCCCGGCAACCGAGACGGCCAAGGCCGGCAAGCCCAGCTCGGGGGGGCGCCTGAAGGCGATCCTGGAGAAGCGCCGGCGGCCGCTGCTGCTCGGCCTTGCCGCGCTGGTCCTCGCGATCGGCGCCGCCCAGGTGTTCTCGGGCGGCCAGAAGGGCAGCACCGGGAAGCAGGTGGCGAACGAGAGCAGCGGAGCCAAGCCGACGACTGCCGCTCCGATCGAGCCCCCTGCGGCCAAGCCGGCGCCGCAGAGCGCCCCGGCCGAGCCGGCGACGCCGCCGGCCAAGGACCAGAGCTCGGCCCTGCCGCCGCTGCAGATCGGTACGACGCCGGCCCAGGCTGCCGCGCTGGTCCCGGCGCAGACCGCGAGCGCCGAGCTTCCCCCCGTCGCCGCCGTGCCCTCCATGGTCGCCTCGCTGCCGCTGCAGAGCCCGTCCGAGGCGGTCGAGACCGTGACCGGGATCGGCGACTTGCCGGGCACCGCCGGCAGTGCCGGCATGCGCAAGGCAGCGCTCGCGGGCGACGCCCGCGCCGTCTATCAGATCGCAGCCCAGGCGGCCGACGGCCCCGGCAATCGCGACACGAAGCTGGCGCTGCGCCTGTTCGAGCGCGCCGCCGTCGCCGGTCTGACACCGGCGCAGTTCCGGCTCGGCAACATGTTCGAGAAGGGCATCGGCACCAATCGCGACCCGGCACTCGCCAAGGTCTGGTACGGCCGCGCCGCCGAGCGCGGCAACGCCAAGGCGATGCACAATCTCGCCGTACTCTATGCCGAAGGCGCCGGCGGCAAGCCGGACTATGCCACGGCGACCGAATGGTTCCGCCGCGCCGCCGAGCATGGCGTGCGCGACAGCCAGTACAATCTCGCCATCCTGCTCGGCCGCGGCCTCGGCGCTCCGGCCGATCTCGGCCAGTCCTATCGCTGGTTCGCGATCGCCGCCGCCCAGGGCGACGACGATGCGGCGCGCAAGCGCGACGAAGTGGCGAGCCGGCTGCCGGCGGGCGACCTCGCCGCGGCCAAGGCGGCAGCGGAGAGCTGGAAGCCGAAGGCGCTCGAAGCGAGCGCCAACGAGGTCACGCCGCCGGCCAAGGGCTGGGACGAGGCCCCCGCAGCCGCCAAGAAGTCGGCCAAGCCCGGCCGCGGCTGAGCCCGACGGTGCAGGCCGGGAGCCTGCACCCGAGATCGGTTCAAAGCTGCACAAATTGAAAAGGTTTCCGCTGTAGCGTCACGGCTACGGCGCGTTTTTCGTTGGGCCGGCTCCGGCCGTGCCATAAATTCGTGCCGGCTCAGCCGGTTGGGCATGTTCTCGTCGCAAAAGTCGTATCCACTTTTGCGGAACCATGCCCGACATGGGAAGGCACCGACGGCCGACGGGGTTTTGGAAGAGTGCAGATCTATCTCCCGATCGCGGAACTGCCGATCAGCATTTTCCTCGTGCTTGGGCTGAGCGGCGCGGTCGGCTTCATCTCGGGCCTGTTCGGCGTCGGCGGCGGCTTCCTGCTGACGCCTTTGCTGATCTTCCTCGACATTCCCCCGGCCGTTGCGATCGCGACCGTCGCGGCGCAGGTCGCCGGCTCGTCCATGACCGGCGTCCTGACCTATTGGCGACGCAACGCACTCGACTTCAAGCTCGGCGGCATCCTCGTCGCAGGCGGCATATTCGGCACGATCCTGGGCGTGCTGTTCTTCAACTCGATGCGGCGCCTCGGCCAGCTCGAGCTGGTGATCACCCTGGCTTATGTCACGCTCTTCACCTGCATCGGCGGGCTGATGCTGTTCGACGCGGTGCGCGCCGCATTGCGCGACCGCCGCGGCAAGCCGGCCCGCCGCCTGCGCGAGGCCGGCTCGCATCCGCCCTGGATGGGCCTGCCGCTGCGCATGCGCTTCCCGCGTTCGCAGCTCTACGCCAGCGTGATCCCGATCGCCGGCCTAGCCGTCATCATCGGCTTCATCGGCGCCGTGCTCGGCGTCGGCGGCGGCTTCATGCTGGTGCCGGCGCTGATCTACTTCTTCCGGATTCCGCCGGCCGTGGTGGTCGGCACCTCGCTGTTCCAGATCCTGGTCACCATGACCGGCGCGACGGTGCTGCACGCCGTCACCAACCAGTCGGTCGACATCATCCTCGCCATGCTGCTGCTGGTCGGCGGCGTCATCGGCGCGCAATTCGGCGGCCGGGCGGCGCGCAATCTCAACGTTTCGTCGTTCCGGCTGCTGCTGGCGCTGCTGATCCTCGCGGTCGGCCTGCGCTTCGCAGTCGAGCTCTTCCTGCCGCCGAACGAGCCCTATTCGGTGGTCGTGCCGGAAGGAGCGCAGCGATGAGACGCGCGGCGCTCGCCCTCGCAGCAGCCTACCTCGCAATGCTCGCCAGCGTGCCGGCGAGGGCCGAGGCGCTGATCGCGGCGCTATCGACCCATCGGATCGCGATCGCCTCCAACTTCACCGGCGACCAGCTCGCGGTGTTCGGCCTGGTCGAGCGCGATGGCCGCTCGGTGGCGCGCGCCGACCCCTACGACATCGTCGTCACCGTGCGCGGGCCGCAGCGCATGCTGATCGTGCGCGAGAAGGAACGCGTCGGCCCGATCTGGATCAACCGCAACCAGCGGCGTTTCCCGGACCGCTCGATCTATCTCTCCGTCGCGACCAATCGGCCGATCAACGAGATCCTGTCCGAGGAAGCGGCGCGGCGCGACCGTATCGGCCTCGCCAATGCGCAACGGCCGCAGGGGGGCTTCGACTTCGAGTTCGACATCGCCCGCTTCCGCGATGCGCTGATCCGGACGCTCCAGGGCAAGGGGCTCTACACGCTCGACGAGCGCGGCGTCACCTTCCTGTCGCCGGCCCTGTTCAGCTCGCAGATCAAGATTCCAGCGATCGCGCCGACCGGCCCCTATGAGGTCGAGGTGCTGCTCTATGCCGGCGGCTCGATCCTGGCGCGCCAGACCACCAATTTCGAGGTGGTGAAGACCGGCGCGGAACAGCGCATGACCTCGGCGGCGCATGACCGGCCTCTCCTCTATGGCCTGGCGACGGTCGCGGTGGCGCTGCTGCTGGGCTGGCTGGCGACGGTGATCTTCCGGCGCGATTGAGCCTTGGATTGCGCATCGGATTGCTCCGAAAAGCGGATTCCACTTTTCGGCCCGATGCTTCAGCCCGTCAGCATCTCATAGGCGAGGAAGGGCGCGATCGTGCCCTCCGCAACGCTGGTCAGCTCATCAGCGAGCTCGACCAGGCCGTCGGTCTCGGTCAGCGAGGTCAGGACGCCTGCCCCGTCGCGCGGATGCTTGCGGGCGACCGCGATGCCGTCAGGGCCGGGCGCCAGCGAGACGCGGACATATTCGCGCCGGCCCGCCTTCTTCTTGTAGGCGAAGCCGAGCCTGACGGGCAGTCCGGGCAGCCGCACCGGCTTGGTGCCCGATAGCAGCGCGATCACGGTGCGGGCGACGAAAGCGAAGGTGACGAAGACCGCCACCGGATTGCCGGGCAAGCCGATGAAGGGCGTGCCGGCGACGAGACCCATCGCCACCGGCCGGCCGGGCTTGATCGCGACGCGCCAGAAAGCGAGCTCGCCGGCCTGCTCGACCGCCGCCTTGACGTGATCCTCCTCGCCGGTCGAGACGCCGCCCGAGGTCAGGATCAGGTCGCAATCCGCAGCCGCCTCACCCAGCCTCTGTGCCAGGCTCTCGCGCTCGTCCTTGAGGATACCGAGATCGACGACCTCCGCGCTGGCATGGGTCACGAGCGCCCGCAGCAGGCTGCGATTGGCGTCGTAGATGCCGGCCGGCGGCAAGGTCGTGCCCGGCTCGTTGAGCTCGTCGCCGGTCGAGAAGATCGCGACGCGGACGCGGCGGCGCACGCTCACCTCAGTCAGGCCGAGCGCGGCGAGCAGAGCCAGATCCTGCGGGCGCAGGCGCCGGCCCGCAGCAAGCGCCGTGTGACCACGCGGCAGGTCCTCGCCCGCCGGCCGCGCATTGGCGCCGCGCTTCAGCCCGGCCGGCAGGACGACCGCACCGGCATCCAGCGTGACGTCCTCCTGCATGAAGACCGTGTCGGCGCCTTCCGGCATCGGCGCGCCGGTAAAGACGCGCACAGCCACTCCCGCGGTTGTGACGTCAGCGGCATCGGCGCCGGCCGCGACACGGCCGGAGAGCGGCAGGCGGGTTTTGCCAGCCGCCGCCAGATCGGCGAAGCGGACCGCATAGCCATCGACCGCCGAATTGGCGAAGGGCGGCAGGTCGACCGGCGCAACGACATCCTGCGCAAGGACGCGGCCATCCGCTGCCGCGAGCAGAACAGTCTCGCTGCCGGCCACGGCGACGATGTGCTCGGCTGCGCGCTCGGCCGCCTGCTCGATCGTCAGCATCGCCCCAAAGGCGTCGGCATCCGCGCTGAGCTGCGCCATCGTCAGAGATCCCCTTTCGCCCGGGCCAGCACCGCGTCGAGCGGCTGCGCCTGTGCGAAGAGACAATCGGCGATGGCGGGCACATCGTCGAGCCCGATCACCAGCCGGCCGGCATCCGGAAAGGGCGTGTCGCTCGCGATGGCGACGATGCTGGGGTCATCGGGGTGCAAGGGTGGCTTGCCGTTGGCGACGCGATAGACCTCGAGCTTGGCATGCGGATCGCGCTTGAAGCCCTCGACAATGACGAGGTCGACCGGCGACAGACGCGCCAGCAGCTCCGGCAGCGCCGCCTCAGGCTCGTCGCGCAGTTCATGCAGCAGCGCCCAGCGCTTCGCCGAGGAGATCAGTACCTCGGAAGCGCCGGCCTGCCGGTGCGCCCAGGAGTCCTTGCCGGGCGTGTCGAGGTCGAAAGCGTGATGGGCGTGCTTGATCGTCGAGACCCGGACGCCGCGGCGGTTGAACTCCGGGATCAGCTTGGTGAGGAGGGTCGTCTTGCCGGCCCCGCTCCAGCCCGCCAGTCCGATCACGCGCATCGACAACGACATCCCTCAAAAAGACAAAGCCGGGCGCGAGATGCGCCCGGCTGTCATCGTGCAAATGCCGTCAGCGGGTCAAGCGCGGCAAAAGTTCACTCCGCCGGCTGCAGCTTGCCGCCGTGGACATGGCCCTTCTTCATCTCGTCGGCGACCCAGAGCGAATGATGCTCCTTGGCCCAGTTGAGATCGACCTCGCCGGAGCCCATCGCGTCGAAGGCGCCCTCCATGCCGATGGTGCCGATATAGATGTGCGCCAGGATCGCGGCGACCATCAGCACGCCGACGATCCCGTGGACCACGTTCCAGAATTGCAGGTTGAGCACACCGCCCGCGATCGCCGGGAAGAGCAGGTAGACGCCGGAGACGCCAAGCGCCGCGCCGCCGAGCACCACCGTCCAGAACACGATCTTCTGGCCGCCATTGAAGCGCTTGGCCGGCGGGTGGCTGTTGCCGACGATACCGCCGCCCGCCGCGAACCAGCGGACGTCGACCATGCCGGGGATGTTGTCCTTGATCCAGACGAGGAACATCAGGGCAATGCCGAGCATGAACGGCCAGGCGAGATAGTTGTGCGCCCACTTCGCCACGATCGAGATGTTGGTGAAGGCTTCCGGCCCGATCAGCGGCAGCAGCAGCGCCTTGCCGAAGGTGACGTTGAGCCCCGACAGCGCCAGCACGATGAAGCAGGCGGCGGTGAGCCAGTGTATGAAGCGCTCGAAGCCGTTGAAGCGCGTCAATGTCTGGCCGGACGGGCCGCCCTCGATCCGGATGCGGCCGCGAATGAGATAGAAGGCGATCAGCACGATCAGCATGCCGAGCACGGCGACGGCGCCGATCTTGGTCATGGTGTTCTGGTGGAAGGCGCGCCATTCGCGACCGGCGGGGCGTTCCAGCGTGCCCGCCTTGGTGTCGGGAATAGTGACACGGCCCTGCAGCTCGGCAGAAGGATTGCCCTTCAGCGCGTCGAGGAACTGCTTCTCCTTGACCGAGTCGGCGGTCGGATTGATCTGCTGCGCAGCGCCGGGCTGGGCAAAGCCGACCGCGACGGCCAGCAGCAGCGCCGTGACGAGGAAGCGGAGATGGGCGCGGAGCGACATTGCGGCATCCTTTGCGAAGGCGGTATCGACCCAGGGGAAGAACGCACCCGACCTTTTGGCCGTGATGCGCCCCCCTCCCCCAGCTCAGATCGTGATGGTTTCCCGGTAGGCCGTCTGCCAGCCCCAGGCTCCCGAGCCGTAGCCGCGCTTGACCACCCGTTCCTTGTAGATCTGCGCGATCACCTCGCCGTCGCCGGCCAGCAGCGACTTGGTCGAGCACATCTCGGCGCAGAGCGGCAGCTTGCCCTCGGCAAGGCGGTTCGAGCCGTATTTCTGGTACTCGGCCGGCGAGAGGTCGACCTCCGGACCGCCGGAGCAGTAGGTGCACTTATCCATCTTGCCGCGCGAACCGAAATTGCTGACCTTCGGATATTGCGGGGCGCCGAACGGGCAGGCGTAGAAGCAATAGCCGCAGCCGATGCACAGATCCTTGTTGTGCAGCACCACGGCGTCGGCGGTGGTGTAGAAACAGTCGACCGGGCAGACCGCGGCGCAGGGCGCGTCAGTGCAGTGCATGCAAGCCATCGAGACCGAGCGCTCGCCGGGCTTGCCGTCATTGATGGTGACGACGCGCCGGCGGTTGACGCCCCAGGGCACGTCGTTCTCGTTCTTGCAGGCGGTGACGCAGGCGTTGCACTCGATGCAGCGGTCGGCGTCGCAGAGGAATTTCATCCGGGCCATGGTTCAGTTCCTCCTCACGCCGCCGCGATCTGGCAGAGCGTGACCTTGCCTTCGTGCATGGCGGTCACGGGGTCGTAGCCATAGGTGGTGACGGTGTTGACGGACTCGCCGAGCACGATCGGGTCGAGGCCCTTGGGGTAGTTGCCGCGCTGGTCGACGCCCTGGAAGAAGCCGCCGAAATGGAAGGGCATGAAGGCGGCGCCCTTGCCGACACGTTCGGTGACCAGCGCCTTGACCCTGGCCTTGGAGTTGTTCTCCGGGCCGGTGACCCAGACCATGGCGCCGTCCCGGATGCCGCGCTCAGCCGCATCAGCCGTGTTGATCTCGACGAACATGTCCTGCTGCAGCTCGGCCAGCCATTTGTTCGAGCGCGTCTCCTCGCCGCCGCCCTCGTATTCGACGAGGCGACCGGAGGTCAGCACGATCGGGAAGGACTTTGCGATGCCCTTCTCGACCGCCGCCTTCTGCACGGAGGTATGCAGGTTCGGGATGCGCAGCGTGCGCTCGTCCGGCCGGGCCGGCCATTTCGCCACGAGATCGACGCGCGGCGAATAGATCGGCTCGCGATGGACCGGCACCGGGTCCGGCAGGTTCCAGGCATTGGCCCGGGCCTTGCCGTTGCCATAGGGCACGCAGCCATGCTCCATCGCAACGCGCTGGATGCCGCCCGAGAGGTCGGTCGACCACGAAACGTTGTCGATGGCGTTGCCGCCGATCCAGGAGATCGTGGCCAGCTCGGCGGGCGTCAGGTCCTTGTCCCAGCCGAGCTTCTTCAGCACGCCCATGGTGAACTCGGGGTAGCCGTCCTTGATGTCCGAGTTCAGCGAGTAGGAGCCGCCCTCGGCGAGCAGGGTATCCTCGACCTTGCTGCCATCCGGCAGCGTGCGCTCACGGGTCAGGCCGAAGCGCGGCCGGAAGGTGCCGCCACCGTCCTTCGCGGCAAGCGAGGTGTTGTAGAGAATGTGCGTGCCGGGGTGCTTGTATTCGGGCGTGCCCCAGCACGGCCAGGGCAGCCCGTAGAAGTCGTTCTCGACCGGGGAGCCCTTGGCGCCGCGCAGCGTCACGATGTCGAACTTGTCCTGGTTCGCCATGTGCAGCTTCAGGCGCTCGGGCGACTGGCCAGTATAGCCGGTCGACCAGCCGCCGCGGTTGATCTCCCGGAGGATCGATTCCGCCGTCGGTTCCAGGCCGATCTTGCCCTGGACCATCTCGTAGGGCCGGAACATCTCGGTAGCGAAGCCGAGCTTCTGCGAGAACTTGTAGATGACCGCGTAGTCGCTGGCGGATTCGAAGATCGGCTCGACGACCTTCTCGCCCCATTGCACCGAGCGGTTCGAGCAGGTGCGCGAGCCGGAAGTCTCGAACTGGGTGCAGATCGGCAGGATGTAGGTGCCGTTCTTGCGCCCGCCGAGCGAGACGAAATTGGTCGGGTGCGGATCGCAGACGACGAGCAATTCGAGCTTCTCGAGGCCCTTCACCGCATCGGGCATGCGCGGGATGGTGTTGCCGCCATGGCCCATGACGAACATGGCCTTGAGATTGTCCTTCTGGTCGACCTGCTCGGCCGGCAGGTTGGCCGCGTCGAACCAGCGGGTCGAAGTATGGCCCGAGGTCTCCATGTTCTGCTTGCGGGTGCGGGCGGCGCGGCCGCCCTTGGCCGGGACTTCGTCGAAGCGCGAGACGAAATAGTCGTAGTCGACGCCCCAGACGCGGGCCCAATGGCGCCAGGCGCCTTCGACCAGGCCGTAATAGCAAGGCAGGTTCGAGATATCCAAGCCGAAGTCGGTCGCGCCCTGGACGTTGCAGTGTCCGCGGAAAATGTTGGCGCCGGTGCCGCGGGCGCCGACATTACCGGTCGCCAGCAGGAGCGTGCAGATGGCGCGGACGTTGGCCGTGCCGACCGAGTGCTGGGTCACGCCCATGCACCAGACGAAGGTCGCCGGCTTCACCGTGGCGAAGGTCTGGGCGACGCGCTTCATCTGCTCGCCGGGGACGCCGGTGATGTCCTCGACCGTCTTGGGATCGTATTTCTCGACCTCCTTGCGGACGTCGTCCATGCCGTGGACGCGCGCGGCGATGAAGGCCTTGTCCTCCCAGCCGTTCTTGAAGATGTGCCACATCAGGCCCCAGATCACCGCGATATCGGTGCCGGAGCGGAAGCGGACATAATCGGTCGCGTGCGCCGCGGTGCGGGTCAGGCGCGGATCGAAGACGATGACGTTGGCGCGCTGCTGCTCCTTGCCGGTCAGGATGTGCTGCATCGAGACTGGATGCGCCTCGGCCGCGTTCGAGCCCATGAACAGCACGGTCTTCGAATTGCGGATGTCATTATAGGAGTTGGTCATGGCGCCGTAGCCCCAGACGTTCGCGACGCCCGCGACCGTGGTCGAGTGGCAGATGCGCGCCTGGTGGTCGACGTTGTTGGTGCCCCAGAAGGCCGCGAACTTGCGGAACAGATAGGAGCCTTCATTGGAGAACTTGGCTGAGCCGAGCAGGTAGACGGAATCGGCGCCGGACTTGGCGCGGATCTCCATCATCTTGTCGCCGATCTCGTTGACCGCCTGGTCCCAGGACAGGCGCTGCCACTGCCCGTCGACCAGCTTCATCGGGTATTTGATGCGGCGGTCGCCATGGACCAGCTCGCGCACCGAGGCGCCCTTGGCGCAATGGCTGCCGCGGTTGATCGGGCTCTCCCAGGCCGGCTCCTGGCCGACCCAGACGCCGTTGTTGACCTCGGCGCGCACCGTGCAGCCCACCGAGCAATGCGTGCAGATGTTCTTGACGACCTTGGTGCCAGTCGCCGGGCTGAGACCGGCCGCCTCGGCCTTGCGGACCGAACCGATCTGCAGGGCGCCGGCAGCCGCGACGCCGCCGGCGACGAGGCCGGAGCGGCGCAGGAAGGAGCGGCGGTCCATCACGCCGGAGGCGAGGCCCCCGAGGGCGCTCTGCAGGCGGCCGCGCTGGACGTCGGCGGATTTGCGCTTGATCAGCATGACGCCGGCCTCCTCAGTAACGGTTGACGCGGTAGAAATCTTTGACGTGCTCGCTCTCGCGGTAGCGCGCCTTCGTCTCGTCCTTGCCGGGATCGACAGCAGCGGCGGGCGTGACCGCGACGGGCGCGACGGCCACGGTCGCGCCGGCACCGAGCGCCTTGAAGAAGTTGCGGCGGTCGAGAGCCGTCTCCTTGCTCTTCTGCGACATCGTCGTCTCCTCCGTGCCGTAAGTCATGCGGGCAGGCTCGCGGCCTGCGTCTCGATCGAAAGGTAGAGGCTGCCGACCCGGCCGACGGCGCGGTAGAAGCGCGCCGCCTCGGCGGTTTCGAGATCGGCGAAGAAACGGTCGGCCCAGGGCCGGATATGGCGGGCGAAAAAGGAGGCCTCGTCGACGCCCTCGCCCGAGATCTCGCCGCGGATCAGCTTCGCCTCGATATCCATCAGCACGGCGATATGGTCCTCGGGCTCGCCGACGCGCTCGGCCCGGGCAAGGCCGAGCTTGCCCATGTCCTCGCGCACCAGAGCGAGCGGGCGCTCGTGCAGGAAGCCGGTCAGGTAGTACGAGGCGTAAGGCAGCAGTTCGCCGCGGCCGACGCCGATAAAGAGTTGGAAGAATTCGTCGCGGACCTGCTCGGGGCTGGCCTCAGCGGCGGCCTCGGCCAGAGCCAGGTGGGCCATGCCAAGCGGCGAGGCGTCGCCGCGCAGGGTTTGCAGAGCTGTCAGCGTCTCGGTCGTGGGCGCGCGCCAGAGCAAGGCGCCGATCAGCTCGAACTCGTCGGCGCGGGCGGCATCCAGCTCGTCGATCGCGGGCGCGGCAGCCTCGACGATGATCGGCTCCTGCGGATAAAGATCGGGCCGCAGTTCGCTGCGCGAGACGCCGGTCAGGGACTCCACCGAGAGGACGCGATCAGCCGGGACGCGCTTCCATGTCGAGATCGCCGGCTGCGAGACACCGACCGCCCGCGCCAGCGCTCTTACGCCGCCGGCCGCTTCGATCGCCCGTTCCAGAGCCTGGTCGCGCATGAATAAAGGCGTCTCCAATCCCGCACCGGCGCATTCAGGCGCTGGTACACGCGGTGATAATGAGACCTTATCGCCCTAGATTGCAATTGTTCTCAACTGAAACTCAGAGCGGTGTCGCGCCGCCGCCGCGCCGCCTCAGACGCGGACTTTCGGCGCGATTTTGCGGCGCAGCGGAATGTGGCACGGCCGAAGGCGCGCTTTCAGCGGCGGTTTCGCCGAATTTTAGCGAGGCTTCCGGCTTGCTCAGGCGGACAGTTGACGGCTCAACGCTCGCCTCTCGCTGCGGCGCAGCAGGCTCACCGCCCTCCTCCTCATTAGACGAAGGTCGAACAACTGCGACGTCGTTACGCACCGGCTCAGTCGACTCTGCAGCAGGTTCAGGTGGCTTGCCGAAGATATTCGCCAGCATCTCCTCGACATTGTCCGACTCGCTGAGCGGGCCATAGCCCGGCGCGCCGCCCGGCGTGTTCCAGTCGAGCGCATAGTCGCGGGCCGGGTCGAGATAGCCCGAGATCGCCGGATCGCTCTCCCAGGCGCGGCGCAGCGCCTTGAGCTTCCACTCCTCCGGCACGTTCTGCTTCAGCCAATGGGCGAGATCGAAATCCTTGTCGATCAGATCGAGCGAAGGCGGCTCGACCATCTCGGGCTCGGGCTCAGCTGCGGCGGCTTCCGAAGCGGGCTCGGTGGTGGTCGGTGTTAGCTCGGCAGCTGGCGGGGCTGGTTGCTGAGCCTCTTTCTTGCGGCGAGCCCACCGCCCTAGGAAGCCCTCGTCACGATCCTCGTCATCGGGGCGCGGCATTACTCGCTCCCGCGATCGAGACCGGCCCGTGGCCGCAAGCCGCCCTTGCGCGGATCGTGCTCGGTGCGCTTGCGCTTGACGAATTCACGCTCGACATGGTGCGCCTCGAAGAAGGCGAGCACGGCCTGCGCAATCGCAGCCGGCATCGGTACGGCCTCGACGATGTCGTCGACATTCTCCAGGAAGACTTCGCCCTCGGACGGGTCGGCGGTGACACCGACCAGCTCCAGAGCCGGCTCGATCCCGGTCGGCCGGACGGAGACCCAGAGCCTGGCCTGGCCGGTCGCAAAATTCTCGCGGAAATGGGCGGTGTCGACTGAGTGCAGCGTCAGCACGGCCGAGCCGAGATAGAACTGCTCGCGCCTGTCGTCGCCGGCGAGCCGGCTCCAGGGGGCGAGCGGCGGTGGCTCGGGCAGGACCGCGATCGGCGCCCAGGCATGATCGGCCCAGGGCGAGTCGAGCTTGCGCCGCTCGACCACGACACCGACCTCGTGATGCTGCTGCATGGCCTTGTCCTCAGTTCGCCATCTCGTGGACCGCGAGCGGCAGGCCGGTCACCAGGTTCTGCGGCTTCATCCTGACCAGCCGGTCGCCATCCATCGCCAGTATCAGATAGATAGGCGCTCCCTTGGCTGCCGGCAGCACCGGCAGCTCCGATGGCAGCGTCAGACGGTAGAGCGCGATCAGGCGCGAGGCCTTGTCCTCGTCCAGTGTCCCGCCCTTCCAGAGTGCATTGCCGATCGCGGTCGCCTGCGCGTCGAGGCCGACGAACCAGCGCCAATCGGCATCGCGGACATTCTCGACGGCTTCGATCTCGACCTCGAACCCATGGATTTGCCGGATCCAATGGGCGATCGCCCTGCCGAGCGCGGCACGGCCCGAGGGCTTGCCGCCGAGATCGAGCACCATGTCGAAGGCGTCGGAGCGCTGCCAGTAGCGGTCGGCATCGGCCTGCTTGAGGATATCGAGCGAGGTCACCGCGGGCCCACCCAGCATGGCGAGCAGCGGGGAAGCATGCCGGTCAGCCTCGTGCCCCTCGATCATCTCGGCATCGGCGAGCAGGATCGTGTTCTCGTGCAGGGTGACGCGCTGCGGCCGGAACAGGCATTCGGCGGCGCGCACCACGAAGGGGTCGCTCTCCTCATCGAGGCCGGCGCGCAGGATGACGTGGACGAGCTGGTCGAGGAAGACAGGTGGGATGCCGGAGGCGCCGCCGCGGATGATCCCGGCATAGGCGCCCTGCAGGGTCGGCGCCGCCAAGAGGCGCTCGCGCCAGCCGAGCAGGAAGCGCCAGTTCTCGCGCGCATCGGCATCGGCGATGGCGGCGATCTCGCGCTCGGCGACCTCGGCCTGCGGCTCCGCCATCAGCTTGCCGTGCAAGGCCCGCTCGGCCGCGCAGGCCTCATCCGGCGGCAGCACTTCCGGTCGCGCCAGATAGGCTTTGAGGAAATCGTCGGTGACGACGAGGCCGCCGCCCGGCTCTCGGTCGAGCAGAAGGTGGCCGGAGCTCGCCCAGAAATGGGTCATCGCTGCGCGTCCTTGATCAGCTGCGTCAAATCGACCTGCTCCTGCGGCTCGTCCTCGCCATCGGCCTCGACGAACTCGAAGGCGCGGAAGGCATCCTTCGGCGTATCGCCGCGCGGCATCAAGATCCGGAAGCGCTCGCGGATCTCGCCATCGTCCAGCGTGCGATGCAGAGCGAGCAGGGTCTGTGCCGGATGATCGCAAAGCGAGGCGGCAAAGGCGATCTCCTCCCCCGCCGCAGCCCGCGCCGTCGCGAGATCGGGCGCACCGAGTTTCCCGACGAATTGCGCTGCAAGCTGCGCCACTGCCTGCTCGCGCTCTTCGGCAGTCGCCTCGGTGACGACGGCGAGCGTGCTCCAGCCGAAACTGTCGATGCCGAGGAAGCCGGAGCGAAAGGCGACCCGCCCCTTGGTATCGAGCCCGGCGATGCTCTCGGGCGTGAACAGGAAGGAGCCGGTGACGAGCCATTCGCCCGGCTCCGCCGCCTTGCGGAAGACGAAGCTGTCCGACGGATCGAGCCGGATCGCACGCGGGAGCTTGAGGGCGCTCACAGCTTCGGCGCTCCGCTATCGCGGTCGAGCCAGTCGGTCTTCGCCAGCGCCTCGACGAGACTCCGACGCTCGGTACCGAACTGCGAGGTCGCGACCAGGTCGCCATTGGGCTCGATGCCGTGGCGGACGCCGACCACCTTCTCCAGCCGATCGAGCCAGCGCCGCGCTGCCGCCTTGGCACCCTCTTCCTGCCAGTGGCTGACGCCGAGCATGAGATGGCGGCAGAAGGCTTCGATCAGGTCGACCGCGTCGACTTCCTCGAACCCCTCCTCGGCCATGCCGACGCCGGTCTGGCCGAGCTCGAAGGGCGACATTGTCGTCGCCCGGACCATGGCGCCGAAGACCAGCCAATCCGGCACCTGATTCTCCGGACAATCCGCCGGCCAGCCGAGACGGCCGCCGCCGATGAGGCCAAGATCATAGGTCAGCGCATCCGGCCAACGGAACAGCAGCGGCCGCTCCGGCGGAGAATGCACGGCGAGCGCATCGGCGAGCGCGTTCATGGCGAGGTAATGGGCGAGCCGGGCCTCGGCGAGGATAGAGTCGGGCTCGAGCACCACCGCGAACTCGACGATGTCGAAACGTCGCACCCAGACCAAAGTCGCGGCGCCGGCCTCGGCCGCGATCGCCTGCGCATGGGCAAAGGCGTCACCCGATTCGCGCAAGGTTACGAGCGAGAAGCCCGGCGGCAGCGCCGGCTCGCGCCTGAGATCGTCCTGCCTGACCGGCCCTGCCGCCATCATCCCTGCCCTGCCGCCTCTTATCCCAAGGGAGAGGCTTGCTTCTTTGGAGCCATTCCAATTCCATATAAGGTGAGATTATCGCAAGCGCGACCTTGAGATCCCGGCAGGCCGGGATCTCTGGAGACGCTGCCGCGATCATGAGGATGCCTGCCCGATGACCGATGTCGCCCGCACGCTGATGATCTGCTCGTGCGAGGACACGATGCCGCTCGACGGCAAAGCGATCCAGCGTGGCTGCCAGGGTGCCGAGATCAGCGAGCATCGCCACCTCTGCCGTAGCCAGGTCGAGCGCTTTCGCGCCATGCTCGGCCAGAGCGAGGCGATCACCGTCGCCTGCACGCAGGAGGCGCCGCTGTTCGAGGAGATCGCTGCAGACCTCGATTATGCCGGCGATCTCCTCTTCACCAACATCCGCGAACAGGCCGGCTGGTCGGATGAAGCCAAGGCCGCCGGGCCCAAGATGGCGGCCCTGCTCGCCGCCGCGAGCGAGCCCTTGCCGCCCGCCTCCTTCAACACGTTGACCAGCAAGGGCGTCACGCTGATCTATGGCCGCGACGAGATCGCGATCTCGTTGGCGCACCGGCTCGCCGAGCATCTCGATGTCACCGTGCTGCTGTCGCGCCCCGGCGAGATCGCGCCGCCGCGTACCGACGAATTCCCGGTACTGAAAGGCACGATCGCTCAGGCGAGCGGCTGGCTCGGCGCCTTCGAGCTCACCGTCAACGACTATGCTGCCCCGAGCCCGTCCTCCCGCGGCAAGCTGACTTTCGAAGCGCCACGCAACGGCGCGGTCTCGCACTGCGATGTCGTCATCGACGTCTCCGGTGGCACGCCGCTCTTCCCGGCCGGCGACCTCCGCGCCGGTTACCTGCGGGCCGACCCGCGCGATGCGGCGGCAGTCGAGCGTCTTGCCTTCCAGGCGAGCGGGCTCGTCGGCGAGTTCGACAAGCCGGCCTATGTCGCGTTGAACGAGGGCCTCTGCGCCCATGCTCGCTCGCAGAAGACCGGCTGCACGCGCTGCCTCGAACTCTGCCCGACCGGCGCGATCACCCCGGCAGGCGACTATGTCGCGATCTCCGCCGAGATCTGCGCCGGCTGCGGCGCCTGCGCCGCCGTCTGCCCGACCGGCGCGGTGACCTATGCGCTGCCGCCGGCCGACGCGCTGCTGCGCAAGCTGCGGACCCTGCTCGTCACCTATGCCGAGGCCGGCGGGCGCGAGCCGATCGTGCTGCTGCATGATGGCGACCATGGCGAGCCGCTGATCGAGGCGCTCGCCCGCCACGGCGCCGGCCTGCCGGCGCGCGTTCTACCGCTTCGCGTCAACGAGATCACGCAGATCGGGCTGGAAACCTTCGCCGCCGCGCTCGCCTTCGGTGGCTCCGCCATCCGTGTGCTCGGGCGGGCCAAGCCCAAGCACGACCTTTCTGGCCTCAGCCGCAATCTCGACTATGCCAATGCGCTTGCCGGTGCGCTCGGCTATGGCGAGGCTCGCGCCGCCCTGATCGAAACCGATGATCCCGATGGGCTCGCCGCCGCCCTGTCGAAGGTCGCGCCCGGCACCAGCCCTGCGCAGCCCGCGCGCTTCCGGCCAATGGGAAGCGGACGGCCGCTGCTGCGCCAGACGATCGGCGAATTGCACGCCGCCGCGCCGACACCGGTCGCCAGCGTCGCGATGCCGCCGCTCGCGCCCTTCGGCACGATCCATGTCGACACAGAAGGCTGCACGCTCTGCCTCGCCTGCATCTCCGCCTGCCCGGTCAGCGCGCTCGGCGACAATCCGGAGCGGCCGACGCTGACCTTCCAGGAAGACCTCTGCGTGCAGTGCGGGCTCTGCGCCGCGACCTGCCCGGAGAAGGTGATCACGCTGGAGCCGCGCGTCGATTTCGACGCCTGGAAGGGCGGCCGCCAGATTATCAAGCAGGAGGAACCCTTCCACTGCATCGCCTGCGCCAAGCCCTTCGGTGTCCGCAGCACGATCGAGAAGATCGCGGCCAAGCTCGAGAACAAGCACTGGATGTTCAAGGGCGAAGGCGCCAAGCGCGCCTCGATCCTGCGCATGTGCGAGGATTGCCGGGTCGAAGCCGTGGTCAACGAAAGCTTCGACCCGCATCACTCGCCGCAGCGCCCGCCAGTGCGTACCACCGACGACTATCTGCGCGAGCGGGCGGAGCGTGGCGAGGATCCGCTGGGGTAGGCTCCTCCCCGTCATGCTCGCCCTTGTGGCGAGCATCACGTCTTGAACATCGCCTCGCAGGAAGAAAGACGTGGATGGTCGGGACAAGCCCGACCAAGACGGAAGAAGGCAGCCCCTGCCCGCTAGCGCGTCACCTTCTCCAGCCAGTCGACCAGCGCCTGCCGGTCTTCGGCCGAGCCGATCGTCTGCTCCGGCATCTTGGTGCCGGGCGTGTAGGCGTTCGGGCCGACCTCGAACAGCTTCGCCACGCTCTCCTTGCTCCAGACAATGTCCATGCCCTTGAGCGCATCGGAATAGGCGTAAGCTGGCGCGGTGGCGATGCGCCGGCCGAAGATGCCGTGCAGGGTCGGGCCGGCGCGGTTGCCATCCGCGGGGGTCAAGGTGTGGCAAGCCGCGCAGGCGCGGAAGACCTGCGCGCCCCGCTCGCCCTGGAAGGCGGCGAGCGCATCCTCGCTGGCGCGTGGCACGACGGCCCCGATATGCTCGCCAGTGACGGCGTTCCAGCGTCGGACCAGCCTATCGGCGCCGCCCGAAAGGAGCTGCTTGCCGTCAGGCAGGAAGGCGAGCGACCAGACCGGCAGGCCGGGGCCGACCAAAGTGGCGCGGATGCTGCGAGCCCTCCGGTCGACCAGCGCGACCTGGCCGCGCAGGCCACCGGCCGCGATTGTCGCGCCATCGGGCGAGATCGCGAGCGCGATCAGCGGGGTGTCGCCGACCGCGATCTCGGCGCGCTGGGCTCCATCCGGCCCGAACAGGCGCAAGCGGCCATCGGCAGCCGCGACCGCGATCTCGCCATCAGGCGCGACGACGACGCCATTGAGCGGCGCGGGCGTGGTGACGATCAGCGCCGCACCGCCATCCGCGGGCCAGAGCCTGAGTGTCGCGTCATAGCTGGAGGAGACGACCATTCCGCCGGGTGCGAAGGCGACGCCGTTGACCGGCCCCTGATGACCTTCGAGCACACGCGCCGCGCCATCGGCGAGCGCAGTGACCCGCACGGTTCCGTCCCAGGAGGCGGAGGCGAGATGCTGGCCTTCCGGCGAGATCGCAAGCGCCGCGACCGGTCCCTTGTGGCCCTCGATCACCTTCACCGGCTCCGGTGCATCGCCGCGCCAAAGCGCGATCCTGCCGTCCTCGCCGCCGGTGGCGAAGCCGACGCCATTGACCGCGACGGCGGCATTGACCGCGCCCTGGTGGAAACGCAGCACCTTGATCGCGCTGCCGCGGGACAGATCCCAGAGGATCGCCGACTGGTCGAACGAGCCGGTCAGCGCGGTTGCGCCATCGGCCGAGACGGCAGCCGCACGCACCGGACCGCCATGGCCGCGCAGCTCCTGGGCGGAGGCCGGTATCGCTGCAATGACAAACGCCAGAAGCGCAGCGCCTATCCTTCTCCCCTCGAGGGAGAAGGTGGCAGCGCGAAGCGCTGACGGATGAGGGAATGAAAGGCGTCGGCGCATGACTTCCCTCAGCCGTCTGCTTCGCAGACACCTTCTTCCCCGAGGCGAGAAGGGTAAAGGCCTCTGTTGCTCCCGCGCAAAAAGCCATCATATGAAGCGCAACAATGTTCGATCGGCCTTCGCCCATGCCTCCCATCCCGCTCAATCTGCGCGGCCTGAAATGCCCCCTTCCCGCTCTGCGCGTGCGCAAGGCGCTGAAAGGCGCGGCTCCCGGCGATCTCTTCCTGGTCGAATGCACGGATCCGATGGCGGCGATCGACATCCCCAATCTGATGCGCGAGACCGGCGACGCAATCGAACTGAGCAGCAGCGAGGGCGAGCTGCTGGTCTTCCACATCCGCAAGGCCGCGGCCTAGCGTCACGCCAGCATAACGGAGCCCAGATCGTGGCCCTTTCGCAAAACGACATCCTGCGCGCGCTCGAACTGGTGAAGCTGCCGGCGAGCGGGCAATCGCTGGCGGCGTCCGGCCGCATCGGCGACATCCTGATCGACGGCGGCAAGGTGATCTTCGCGATCAGCATCGACGCGACCGAAGCCGGCGCGATGGAGCCGGTGCGCAAAGCGGCGGAAAGCGCGGTCGGCGGCATTCCCGGCGTGACGCAGGTGCTGGTCGGCCTCACCGCTGACAAGGCGCCCGGGCGCCCGGCGCCATCGCAAGCGGCGGAGGCGCGCCGGCAGGCGCATGGCCAGCCCGGTCCGGGCGGGCCGGTGCCGAAGGCGGCCGGCATCCCCGGCGTCAAGCAGATCATCGCGGTCGCGAGCGGTAAGGGCGGCGTCGGCAAGTCGACCACTACGGCCAACCTCGCCGTCGGCCTGGCGACGCTCGGGCTGAAGGTCGGCGTGCTCGACGCCGACATTTACGGGCCCTCCGTGCCGAAGATCTTCGGCATCACCGGCAAGCCGCGACTGGTCTCGGGCCGCACGCTAGCGCCGATGGAGGCCTATGGCCTCAAGATCATGTCGATCGGCTTCCTGATCGACGAGGAAACCCCGATGATCTGGCGCGGGCCGATGGTGATCTCGGCGATCACTCAGATGCTGCGCGAGGTTGCCTGGGGCGAGCTCGACGTGCTCGTCGTCGACATGCCGCCCGGCACCGGCGATGCCCAGCTCACCATGGCCCAGCAGACGCCGCTCGCCGGCGCCGTCATTGTTTCGACGCCGCAGGACCTCGCCCTGCTCGATGCGCGCCGCGGCGTCGCCATGTTCAAGAAGGTCGAGGTGCCGATCCTCGGCATCGTCGAGAACATGAGCTATTTCATCTGCCCGGAATGCGGCCACCGCTCCGACATCTTCGCCCATGGCGGCGCCCGGCACGAGGCGGAGCGGCTCCATGTTCCGTTCCTCGGTGAGATTCCGCTGGCGATGCCGATCCGCGAGACCTCCGATGGCGGTCGCCCGATCGTGGCGAGCGATCCCGACAGCGCCCATGCCAAGGCCTATGTCGCCCTGGCGCGGCAGGTGAAGGCCGGCCTCGCCGGACCGGCCCGGGCGGCGCCCCGGATCGTGATCGAATAAGGCTGGTCGGCCGCCCCTATCTCTGGAGATGGAGGCCGCTCGACCGATCGGCCTGCGCTGCGAACTGATCGGGAGACACTATTTCTGCCTCCGCCTGTCGCTCCGTCAGCATCCAGATGTGCCCGAACGGATCGAACAGCGAGGCGACCCGCCGGCCTTCAGTGTCGGTCTGGACACGGTCGCGCAGCGCGGCGCCCGCAACGATGGCCTGCGCGAAGCAGATCTCGATATCAGGGACCGTCAGCAGGATCGTCATGCTGACCGCGCCAGCCGCCTTGGGGAAGAACGGGCCGCCATAGGACGGCTCCTCTTCGCGGCGCGGATTGGAACCGGCGACGGAGACGCGGGTTCCCCCGATGAGCATTTCGACCCCGGCGAGCTCGCCATCGATCCTATGCGTCTTGAGCTGCCGGGCCTCGAAGGCCTCGCTGTAGAAATCCGCGGCCTCCTGCTCACGCCCGTGCTGCACGAAAATCGCAAGGCCCAAGCCGATGCTCTGCTTCATGTCGAATCTCCTGGTCCGTCGCCGCTGGGAAAGAGGACCTCGAAGCCGGCGGATTCTTGATCGATCCGCGGCGAGCTCGCGCACGGCCCATCACTGATCCGCGATGACATCAGATTTTGTTCATGTTATGTTCTAATTCACAGAACCTGTGGAGACCCGGCCATGCCCGTCCTGCCGACACGCCATATCAGCATTGCGATCGACCGGCCGATCGAGGAGGTCTACGGCTTCCTCGCCGAGCCCCTGAACTTCCCGGCATGGGCGGAAGGCCTCGGCGGCGAATTCAGCCATGTCGAGGGCATGACCTATCGTGCCAAGACGCCGATGGGGCCGATGCGCGTGCTGTTCAGCGAACCAAATCGCTATGGCGTGCTCGACCATGCCGTCGTCCCCGATAGCGGTGACACCATGCACAACCCGATGCGCGCCATCGCCAATGGCAGCGGCTGCGAGGTGGTGTTCACCCTGTTCCGGCGGCCGGAGATGACCGATGACGATTTCGCCCGCGATGCCGAATGGGTCGCGGCCGATCTCGCAAGGTTGAAGGCCTTGCTGGAGGGTTGAGGCCAGCCCTCAGAGCCGGACGCTGCTGGTCGCGTAGGCGACGTCGACAGAGGTCTGATAATTCGCCAGCACAAGGCTGGCCGAATAGGCGACGATGGCGGCGATGGCCACGGCGATCACAAAGGACTTCATGCGACTTCCCCCAGAGGCAGGCGAATAAGCTTCGCTTATCAGTTGAATCTAGGGGCGGCGTTTCTCGCGATCAAGCATCGCCGAGCGCGGCATGGAGCCGCTCGGCCTCGGCGAGATCATCCGGCCGGTTGGCGTTGAAGAAGGGATCGACCGGCTCGGTCGGCCATTCGACCGAAACGACGCCATGGCGCGCGGTCCAGCGGTCGATTTTGCGCTCGTCCTCGACGGTGAGGGCATGGCGCAATTCCTCGCGCAGCGCGACCGGCCAGAGCCCGATCACCGGATGGGTCCAGCCGCCCGAGGCGGCACAGGCGAGCGGGACATTCGCCGCCGCGCGCTCGGCATGCAGCCGCGCCACCAGATCGCGCGGGATAAAAGGCGTGTCAGCGGCGACGCTGACCAGCCATTGCGCGCCGGGGCGGTTCGCCGCCAACCAATCGAGCCCGGCGAGGATGCCGGCGAGCGGCCCGGCGAAATCCGGGATGCTGTCGGCGACGACCGGCAAGCCGTATTCGGCGAAGCGGACGGGATCGCCATTGGCGTTGAGCAGGAGGCCGTCGCATTGAGGCCTAAGCCGCTCGACCACATGGGCAAGGATGGTGCGGCCGGCGATGGTGCGCAGCGGCTTGTCGCCGCCGCCCATGCGGCGGGCGAGCCCGCCGGCAAGCAGGAGGCCGAGGGTCGGAGGAGCGGCTTCAGTCATCGCCGCCTGCCCCCTTGCGACGATGTTTGCCACCTTCGTCCTCGACGCTGTCCGGGTCCTGGTCGAAGACGATGCGGTCCTCGCCGGCGAGCGCCAGGAAGCGCTTGCCGCGGGCGCGGCCGATCAAGGTGAGGCCGGCCTTGCGGGCGAGCTCAACGCCCCATTCGGTGAAGCCCGAGCGCGAGACCAGGATCGGTATGCCCATGCGAACCGTCTTGATCACCATCTCCGAGGTCAGACGGCCGGTGGTGTAGAAGATCATCTTGCCGGGATCGACGTCATGACGGAAGAGCCAGCCGGCGACCTTGTCGACGGCGTTGTGGCGGCCGACATCCTCCATGTAGACCAAGGGCTTGTCACGCTCGCAGAGCACGCAGCCATGGATCGCGCCGGCCTCCAGATAGAGCGAGGGCGTGGTATTGATCTTGCGGGTCAGTGCATAAAGCCAGCTCGTACGCAGCTCTGCCTTGGGCAGGACGATCTCGTCGATCGCCTCCATCAGGTCGCCGAAGGCAGTGCCCTGGGCGCAGCCCGAGGTCAGCGTCTTCTTCTTCAGCTTCTGCTCGAAATTGGTGCGCGCTGGCGTACGCACCACCACGACCTCGAGCTCTTCATCATAGTCGACGGCCTCGACGACATCGCCGCGCCTGAGCATGTTCTGATTGAGGAGATAGCCGAGCGCCAGATACTCCGGATGGTCGCCGATCGTCATCATCGTGACGATCTCCTGGCTGTTCAGGTAGAGCGTCAGCGCCCGCTCGGTGACGACACGGGTCTCGACTCGAGCCCCGGCGTGGTCGATGCCGGCGACCGTTGCGCCAAGGCGAGCAGCGGCCGGGTCGGGCCGGATCAGATAGTCGTCGAGAAAATCGCTGCCGAGAGGCACGGAACGACTCCTTGCGAGCGTCAGGCCGGCTGGCGCAGCGCCGCCATCGCCCAGCCGGTCACCGCCGCCGGCTCGGGCGGCAGGCGCTGCCAATCCTCGCCGGCGAACTCCGACCAGGCGGCAAGCATGTCGTCGCGCACCGCCGTCAGCAGCGGCAGCCCGGCGACGACGCCGGCGGCGATCTCGGCCCTCAGCCCCTGGCCGAGGACCTCCTGCTTGCCGAACTTGTTGACGATCACGAGATCGACCGGGCCGGAGAGCGCGCCCGAGACGGCAGCGCCGGCAGCCGCGAGCCCGGCCGCATCGAGCCGGCAGCCGGTAGAGCCGGCGCCGCGATCCTCGCTGATCGGAAAGAGCTGGCCGGAAGCGAGATCCTCCAGCGCCATGCTGGCGCAGCCGCTCATGCAGTCGCCGTTATTGTGCTGGACCACGCCGCCGAGACGCACGGCCTCGCGCTTCAGTGCGTCGGCGACTTCCGCCATCAGTTCATCGATGGGGAAGCCCGAGGAGTAGACGATCGCGGCGAGCGGAGCAGTCATCGTTGCCCTTCATCCCACGGAACGGCGCTCACGGCCAGTGAACTTTAGGTGTTCCAAACTGCATGAGATGCTTTGCCAGTGTTGCAGCGCACCTACAGTCGCAGCCTGCAACCAGCGCTAGGGTGAAATGGGCTGTTCCCGGCATCCCGGCCGGGCGTGGCTCGCCGTGAGTCCCGCGTGCCCATGATCCGTCCGAACTCTCAGACGCCCCTCGACCCCGCGACCGACGCCGCGCTGCTGCTGCGCCGCATCGGCTTTGCGACGCTGGCGCTCGCTCTGCCGCTGGCCTCGCTGGTCTCGCGCCGCGCCGCCGTCGTGCTGGTGCCGATCGGCGTCGTGCTGCTGGTGATCGCCGCCTTGATCGAGGCGCCGCGCTGGTTCGCCGGAAACGTCAGGGCGTCGCTGTTCAGCCGCGCCGGACTGACGCTATGGGCGCTGGTCGGCTGGGCCGTGCTCTCGCTGGTCTGGAGCCCCTATACCGGCTCGGCCACCGAGAAGGCGGCCAATCTCTTCCTCGCGGTGGCGCTGGGCTTTGCCGGCGCGGCCGCCCTGCCCGAGCGCATGCGCGCCTCGAACCTCAATCTCGCGGCACTCGGCGCCGGCACCGCCGCGATCTTCGCGCTCGGCCTGCTGCTGACCGAGGCGCTCGGGCCGGTCGACTCACGCGCCGCCGATGCTGCCGGCAGCGTCGAACGCGGCGTCAGTGTCGTACTGATCATGGCCTGGCCGGCGCTGGCCTGGCTGCTCTCGCGCGAGCGTGGGCTGACGGCACTGGGGCTGGCGCTCGTCGTCGGCCTGCTCGCGCTCTCGCGCATCGAGGATGGCGAGGCGATGGCGATGCTCTGTGGTGCGATCGCCTTCGGCGCGGTCAGCGCCAACCGCATCGTCGGCGCCAGGCTGATGGGCGGGATCATGGCCGGGCTGATGCTGCTCGCCCCGCTGCTGCCCTTCCTGCTGCTGCCGTTCTTCCGGCTCTCGCCGGCGGTGTTCAGCACGGTCGGCGCCGGTCTCGACATCTGGGCCGACATCATCTCCAGCCGCCCTGTTCAGCTCGTCACCGGCCATGGGCTCGACACCGTGCTGCGCGGGCGTACCACAGGGGTGCTGCCGCTGGAGGTGCCAACCACCATCCTGTTCGAGACCTGGTACGAGCTCGGCCTGGTCGGCGCGGCGACGGCAGCGCTCTGCCTCTATTTCGCGGTCAGCGCCGCCGGCCGGATGCCGGGTGCGCTCGCGGCCGGCGGCGTCGCGGCCTATGTCACGGCCTTCGCACTGGCGGCGCTCGGCTTCGCCTCGTTCCAGACCTGGTGGCTGATGACGCTGACCGCCGTTGCCCTGCTCTTCACCGCGATCGCACGCGGCCAATACCGGACAGAGCGACCGGTGGCGCCGCTGAGCCGCCGTCCGAAAGCGCCGAGCCTGCCGCCTGGGGAGTGAGCGGGCACGACTTTTCCCGGTAGGCGCAGAGCGCTAACATCAAGCCCCGTCCCAATCGGAAGGCGCGGCCGCGATGCTTGCCGAAGACGATCCGCTCATCCTCGACCTCGTCGAATGGGCCGCGCGCGACGAGCGCTCCCATGCCGACCTGATGGAGACCTGGCGTACTTCCTGCCCACGCCTGACGATCTGGGAGGATGCCGTCGACCGCGGCTATGTCGCGCGCGAAGGCAGGCTGGTCACCGTGACGCGCCGAGGCCACGAGCTGCTCAGCTCGCATGGCAGGCACGCCACCTGAGGACAGGCCCTACGCCGCCTCGCGACCCGCATTCACGGCGTGGCAGGCGACGCCGTCGACCACCGGCGGGTTCTCGACCCGGCAGCGATCGAACACCAGCGGGCAGCGCGGATGGAAGGTGCAGCCCGAGGGTGGGTTGATCGGGTTCGGGATCTCGCCCTTCACGCCCTCGCGCGGCTTGCCGATCATGGCGAGATCCGGCACCGCATCGAGCAGCATCCTCGTATAGGGATGGCGCGGGGCGGCGAAGAGCTGCTTGCCGTCTGAAACCTCGACGAGGCGGCCGAGATACATCACGCCGATACGCGTCGCCATGTGCCGGACGACCGCGAGATTGTGGCTGATGAAGAGATAGGTCAGCCCGAACTTCTGCTGCAGGTCGCGCATCAGGTTGAGGATCTGCGCCTGGACGGAGACGTCGAGCGCCGAGGTCGGCTCGTCGCAGACGATGAACTCGGCATTGGAGGCGAGCGCGCGGGCGATCGCGATGCGCTGGCGCTGGCCGCCGGAGAATTCGTGCGGGAACTTCTTGCCGTCGTCCGGATGCAGGCCGACCAGCGAGAGCAATTCGCCGACACGCGCCTCGATCGCAGCGTCACCCTGGATGATGTCGAAGGCGCGGATCGGCTCGGCGATGATCCGCCCCACGCGCCAGCGCGGATTGAGCGAGGCGTAAGGGTCCTGGAAGATCATCTGGATGCGCCGGCGCAGCCGCTGCCGCTCTGCCGCAGCGGCCTGGTCGGACATCGAAACTCCGTCGATCGAGACGGTGCCACCAGAGGGGTGCAGCAGACCGACGACCATGCGTGCCACGGTCGACTTGCCCGAGCCGGACTCGCCGACGAGCGCGAAGGTCTCGCCCTTGCGGATGTCGAAGGAGACGCCGTCGACGGCCTTGAGGAATTGCCTGTCCTGACGCTCCAGCACCCGGTTGAGCCAGGGCTTGGAGACGTCGAAGACGCGCTTGAGGTCGCGGACCTGGACGAAGGCTTTCTCGCTCACGCTGCGATCTCCGTCTTGCCGTTCGGCACCTGCGCCTTGTCGTAGAGATGGCAGGCGACCTGGTGGCCGCCGACATCGATGAGCTCCGGCCGGTCGACATGGCAACGGGCGAACACCTTGGAGCAACGCGGATTGAAGGCGCAGCCCTTGGGGATGCTGGAGAGCCGCGGCATCGCGCCGGGAATCTGCACCAGCCGCTCGGCATCGCCCTCGATCGAGGGGATCGCGCCCATCAGCCCTTGGGTATACGGATGGAGCGGCTGTTTGATGACCTCGCGCACCGGGCCGATCTCGGCGACGCGCCCGGCATACATCACCGCAACGCGATCGGCGGTCTCGGCGATCACACCCATATCGTGCGTCACCAGCATTACCGACGTCCCGCGCTCCTTGCAGAGCCGCTTGATCAGGCTGATGATCTGCGCCTGCACGGAAACGTCGAGCGCCGTGGTCGGCTCGTCGGCGATGATGAATTCCGGCTCGGCGCAGAGCGCGAGCGCAATGACGACACGCTGGCGCATGCCGCCGGAGAATTCGTGCGGATAGCCGTCGATGCGCCGCTCGGGGGCGGGGATGCCGACCTCGTCGAGCAAGGCGATGGCGCGCTTTCGGGCGTCGGCTGCATTCAGATCGGTGTGGGTCTGGATCGTCTCGATCAGCTGCTCGCCGACCCGGTAGAGCGGGTTGAGGCTGGTCAGGGGGTCCTGGAAGATCATGCCGATGCGCTTGCCGCGGACGCGGCGCATCGCTTCCGGCGGAAGATGGTCGACGCGCTCGCCGGAGAGCACGACCTTGCCGTCGGCGATGCGGCCGGGCGGATCGATCAGGCCGATGATGGCCGAGCCGGTGACCGACTTGCCGGCGCCGGATTCGCCGACCACGCCGAGCACCTCGCCGCGGGCGATATCGAAGGAGACCTTGTCGAGCGCGCGCAGCGTGCCGCGCCGGGTGACGAACTCGACGGTAAGGTCCTGAACGGAGAGGACGGGTTGGGTCATCGCAGCTCCAGGAACGCGAAAGAAGGCAGGCGGCGTGTCATCGTCACCTCAGTTTCGGATTGAGCGCATCGCGCAACCAGTCGCCGAACAGATTGATCGAGAGCGCGAACAGGATCAGCACGAGCGACGGGAAGAGCAGGATCCACCACTCGCCGGAGAACAGATATTGCTGGCCGAAGCGGATCAGCGTGCCGAGCGAGGGCTGGGTCGGCGGCATGCCGACGCCGAGGAAGGAGAGCGTCGCTTCCTCGATCACCGCCAGCGCGAGATTGATCGTGGCGATGACGAGCACCGGCCCGGCGACATTGGGCAGGACGTGTTTCAGCATCACCGGCCACGCCTTGAGGCCGATCAGGCGAGCGGCGTCGACATAGACCTTGTTCTTCTCGACCAGGGTCGAGCCGCGCACGGTACGGGCATATTGCGCCCAGTTCGACAGCCCGATGGCGATGACGAGGACGAGCAGCGTCATCTGCTCCTGCGCCGCCGGCGGGATCAAACCGCGCGCCACGCCGAAGACGAGCAGCGCGACCAGGATTGCCGGGAAGGAGAGCTGGATGTCGGCGACGCGCATGATCAGCGCCTCGGTGCGGCCGCCGACATAGCCGGCGACGAGACCAAGGCCGACGCCGAGCACCAGCGAGAACAGCACCGAGGCCGCGCCGACGATCAGCGAGACGCGCGAGCCGTAGAGGATCGCCGAGAAGATGTCGCGACCTTGCCCGTCCGAGCCGAGCCAGAAGACCTTGCCGGTGATCTCGTTGGGCTGCATCGGCCGCGAGAAGCCGTCGGAAAGGTCGAGCGAGGACGGATCGAACGGGTCGTAGGGCGCGATCAATGGCGCGAAGATGGCCGCCAGCACCAGGAGCAGAGCCATGATGCTCGCCACCACAGTGATCGGCGAGGAGCGGAAGGAATAGACGAGGTCGGAATCCCAGAACCGGGCGAGGCGGCCGGGCTGTTTCGGGGCGGGCAAGGGAGCTGTCGTCATCGCCGCCTCACTTCGCCGGGACCATGACGCCGCCACGCAGACGCGGATCGAGCGCGACATAGACGATGTCGACCAGGAGCGAGGTCAGCACGAAGACAAAGGCGACGAAGAGCAGATAGGCCGACATCACCGGCACGTCGACGAATTGCACCGCGTTGACGAAGAGCGCGCCGAGCCCCGGCCACTGGAACACCGTCTCGGTGACGATGGCGAAGGCAATGACGCCGCCGAGCTGCACGCCGGCGATGGTGATCACCGGGATCATGGTGTTGCGCAGGGCATGGCGGAACTCGATCTTGCGCTCGGGGATGCCGCGAGCGCGGGCAAAGCGGATGAAATCGGCGCGCATCACCTCCAGCATCTCGGAGCGGACGAGGCGCATCACCAGAGTGAGCTGCAGGAAGCCGAGCGTCAGCACCGGCATCACCAGCGATTTCAACCCACTCACCGTCAGCAGCCCGGTCGACCACCAGCCGATTTGGACGGTGTCGCCGCGCCCGAACGAAGGCAGCCAGCGCAATTCGACGGCGAAGACGTAGATCAGCCCGATGCCGATCAGGAAGGTCGGCAGGCTGACGCCGATCAGGGAGATCGACATGACGAGATTGGCGATCCAGCCGTCGCGCCGGATCGCGGCATAGACGCCGAAGACGATGCCGGTCACGAAGGCGAAGATCGCCGAGAGCACGGCGAGCTCGACCGTCGCCGGCAGGCGCTCGAGGATGAGCGAGGAGACCTTGCGGCCCTGGCGATAGGAGATGCCGAAATCGCCGCGCGCCGCATCGGCGACGAAGCGGGCGAACTGCAGCGGCACGGGATCGTTGAGGCCGAGCCGCTCAGTCAGCTCGGCTCGGTCCTGCAGCGTCGCCTCCTGGCCGAGCATGTTGACGACGGGGTCGCCGACGAAACGGAACATGGAGAAGGCGATGAAGGCGACGGCGAGCATCACCACCAGCCCCTGCATCAGCGAGCGCAGGATATAGGCGAGCATCGCGTCTTGAACCCCTTTGAAAAACGATGTCGCGGGGCCGTCTTGGCGCGGCCCCTGCGACAGGTTGCCGGCTCTACGAGCCCTTGAACGAAACCATCTTCAGCTTCGGGTTGTTCGAAACGTCGACGGGTATGTCGAGCGCCGACTTCATGCCGTAGCTGAGCGACTGATGGTGGATCGGCAGGTAGATCGTCTCGTCCTTCACCTTCGCCCAGATCTTGGCGATGGTGGCATCGCGCTTGGCGATGTCGATCTCCTTGGAGAGCGTCTGGATCTGCGCGTCGACATCCTTGTCGGAATAGCCGGTCGCGTTCCAGCTGCCCTGCGAGCCGGTGCGGCTGTGATACATGTAGGAGAAGACATAATCGCTGTCGAAGGTCGGCACGCCCCAGCCGACGAGGTAGAATTCGGTTTCCGGCGGGTTCTTCTGGATCAGGTTGAAGTGGATCGACTTCGACTGCGAGACCAGATTCACCTTGACGCCGATCTGGCCGAACATGCCGACCGCCGCCTGGCAGATGCCCTCATCGTTGATGTAACGGTCGTTCGAGCAGTGCAGCGTCACCGAGAAGCCGTTGGGATAGCCGGCCTCGGCGAGCAGCGCCTTCGCCTTGGCGACATCGGCCGCGGGCGCTGCATCGAGCTCCTTGGTCCAGCCATTGGCGAAGGGCGGCAGGATGATGCCGGTCGGGATCGACTCGCCGCGCATCACCACGCGCTGGATGGCCTGGCGGTTGATCGCCATGTTCATCGCCTGGCGGACGCGTTTGTCGGCGAAGGGGTTCTTGCCCTCGACATTGTCGCTCTTCAGGTCCTTGGACGCGACGTCCATGCCGAAGAAGATGGTGCGGTTCTCGGGGCCGGAGGTGACGCGCAGCTTGGAATCGCCCTTCAGCCGGGCGATGTCCTGCACCGGCACGTCCTGGACGAAGTCGACCTCGCCGGAGAGCAGCGCCGCGATGCGGGTCGCGTCCTGCTTGATCGGCACATAGGTCAGCTCGGTGATCTCGAGCGGCACCTTGGCTTTGGCCCAGTAATTCTCATTGCGCTTCATCACCGTCTTCACGTCGGCTTCGCGCGAAACGAGGACGAAGGGGCCGGTGCCGTTGGCATTGCGAACGGCGTAGTTCTCTTCCTTGTTCTTGAAGTCCTGCGCCTTGGTGGCGTTGTTCTTCTCCGCCCAGGCCTTGCTCATGATGCGTATCGACGAGGTGTTGTTGACCAGCAGCGGGTTCGGCCCCTTGGTCTTGATCCGGACCGTCAGGTCGTCGACCTTCGAGACCTTCTCGACCGAGGTCAGGTAGCCCTTGAAGTCGGAAGTCGGCTGCATGGCGCGCTCATAGGAGAACACCACGTCGTCGGCGGTGAAGGCCGCACCGTCATGGAACTTGACGCCCTCCTGCAGCTTGAACTCCCAGGTCGTCGGATCGTCCGGCAACACCTTCCAGGACGAAGCCAGCAGCGGGTGGAGCTTGCCGGCATGGTCGCGCTCGGTCAGGCTCTCATACATGTGCTGGTTGACCGAGGTCGTCAGGCCCTCGTTCTGGCCGTGCGGATCGATCGTCAGCGCATCGCCCGCCGAAGCCCATTTCAGCGGCTTGGCCTCAGCTGCGCCGAGCGCCAGCACGGAGACGCCGAACAGCACGGCGGCAAGCGCAAGATTACGCGGTTTCATCGGAATTGACCTCCCAGTCGCGGCCCGGTTGCGGGCCAGCCGAAGCGCCGGATGTTAGGACCGGCCCCCTTGTCTGTCACGGGTCTAATCTGCGTAAAACACATGGCTTGCGCAGGCATTTGCTGCGCAAAAAGGTGGCTTGCGCAGCAAATCCTGCTCATCGCAGCCTCGGGTTCAAGGCGTCGCGCAGCCAGTCGCCGAGCAGGTTCACCGCCAGAACCAGGATCGCCAGCGTCACCCCGGGAAAGGTGACGATCCACCAGTCGCCCGAGAACAGATAGCGATTGCCGATCGAGATCAGCGTTCCCAGCGAGGGCTGGGTCGGCGGCAGGCCGACGCCGAGGAAGGAGAGCGTCGCCTCGGTGATGACGGCGAGCGCGAGGTTGATGGTCAGGATGACCAGCACCGGGCCGATCACATTCGGCAGCACATGGCGCAGCATGATGAGGGGCGCCGGCAGGCCGACCAGACGGGCGGCCTGGACATAGTCCTTATTGCGCTCGACCAGGGTCGAGCCGCGAATGGTGCGGGCGTACTGCACCCAGAAGCTCAATCCGATCGAGATCACCAGCACGTAAAGCGCGGTGTCCTCGCGGTTGGCGTGTTTGAAGATGCCGCGCACGACGCCGTCGATCAGCAGCGCGATCAGGATCGCCGGGAAGGTGAGCTGCACGTCGGCGATGCGCATGATCAGCGAGTCGACGCGGCCGCCGAGATAGCCGGCGAGCAGCCCGAGCGTGATTCCGATCGTCGCCGCGAGCGCGACGCCGAGCAGGCCGACGATCAGCGAGACACGCAGGCCGTAGAGGATCGCCGAATAGAGGTCGCGGCCCTGATCGTCGGTGCCGAAGATGAACTTCGGATCACCGCCATCCTGCCAGGCCGGCGGGATATTGGCGTCGGAGAGAAAGACCGTCGCCGGATCGAACGGGTTGGTCGGCGCGATCCAGGGCGAGAAGAAGGCGCCGATGAAGAGCACCAGCACGATCACCGCGGCGACAATCGTCACCTTGGAGCGCAGGAAGCTCGCCAGGATGTCGCTGTCGAGGATGCGGGCCCAGAGCGAGGGCGGCTGTTTCGAGGAGGAAGCGGGTTGCGCGCTCATGACCGGCCTCAATGCGCCCCGATCGTCGCGCGCAGGCGCGGATCGACCAGCGCGTAGAGCAGGTCGACGATCAGGTTGATGCTGACGAACAGGAAGGAGATCAACATGAGGTAGGCGGCCATGATCGGGATATCGACCTGCTGCACCGCCTTGAGGAAGAGCAGGCCCATCCCCGGCCACTGGAACACCGTCTCGGTGATGATGGCGAAGGCGATGATCGAGCCGAGCTGCAAGCCGGCGATGGTAATGACCGGCACCAGCGTGTTCTTCAGCGCATGGCCGAAATGGATGGCGCGGGTCTTCAGGCCGCGGGCGCGGGCGAACTTGATGTAATCGGTGCGCAGCACCTCGAGCATCTCGGCCCGGACGAGGCGCATGATCAGCGTCATCTGGAACAGGCCGAGCGTGATCGCCGGCAGGATCAGTGCCTTCCAGCCGGACGCGGTCAAAAGGCCGGTGGTCCACCAATTGCCGATCTTGACCACCTCGCCACGCCCGAAGGAGGGCAGCCAGCCGAGCGTGACCGAGAACAGGTAGATCAGGAGGATGCCGATCAGGAAGGTCGGCAGGCTGATGCCGACCAGCGAGACCGTCTGGAAGATCTTCGCCAGCCAGCTGTCGCGCCGCAGTGCCGTGTAGACGCCCATCGGTATGCCGACCAGCAGCGAGAACAGCGCCGACATGAAGGCCAGCTCCAGCGTCGCCGGGGCGCGTTCGCCGAGCAGCGAGATCACCGGCAGGCGGAACTGATAGGAGACGCCGAATTCGAGCCGCGCCGCATTGTAGATATAGCGGGCGAACTGGACGACGACCGGCTCGTCGAGACCGAGCGTCTGGCGCAGTTGCGCGACCTGCTCCTGCGGGGTGTCGACGCCGACCATCTGGTTCACCGGGTCGCCGACGAAGCGGAACATGGTGAAAGCGATCAGCGCGACCGCGAGCATCACGATCAGCGACTGGAACAGCCGGCGCAGGACAAATGCGAGCATGGTCGCCCTTACAAGGATACCGAGGCCGCCCCGTGCGGGACGGCGTCAAAGTTGCAGATGGAGAAAGGGCGCGTTGGCTCCTCGCCTACGCGCCCTTCAAGCCCTCACTGCTCCTTGGTGGCGTAATAGAGCAGCACCGAATTGTCGGCGCGCTGGGCGAGCTTCACCTTCTTCGACACACCCCAGGCCAGGGCCTGCTGGTGCAGCGGGATGTAGGAGAACTCGTCGACGGTCATCTTGTAAGCCTCGCCGATCATGGCGTTGCGCTTGGCGGTATCCGACTCGACCAGGATCTTGTCGGTCAGCTCGTCGACTTTCTTGTTGCAATAATTGCCGAGGTTCGACTCGCCGCGCGAGGAACCGGCGACGTCACGGCAGCCGAGGATGTCATAGAGGACATTGTGGCTGTCGAAGGTGCCCGGGGTCCAGCCGAGCAGGTAGAAGGAGGTCTTGTAGCCGCCCGGCTTCAGCACCTTGGCGAAGAACTGCGCCTTGGGCTGGGCGTTGAGGTTCACCTTGACGCCGATGCGGGCGAGCATGCCGACTACCGCCTGGCAGATCTGGCCGTCATTGACGTAGCGGTCGTTCGGGCAGTCCATGCCGACCTCGAAGCCCTGCGGGTAGCCGGCCTCGGCGAGCAGCTTCTTGGCGGCCTCGGTGTCGAACTTGGCGCGGGTGAAGCCGGCGGTCGGGAACAGCTCCGGCGCGATCATCAGCGGCGACGGGGTCGAGAGCCCACGCATGACGCGGCTCTTGATCGTCTCGATGTCGACTGCCTGGTAGAAGGCCTGGCGGACCTTGGGGTCCTTGAAGGGGTTCTTGCCCTTGACGCTCGACTCGAGCAGCTCGTCGCGGGTCTGGTCGAAGCCGAGGAAGATGGTGCGCAGCTCAGGCCCGGTCAGGACCTGGGCGTTGCCGGAGGCGTTGACACGCTGGATGTCCTGGATCGGAACCGGCTCGATCACGTCGACCTCGCCGGAGAGCAGCGCGGCGACGCGGGTCGCGTCCGAGGAGATCGGCGTGAAGATGACCTCCTTGATGTTGCCTTCGATCTTCTTCCAGTAATTCTCGTTGAGCTTGAAGACGGTCTTCACGCCCGGCTGGTGGCTCTCGATCTTGTAGGGGCCGGTGCCGTTGGCGTTGAGCGAGGCATGGCTCGGGGTGGTCGCGGCAGCCGGGGTCGGGGCGACGGCGTTGTTCGCCTCCGCCCACTTCTTCGACATGATGTACCAGGTGTCCCACTGCGCGTTCAGGATCGGGTTCGGCGTGGTCAGGATCACGTCGACCGTGTGGTCGTCGACCTTGACGAGCTTGGCGCTGGTCGGGATGCGGGTGGTGAAGTTCGAGCCTTGGGCGCGGACGCGATCGGCCGAGAAGATCACGTCATCGGCGGTGAAATCCTCGCCGCCGTGGAACTTGACGCCCTTGCGCAGGAAGAAGCGCCATTTCAGGCCGTCCTCCGAAATCTCCCACTTCTCGGCGAGAGCCGGCTCGATCTTGAGATCCTTGCCGCGCGCGGTCAGGCCCTCATAGGGATGGCCGAGATGGGCGTTCGTCGTGGTCTCGTTGACGGTGTAGGGATCGAGCGACTTGAGCTCACCCTGGTTGGCGTATCGCAAGGTCTGGGCTTGCGCAGCCCCGCACATCAAGGCCAGGGCCGCTACGGCTGCCAGGCAATGGGTCTTGAACGACATGTGAGACTGCTCCCGATTGGTTGAAACCACTCCTCCCCAGGAGCGGTGCCGGCTACCTGCTTATTCTGGCGGCAGGCCGACGAAGGCGGCAGATTAATGACGGTTCGAAGCCCGCGTCCAGTGCAGCCGATCGACTTCGTTCCAGATCGAACTTTGTTGCGAATCCAACTAATGTGACGCACGAAGCTGCGAAGGGCGAGGCCAACCCGTGCAAGGAAGCGCCCCGCCCCGCGTCCTTAGCGGGACAGATCCGCGATCAGTGCGCGAACGAAGGCCGTGCCGGCGTCGAGCTGAGCGACGGTCAGGAACTCGTCCGGCTGGTGCGCCTGGGCGATATCGCCAGGCCCACAGACAACGGTCGACCAGCCCGCCGCCTGGAAAAGGCCGCCTTCCGTGCCGTAGGCGACGACATGGCTGGCATTGTCGCCGGTGATGCGGCGGGACAGTGTTTCGGCCGCTCCATCCTTCTCCGGCGCCAGCGGCGGCGTCTGCGAGGTGATCTCCATGGTGATGCCGGTTTCGGGGGCGATCGCCTGCATCGGCGCCTCCAGCTCGGCGATCTTGGCGCGGTAGCGCGCAACATAGTCGGTATCGTCGCCGGGCATGACGCGGACCTCGTGGCTGAAGGTCGCATGCTCGGCAGTAATGTTGACCGCCGTGCCGCCGGAGACGACGCCGACATGCAGCGTCGAGTAAGGCGGCTCGAACGGAATGCCGGGCTGCGCCTTCGCCTTGTTCTGCGCCATAACATCATCGTGCCAGGCGATCAGCTTGCCCGCGACCATCACCGCGGGGACGCCGATGTCGACGCGGCTCGAATGCACGGCGTGGCCGCGCACCGTCGTCTTCATGCGGGTACCACCCTTGTGGCCGGTGACCACCTGCATCATCGAGGGCTCCCCGACGATCACCGCCGAAGGCTTCAATCCCGCCGCCGCCATCGCGTCGATCATGATCGCGGCGCCGATGCAGCCGACCTCCTCGTCATAGGAGAGAGCGATATGGAAGGGCCGCTTCAACCCCGCTTCCAGCATCTCCGGTACAAGCGCCAGTGCGATCGCATCGAACCCCTTCATATCGCAGGAACCGCGGCCGTAGAGCTTGCCGTCGCGTTCGGTCAGCGTCCACGGATCCGAGCTCCAATCCTGGCCCTCGACCGGCACGACGTCGGTGTGGCCGGAGAGGACGACGCCGCCTTCGACCTTGGGCCCGATGGTCGCGTAGAGATTGGCTTTCTCCCCGTCAGGGCTCGGCACGATCGTGCTCTCGACGCCATGGGCGGCGAGATAGTCGCGGCAGAAATAAATGAGGTCGAGATTGCTGCGCCAGGACTCGGTGTTGAACGACACCAGCTTGGCCAGCATCTCCTTGGGGGAATAACGCACGGGTGAAAATCTCCGAAAACCGGCCGACAGGCATGAACCGTGCCGGCAGGCTACGCTGGCATTGCCTGTCGTCAATCGGTTCTGCGCGCTTGACCGGGCTGCACCCGGCGCGCTCATGTGCCGGCCAAGCAAGAAGCTCCGTGAGTCCGCCATGAACTTCGACGTCACCCTCACCGACATCCAGGCCGCCGCCAACCGCATCGCCGGCAAGGTCCGGCGCACGCCGACCTTCATGAGCGCCGGCCTCTCGGCCAGGCTCGGCGTCGAGACCGTGGTCAAGGTCGTAAGCCTGCAGCTCGACGGCTCGTTCAAGGTTCGTGGCTGCTACAACA
>JAESGM010000213.1_pt1 | contig 107629 bp, 99 predicted proteins | sample 9269721 | NCBI WGS metagenome assembly JAESGM01 (sample SAMN15720920, study PRJNA650825) | algae metagenome | isolation source: Komarekiella atlantica HA4396-MV6 and co-occurring heterotrophs from... | place: USA: Theobald House, Kauai, HI | collected 2009-07-29 | reverse complement strand
GAGAGCCGCTGCATCTGGCCTTCGCTCAGCATCGGCGCGTCGGACATGGCAGAAACCTCCTGCCATCAGGAATCCATCACGCTGCGCCCCGTTCCCTCGCTCAGCCGATAAAGGGTCCTGAGCCTAGGCTGATATGGCCTACCGACCGATAAAGAACGACAAACTCCTCGGCTTTGTCGTTAATGCGTGATTTCTTCCAAAGTATGAAAAAGAATGGGCAGGAGCCCAGAATGAGAATGGCCCATGCAAAAGGGTCAAAAATCGTCTTTTTAGTGAGCGACAAATAGATGGACACCGCTACGAGCACGCCAGAAATTCGGCAAAGTGTGTCGTAGAATGATTTACTGCCATCCGACCTCACGCTTTTTATGCTCAATGAAAACCTCCGCAATAAACTCAGCTATCGATCCACCTCGCCAAACACGATGTCAAGTGAGCCTAGGATCGCGCTGACGTCGGCCAGCATGTGGCCGCGGCAGAGGAAATCCATCGCCTGGAGATGCGCGAAGCCCGGCGCGCGGATCTTGCAGCGGTACGGCTTGTTGGTGCCGTCGGCCACAAGATAGACGCCGAACTCGCCCTTCGGCGCCTCGATCGCGGCATAGACCTCGCCGGCCGGCACCCGGTAGCCTTCGGTGTACAGCTTGAAGTGGTGGATCAGCGATTCCATCGAGCGCTTCATTTCGCTGCGCTTGGGCGGTACGATCTTGTTGTCGAGCGCCGAGAAGGCTCCCCTGCCCGCTTCGGAGAGGAGCTTGGCGCAGCACTGGCGCATGATGCGGACGGATTGCCGCATCTCCTCCATCCGGACGAGATAGCGGTCGAAGCAGTCGCCGTTCTTGCCGACCGGAATGTCGAAATCCATCTCGGCGTAGCACTCGTAGGGCTGCGCCTTGCGCAGGTCCCAGGCCGCGCCCGAGCCGCGCACCATCACCCCGGACATGCCCCACTTCCAGGCGTCGTCGAGCGACACCACGGCGATGTCGACATTGCGCTGCTTGAAGATGCGGTTTTCCGTCAGCAGCGCGTCGAGATCGTCGACAACTCCGAGGAAGGGCTCGCACCAGGCGTCGATGTCGCGCACGAGCTGGTCCGGCAGGTCCTGGTGCACGCCGCCGACGCGGAAATAGTTCGCATGCAGGCGGGCGCCGGACGCCCGCTCGTAGAACATCATCAGCTTCTCGCGCTCCTCGAAGCCCCAGAGCGGCGGGGTCAGCGCGCCGACGTCGAGCGCCTGCGTCGTGATGTTGAGCAGGTGCGAGAGGAGCCGCCCGATCTCGGAATAGAGGACGCGGATCAGCTGGCCACGGTAGGGCACGGTGACCCCGAGCAGCTTCTCGACCGCGAGGCAGAAGCCATGCTCCTGGTTCATCGGCGCGACATAATCGAGCCGGTCGAAATAGGGGATCGCCTGCGCGTAGGTCTTCGCCTCGATCAGCTTCTCGGTGCCGCGGTGCAGCAGGCCGATGTGCGGATCGACACGGTCCACGATCTCGCCGTCGAGCTCGAGCACGAGCCGCAGAACGCCGTGGGCCGCGGGGTGCTGCGGTCCGAAATTGATCTGGAACGAGCGTTGATTCGGCTGTTCGGTCATGACCGGCCTTCCTGCTGCGCCCGGAAGCGCGCCAATACCTCTTCGCCCGTGAGCCGCGGGCGGTCGCCGGCGAACGCATACTGCGCCGGCTTTTCGTCGATGAAGATCTCTTCGTGGAACGTGAAGGACGACATGTCGTCGAAGCTCTGCATGGCAACCGCGACATGGTCGCCGCCTTCGCGCAGCTGCCAGAACAGGCTGGACCCGCATTGGCCGCAGAAGCGGCGCAGGGCCCAGTCCGACGAGACATAATCCACGAGGCGGCTCTCGTCCTCGATCGCGAGATCGACGCAGGGCACGGACATATAGACTCCGCCGGTCCACCGCTGGCACATGCGGCAATGGCAGACATCCATCGCCGGCTTCTGGGGAACGGCGCTGAAACGCACCGCGCCGCAGAGGCAGCCGCCGCTCAGCCTCTTCGTCGTTTCCGTCATCAGGCGCCCTTCGCCTTCTCGTCGCCGGGCAGCACGTAGTCCGTGCCTTCCCAGGGCGAGAGGAAATCGAAGTTGCGGAATTCCTGGTTGAGCTTCACCGGCTCGTAGACGACCCGCTTCTGCTCATCGTCGTAGCGCACCTCGGCGTAGCCGGTGAGCGGGAAGTCCTTGCGCAGCGGGTGCCCGTCGAACCCATAGTCCGAAAGCAGCCGGCGCAGGTCAGGATGGCCGGAGAACAGGATGCCGTACATGTCGTAGGCCTCCCGCTCGAACCAGACCGCGCCCGGGAACGCGCCGGTGATCGAGGGCACCAGCGTATCGTCGTCGGCCTGAACCTTCACGCGGATGCGCTGGTTCTGGAACGGGCTCAGCAGGTGATAGACGACGTCGAAGCGCTTCTCGCGCTGCGGATAATCGGCGCCCGCCACGTCGATGATGCTGACGAAGCGCCCGCGCGGGTCGTCGCGCAGCGCCTCGACCGTCTGCACGATCGTCTCCGCCGCGGCATCGAGCGTCAGTTCGCCATAGGCCACCGTGAAGCCGGTGACTCCGGGAATGGCGGCCGCGAAATGCTCGCCAAGGACCTGCAGGGGATTGGCCTGCAAGGGATTGGCCTGCGCTGCGTCGGCCTGCACTGCGTCGTTCATCGATCCATTCACCTCGTCGGAGGCCAAGCCTGCCCCGCGCCGATCAGGCGCGCGGCGCGACAATCACCGCTCGATGGTCCCCATCCGGCGGATCTTTTTCTGCAGCAGAAGCACGCCGTAGAGCAGCGCCTCCGCCGTTGGCGGGCAGCCCGGGACATAGATGTCGACGGGCACCACGCGGTCGCAGCCGCGCACGACCGAATAGCTGTAGTGATAATAGCCGCCGCCGTTGGCGCAGGAGCCCATCGAGATGACGTACCGCGGCTCCGGCATCTGGTCGTAGACCTTGCGCAGGGCGGGCGCCATCTTGTTGGTGAGCGTGCCGGCGACGATCATCACGTCGGACTGGCGCGGCGAGGCCCGCGGCGCGAAGCCGAAGCGCTCGGCGTCGTAGCGCGGCATCGACATCTGCATCATCTCGACCGCGCAGCAGGCGAGGCCGAAGGTCATCCACATCAGCGAGCCGGTGCGCGCCCAGTTGATCAGGTCGTCCGTGGCCGTGACGAGGAAGCCCTTGTCGGCGAGCTCGTTGTTCAGGCCGAGGAAGAACGGGTCCGTCGAGCCGACGGGCCGGCCGTCGGGTCCAAGCAGACCCTTCGGCGCCGGAGCGGCGATTGCGTCGCCGCGGTCGAGAGCAGTCGCCATGTCCGCGGTTCCTAAAGCTTCAGTCCCACTCGAGGGCGCCCTTGCGCCACTCGTAGACAAATCCGACGGTCAGCACGCCGAGGAAGATCATCATCGACGTGAAGCCGAACCAGCCGATGTCCTTGAAGGCCACGGCCCACGGGAAGAGGAACGCCACTTCCAGATCGAATATAATGAACAGGATGGCCACGAGGTAGAAGCGCACGTCGAATTTCATGCGCGCATCGTCGAAAGCGTTGAAGCCGCACTCGTAGGCCGACAGCTTTTCCGGATCCGGCTTCTGGTAGGCCACCACGAACGGCGCGACCAGCAGCGCCAGGCCGATCACCAGCGAGAGGCCGATGAAGATGACCAGCGGCAGATAGTCGTTGAGCAGCATTTCGGACATGAACCGTCCCCCGGCGTGTCAGGCGTCAGGGGATAGCGGAGGGTTCCCGAGGGCGCAAGTGCGCCTTCCGCAGCAGTCTCGTGCGTGACGCGCGGGACTGGAGCGCGGTTCAATCGGTTTGCAGGTGCTTTCGCGGAGATTTGCTTCAGCCACTTTCCGGACACGGCGTCCAGGGAAAGTGGCGCGAGAGACGGGGCTCGAACCCGCGACCTCCGCCGTGACAGGGCGGCGCTCTAACCAACTGAGCTACTCCCGCATCGCAGGTCTTGCGACCGGCGCGTCGGTGCCGTCGTGCTAAGATAAGGGGCTGTCGGTGTCAACGGGAGCGCGTGGAAAATCCGGCGCTCCGTTGCAGCTTCACTAAAACTTCGGAACGCCGAGCCGGAACGACTGCACCTGCCGCGGCGAGAGGACGCGGATATCTTCGTGCGGGATCGATTCGGCGAGGTCGATGATCTTCGGATCGACGCCCATCGAGACCGAATAGCGCTTGAGCGCCATCACCTGCTCGGAGGAGCCGCTGCGCGCCTGGGTGACAACGCGGCCGGCGATCGGATCGAAGCCGTAGCTCTCCTCGGACTGCATGCGATGCACGCCCATGCGGCTGTCGGCGGGGATCACGCGCTTGCGCCCGCCCATCACGGCATAGACGCAGGCGGAGTTGCAGATGCCATTGGTCAGCGCGCCCGCGGGAATCACCCGCCCGGTCCGCGCGTCGACCGCGGGCTGAGCGAAGACGCCGCCGCCGCGGTTGACCCGCGCCACCACCACCGTCGTGCCGAGCTGCCGGAAGGTCGAGCCCAGCATCATCGATCCGACGACGCTGCCGCCCGGCGAATGCATGAGCACCATGTTGAGCAGCCGGCCCTGCGCCGAGAGTTGCTTGGCGAACGTGACGAAATCACCGGCCGCCTCGCGCGTGATGCGGCCTTCGGCCTGGATCACGATCGGGCATCCGGCGCCGCATGTTCCGTCGTCCAGCGTCGCGGCGCTGAACTGCATGCGCGCCTCGGCGCCGCCTGCGGTAGCGAGCGGCAGCGCCAGCGTCGCCGCCAGCGCGAATGTCTTGGCAGACAGCCTCATCGTGATGACCTTTTCCACGAAGCAATCCCAAGCCCCCGCGGGGACGGTACCATGGCGATTCACCGGCTCAAGACGGAAAATGAGACGCCGTGAAAATTTGCCGCATCCCGCGGGAACAAAACCGGGAGTTGCAGGATGATGGTGGGCGGTGAGAGGATCGAACTCCCGACCGGTCCGGTGTAAACGGAACGCTCTACCGCTGAGCTAACCGCCCACGACGCGCCGGTCCGTTAGCACGATGCAGGTGCTGGAGCCAAGCACGATGCAGCAATGGTCTTCCCTCTCCCGCATGGGGAGAAGGGCCATCGCCCGGCAACTGTGCAAAAGAAAGCCCTCGTCCCGAGCCGGGACGAGGGCCTTGTCTCTGCCGAAACGACGCGCTCAGTGCGCCGTGACGCCGCTCGCGTCGTCCTTGCGGACGGCGATCGCGGCCTTCGCCGCCTCCGCCGCCTCGTCCCACTCGATGGGCTCCGGCTGGCGCACGAGGGCGTGCGTCAGCACTTCGTCCATGCGCGAGACGGGCACGATCTCCAGCCCGTTCTTCACGCTGTCGGGGAGGTCGGCGAGGTCCTTCGTGTTCTCCTGCGGGATCAGCACCTTCTTGATGCCGCCGCGCAGCGCCGCGAGGAGCTTCTCCTTGAGGCCGCCGATCGGCAGCACCCTGCCCCGCAGCGTCACCTCGCCCGTCATGGCGATGTCGCGGCGGACCGGGATGCCGGTCATGATCGAGGTGATGGCGGTGGCCATCGCGATGCCGGCGGACGGTCCGTCCTTCGGCGTCGCGCCCTCGGGCACGTGCACGTGGATGTCCTTCGTGTCGAACATCGGCGGCTTGATGCCGAAGTCGATGCAGCGCGAGCGCACGTAGGTCGCCGCGGCGGAGATCGACTCCTTCATCACGTCCTTCAGGTTGCCCGTCACCGTCATCTTGCCCTTGCCGGGCATCATGACGCCTTCGATCGTCAGCAGCTCGCCGCCGACCTCGGTCCAGGCGAGCCCCGTGACGACGCCCACCTGATCCTCGGTCTCGGCCTCGCCGTAGCGGAACTTCGGCGGGCCGAGATAATCCTCGACCAGCGCGACATCGACCGCCACGCTCTTCTTCTTGGAGAGCAGCAGGTCCTTCACCGCCTTGCGGGCGAGGTTCTGCACCTCGCGCGTCAGGTTACGGACGCCGGATTCCCGCGTGTAGCGGCGGATCAGGTGCAGCAGCGCCTCATCCGTCACCGAGAATTCCTTGGCGTCGAGACCGTGCTTGCTCAGCGCCTCGGAGACGAGATGCTGCTTGGCGATCTCGAGCTTCTCCTCCTCGGTGTAGCCGGCGAGGCGGATGATCTCCATGCGGTCCATGAGCGGCGCAGGGATGTTGAGCGTGTTCGCCGTCGTCACGAACATCACGTTGGACAGGTCGTAGTCGACCTCCAGGTAATGGTCGGCGAAAGTCGTGTTCTGCTCCGGATCCAGCACCTCCAGCAGCGCCGACGAGGGATCGCCCCGGAAATCCATGCCCATCTTGTCGATCTCGTCGAGCAGGAAGAGCGGGTTCGAGGTCTTCGCCTTGCGCAGGCTCTGGATGATCTTGCCCGGCATCGAGCCGATGTAGGTGCGCCGGTGGCCGCGGATCTCGGCCTCGTCACGCACGCCGCCCAGCGACATGCGCACGAACTCGCGCCCCGTCGCCTTGGCGATCGACTTGCCGAGCGAGGTCTTGCCGACGCCCGGAGGGCCGACGAGGCACAGGATCGGGCCGGCGAGCTTGTTGGCCCGCTGCTGCACGGCGAGATACTCGACGATGCGCTCCTTGACCTTCTCGAGGCCGTAATGGTCGGCGTCGAGCGTCTCCTGGGCGAGGTTCAGGTCCTTCTTGACCTTCGACTTCTTGCCCCATGGCAGCGCAATCATCCAGTCGAGGTAGTTGCGCACGACCGTCGCCTCGGCGGACATCGGCGACATCTGGCGGAGCTTCTTCAGCTCGTGCATCGCCTTGTCGCGCGCTTCCTTGCTGAGCTTGGTGCGCTTGATCTTGTCCTCTAGTTCGGCGAGCTCGTCCTTCTCCTCGCCGTCGCCCAACTCCTTCTGGATCGCCTTCATCTGCTCGTTGAGGTAGTACTCGCGCTGCGTCTTCTCCATCTGGCGCTTGACGCGCGTGCGGATGCGCTTCTCGACCTGCAGCACGGAGATTTCGCTCTCCATCAAGCCGAGCACCTTCTCCAGGCGCTTCGCCACGGAGACGATCTCCAGCGTCGCCTGCTTGTCGGTGATCTTGACGGCGAGATGCGCCGCCACGCTGTCCGCGAGCTTGCCGTGATCATCGATCTGGCCGATGGCCGCGACGACCTCGGGCGAGACCTTCTTGTTCAGCTTCACGTAGCCTTCGAACTCGGAGACGACCGAGCGGGCCAGCGCCTCGACCTCGACCGGATTGCCGATGTCGTCGGCGACGACCTCGGTTTCCGCGACGTAGAAGTCGTCGGTCTTCACATATTCCTGGATGCGGCCACGGGTCGCGCCCTCGACGAGCACCTTCACGGTCCCATCCGGAAGCTTCAGCAGCTGCAGGACGGACGCGATCGTGCCGACCTCGAAGATCGAATCAGGCGCCGGATCGTCCTCGCCCGCGTTCATCTGCGTGGCCAGCATGATGTGGCCGTCGGTGCGCATCACCTCTTCGAGCGCGCGGATCGACTTCTCGCGACCGACGAAGAGCGGCACGATCATGTGCGGGAAGACGACGATGTCACGCAGCGGCAGCACGGGCAGCGCATGCCGCGAGCCGGCGGGAAGCGGCGGGCGGGGCTTGGTCGGTGTCGTCATGGCAAAGTCCTTGTTTCGTCCCACCTGATGACGCCCATGATGAAGCCGTCAGCGGGTGGACGCAATGCGAAAGTCCGTGATGCGATGCCGCATCGGCCCTCGCGTCGGGAGCCCGGAAAGGATAGGCTTTTCAAGCTTATGGAGCCCACGGGCGTGGCGCTCTCGCCCCCTCGAGGGACTTAGATGTGGATGCGCCGATCCGGATTCAAGCGGATGATCCGGATCGGCTTTTGTCGCTTCAGGCGGAGGCCGGGACCTGCTCTTCGCGGTCGCCGTAGATGTAGAGCGGACGGGCGTTCCCCTCGACCACTTCCGGTCCGATGACCACCTGCTCCACGCCTTCGAGGCCCGGCAGGTCGAACATCGTGTCGAGCAGGATGCCCTCCATGATGGAGCGCAGGCCACGGGCGCCCGTCTTCCGCTCGATCGCCTTCTTGGCGATCATCGTGACGGCCTCGTCCGTGAAGGTGAGGTCGGTGTTCTCCATCTCGAACAGCCGCTGATACTGCTTCACCAGCGCGTTCTTCGGCTCGGTGAGGATCTTCTTCAGCGTGTCGACGTCGAGGTCCTCAAGCGTCGCGAGCACCGGCAGGCGGCCGATGAACTCGGGGATCAGGCCGAACTTGAGGAGATCCTCGGGCTCCACCTTGCGGAAGATCTCGCCCGTGCGGCGATCGTCCGGCGCCTCGACGCGCGCGCCAAAGCCAATGCCGGTCGCCCGGCCACGGGCCGAGATGATCTTCTCGAGGCCGGCGAAGGCGCCGCCGCAGATGAACAGGATGTTCGAGGTATCGACCTGCAGGAACTCCTGCTGCGGATGCTTCCTGCCGCCCTGGGGCGGGACGGAGGCGACCGTGCCCTCCATGATCTTCAGGAGCGCCTGCTGCACGCCCTCGCCCGACACGTCGCGGGTGATCGACGGGTTGTCGGACTTGCGGCTGATCTTGTCGATCTCGTCGATATAGACGATGCCGCGCTGGGCGCGCTCGACATTGTACTCGGACGCCTGCAGCAGCTTGAGGATGATGTTCTCGACATCCTCGCCGACATAGCCGGCCTCGGTGAGGGTCGTGGCGTCGGCCATCGTGAACGGCACGTCGATGATCCGGGCGAGCGTCTGCGCCAGCAGCGTCTTGCCGGAGCCGGTCGGCCCGATCAGCAGGATGTTGGACTTCGCCAGCTCGACGTCGTTGTTCTTCGCCGCGTGGTTCAGCCGCTTGTAATGGTTGTGGACGGCGACGGAGAGGACGCGCTTCGCGTAATGCTGGCCGATGACGTAATCGTCGAGGACCTTGCAGATCTCCTTCGGAGTCGGAACCCCGTCCTTGGACTTCACGAGCGAGGTCTTCGATTCCTCGCGGATGATGTCCATGCACAGCTCGACGCATTCATCGCAGATGAAGACGGTCGGGCCCGCGATCAGCTTGCGGACCTCATGCTGGCTCTTGCCGCAGAACGAGCAATAGAGCGTGCTCTTGCCGTCCCCGCTGGTTGCCTTGCTCATTTCTGTCTCCTGTCGGAAGCCGCCGCGGCGAGGCCATGCCTCATCCGAAGAAGCAACCGTTCGGGGCCTCGCGTCATGGCATGACGTCCGCCCGGAAGGGCCGGGTGCGATCCTTCGCCCCGCTTCCCGTGATCAATGTGCCACCGCAAACCTACCAACTTATTGCCGGAGGTCAAAACGGTAGACGGCTGGTGGTGGCGCCAGGTCAGGCCTTGGCCTCTTCCATGCCTTCGCCGCGCTTCTCGATGACCTTGTCGACGAGGCCGAAATCGCGGGCGGCCTCAGCGCTCATGAAATTGTCGCGCTCGAGCGCCTGCTCGACCATCGCGAGGTCCTTGCCCGTGTGCTTCACGTAGATCTGGTTGAGCCGACGCTTGAGGCCCTTGATCTCCTCGGCGTGGATCAGGATGTCGGTCGCCTGGCCCTGGAAGCCGCCCGAGGGCTGGTGGACCATGATCCGCGCGTTGGGCAGGGCGAATCGCATGTCCTTCTCGCCCGCCGCCAGCAGCAGCGAGCCCATGGAGGCCGCCTGGCCGGTGCAGAGCGTCACCACCGGGCAGCGGATGAACTGCATCGTGTCGTAGATCGAGAGCCCCGACGTCACCACGCCGCCCGGCGAGTTGATGTAGAGGTTGATCTCCTTCTTCGGATTGTCGGCTTCGAGGAACAGCAGCTGGGCCACGACGAGCGTCGCCATTTCGTCCTGCACCGGGCCGGTCAGGAAGATGATGCGTTCCTTCAGCAGGCGCGAGAAGATGTCGTAGCGGTACGAACCGCGGCTCGTCGTCTCCTCGACCGAGGGGATAACGAAGCTGTTGAACAGGTCGACGGGGTCGCGCATCGAAAGATCGCCTCAGGTGGGTCTGCCACGGCCATGCGCCGCGACTCATGAACACTTCGTATTCTGGCAGAAATAGGTGCGACGAAGCCGTCTGAAAAGCCCGCCGACCAAGATACGGCTAACGGCCTCGCTCTGCCGTAAGGTCACTCTACCGTGACCGACTTCGCAAGGTTCCTCGGCTGGTCGACGTCCTTGCCCATGATGGAGGCCGTGTAATAGGCGAGCAGCTGCACCGGCACGGCATAGGCGATCGCCGAGAATTCCGGCTCGATGTCCGGCATCTCGATGGCCCCGACTGATTCGATTGCAGCCTCGGCCGCGATGCCCTTCGGCCCCACCATGATGATCTGCCCGCCGCGCGCCGCCACTTCTTGCATGTTCGAGACCGTCTTTTCGAACCAGTGGTCACGGGGCGCCAGCACGATCACGGGCATCTCGTTGTCGATCAGCGCGATCGGGCCATGCTTCAGCTCGCCCGCGGCGTAGCCCTCGGCGTGGATATAGGAGAGCTCCTTGAGCTTCAGCGCGCCCTCGAGTGCCAGCGGGAAGCTGGTGCCGCGACCCAGATACAGCACGTCGGTCGCCCTCGTCAGCGAATGCGCCACCTCCTCGACCTGCGGTTCGAGCCGCAGCGCCTCCGCCACCTGGCCGGGGACGGCGACCAGCCGGTCGACGAGCTCGCGCTCACGCTCGGCCGTGAGAACGCCGCGCTGGCGGCCGGCATAGATGGCGAGCGCCGCAAGGACGGTCAGCTGGCAGGTGAAGGCCTTCGTCGAGGCGACGCCGATCTCGGGCCCCGCGAGCGTCGGCATCACGACGTCGCTTTCGCGCGCCATGGTAGAAGTGGGCACGTTGACCACGCAAAGCGTCGGCGAGCCCTGCTCCTTGGCGTAGCGCAGCGACGCGAGCGTGTCGGCCGTCTCGCCGGATTGCGAGACGAAGAGCGTGAGCGTGTCCTTCTCGAGCGGCAGATCGCGGTAGCGGAACTCCGACGCCACATCGACCTCGACGGGGAGCCGGGCGAACCGCTCGAACCAGTAGCGCGCCGTAAGCCCGGCGAGCGAGGCGGTGCCGCAGGCCGACACACTGATCTTGCGGATGTCCTTGAAGTCGAAGGGCAGCGCGGCGGGAAGCCTGACGGCGCCGGTCGCCATGTCGATGTAATGCGCGATCGTGCGGCCGATCACCTCCGGCTGCTCGTGGATCTCCTTCGCCATGAAGTGGCGATGTTCGCCCTTGTCCACGAGGCCGCTGCCAACCTGCGTCGTGACGGCGGGCCGGTGCACGACGGCGTTCGTCGAATCGTAGAACTCCGCCTTGTTGCCACGCAGCACGACCCAGTCGCCCTCGTTCAGGTAGGAGACCTGGTCCGTGAACGGGGCAAGCGCGAAGGCGTCGGAGCCGAGATACATGCCGTCCTCGCCCTTGCCGACGGCGAGCGGCGCTCCCTTGCGGGCACCGATGAGAAGGTCCTGTTCGCCTGCGAACAGGAAGCCCAGCGCGAAGGCGCCGTGCAGGCGCGGCAGGACGTTGCGAACCGCGACGACCGGATCGTTCACGCGCCTGAGCTCATGCGTCACCAGATGGGCGACGACCTCCGAGTCGGTCTCCGACTGGAAGACGGCTCCCTCCGCTTTCAGTTCGTCGCGCAACACCTTGAAATTTTCGATGATTCCGTTGTGGACGACGGCGACCTTGTCGGTCGCGTGCGGGTGAGCGTTGAACTCGGTCGGCTTGCCGTGGGTGGCCCAGCGCGTGTGGCCGATGCCGATCGTGCCGCCGAGCGGCTCTCCCGCCAGCTTGCCGGCGAGGTTGCGAAGCTTGCCCTCGGCGCGCCGGCGGGCGATCTGGCCGTTCTCCAGCGTGGCGACGCCGGCGGAATCGTAGCCGCGGTATTCGAGACGCTTCAGCGCGTCGACGATGAGGCCAGCGACGGGCTCGCGCCCGATGATCCCGACAATTCCGCACATGACTCGGTGGTCTCCCTGCGCAGCCGGCCGAGAAATGGCCCCAGCGACTCGTGAACGTACATTAGACTACGGTGACGCTTCATGAACGCGCCACGGGGCGTCAGGATGCCTTGGCGGCCTTCCGCGCAGCCATGGTCTCGCGAAAGCGCTTCGCCCAGCCCGGTTTCTCGATCTGCTGGGCGCGCGTCAGCGCCAGCGCGTCGGCCTCGACGTCCCGCGTCACGACCGAGCCGGAGCCGACGTAGGCGCCCGCCGCGATCGTGACAGGGGCGACGAGCGCGCTGTTCGAGCCGATGAAGGCCCCCTCGCCCACGACCGTCCGGTGCTTGAGGAAACCGTCGTAATTGCAGGTAATCGTTCCTGCTCCGATGTTCGCGTTCGCGCCGATGTCGGCGTCGCCGATGTAGGTGAGGTGGCTGACCTTCGCTCCCTTGCCGAGGCGCGCCGCCTTGATCTCGCAGAAGTTGCCGACCTTGGCGTCCGCCTCGAGCGTGGCGCCGGGCCGCAGCCGCGCGAAGGGGCCGACATGTGCGCCCGCGCCGATCGTCGCCCCCTCGATGTGGCTGCTGGCGTGGATGACCACGCCATCCGCGACGGTGACGCCGGGTCCGAAGAAGACGTTCGGCTCGATCGTGACGTCGCGGCCGAGCACCGTATCGTGGGAGAAGAAGACGCTTCCCGGGTCGATCAGCGTCGCCCCGCCGCGCATCGCGGCCTCGCGCAGCCGCCGCTGCATCACCGCCTCCGCCTGGGCCAGGCGCACGCGGTCGTCGAGACCCATGACCTCTTCCTCGGACGCCGTCACCGCGACGCACCCGAGGCCCATGCCGCGTGCGATCTCCACCGCGTCGGTCATGTAATATTCCTTCTGGGCGTTCTGATTGCCGACCTTGTCGAGGATCGACAGCATGGTCCGGCCGTCGAAGGCCATGAGACCGGCGTTGCAGAGCCGTATGGCGCGCTCCGCCTCGCTGGCGTCCTTGTGCTCGCGGATCGCCGTCAGCGCTCCATCCCGGACGATGAAGCGGCCGTACCCCGTCGGGTCGGCGGCCTCGAAGCCGAGCGCCGCGACGGCGCCCCCCGCCTTCACCGCGTCCACGAGCCGGCGGATCGTCTCGGGCGTCACGAGCGGCGTGTCGCCATAGAGCACGATCACCACCGCCGGCCCGCGGGCGATGCTCTCGCGGGCCTGCAGGACGGCGTGCGCCGTGCCGAGACGGTCGGTCTGCACATGGATGGCGGCCGCCGGCACGATGGCCCGCGCCTCGGCCGCGACGTCCTCCTGTCCGGGTCCGACGACCACGGCGGCCGTGCCCGCAACGGTGCCGGCCGCAGCGAGCACGTGGCCCAGCATCGAACGGCCTGCGACCTTGTGGAGCACCTTCGGAAGCGCGGAGCGCATGCGCGTCCCCTGCCCCGCGGCGAGCACGATCGCCAGCACGTCGTCAGCCTTCTCGATTGCGCTCATCTTTGGCCCCCATCACTCCATGCAGGCGCCGGCACGCCGTGGCAACAATGCCTGATTAGGTGGAAACTGGTTAAAAAGGAGGCGGCTGCCTTCGCCATTTTACGGGGTTGCGGCTTCACCTCGCCTCGGGTTGCGTATAGGACCGGGACGTCTGACTGGCGATGTGCCGACGGAACGGAAACAGATCAAGAGAATGCCGATCATCACACGGCGTCATTTCGTTGGCACCGCCGCTGCGGCCCTTGCGGGAACGCGGGCGGAAAGCCAGCAGCCGGGCGCCGTCGCCTTCCTCCAGGCGGTCCTCCAGGACGGCACGAGATTCGACCCGGCCATGGTCGTCGAGGCGGCGCGTCTCCTGTCGCGTCGGCCCTTCGCCGCGCCCAACGCCGCCTTGCCCGAACCCTTCGCCAATCTCAGCTTCGAGGCCTACCAGGCGATCCGCCATCGTCCGGAGCGCCGGATCTGGGCGGAGGAGAACCGCAGCTTCACGCTGGAGCCGCTGCACCGCGGCTCGATCTACGCCACGCCGGTGGCGATCAGCGTCATCGAGGACGGCGTCGTGCGGCGCGTCGTCTATGACGCGAACCGCTACAGCTTCGGCCGGCTGCAGCCGCCGACGCCCGCGCCCGATCTCGGCTTCTCCGGCTTCCGGCTGCTGACGCCGGGCGACAACAGCCGCGAGATCGCGCTTTTCCAGGGCGGCACCCTGTTCCGCTCCCTCGCCAAAGGGCAGGTGCCGGGCGCGATGTCGCGCGCTCTCGCCATCCGCACGGCCGATCCGCGCGGCGAGGAGTTCCCGGTGTTCCGGGCCTTCTGGATCGAGCGGCCTGGCGCCGACAGCGTCGCCACCATCCACGCAGTCGCGGATTCCGAGACCGCCACGGCCGCCTTCCGCTTCACGCTTCGCGCCAACGACATCACCATCCTCGACACCGAGGCGACGATCTTCGCGCGCGCGGCGATCGAGACGGTCGGGCTGGCTCCGATGCAGGCGAGCTTCCTGTTCGGCGGCAACCGCCGCCGCTCCGTCGACGACTACCGCCCCTCCGTCCACGAGGCCAACGGCCTGCAGATGCTGAACGGACAGGGCGAATGGATCTGGCGACCGCTGAGCAATCCGGAGCAACTGCAGATCTCCTCCTTCATGGACGAGAACGTGCGCGGCTTCGGCCTTGTTCAGCGCGAGCGCGATTTCAACGCCTTCCATGACGACGACCAGCGTTACGATCTCAGGCCCTCGCTCTGGATCGAGCCGATCGGCGACTGGGGCCCGGGCAGCGTGCAGCTGATCGAGATCCCGAGCGAATCCGAGGTCAACGACAATGTCATCGCCTTCTGGCGGCCGAGGGCGCCGCTCGCCGCTGGCTCCGAGACGACCGTCGCCTACCGGCAATTCTGGTGCTGGACGCCGCCGGACCGGCCGCGTCTCGCGCAGGCGACCACCTTCCGCATCGGCCGCGGCTCGCAGCCGCGGCGCCGGCGCGGCGTGGTCGAGTTCGCTGGCGAGGCGCTCGGCGGCGAGGGCGGGCCGGAGATCCGTCTCAACCTCAGCGCGGCGCCCGGCCAGATCGTCGGCCATCGGCTGATCCACAATGCCCAGCGCCAGACCGCGCGCGTCCTCTTCGAGCTCGATCCCGGCGCGGACACGGTCGTCGAGCTTCGCCTCGTGCTCGAAAGGGGCGAGCGGCCACTGACCGAGACCTGGCTCTATCGATGGACGTCTTGACGCCAGCCGAGAGCGCGGCGCCCGCCCGCGCGCGGGGAGCGATGCCGCCGGCGCAGCCGCTCGCGATGCCGACCCAGTCGTTCGAGCGCTGGTCCAGGGCGGAGCGGCGCAGCTTCATCGATCGCCGCGCGCGCCCCTCCACCTGGGTGGCACGCTTCGTCGTCTTCGGCGGCGGCCTGGCGCTGACGGCGCTCGGCATCTGGCAGATGTACCTCGTCGTCGCGGTCGGCGGCGTGACCATCCTCGAATGGCCACTGCTCGTGCTGTTCGCGCTGAATTTCTCGTGGATCGCCCTCGCCTTCTCCTCCGCCGTGGTCGGGTTCGTCTCGCTGCTCAGGGGCATCAGGGACAACATCCCGGCGCCGCAGGCGCTCGCCGAGCGCACGGCGGTGATCATGCCGATCTACAACGAGGCGCCGAGCCGCGTCTTCGGCTCGGTCGCCGCGATGATCGAGGAGGTTCGCGCGACCGGGCTCATCGCGCATTTCGACTTCTTCTTCCTGTCCGACACGACGGACGCTGACGTCTGGGTCGCGGAGGAGCGGGCCTTCGTCACGCTCCGCGACGAGCTTCCCGACGACGTGAACCTCTATTACCGCCATCGGCTGAGGAACACTGCGCGCAAGGCGGGGAACATCGCGGATTTCGTGACGCGCTGGGGCGGCGGCTACGCGCACATGATCGTGCTCGACGCCGACAGCCTGATGACCGGCTCCTCGATCGTCGGTCTCGCAGGCGCGATGGAGGCGGACCCCGACGCGGGCATCATCCAGACGCTGCCGCTCATCATCAACCGCAACACGCTCTTCGCCCGCGCCCAGCAGTTCGCGGCGCGAATCTACGGCCCCGTGATCGCCGAGGGGCTGCGCCTCTGGATGGACCGCGACGGCAATTACTGGGGCCACAACGCCATCATCCGCACGAAGGCCTTCGCGGACCATTGCGCGATGCCGGACCTCAGCGGCAAGCCGCCGTTCGGCGGGCATATCCTCAGCCACGATTTCGTCGAGGCGGCGCTCATCCGGCGCGCGGGCTACTCGGTCACCATGGTGCCGGGCCTCGTCGGCTCCTACGAGGAAAGCCCGCCTTCGCTCATCGACCTCGCCGCGCGCGACCGGCGCTGGTGCCAAGGCAACCTGCAGCACATGCGCGTCATCGGCGCCAAGGGGTTCCACTGGGCGACGCGGCAGCATTTCGCCACCGGCATCATGTCCTACCTCGCCTCGCCGCTCTGGCTGTTCCAGCTCGTGGTGGGCATCACGATCGTGTTGCAGTCGAAGTTCATCCGGCCGGAATATTTCACCAGCGAATTTTCGCTGTTCCCGGCCTGGCCGCGCTTCGACGCCGAACGCTCGCTGACGCTCTTCGCCGCCACGATGCTGATCCTGCTCGCGCCCAAGATCTTCGGCCTCGTCCTGCATCTCCTCGACGGCAGGGCGCGGCGCGCCTGCGGCGGCGGCATCCGTCTGACGCTCTCCTTCGTCTTCGAGGTGATCGTCTCGGCGCTGCTCGCCCCGATCATGATGCTCATCCAGTCCGGCGCGGTCTTCCAGATCATCGCCGGGCGCGACACGGGCTGGAAGCCGCAGCGCCGCGACGACGGCTCGATCCCTTTCGGCGACATCGTGCGGCGGCACCGCTCGCACATGGTGTTGGGCATCCTCACCGGCATCTCGGCCTTTCTCATCGCCCCCTCGCTCGCCGGCTGGATGTCGCCGACGATCCTGGGCCTCCTGCTCGCGATCCCGATCTCCTGGGCGAGCGCGCAGCTGGCCGCGGGCCTGTGGCTGCGCCGCCGCGCCATCCTGCAGACGCCGGAGGAAGCCGTCCCGCCCCCGATCGCGCTGCGCGCCAACGCGCTCGCCGAGCAGCTCGCGGCGCGCGGCTTCGATACCTGCGACGCGGTCGAGGTCCTCCACGGGGACGAGCGGCTGCGGCAGCGGCATGTCGAGATGCTGCCGCCCACGCCCGGCCGCCGCCGGGGCGAGTTCCAGGCCGAGCGCGCGCTGGCCGAGGCGAAGCTCGGCGAGGCCTCATCGCTCGAGGAGGCCGCGGGCTGGCTGCAGGCCAAGGAGCGCACGATCGTGCTCACCGACCGGGCGCTGCTCGCGATCATGGCCCGCTTGCCTCGCGCCGCGAAGGCGTGACAATCTGCCGCCGGCGGCTTGCGGCCGCCGGAGGAAGGATAGCGACATGGGTTTCTTTGATTTCGCCAAGAAGGTCGGCTCCAAGATTTTCGGCGCCAGCGAGGCGCAGGCCGCGCCCGCGGAGGAGCTGAAGAAGGAGGCCGCGAAGCACGGCCTCGACACCTCCAACGTCAATGTCGAGGTCAATGGCGACAAGGTGGTGCTGACCGGCCAGGCCATGTCGATGGAGGAGGCCGAGAAGATCATCCTCGCCATGGGCAACACGATGGGCGTCGCCCAGATCGAGAACAAGCTGGCGGTGAACGACGTGGCGCCCGCCTCGAAGATGGTGACGGTGCAGAAGGGCGATACGCTCTGGAAGATCGCGGAGGCCGCCTACGGCAAGGGCAAGGGCGGCGAGTACAACCGCATCTTCGAGGCCAACCGCCCCATGCTTACGCATCCGGACAAGATCTATCCCGGCCAGGTCCTGCGCGTCCCGCCGCTCTGAGCGACGGGTGCGACAGGCGCGATGTCATTCCCGGCCGGAGCGAAGCGGAGGGGAAGGGAATCCAGCCCTCCCCGCCTCATGGGGCTTGATCCTCCTCCCGGCCCTGCGGGCCGCCGGGGATGACAGGCGACAGCCGCGCTCGCCGCCCGGTGGCGACGTCGGCGATGCGCCCCGGCATTGACCGGGGCGACCGGCTCGCCTATCTGCCTGCAGCGCTGGGGCCGGTAGCTCAGTGGTAGAGCACGTGACTTTTAATCATGTGGTCGCGGGTTCGACCCCCGCCCGGCTCACCAAATTTCTCAGTAGAAGCAATAAGTTGGTCGCATAGACCACATGAGCTTAGTGCCGTTTTGGGCGCGAAGCGCGCCCCGGGTAACGTTTGGGGTAACATGTCGGATAATCCGCTCGATTGCGTGCTGGCGAATCTGCTGGAGCAGCGAGATGCTCTTTGTCAGCAGTTGCGTTCCGACGCTAAGCGGAGCGACTTCACAGAATGCTGGAACCTCCTAGACGAGATCGCAGACCACGATCGTCGGATCGATGTTCTCCGGAAAATCCTTAGCTCTGAGCCTGGCGCCGGACTGCGGCTTGTGCCCAAAGATTGACTCCCGGCTAGCCGTGTTCCACTTTTGTTCTCATGTGGAACGCAAGCGCCCTCCCCTGCCTTTCATGAACCGTCGCACGAAGCGCAGCTTGGATCCTGGCGCCGCGCGCCAGATGCTCGCCGACCTTGAAGATGGATGGCAGCGAACGGTTCAGTGGATGGCCCGCGTCCCTGTGGGCTCGCCGGCTTACGTGGCGCTTGATGCACTTTGCGGAATTCAGGTCGTCGCGATAAAAGCAGCTCGGAATGCCGCTGAAGGCCTACAAGGCTAGCGAGAGGACACAAGGCGGGGTCAGAAAATTCTCAGGCGCTTAGCAGAACTCGTTCCGACATGGGCAGTGCTCAGGACTGTCGGCCGCTCACCGATTGTGTCTATGACGGCAATTGCACCATTTATCGGAAGTATAATTCTCCTGAACAAAACAGCGGTTGATTATTTGAAGATCCCGGAAGGTGCTGATTTTCTCTGGCATTATATAGCTAATTTTGCGGGCCTAGATCCATCACTTCTCAGATTAAAATTTCTCTATTTCGGTCTTGTTTCAATAGGTTTGGGCGCTCTTGTATTTCTCGTACGCTGCCCAAAAATCAACAAAGAATACGCTTCTTCGACAGATTTTGTTTTGCGTGAGAAAGACATTATTAGTAATTATAATTTAGAAAACTACTTTTTCGCATTTATACTAAATTTTGCGAAGTATGACGAGCTTGCTCGACCTAACGAGGCGGTTTTTGTACCTAAATCCGACAGCAAGCGCTTCACCGCGCTCACTAGAAGAGCTACCTATGAATCAATTGCACGCTTTATTGATGAACAGGCAGAATCCTCGCTTCATGAAAGTGGACAAGATTTGCAACGCCTAGGTTTTATTGACACAGATGAATTTATTAATTTATTCTTAGATGAAGATGGCAGTTTTAGTCTGAAGAAATTTGCTATCGATTTTCAATTGGATATGCACAGAACTATCGAGAATGCGCGAATGATAGTACGTGAAATTGAACTACAACATAAGCTTGAACTTCTTACTATTATATACGATGTTACTTCTTATCGTAGATTTTACAGTAGGTTATGGGCGACGTTTTTTTATGGGGTTGGCTTCATAATATTGAGCATACCCACCATAGTTACGTTTATAAATGTATTGATTATTATGAGAAATTGATGGGCTATGTACTTGTTTTAAAACGTTCAATCCACAACCCGCACCCTCTCTGCCGGCAGATAGTCCGCCAGCGGCTTCAGCTTGCCCGCCTCAGCCGCGCCGCTGAAGGCCGCGACACGCCACGCTAGCGCGACGGCTTCGCGCTCCCTCGCTTCCCGGGCGTCCTGCGCATAGCGCACAACCTCCCACGGCGTGAGCTCCCAGACCTCACGGGGTGACAGGCCGCATGAGCTCGAAATCCTTACAACGTACTCAATTCGTCGGAGTCGGCGAAAGGGCCTTCGGCCTCGCCTTCCTCCCCGTCCAGCGACTCCGTGTCGTCGTCAAACTTGTCGCCCAGCTTCGCCGCAAGCGCTTCCAGTTCGAGCCGGGGCAACATATGGGTTTACGTAAGCGGTACGATCGCCCCCGTTTCACTGCGTTAGGATTTGACGGATTGACCGGGAGCTAAACAGTTGACGAGAAAGGGCTAATCAATGGCGTCGCGTCACGTTTCCGGTTCTTTCTCGTCCATGAGGTGGCGGACTTTTAATCATGTGGTCGCGGGTTCGACCCCCGCCCGGCTCACCATTTCATTGGTTGATCGGTAAGGCCATGGATCGGCGGGTGTCCGCTGGACAGGCGGTTGACTTCATCCGGTGGTTTCTCGGCGCTGCCCTCGGCGCAGCGGCCTTCCTGTGGCTCGCCATCGCCCTGCTCGATCCCTTCGGCGTCTCGCCGCTCCGGCTGCCGGTCGCGCGGCCGATCATGGATATCAACCAGCGCTACATGTATCCGCAGATCGTGCGGTCGCGGGCGTTCGACTCCGTCGTCATCGGCACTTCGACGAGCCGGCTGCTTGATCCGAAGGAGCTCGATGCGGCGTTCGGCGGGCGCTTCGCCAATCTCGCGATGAACGCCGCCACCGCCTGGGAGCAGACCGAGCTCGCCAGGCTCTACCTGCGCCACAATCCCGCTCCCAGGGCCTTCGTCGTGGGTCTCGACCAGATGTGGTGCCAGCAGGAGGGCGAGTTGCAGAAGATCACCTTCCGCGGCTTTCCCGAGTGGATGTACGACGAGAAGCCCTGGAACGACCTGCCGGAGCTCTTCAACCTGCAGACGCTGGAGATCGCGGGCCGGCTCCTGCTGCACCAGTTCGGCCTGATGCCGGAGCGCATCCGCGGCGACGGCTACGAGGTCTTCACGCCGCCGGAAGCGAGCTACGATCTCGCCCGCGCCCGCTGGCACATCTGGCGCGACATCCCGGACGGCAAGGTCACGCCGGCCACGCCTCCCGTCGCGCTGTCGGCGGCGGAAGCGGCGGCGCTGCGCTTTCCCGCGCTCGAATGGCTCGACGGCCTCCTCGCAAGCCTGCCGGCGACGACACAGCGCATGCTCGTCGCCATGCCGATCCATGTCGCCGCCCAGCCCCGGCCGAACTCCCACGCCGCGGCCGTCATCGGCGCCTGCGCGGCCCGCATTGCCGCCATCGCACGTCGCCACGGCGCGCCCTACGTCGATTTCGCCATCCCCTCGCCGGTCACCACCGAGGATGCGAACTACTGGGACCCACTGCATTACCGCCTGCCGATCGCGCGGCGGATCATCGAGGGGATGGTCGCGGCGAGGGAAGGCCGCGAGGCGGCAGATGGGCTCTACCGGCTGCGCTGATCAGCGCCTTGGGAGTTCGTCATGGCCGGGTCGAGCCCGGCCATGACGTCGTCGGCCGGAGCCGCGACCCTCAATCCCAACCCCGCGCCCAGTTCTCCTTCACCTCGGCGACATGGTCGTCGTAGCGCCCGGCGCGGATCGCGGCGCGGGCGCCTTCGGTGAGGCGCTGGTAATAGTCGAGGTTGATCCACGACAGCAGCATCTTGCCGAGCATCTCCTGCGAGCGAATGAGGTGATGAAGGTAGGCGCGGCTGTAGTCCCGCGCCGCCGGGCAGCTGCTTACAGGATCGACGGGGCGCTTGTCCTCGGCGTGCTTCGCGTTCTGCATGTTGAGCTTGCCGAAGCGCGTGAAGATCGTGCCGTGCCGGCCGGCGCGGGTGGGATGCACGCAGTCGAACATGTCGACGCCGCGCCGGATCGCCTCCAGCAGGTCGTCGGGCGTGCCGACGCCCATCAGGTATCGAGGCTTGTCCTTCGGCAGGAACGGCTCCGTCGCCTCGATCGTCCGCAGCATGTCCGCCTGCGGCTCGCCGACCGCCAGGCCGCCGATCGCGTAGCCCTGGAAGCCGATGGCCGTCAGCGACTCGGCGCTCTCGCGACGGAGGCCCTCATCGGTGCCGCCCTGCACGATGCCGAAGAGCGCCCTGCCCTCCGGCGCGCCGAAAGCCGCCTTGCAGCGCTCCGCCCAGCGGACCGAGAGCCGCATCGCACGCTCGGCCTCCGCGCGCGGGGCCGGCAGGCGGATGCATTCGTCCAACTGCATCACGATGTCGGAGCCGAGCAGGTTCTGGATCTCGACCGATCGCTCCGGTGTCAGGTGATGCTTCGTGCCGTCGAGGTGGGACTTGAAGGTGACCCCCGTCTCGTCGAGCTTGCGCAGGCCGGACAGCGACATGACCTGGAAGCCGCCGGAATCCGTCAGGATCGGATGCGGCCAGCGCATGAACTCATGCAGGCCACCGAGCCGATTCACGCGCTCCGCGCCGGGACGGAGCATCAGGTGGTAGGTGTTGCCGAGCAGGATGTCCGCCCCCATGGCCCTCACCTGCTCCGGATACATGCCCTTCACGGTCGCGACCGTGCCGACCGGCATGAAGGCCGGCGTGCGGATCACGCCGCGCGGCATCGTCACCGCGCCCGTGCGTGCCGCCTTGTCGGTGGCGTCGAGGCGGAAAGTGAAATCGGCTGTGGGCGCGTGTGCGTCGGTCATGCATCCGCCCGGTGCAGCAGGCTGGAATCGCCGTAGGAATAGAACCGGTAGCCACCGGCGATCGCATGCGCATAGGCGCGCCGCATCCTGTCATATCCCGCGAAGGCGGACACCAGCATCATCAGCGTCGATTTCGGCAGGTGAAAGTTCGTCATCAGCATGTCCACGGCCCGGAAGCGGTAGCCGGGGCGGATGAAGATGTCCGTCTCGCCGCTCCAGGGCGCGATCCGGCCGTCCTCGGCCGCCGCGCTCTCCAGCAGGCGGAGCGACGTCGTGCCGACTGCGATGACCCGGCCGCCGGCGGCGCGCGTGGCGGTCACCGCCTCCGCCGTTTCGGCGTCGATCCGTCCCCATTCCGCATGCATCTTGTGATCGTCGATGCGCTCCGTCTTCACCGGCAGGAAGGTGCCGGCGCCCACGTGCAGCGTGACGAAGCGGCGTCGCACGCCGAGCGCGTCGATCTTCGCGAGGAGCTCGGGCGTGAAATGAAGGCCTGCGGTCGGCGCGGCGACGGCGCCGTCATGCGCGGCATAGACGGTCTGATAGTCGGAAAGGTCGCGCGCGTCGGTCGGGCGCTTCTGCGCGATGTAGGGCGGCAGCGGCATGGCGCCCTGCGCCACGATCGCCTGATCGAGAACCGGCCCCGAGAGGTCGAACCGCAGCAGCACGCTGCCGTCCGCGAGCTTGTCCGCGACGGTCGCGTCCAGCGTCTCGAGCACGCAGACCGTGCCATCGCCGCCGAAGCGGATGCGGTCGCCGATCGCGAGCTTCTTGGCCGGCTTCGCGAAGACGATCCAGCTCTCCTCGCCCACGCGCCGGTGCAGCATCGCCTCGACCCGCGCCTGCAGCGCCTCGCGATGCCGGACGCCATGAAGCCGCGCCGGGATGACCCGCGTGTCGTTGAACACCATCAGGTCGCCGGGCCGGAGCTCGGCGAGGAGGTCCGGGATCCGCCTGTCCGCGAATTCCGGCGTCCCGCCGGGCCGCACGACGAGAAGCCGCGCGCTGTCGCGCGGCTCCGCCGGCCGCAGCGCGATCAGGCTCTCCGGAAGCTCGAAGTCGAAATCGGAGAGCTGCATCGCCCTGCCTTCCCCGCTTGGGAGCGAGGAACGAGCCTCAGGCCATCATGCGGGCGCTGACGATCTGGTCGGGATCGCGCACGGGCTCGCCGCGCTTGATCTTGTCGACATTCTCCATGCCTTCGACCACCTTCCCCCAGACCGTGTACTGCTTGTCCAGGAAGCGGGCGTCGTCGAAGCAGATGAAGAACTGCGAATTGGCGGAATTCGGGTTCTGCGCGCGCGCCATCGACACCGTGCCGCGCACATGCGGCTCGGCGTTGAACTCGGCCTTCAGGTCCGGATAGTTGGACCCGCCGGTGCCGGTGCCATGCGGGCAGCCGGTCTGCGCCATGAAGCCGTCGATGACGCGGTGGAAGACGATGCCGTCGTAGAACTTCTCGCCGACGAGCTTCTTGATGTGGGCGACATGGCCCGGCGCCAGGTCGGGGCGCATCTCGATGACGACCTTGCCCTTCGTCGTCTCGAGAACGAGCGTGTCCTGCGGGTTGCTCATAGGGTCTGGTCCTTTGCGTCGGTGAGTGTGTAGCGGAAGACGAAGATCTTGCCCGCGATAGCCCCGCCGAGCCCGTTTGAGAAGGGCAAAGGCGTGCAGCCCTCGATGGCCTTGAGGATGGCCCCGATGAATCGCTCCTGCTCGGGGTCGCCGCGCCGCGGCAGCGAATAGCTGACGGCGGGCCGGCCGATGATCGATCCGTCGCGGCGGAACGCCAGCCGGACGGTCGCGTCGCGGCGGGGCGCGAAGGCGTTGCCCCGCAGGGCGCGGGTCACGCACAGGTCGAGGACCGGCGCGACCGAGCCGACATCGTCGATGGTCTGCGCCCGCACCGCCGCCGGGAACGCGCCGGCGAAGGTGGCGGTCAGCAGCGCGACGATGGCGGGAAGGCTATTTCGCATCCGCCATCAGCTGCATCTTCACGATCTTGTCCGGATTCGAGACCTGACCGTTCTGGGCGCTAGAGCCCTTCTTGATCTTGGAGACGGCGTCCATGCCGGACACGACCTCGCCCCAGATCGTGTACTGCCCGGTCAGGCTGCCGCAGCCCTCGTAGCAGATGAAGAACTGGCTGTTGGCCGAATTGGGATTCGCCGAGCGCGCCATTCCAACGGAGCCCACCTTGAAGGGCTCGCGCGTCTGGAATTCGGCCGGGATGTTCGGCAGGTCGGAGCCGCCCATGCCGGTGCCGGTCGGATCGCCGGTCTGGGCCATGAAGCCGTCGATCACGCGGTGGAAGACGATGCCGTTGTAGAAGCCGCGCTTCGTCAGCGCCTTGATCTGCTCGACATGCTTCGGCGCGAGGTCCGGCCGCAGCCTGATGACGACACGGCCGTCCTTGGTGTCGAGATAGATCGTGTTCTGCGGATCGAGCTTCGCCTGCGCGAGGGCGGCACCGGCGGTCATGGTCGCCAGCATGGCGGCGATCACGAGCTTCTTCATGGGACATGTCTCCGAACGAGAGGAAAGGATCAGGAGCGGCGGACCTTGGCGGCAAGCGCCTCGGCGACCGCCGGCGGAACGAACGGCCGCACGTCGCCGCCCATCGCCGCGATCTGTCGGACGAGCGTGGCGGTGATGTGGCGGTCGGCCGGCGAGGCGGGAAAGAACAGGGTCTGGATGCCGGGCTCCATCGTCCCGTTCATGCCGGCGAGCTGCATCTCGTAATCGAGGTCGGTCCCGTCCCGCAGCCCGCGGATCAGCGCCTGCGCGCCGACCTCCTTCGCGAACTGCACGACGAGATTGTCGAAGGTCCTGACCTCGATCGAGGAGCCGGCCGCGCTGGCCAGAGGCTCCACCACCTCGATGATCATCGCCCGCCGCTCCTCGGCCGTGAACAGCGGCGCCTTCGACGGATGCACGCCGATCGCGACGACCACGCGGTCGAACAGGCCGAACGCGGCCTTGAGCATGTCGATGTGGCCGTTGGTCAGCGGGTCGAACGAGCCCGCGTAAAGTCCGACGCGCGTCATGCGAGGAGGCATAGGCGAAGGGAGGGATCGCGGCAATAGCCGCGGGACGGCAGCCTTAGCGCACCGTCCGCGCCGCTGTGCCGCGGGCCGCCACAGGCTGAAGCGGCCGCGGATCGAAGCTGCCGGGCGCGAGCTTGCGCATCGGGTCGTACCGGCCGAATTGCGCCTGGAAGCCTTCGACGGGCGCGAAATAGACGGCCGCCACGCGCTGCGCCGGCGGCTGCTGGCCAACGGGCATCTCGCCGTTGTTCACGCGGTCGATCGGCGTTCCGGCGCCCGGGATGGTGCCGAGGTCGAACGGCCGATCCTGCGGCAGCGGCATCTGCCGGCGGACGGGGCGATTCTCGGCGACCAGCACGGGGGCGGCCTCCCGCTCCTCCGACTCGGCACGCTGCGGCTCCGGCGGTGCGGCCTGCTGTTGCTGCTGGTAAGCGATCGTGGCCGGCGCGGGAGGGAGGATCGGCGCCGTGGTCGGACGCGGCTGCAGACCCGGGATCGGAGCCGCCTGCGTCGGGCTGCTGCTGGCCACCATGACCGGCTGAAGGCCGCGGACCGGCGAATAGCTGCCCGGCATCTGCGCCGGCGCCCCGTCCGTGCGCAGCGTGGCGACGAGCAGCCGGTCGTCGCTGCCGGCGACGCTGGCGCGCTGGACGTAGTCGACCTTCACCCGGGCCGTGCCGATATGCTTGAAATCGAGCGCGTGGGCCACGCGCTCCGAGAGGTCGATGATGCGGCCGCCGTGGAACGGGCCGCGATCATTGACGCGCACGATGATCGAGCGGTTGTTCGACAGGTTGGTGACGCGGGCGTAGCTCGGCAGCGGCATCGTCGGATGCGCGGCCGTGTAGGAATACTTGTCGTAGACCTCGCCGTTGGCGGTCTTCCGGCCATGGAAGGCGTCGCCATACCAGGAGGCCGCGCCGACCGCCGAATAGCCGGGATTCTCGCGCGGCGTGTACCAGCGCCCGGCGACGCGGTAGGGCCGGCCGAGATGGTCCCGTCCGCCGCCCTTGGGGACTTCCTGGCCATATTCGACGACGCGGGGGCTGGCGGTGCCGTATTTCCGCTTGTCGGCGAAGGCGCCGATCTCGCGCTGGTTCTGCGCGGAGAGCTGACGACCACCGCTGCGGGTGTCGCTGGCGCAGTTCGCCGCGAGCAACGCGAAGGAGGAGACGCCCGCGAAGCGCAGGGCTTTCGATAGGGACACGTTCATCGGAAACGCAACACCGGAAGTTGTCCGTATCGTCATGCGCCCATCCCGTCAGTCCTGCGGTTGGCTCCGCAGTCTCTCGTCGGATCGCGCCTGACGACGCGCCGTCACCCTTGCAGCATCGGTTTAACGTCATGTTAACGCGCCTTGCAAGGGCGCCGAAATGACGAAAGCCTGCCGCTCGAGCGGCCAAGGGCACGGCCAATTGCGGCAGGAATGTGACGCGCCGGTCGATCGGCCCAGCTTTCAGCGGTCCGCGACGCGCGCCACGCCCGTGTCGCCGTTGTCCTGCACCCAGCGGATGCGCCGGTCGCCCAGGCGCTCGACGGTGAAGCAGACGCGCCGGCCGCCGTTCCAGGTCGGGAAGCGCTGGCAGAGCTGGTCGCCGTAAATGCCCCAGCGGCCCGTCTCCCGCGCCGCCATGAAGCGTCCGAGACCGACCGCCTCCCCGTCGCCCGTGACCGTGCCGTCGGGCTTGTAGCGCAGCGGAAACTCGCCGCCGAGCGGCGCCGAGAGATAGACGGTCCGCCCCGTGACGAGCTGTCGCAGCCCGTCTCCGGACAGCCGCTCGGCGGCGGCGGGTCCGGCGGATGCGGCGAGAGCGGCGAAGGCGAGGCCGAAAGCATGAAGTCGCATCGATCATCTCCTCGATTGTTGGGCTCTACGCCACGGAACTCGTTCCGGATTAATCGGCAATCGCCGCCGCGCACTTGCAAAAAGCCGGTTCCGGAGTCATGCCGGACGGATCGTCTGGAGAGATGGCCGAGTGGTTTAAGGCAGCGGTCTTGAAAACCGCCGTGGGGGCAACCCCACCGTGAGTTCGAATCTCACTCTCTCCGCCACAGCCTGCCCCCCGTCGGCAACGCCGCTCAAGGCGACCGAAGGCGCGGCAGCCAGGGAGCCCGATGAGTCTGATTACCTCCACGGCCGCACTCGCCGCCCTCTGCGAACGCCTCGCCCAGCAACCCTTCGTCACCGTCGACACCGAGTTCCTGCGGGAGACGACCTTCTGGCCCAAGCTCTGCGTCATCCAGCTCGCGAGCGACGATGAGGCGGCGGCGATCGACGCTCTCGCCGAGGGGATCGACCTGACGCCGTTCCTCGACCTCATGCGCAACCAGGCCGTGCTGAAGGTCTTCCACGCCGCGCGGCAGGACATCGAGATCATCTGGAAGCTGTCCGGCGATACGCCGAAGCCCCTGTTCGACACGCAGGTCGCGGCAATGGTCTGCGGCTTCGGCGATCAGGTGTCGTACGAGCAGCTCGCCGCCAGCCTCGCCGGCGCGCGCATCGACAAGTCCTCCCGCTTCACCGACTGGTCGCGCCGCCCGCTGTCGGAGGCCCAGATCGACTATGCGCTGGCCGACGTCACGCACCTGCGGACGATCTACAAGAAGCTCGAGGCCAAGCTTCAAAAAGGCAACAGAACCCATTGGCTGAATGAGGAAATCTCCTTCCTCACCGCCCAGGAGACCTACGAGCAGAAGCCCGAGAACGCCTGGCTGCGGCTGCGCAGCCGCGCCCGCAAGCCGCGCGACCTCGCCCTGTTGATGGAGCTCGCCGCCTGGCGGGAGCGCGAGGCGCAGTCGCGCGACGTGCCGCGCTCGCGTGTGCTGAAGGACGATACGCTGGTCGACATCGCCGTCGCGGCGCCCACCAGCATCGAGGCGCTGGGTCGCTTGCGCACCATCCCGCAAGGCTACGAGCGCTCGAAGACCGGGCAGGACGTCCTCGCCTGCGTCCAGAAGGTGCTGGCTGCCGATCCCGCCACCTATCCGAAGCCCGAGCGGGACCGGCCCATGTCCAACGGCGCCAGCGCCGTCGTGCAGCTTCTGAAGGTGCTGCTGCAGTCGATCTCGGAGCGCCACCAGGTCGCCGCCAAGATGATTGCGACGATGGACGAGCTCGAATCGATCGCCGGCGACGATGCGGCGGACGTGCCCGCGCTCAAGGGCTGGCGGCGCGAGCTCTTCGGCGAGGCGGCGCTCGATCTCAAGGCCGGCCGGCTGGCGCTCGCCATCGAAAACGGCCGCGTGACCGTCCGCGCGACGGGCTGAAGACGGCAGGCCGGGCTCACTCGATCGTCATGGCCGGGTTCGACCCGGCTATGACGCCAAACGCGTCCCCTCACACCGCCGTGACGATCCGGGGCTCCAGCGCCAGCAGCCGCGCCAGCTGCTTCATGCGGTTGCTGAGCCGGTCGCTTGCGAGCGCCGAAAGATCGCCGGGAAGCGTCAGGGTCAGCGCCTTGCCCTCCCGCAGCAACAGCGCGCGCGGCAGGACGTCAGGCATCGACGCCGTGAGGATGTAGGCGACGCGCATGGCCGCGCCCAGGATGCGCGCCCGGTCGAGCAGGCGCGTCGAGGCAAGCTCGCGCAGGCGGGGGCTCAGTTCGTCTTCCGACAGGCCGACATGGCGGTAGAAAACCGAGAGCGCGATGAAGGCGCGCCCGGGATGGTCCACGCCGCTGAAGGCTGCGTGCGAAATGATGTTCAGGCTCTGCTCGCCGCGATAGTCGGGATGGGCGCGCCAGCCGATGTCGGCCAGCAGGCAGGCGGCCCGGCGCAGGCGCGCGTCCTCCGGCGCCTCGTCCATGCCGGTCGAATGCATCAGCGCATCCGTCCAGAGGGCGAGATCCTCACCGTGGCGCGGCGAGCGCGAGCGCAGGATGTTGAGGTCGCGCGCTGCCGCGATCAGCGGATCCTCGCGCCGCTCCCGCGGCTCCAGCGCGTCGTAGAGCAGTCCCTCGCGCACGCCCGTCGCCGAGAACACGACGCGCGCGCATTCGCTCGCGATCAAGACCTTCTCGAGCACGAGCGCGCCGAGCGCCAGCAGCGGTCGCCGCGCGGCCGAGACGGTCTCGATCGACTGCATCGTCTCGGGTTCGACCCGCTGCACCATGCGGCAGAAGTCGATCGCCTCCCGTGCGCTGATCGCATAGGCGTGGAGCACGTTCAGCGGATAGCCGACCTGGCGCATGTGGAGACGGGCCAGCGAGCGCCACGTGCCGCCCACGGCGTAGAACGTCCGGTTCTTGCCCTTCAACTGGACCTTCTTGAGGTCCTTCTCGACGAGCTTGGCCGCCTTCTTCAGCGATCCGCCCGAGGCATCCATCAGCGCGAGGCCGCCGAGCTTCACGCTCGCGCCCTTGCCGAGCTTGTGGCCGTGGATGTCGATGAGTTCGAGGCTGCCGCCGCCGAGGTCGCCGACGATGCCGTCCGCGCTGTGGAAGCCCGAGAGCACCCCCATCGCCGAGAGCTTCGCCTCGCGCTGGCCCGAGATCAGCTCGACCTTCGTGCCGATCGCCGCCTCGGCCTCGCGCAGGAATTCGAGCCCGTTCTTTGCATCGCGGGCGGCGGCCGTTGCAAGCACCTTCACGTCGGTGATGCCCATGAGGTCGATGAGCTTGCGGAAGCGCTGGAGCGCCTGCAGCGCCTGCCGCACGCCATCCTCGGGCAGCAGCGACGTCTTCGCCACGCCGCGACCGAGGCCGCAGAGCACCTTTTCGTTGAAGATCGGCGTCGGCGCCCGTGTCAGCCCCTCGTAGGCGACGAGCCGGATCGAGTTCGAGCCGATGTCGACGACGGCAATCGGTGCGGCGAGCTGCAGCCTCCCCCGCGCGTCAGACATGTCCACGCTGCTTGAGGAGGCTTCGGGGGCTCGATTCCTTGAGGGATTTTCCACGGCCGGACAGACTCGGATTCGTCATGAAGTACCGGTGCGCGTTGAAGGCCTGATCGGGCTCGGGCGGCGACAGACGCGTGCTGGTGCCATCGGCCAATACCCGCCAGCTCTGCTCGTTGTCGAGAAGGTTGGCCGCCATCACTTGGTCGAGCACCTGCTCATGCACAGTCGGATTGAGGATCGGCATGAGCGATTCCACCCGCCGGTCCAGATTGCGCGGCATCAGGTCGGCCGAGGAGATGTAGACGGCCGCCTTCGGATGGGGCAGCCCGTGCCCGCCGCCGAAGGCGTAGATGCGCGTGTGCTCCAGGAAGCGGCCCACGATCGACTTGACCCGGATGTTGTCCGAGAGGCCCGGCACGCCCGGCCTGAGGCAGCAGATGCCGCGCACCACAAGGTCGATCTGAACGCCGGCGGCGCTCGCGTCGTAGAGCGCGTCGATGATCGCGGGATCGACCAGCGAATTGCATTTGCCCCAGATCGCGGCGGGCTTGCCCGCCTTGGCATGGGCCGCCTCGGCCGCGATATGCTCGAGCAACCGCGTCTTGCAGTCGATCGGCGACACGGCCATGTGCTCGAGCCCCTGCGGCTCGGCGTAGCCCGTGATGAAGTTGAAGATTCGCGCCACGTCCCGGCCGATGGCGGGGTTGGCCGTGAAGAGCGAGAGGTCCGTATAGACCTTGGCCGTGACCGGGTGATAATTGCCCGTGCCCACATGGCAATAGGTCACGAGGTTGCCGGCCTCGCGACGCACGACCAGCGACAGTTTCGCGTGCGTCTTCAATTCGATGAAGCCGAACACGACCTGCACGCCAGCCCTCTCGAGGTCGCGCGCCCAGCGGATGTTGGCTTCCTCGTCGAAGCGCGCCTTCAGCTCCACGAGCGCCGTGACCGACTTTCCGGCCTCCGCCGCCTCCGCGAGCGCCTTCACGATCGGGGAATCGTTGGAGGTGCGGTAGAGCGTCTGCTTGATGGCGACGACGTTCGGGTCGCGCGCGGCCTGGTGCAGGAACTGCACGACGACGTCGAACGACTCGTAGGGGTGGTGGACGATCAGGTCCTTCTGGCGGATCGCGGCGAAGCAATTGCCGCCGTGCTCACGGATTCGTTCAGGGAATCGAGCGTTGTAGGGCTCGAACTTCAACTCCGGCCGCTCCAGCGAGACGAGCTGCGACAGGTCGTTCAGGGCCAGCATGCCGTTGACGACCACGGCCTCGTCCGGCTTCACGCGGAGCTCCCGGATGACGAAGTTACGCAAGGCCTCGGGCATCGCCTCCTCGACCTCGAGCCGGATGACGACGCCGCGCTTGCGCTGCTTCAGCATCGATTCGAAGACGCGGACGAGGTCTTCCGCCTCCTCCTCGATCTCGACGTCCGAGTCCCGGATCACGCGGAAGGCTCCGGCGCCTCTCAGCTTGTAGCCGGGGAAGAGCTTGCCGATGAACAGGCTGATCGCCTTCTCCAGCACGATGCAGCGGTAGGCGCCATCCTCCGTCAGGTCGGGCAGCTTGATGAAGCGCTCGATCTTCTGCGGCATGCGGATCAGCGCCCGGAGCTGCCGCCCGTCCGTTCCCCGCTCGAGCGACAGGGCCATCGAGAAACCGAGATTCGGGATGAAGGGGAACGGATGCGCCGGATCGATCGCGAGCGGCGTCAGCACCGGAAAGATCGCATGCAGGAAATGGTCCTCGAGCCACTGCCGCTCCGGCTCCGTCAGGTCGTCCGCCTCGACGAGCGCGATGCCCACGGCGGTGAGCTCCTCCCGGATCGCGCGCATCCGCGTCTGCTGGTCCTCGGTGAGCCGCTGCACGCGCTCGCCGATCTTGACGAGCTGCTCCGCGGGCGTGAGCCCGTCCTGGGACGGCTGGGTCACGCCGGCCGTCACCTGCTCGGTGAGGCCGGACACGCGCACCATGAAGAATTCATCGAGATTGTTCGCCGAGATCGACAGGAAGCGCAGCTTCTCGAGCACCGGATGATGCGGATTCGACGCCTCCTCCAGCACCCGCGCGTTGAATTCGAGCCAGGAAAGCTCGCGGTTGATGAAGCGCGCCGGCGACTGGCGCAGATCGATATCCACGACCTTCGTCTTGAGGGCCGCCGCGCGCCGCCTGACTGGCATCTCAATCTCCCAAGCTTAAGATGCCGCCATCCACTGGCACGGATTGCGACAGGCCTGTGACACCGCCGGTCGACGCGCCGGCTCGTCAGGCCCACCCGAGGATTTCAGCCGCGGCCTGCCGGGTCAAGCGGCGCCGCCGCGCCAGCGTCTCCTGGTCGAGCCGCTCCACAACCGTGCGTGCGGCCGCGAAGGACCGCTCCATCCGCGTCGCGAGATATTCGACCAGCGCCGTGTCGACGATCAGCTGGCGGTCGACGAACAGCTTGACGAGCAGCGCGCGGATCAGGGCGTCGTCGGGCGCCTCGATCGAGACCAGCGGCGCGCGCCGTAGCCGGGAGGCGAGATCGGCGGTCCTGAGGTCGAGCGCGGAAGGCTGCCGCGCCGTCGTCAGCAGCACGAAGGCCCGGCGCTCGCCGGCAAGGTTGATCAGGTGGAACAGCGCCGCCTCGTCGAGCGTCGGCGCATCGATGTCCTCGACGACCACGGCACCGGATTCGAGCAGCGCCGGAACTTCGGCGACCGACAAGTCCGATCCCGCCACGCGCCGCGCGGCGGACCGCGCCGCCCAGATCGAGGCGAGATGGGATTTGCCGGATGCCTGCGGGCCCGCCAGCGTCAGAAGCAGCGCCGGCCATTCGGGCCAGGCGTCGAGCATACCATAGGCCTCGGCGTTTGAGGCGCCGACCAGGAAATCCTCCTCGCCGAAGCGCGTTTCGACCGGCAGATCCAGCGGCAGCTGGCGCGATTCAGCCATCGACCGCCTGCGGCGGCTTCGGCTCGGGCGCGGCGCCGGTGTGCAGCGGGCTCTCCATGTAGCGTCCGATCGCGTAGCGCAGCACCACCCCGATCGCGGCCGCCACCGGCACGGCGATCAGCAGTCCCGTGAAGCCGAAGAGCGAGCCGCCGGCGATCAGGGCGAACATCAGCCACACCGGATGGAGGCCGACCGACTCGCCCACGAGCTTCGGCGACAGGATGTTGCCTTCGAGGAATTGCCCGACGGCGAAGACGAGCGCGACGAGACCGATCATCGTGATATCCGGCCAGAATTGCGCGATCGCAATGCCCATGCCGACCACGAACCCCAGGATGGTGCCGACATAGGGAATGAAGCTGATGAGACCCGCGGTCAGGCCGATCAGCACGCCGAAGCTCAGGCCGACCGCATAGAGTCCCACCGCATAGATCAGGCCGAGGATGACGCAGACCAGCGTCTGACCGCGCAGGAAGCCCGAGATCGCCCGGTCGATGTCCTTCGCCAGGACCCGGACCGTCGTGCGCTGCGCGACCGGAACAAGCTCGTCGACCTGGTGGACCATCCGGTCCCAGTCGAGCAGCAGGTAGAAGGTCACGACCGGCGTCACGACGAGCAGCGACAGGATGCCGAGCAGTGCCGCGCCGCCGGACCAGAGCGAGGCGAGGAAGGTCCCGAGCCAGCGGGCGCCCTGCCCCGCGATATCGCCCAGCGACCGTTCGAGATCCTTCAGCACCTGTTCGCCGCCGACCCGCTGCAGCAGCGGGCCACCCTGCTCGACCAGCAGCGCCTGCAGCCGCGTGACATAGCCCGGCGCCTTCTCGATGAAAGACGCGGTCTGGTTGGCGAGGAGCGGCACGATGACGATGAGGACGCCGACGAAGAACGCCACGAAGAGCGCGACGATCAGCAGCGACGCGCCGAGGCGGCTGAAGCGCCACTTCTGCAGCCGGTCCACCAGCGGATCGAGGAGATAGGCGAGCGCGAGGCCGGCGACGAAGGGCGTCAGCACGTCGCGCAGCAGCCAGACGAGGACGAGCCCGACCACGAGGGCCGCCGACCAGAAGATCACGCGTTGCTGGATCGTCATCGGCCCTGCTGCGTCGCTCAATCGGCCATGTGCCGGAGCCACCCCGCGAGATAGGCAAGCATGGAGGCCACGGTCAAGGCCGCGACGAGAATGCTCCCCGCCATCACGAGCGCCTCCAGCTTCCAGCCCGCGGCCAGCAGGAACAGCATGAGCGCCGCATGGCTGATCTGGGCGAGCGTGTTGGCCTTGCTCAGCTTCAGCGGATTGATGTCGACCGGCTTCTCCATCAGCCAGGACAGGATGACGCCGCCGACGATCATGATGTCGCGCGACACGACCACCACGGCGAGCCAGGCGGGCAGCAGGCCGCCGATGGCCATCGTCACGTAGATCGAGACGAGAAGCGCCTTGTCCGCCAGCGGATCGAGATAGGAGCCGAGTTCGGTGCGCATGTCGAAGCGGCGCGCGACGAAGCCGTCGATGGCATCCGTGACGCCGGCCGCGACGAACAGCACGAAGGCGAGCGCCCACTGCTGGTTGACGAGCGCGATCACGACCACCGGCACGAGGCAGAAGCGGAGCAGCGTCAGCAGGTTGGCGATGTTCAGGGGCGAGGCCGGCATTCGGAGGGACGATAGCGGACTGGCGCTGCTTGCCAAGGTGCGCCGCAGGGCCTACCCGTCCCCGCGAGAGGATCAAGCATGGCCGCCGACGCGACACCGAAGGGCATGACCTACGCCGACGCCGGCGTCGACATCGATGCCGGAAACGACATGGTCGACGCGATCAAGCCGCTCGTGCGCGCCACGCGAAGGCCGGGAGCGGACGCCGAGATCGGCGGGTTCGGGGGGCTGTTCGACCTCAAGGCGGCCGGCTTCCGCGACCCGATCCTCGTCGCGGCCAACGACGGCGTCGGCACCAAGGTCAAGATCGCCATCGACAGCGGCAAGCACGACACGATCGGCATCGACCTCGTCGCGATGTGCGTCAACGACCTCGTGGTGCAGGGCGCGGAGCCGCTGTTCTTCCTGGATTACTATGCGACCGGCAAGCTCGTGCCCGCGGTCGGCGTCGAGATCGTCCGCGGCATCGCCGACGGCTGCCGGCAGGCGCGTTGCGCGCTGATCGGCGGCGAGACGGCGGAAATGCCCGGCGTCTACAGCGCCGAGGATTACGATCTCGCCGGCTTCGCCGTCGGCGCGGTCGAGCGCGGCGCGGTCCTGCCCGCCGGCGTGCGGCCCGGCCAGGCCGTGATCGGCCTCGCCTCTTCCGGCGTCCATTCGAACGGCTACAGCCTCGTGCGCCGGATCGTGGCGCGCAGCGGCCTCGACTGGGGCGATCCCGCGCCCTTCCAGCCCGGCGCGACGCTGGGCGAGGCGCTGCTGACGCCGACCCGCATCTACGTGCGCTCCTGCCTGCGTGTGATCCGCGAGGCCGGCGGCGTGCGCGGGCTCGTCCATATCACGGGCGGCGGCTTCATCGACAACATACCACGCGTGCTGCCGGACGGCGTCGGCGTCCGGCTCGACCTCGGCGCCATCGATCCGCCGCCCGTCTTCCGCTGGCTCGCGAAGGAAGGCGGCGTGGCCGAGCGCGAGATGCTGCGCACCTTCAATTGCGGGATCGGCATGGCGCTGATCGTCGACCGCGAGGCCGTGCCGGCAGCCGTCGCCATCCTGCAGGGCGAGGGCGAGAACCCGCGCCTCATCGGCGAGACGGTCGCGGTGGAGGCCGGCGCGGAACGCGTCCTCGCCAGCGGCACGCTCGCGCTGTGATGGGGGGCGCCGGCGAGGCCCGCAAGCGGGTCGGCGTGCTCATCTCGGGGCGGGGCTCCAACATGGCGGCGCTGATCGCGGCCTCGCGCGACCCCGCCTATCCGGCGGAGATCGTGGTCGTCGGGAGCAACAAGCCCGAGGCCGCGGGCCTCGCGACCGCTGCGGCGTCAGGCATCCCGACCTTCGCGCTGTCCCATCGCGACTTTCCCGACCGCGAGAGCTTCGACCGGGCCGTGACCGCGAAGCTGGAGGCGGCCGGCGTGGAGATCCTCGCGCTCGCCGGCTTCATGCGGATCCTTTCGCCCTGGTTCTGTCATCACTGGGCCGGGCGGTTGCTCAACATCCACCCTTCGCTGCTGCCGAAGTTCAAGGGCGTCGACACGCACGCGCGGGCGCTCGCCGCCGGCGAGACCGAGCATGGCTGCACCGTCCACTTGGTGACGCCGGAGCTCGACGACGGCCCGACGATCCTGCAGGCGCGCGTGCCCGTCCTCCCCGACGACACGCCGGAGAGCCTCGCCGCCCGCGTGCTCCGGGAGGAGCACCGCCTCTATCCGCTGGCGCTCGCCATGGTGGCGCGCGGCGAGGTGCGCTGACGCGTCAGGTCCGCGACCTCTGTCCAAAGAGGACGGCGCGTGACGCCGGATCGGCCGGGTTGCTCCGCGCGCGCTCGTCCTGCGCCACCGCGAGGCCGCGCTGCACGGCCGGCCGCGCCATCACCTCCTCCAGCCAGCGCTCGACATGGGGGAAGTCCTTGATGTTCTGGCCCTGCCGCTCCCACAGCTTGGCCCAGCCGACGCAGGCCATGTCGGCGATCGAATAGTCGCCCGCGAGGAAGCGCCGGTCCGCGAGCCGCCTGTTCATCACGCCGTAGAGCCTGTTCGCCTCGTCCGTGTAGCGGTTGATCGCGTAGTCGATCTTTTCCGGCGCGTAGATGCGGAAATGGTGGCACTGGCCGAGCATCGGGCCGAAGCCGCCCATCTGCCAGAACAGCCACTGCTCGACCTCGACGCGGCCGCGCTCGTCGGTGGGGTAGAAGCGACCGGTCTTGCGGCCGAGATATTGCAGGATGGCGCCCGACTCGAACACGGAGATCGGCTGCCCGTCAGGCCCTTCCGGATCGAGGATGGCCGGCATGCGGTTGTTCGGCGAGATCGCCAGGAATTCGGGCCTGAACTGTTCGCCCTTGCCGATGTTCACGAGCCGGACATCGTAGGGCAGCCCGCATTCCTCCAGCATGATGGAGACCTTCCAGCCATTCGGCGTCGGCCAGTAATAGAGCTCGATGGGGCTGGTCTGCTGGCTCATGGGCGTCGTCTCCAAAGGATCGCGCAGAGGCTATCGGCTCAGGCAGCGCCGGGGAAGACCGTGAATGCGGTGGAGGATGCTCGCAGGACCCCGGATTTCTGCTGGATTGCGCCAGGCGTTCCCGTTTCGTACGGTAAGGCTGCCTTCGGCCGCCATTTCATCAAGCCATTTCAGGAGACGCTCATGACCGCATTGCCCAAGCGACCTTCCGCCCGTCACGCCGCGCCCCTGCTGGCGGCGCTTCTCGCTCTCGCGCCCGCCGTGGCGTCGGCGCAGACCACGATTCCCAATCCCCTCCGCGGCCGTCCGGCCGAGAAGCTCCAGGAAAAGGCCCAGGAGAAGTCGGAGCAGGCCCCTGACGCCAAGCCGGCGCCTCGCTCGCGCGCTGCGGCCAAGGCCGAAGGCGAGGCGAAAACCGACGCGAAGCCCAAGCGCGAACGGTCAGCGAAGCAGAAGGAGAACGACGAGATCATGCGGGCCTGCGGCGCGTCCTGGCGGTCCGACAAGGAGGCGCTGCAGGCCAAGGGCCAGACCTGGCGCGCCTACCTTAAGGATTGCCGCGCGAAGCGGAAGAGCGAGCAGCGAGCCTGAACCCGCGGCCGCCCCGTTGAATTGCCGCGGATCAGCGCCACATCCCCGCCGCGCCGCGGAGTCGGCCGGAGGACGGATTTGGACTTTTCCGCGACGATCGACGGCGCGCTCACCTTCGTGCGCGCCAACCAGCAATGGCTCGCTCCCACCGTCTTCGTGGTCGCCTTCTTCGAGAGCCTGGCGTTCGTCTCGCTGCTGGTGCCGGCGACGGCGATCCTGGGCGCGCTGGGCCTCCTCATCGGCGCGGGCCAACTCCCCTTCTGGACGCCGTTCTTCGCCGCCGTGCTCGGCGCCTTCCTGGGCGACGCGATCTCCTACGAGATCGGCCGCCGCTACAAGGACCGCGTCAAGACGCTCTGGCCGCTGAACCGCCAGCCCGAGCTGTTCGAGCGCGGCCAGGACTTCTTCCGGCGCTACGGCGCGCCGGGCTATTTCGGCGGACGCTTCATCGGCCCCATGCGGGCGATGTTTCCCCTGGTCTGCGGCGTGTCCGCCATGCGCGGAACGGTCTTCTACACGACGAACGCGCTTTCCGCCTTCGCCTGGGCCGGAGCTTATCTCGGACTCGGCGCGGGAGCCGGGCGAATTTTAAGCTGACAGGACCGGCGGGCACCTGCAGAAGACGCGCGTCAGCAGCGGCGGATCTCCTTGGACAGCACCCAACTCCTGCAGCAGGCGATGGACCAGGCGAAGCCGGTCGTCGATTTCGTCAGGGCCCATGAGGCTTGGGCCGGGCCCATCGTCTTCGTGCTGGCCTTCGGGGAATCGCTCGCCTTCGTCTCGCTGTTCCTGCCCTTCTGGGCCATGCTCGTGGGCATCGGCGCGCTCGTGACGATGAGTGGGCTCGATTTCTGGACGATCTGGCTGTCGGCGAGCTTCGGCGCCGCGCTCGGCGACTGGGTGTCCTACTGGCTCGGCGCGCGCTTCCAGCACCGGGTCACCGGCTGGTGGCCACTCTCGCGCTATCCGCAGCTCCTCCCACGGGGGGAGGCCTTCTTCCACCGCTGGGGCTGGATCGCGATCGTCGTCGGCCGCTTCTCGGGTCCGCTGCGCGCGACCGTCCCGCTCGCCGCCGGCATCACGCGGATGCCGGCGCTGCAGTTCCAGATCGCCAACGTCGGCTCCGCCCTGCTCTGGGCCGGCACGCTCATGCTGCCGGGCACCTATCTCGCCAGGATCATGCCGACCTGACGCCCTCAGGCGGCGCGGCTCTCCTTCGGCAGGAGCGTGCCGGACCCTGCGAAGCCCTTGAGCCCCTGCATCCGCTTCATCCAGGCCAAGATGTTCTTGTACTGGCCGAGGTCGAAGCCGCCGGCCGGCGCGTAATCGACAACGCCATAGACGTCGATGTCGGCGATGGTCGGCCCGGAACCGACAAGCCAGTCGCGGCCCGCGAGATGATCGTCGAGCACCTTCAGCGCGATGTTGCCCTCATTCATATAGAGGGCGGCCACGTCGAAGGTGACGGCGCGCAGGCCGAGCCGGATGCCCCGGGACCGGTAGATGTTGGGCGCGAGACGGTCGAAGCTCCAGAACATCCATTCGCGCGCGGCGATCATCTCCTCCGGGCCGGCCCCGCCGAACTTGCCGAGCGCGCCCGCCAGATATTCGAGGATCGACGCCGACTGGCAGAGGTTCAGCCCCTTGCTGCGGTCGACGAGCAGCGGCACCTGCCCGAAACGCTGCTTCGCGAGAAAGGCCGGCGACTTGTGCTCGCCGCCGCGCAGATTGACGTTCACGTAGTCGAACGGCTCTCCGCAGAGCGACAGCATCAGCCCGACCTTGTAGGTCGGCCCCGACAGCCAGATGCCATGAAGTTCAAAACGCGCAGCCATCTCGTTCCCCTTCCGATTTCACAGTTTTCGGCGGCGGAACATTCCGCCCGCGCGGGAGAAACGGCAAGCGTCAGAGCGCCCTTTCGAAGAAGAATTCTCTGCTGTGCGAAATGTCGCCGAGCGACCTTGTGTGCCCCTGCGCGTAGCCGAGCGAGCGATAGAGCTGGTGTGCGTTGGTGAAGCGCGTGTCCGACCACAGGATCATCCGGCCGGCGCCCTGCTCCCGACCGTGATCCTCGAGCCGCCTCGTCAGCATCTTCGCGAGCCCCCGTCCCCTGGCATCGGGCCTGACGTAGAGCCGGTGCAGCTCCGCCACCTTGGCCTCGGGAAAGTCGACGCCGGCGCAGGCGCAAACACGGCCGGTCGCATCGTCGACCACGAGGAACAGCCCCTCCAGCGCGAGCCGCGACTGCGCCGGCCGCACGATGTCCGGCATGTCGCCATGGGGATCGAAGTAGCAGCCCGGATACTCGGCGAAGCAGAGCGTGATCAGGCCGATGAGGTCCTGCGCGTCCGAGTCGCGGACGGGGCGGATTGAATCAGGTGCAATGGACATCAGGGCCTCACGTCCTGGCCACCCTCACCATCCCTCATGCTGAGGAGCGGCCGCAGGCCGCGTCTCGAAGCACGCAGGAGCGTTATGCGTCCTTCGAGACGGCCCTCCGGGCCTCCTCAGGATGAGGGGACTTGAGGATGGCATAACCCGACCGCGCCGGCGCTACCCCTCGATCCCCAGCTTCCGCTTCAGCAGGTCGTTCACCGCCTGCGGGTTGCTCTTGCCGCCGGACGCCTTCATCACCTGGCCGACGAACCAGCCGAGCATCGTCGGCTTCGCCTTCACGGCCTCGACCTTGTCCGGGTTGGCGGCGATGATCTCGTCGACGACCTTCTCGATCGCGCCGGTGTCCGTCACCTGCTTCATGCCGCGCGTCTCGACGATGGCGGCCGGGTCGCCGCCCTCCGTCCAGACGATCTCGAACAGGTCCTTGGCGATCTTGCCCGAGATCGTGCCGGCGCCGATGAGGTCGATGATGCCGCCGATCTGCGCCGCCGTGACCGGCGAATCCGCGATCTCCTTGCCCTCCTTGTTGAGGCGGCCGAAGAGCTCGTTGATCACCCAGTTCGCGGCCTGCTTGCCGTCGCGGCCCTTGGCGACCGTCTCGAAGAAGTCGGCGCTCTCGCGCTCGGCGGAGAGGACCGAGGCGTCGTAGGGAGAAAGCCCGTACTGGCTGATGAACCTTGCCTTCTTGGCATCCGGCAGTTCCGGCAGCGCCTCGGCCAGCGCGGTCACGTACGCATCGTCGAACTCGAGCGGCAGAAGGTCGGGGTCGGGGAAATAGCGGTAGTCATGCGCCTCTTCCTTGGAGCGCATGGACCGCGTCTCGCCCTTGCCGGGATCGTAGAGGCGCGTCTCCTGGTCGATCGTGCCGCCATCCTCGATGATGCCGATCTGGCGGCGGGCCTCGACCTCGATCGCCTGGCCGATGAAGCGGATCGAGTTGACGTTCTTGATCTCGCACCGCGTCCCCAGCGGATCCCCCGGCTTGCGCACCGAGACGTTCACGTCGGCGCGGAGGTTGCCCTTCTCCATGTCGCCGTCGCAGGTGCCGAGATAGCGCAGGATCGTCCGGAGCTTCGTCACATAGGCCTTGGCTTCTTCCGAGGTCCGCAGGTCCGGCTTGGAGACGATCTCCATCAGCGCGACGCCGGAGCGGTTGAGATCCACGAAGGAGGAGCGCGGGTCCTGGTCGTGGATCGACTTGCCGGCGTCCTGCTCGAGATGCAGCCGCTCGATCCGCACGATGATCGGCTCGGGATAGCCCGGCACGTCGACGATCACCTCGCCTTCGCCGACGATCGGATGCTTGTACTGGCTGATCTGGTAGCCCTGCGGCAGGTCCGGATAGAAATAGTTCTTCCGGTCGAAGATCGAGCGGTGGTTGATCTCGGCCTTCAGGCCGAGGCCCGTGCGGATCGCCTGGCGCACGCATTCCTCGTTGATCACCGGCAGCATGCCGGGCATCGCGGCATCGACGAGGCTGACGTTGGCGTTCGGTTCCGAGCCGAAGCGCGTGGAGGCGCCGGAGAACAGCTTGGCCTCGCTGTTCACCTGCGCATGGATCTCCATGCCGATCACCACCTCCCAGTCGGCGGTGGCGCCCTTGATGAGCTTCTTGGGGTTCACGGGAGCGTTCATGGCGGAAATTCCCTTGAAACTGTCAGGCGCCGGTGGCGCGACGGAGCGCCGAGGCGCCCCAGCGGCAGCCGAGCCCGCCGAGGCCGAACGATGCCGCGAGCATGATCACGGCCGCCCGGTCGATGGACTCGTTGGGCAGGACGAATTGCTTGAGCATCAGGCCCACGCAGAGCGCCGCCACCAGCAGGCAGAGCCAGCCCAGCACCTGCAGGCACGCGATGGCGACAGCCGGCGCGAAGACCATCACCACCACCGCTTCGCCTGGAAGCGGCCGGCAGCATCCTCGATCACTTGGCCGGCGGCGAAGAGCGTCTCCTCGTCGAACGGCCGGCCGATGAGCTGCAGGCCGAGCGGCAGGCCCTTGGAATCGAGGCCCGCCGGCACCGCGATGCCGGGCAGGCCCGCCATGTTCACGGTGACGGTGAAGATGTCGTTCAGATACATCTCGATCGGCGAGGCGACCGACATCGCGCCGATGCCGAAGGCGGCGGACGGCGTGGCCGGCGTCAGGATGGCGTCGACGCCGGCGGCGTAGACCTCCTCGAAATCCCTCTTGATCAGCGTCCGGACCTGCTGCGCGCGCACGTAATAGGCGTCGTAATAGCCCGCCGACAGCACGTAGGTGCCGATCATGATGCGCCGCTTCACTTCTTTGCCAAAGCCGGCGGCGCGGGTGTTCTCGTAGAGCTCGACGATATCCCGGCCCGGCTTCCGCTCGCCGTAGCGCACGCCGTCGTAGCGCGCGAGGTTGGACGAGGCCTCCGCCGGCGCCACGATGTAATAGGCCGGCAGCGCGTACTTCGTGTGCGGCAGCGAGATGTCGACGATCGTGGCGCCGGCGGCGCGGAGCCACTCTGCGCCCTGCTGCCACAGCGCCTCGATCTCGGCCGGCATGCCCTCCATGCGGTATTCGCGCGGAATGCCGATCTTCAGGCCCTTCACGCCGCGCGTCACGGCCGCCTCGTAGTCCGGCACGGCGCGATCGACCGAGGTCGTGTCCTTCGGATCGTGCCCGGCCATGGACCGCAGCATGATGGCGTTGTCGCGGACCGTCTTGCCGATGGGCCCCGCCTGGTCGAGCGAGGAGGCGAAGGCGACGATGCCCCAGCGCGAGACACGTCCGTAGGTCGGCTTGATGCCGACCGTGCCGGTGAAGGCCGCGGGCTGGCGGATCGAGCCGCCCGTGTCCGTCGCCGTCGCGGCGAGGCAGATGTCGGCCGCGACCGCCGCCGCCGAGCCGCCGGAAGAGCCGCCGGCCACGAGCTGCTTGTTGTCCCCGGACGCGCGCCAGGGGTTCACCGGCGTGCCGAAGCACGAGGTTTCGTTGGACGAGCCCATGGCGAACTCGTCGTTGTTGAGCTTGCCCAGCATCACCGCGCCGTCGCGCCAGAGCTGCGTCGTCACGGTCGACTCGTAGGTCGGCACGAAATTGCCGAGGATGTTCGAGCAGGCGGTGGTGCGCACGCCTTCCGTGCAGAACAGGTCCTTGATGCCGAGTGGCAGGCCTTCGAGCGGCCCGCCCTCGCCCTTCGCGAGCTTCGCGTCGCTGGCGGCAGCCATGGCGAGCGCCTTCTCCGGCGTCTCCAGCACATAGGCGTTGAGAGGCCGCGCGGCCTCCATGTTGGCGATGAAGGCCTGCGTCAGCTCGGTGGCGGAGAAGCGCTTGGCGCGCAGGGCGTCGCGGGCGGAGGCGAGCGTCAGGCCGGCGATCTCTTCGGGCTTCATCATTGTCACTCGACCACCTTGGGAACGACGAAATAGCCGTCTTCGCGCGCCGGCGCGTTGGCGAGCACGCGCTCCGGATAGGCTCCGTCGGTGACGACGTCCTGCCGCTTCTTCATGGCCATCGGCGTCACCGACGTCATTGGCTCGACTCCCGCGACATCGACCTCGTTCAGCTGCTCGACGAATTGCAGGATCGCGTTCAGCTCGCCCTGGAGATGGGGCACGTCGGTGTCGGTGACGGCGATGCGGGCCAGCCGCGCGATGCGCCTCACGGTCGTCTGGTCGACGGACATGGAGTCTCCGGTGAAGGTTGGGCGCGGCGGCTATAACACCCGCCTCTTTCGTTCGGCAACACAGGATGACGGCACCGTCCGGCGGTGCTAACGCCGGCTCATGGTCACCGACGACATCGCCGAGTTCCGCGCGACGCTGCGCGACTCCGCGCGCCTCGTCGGCCTCGACCTCGGCGGCAAGACGATCGGGATCGCGCTCGGCACGCTCTCCGTCGGCATCGCCACGCCGCTGCGCACGATCCGGCGCGGGCGCTTCCAGGAGGATGCGCGCGACCTCATGCGTTTTCTCGAACGAGAGGCGATCGAGGGCATCGTGCTCGGCCTGCCGCTGCACATGGACGGCCGGCCCGGCTCGCGCGCGCAGGCGACGCGCGCCTTCGCGCGAAATCTCCAGGCCTTCGCGCCGCCGCCGATCCTGCTTTTCGACGAGCGCCTCTCTTCCGCAGCCGCCGCCGACGCCATGCGGGACAGCGGCATGAGCCGGGCGCAACGGGAGGCGAACATCGATTCCCATGCGGCGCAGGTCATCCTGCAGGATGCGCTCGGGCGCCTCGCCGCCATCAGCGGCGATGATCGCATCGACGCCTGAAACGCGCTGGCGGGCCGGGACCGCCTGATCCATAAGCGCCCCGACACGCCAGAGAGTTCTCCCGCCCCGATGCCCCCCATCCTCGAAAGCCTGATCCCGGTCTTCCTGACGATCGCGCTCGGCTGGGGCGTGCGCGCCTCGGGAACGATCACGCCGGATCAATGGCAGGGCTTCGAGCGTGTCACCTACTTCGTGCTGATCCCGGCCCTCGTCATCACGACGCTCGCGATGGCGGACCTGCGGAACGTGCCGATCTTCTCGGTCGGAATCACATTGTTTCTTCCCACGCTGCTGATCGGCCTCTGCCTCTTCGCGGCGAGGCCCTGGCTGGAGACGCGGGTAGGCGTCGGAGGCCCGGCCTTCACCTCGCTGCTGCAGGGCGCGGTGCGCTGGAACAGTTTCGTGGCGATCGCGCTGGCGGGCGCCCTGCACGGCAAGGAGGGGGTGGCCCTCACCGCCGTCGCATTCGCCTTCCTGATCCCGATCGCGAACCTGATGTCGGCCTACGCGCTCGCGCGCTTCGGCGCGGCCGGCAAGGCGCTGAACCCGGCGGCGCTCGCCCTCACGCTCGCGAAGAATCCCTTCATATGGTCGACCTTCATCGGCATCGCGCTCGCCATCATTCAGCTGCCGATCCCGCGATCCATCTCGACCTTCGGCGACGTCGTCGGCCGAGCCTCGCTGGCGGCCGGCCTGCTGCTCGTCGGCGCGGGGCTCGACCTGCGGGACCTCAAGCGCACCGGCCCGCCCTTCTGGATCTCGTCGGGCCTCAAGCTCGTGGCGATGCCGGCGATGGCCTTCACGCTCGGCAAGCTGGCCGGGCTGCAGGGCACTGCGCTGGCCGTCCCGATGATCTGCGCCTCGGTGCCGACCGCGGCCGCCTCTTACATCCTTGCCCGCCAGAACGGCGGCGACGCGCCGCTGATGGCCTCGATCATCACGGGACAGACGATTGCGGCGGCGCTGACCATGCCGCTGGCGCTGCTCGCGGCGGGCTGAACCGGTCAGGGCAGCAACTCTTCAGCCGAGCCGGGCCGAGACCTTGCCGCCGGGATGCCGCTCGAGGCGGGCCTCCGCCTCCAGCCCGTAGAGCACGAGATTGAGCTCGCGGATCGACACGCCGGCCGCCCGCGCCAGCTCGTCCGGATCGGCGGGCGCCGCCGTCAGCAGGTCGATCACCGTCGCGCGGATGTCCTGCGGCGCGGCTTCCTCCCAGCCGCCGTAGGGCGTCTCCGCTGGTCCCGCAGGCGCCGCCGCGCCCGTGCGCAGCCAGTCGGCCTCGTCCCACAGCGGCGCGATCGCCTCGCCCCCACCTTCCTGCATGTCGGCCGGCGGATGGTCCTGGCCCACGAGCGGGCGGAGGACATCGATCACATCGGCCGCGTCCCTGACCAGCGTCGCGCCCTGCCGGATCAGGTCATTCGGCCCCTCGGCCCGCTGGTCGAGCGGGGAGCCCGGCACCGCGAAGACCTCCCGCCCCTGCTCGAGCGCGAAGCGGGCGGTGATGAGCGAGCCGGATTTCCGCGCCGCCTCGATCACGATCGTGCCGAGCGCCAGTCCCGACACGATCCGGTTGCGGCGCGGGAAGTCCCGCCCCCGCGCCACCAAGCCGAAGGGCATTTCGCTCACGACCGCGCCTCTGTCGCAGAGCGACTCGAAGAGCTTGCGGTTCTCCTCCGGATAAAGCCGGTCCAGCCCGCCGGCGACGACGGCGATCGAGCCCGTGGCGAGCGAGGCCTGATGCGCCTGCGTGTCGATGCCGCGCGCGAGGCCGGACACCACGCCGAATCCTGCCCCGCCGAGGTCGCGCGCCAGCCGCTCCGCCATCTTGAGGCCCGCCATGGAGGCGTTGCGCGATCCGACGATGGAGACCAGCGGCAATCGCGCGAGATCGAGCGGGCCCACGACGGCAAGCAGCGGCGGCGCGCCATCCGCCGCGGCGAGCGCCTTCGGATACTCGGCCTCACCGGTCGCGACGAAGCGCGCCCCCATGTGGCGCGCGGCGGCAAGCTCCCGCTCCGCCTCCGCCACTGATGTGACGGTCACGGGCTTGCCGCGGCTGCGCGCCAGCTCCGGGAGCGCGGCGAGCGCCCCGCTCGCGCCGCCGTAATGATTCACCAGGGAGCGGAAGGTGCGCGGGCCGACGCCGTCGGTCCGCAGCAGGCGCAGCCAGTCGATCAGCTGGCGCTCGTCGAGCTTCGGCATCGCGAGCGGCAGCATGGCGGTCAGCCCTTCTGGCCGATGCGCGTCTCGGTGCCGGCGCGCAGCCGCTCGATGTTGGGCCGGTGCTTCGCGTAGAGCACCGCCGTCATCACGAGAAAGGCCAGGGCCGCGCCCTTGAGACCGAGGAAGAACAGGACAAGCGGCGTCGCCGCGCTCGCCACCAGGGCGGAAAGGCTCGAATAGCGCGAGGCGAAGGCGGTTCCGAGCCAGATCGCCGCGAAGGCGAGGCCCGCGGGCCAGGCCACCCCGAACAGGGCGCCGATATAGGTCGCGACGCCCTTGCCGCCCTTGAAGCCGAGCCAGACCGGGAAGAGATGGCCGAAGAAGGCGCCGAAGCCGGCGATCACGCCGGCCGTCGCGCCCCACTGGGCGCAGATCAGCACGGCGGCGGTGCCCTTCAGCGCGTCACCGAGCAGCGTCGCCGCCGCCAGCCCCTTGCGGCCGGTGCGCAGCACGTTCGTCGCGCCGATGTTGCCGGAGCCGATGGTGCGCAGGTCCTCCGTGCCGGCAAGCCGCGTCAGGATCACGCCGAACGGGATCGAGCCGAGTAGATAGCCGACAGCCAGCGCCGCCAGCGAACCGAGGCTCAGGATCGTCGAGAATGCGCTGCCGTCCATGCCAGTCCCCTTGCGGACGGGACTTTAGCAAAGCGCCTTGGGCCGCACAGCCCTTTCGGGCCCGGAGAGTTGCGCATGAGGCAAAAAAAGAAGCGGGCCCGAGGCCCGCTTCCAGCATTCCGCCGATGTCTGACGTGTCAGCCGACGATCTCGTTGCCCGAGAAGAATTGGGCGATCTCGATGGCGGCCGTCTCCGGCGCGTCGGAGCCATGCACCGAATTCTCGCCGACCGAGATGGCGAAGGCCTTGCGGATCGTGCCGTCGGCGGCGTTGGCCGGGTTCGTCGCGCCCATCACCTCGCGGTAGCGCGCGATGGCGTTCTCGCCCTCGAGCACCTGCACGACGACCGGCGCTGCCGACATCTGCTCCACGAGCTCCTGGTAGAACGGGCGCTCCTTGTGCACCGCGTAGAACATCCCGGCCTGGGCCGGCGTCATGTGGACACGCTTCTGCGCGACGATGCGCAGGCCCGCGCCCTCGATCATGGCGTTGATCTTGCCGGTGAGGTTGCGGCGCGTGGCGTCCGGCTTGAGGATGGAGAAGGTCCGCTGAACGGCCATTTTTGTCGTCCTTGATTGAAAATCGGAAAGCGCGGGACCCTTACCCGCGCCACCCCTGAACCGCAAGCGCCGGTGACAGTGACGGGCGGCGGAGCCTGCGCTGTCATCCCCGGCGGTCCGCAGGACCGGGAAGGGGATCCAGTGTTACGCGGCAGGACGGGCTGGATCCCCTTCCCCTCCGCTTCGCTCCGGCCGGGGATGACACCTGTGACGCGCCCTCCCCGATCGCGAGCCGCCCAACCTCAGCCCGCCGAACCGACGGACTGGTGGAGGTCGAACCGGTCGAGGTTCATGACCTTCGTGAAGGCCTTCGCGAAATCCTTGGCGAAATGCTCCTTCGCGTCGGCCGCGCCATAGACCTCGGCGAGCGCCCGCAGCTGCGAGTTGGAGCCGAAGATCAGGTCGACCCGCGTGCCGGTCCACTTGACCGTGCCGGTCGCGCGCTCGACGCCCTCGTAGATCTCGCCGCCCTCCGTCGCCGGACGCCAGGTCAGGCCAAGGTCGAGGATGTTGACGAAGAAGTCGTTGGTGAGCATGCCCGGCCGGGTCGTCAGCACGCCGTGCTTGACCCCGCCATGAGTGATGCCGAGCGCCCTGAGGCCGCCGACCAGGACGGTCATCTCCGGCGCCGACAGCGTCAGCAGCTGGGCGCGGTCGACCAGCCACTCTTCCGGCGTGCTGCGACCCTTCGCCTTGAAATAGTTGCGGAAACCGTCCGCCTTCGGCTCGAGCACGGCGAAGGATTCGGCGTCCGTCTCGACGTCGGTCGCATCGGTCCGGCCCGGCGTGAACGGCACCTCGACCGTGACGCCGGCCGCTGCGGCCGCCTTCTCGACGGCGACGGAGCCCGCGAGCACGATCAGGTCCGCCAGCGAGATGCGGACGTTGCTGCCCATGCTCTTCTGGTCGTCGTTGAAGGCCTTCTGGATGCCCGAGAGCGCCGCCAGGACCTTGGCGAGCTTCTGCGGCTCGTTGACCTCCCAGTCCTTCTGCGGCGCGAGGCGGATGCGCGCCCCGTTGGCGCCGCCACGCTTGTCCGAGCCGCGGAAGGTCGAAGCCGAGGCCCAGGCCGTGGCGATGAGGTCCGAGAGCGCGAGGCCCGACGACAGGAGCTTGGCCTTGAGCTGGCCGATCTGCACGGGACCGACCGGCGGATGGTCGACCGGCGGGATCGGGTCCTGCCAGACCAGGATCTCGGACGGCACATCCTTGCCGAGATAGCGGTTGCGCGGCCCCATGTCGCGATGCGTCAGCTTGAACCAGGCGCGGGCGAAGGCGTCGGCGAACGCCTCAGGGTTCTTGTGGAAGCGCCGCGAGATTGCCTCGTAGGCGGGATCGAAGCGCATCGCGAGGTCGGCCGTCGACATGACGGGCGCGTGGCGCTTGGCGGGGTCGTGCGCGTCGGGCACGAGGTTCGCGCCCGCGCCATCCTTCGGCACCCACTGGTGGCCGCCGCCCGGGCTCTTCGTCAATTCCCACTCGAAGCCGAAGAGCACGTCAAAATAGGTGTTGTCCCACTTGGTCGGCGTCGGCGTCCAGGCGCCCTCGAGGCCGCTGGTGATCGTGTGCGCGCCATGGCCCTTGCCGAAGCTGTTCTTCCAGCCCATGCCCATCTGCTCGATCGAGCCGCCCTCCGGCGCCGGACCGACATGCTGACCCGGATCGCCCGCGCCATGCATCTTGCCGAACGTATGGCCGCCCGCCACGAGCGCCACCGTCTCCTCGTCGTTCATCGCCATGCGGGCGAAGGTCTCGCGGATGTCGCGCGCCGACCCGAGCGGATCCGGCTTGCCGTTCGGGCCCTCCGGATTGACGTAGATGAGGCCCATCTGCACCGCGGCGAGCGGGCTCTCGAGATCGCGATCACCCGTGTAGCGCTTGTCGCCCAGCCACTCGCTCTCCGGGCCCCAGTAGATCTCCTGCTCCGGCTCCCACAGGTCGACCCGGCCGCCCCCGAAGCCGAAGGTCTTGAACCCCATGGATTCCAGCGCGCAGTTGCCGGTGAGGATCATCAGGTCCGCCCAGGAGATCGAGCGGCCGTACTTCTGCTTGATCGGCCACAGCAGCATCCGCGCCTTGTCGAGGTTGCCGTTGTCAGGCCAGCTGTTCAGCGGGGCGAAGCGGATGGTGCCCGAGCCGGCGCCGCCACGCCCGTCGGCGGTGCGGTAGGTGCCGGCGCTGTGCCAGGCCATGCGGATGAAGAGCGGGCCGTAATGGCCGTAATCCGCCGGCCACCAGTCCTGCGACTGCGTCATCAGCGCGAAGATGTCGGCCTTCACGGCCTCGATATCGAGCGCGGCGAAGGCCTTCGCATAATCGAAAGTCCCGCCCATCGGATCGCCGGCGGGGTGATGCTGATGCAGGATCCCGAGGTTGAGCTGGTTAGGCCACCAGTCGCGGTTGCCCCAGGCGCGCGGCTTCGGCTCGGCGCTCGAAAACGGACATTTCGCGGTCTCGGACATGGCATCACCTTGCTGTGCGGATTTCGGGCCGGATGTATGGCGTGGCGCCAGGCTTGGCAATTCCACTGAGCATCCTGTTGTGGGCGCAGTGATGAAAGTTCCGGCTTGCCGCTTGCGACCGAAGGTCGCGCGCGAGGCGCGTCCCGAGACATTTGCGCTTTGGATCAGCCCGCCTTGCCCCAGCGCCCGTCCTCGTCCTGCCGCCAGTAGGTCGCGGAACGGCCCGAGGCCGCGACGGCGCGCCAGGCGGCGCGGGCACGGTCCAGCGCCTCCGCGTCATTGCCGTCGAACATCAGGACGGCGCGGGTCCAGCCTTCGGTTTCGGGCAGGTCGCAGCCGTCGACGGCGAAGGCCACCTGCGCGTCGTTGGTCCTGACGTCGGCGCGCGTCAACAGGATGGGCTGCTCGGCCGCATGGGCGTCGCCCTCGACGGCGTGGGGCAGGAAGGAATCCTCGGCATAGGCCCAGAGATGGTCGTCGAGCGCCTTCAGCCGCTCCTCCGAGCCGACGCGCACCACGGCGCGCCAGCCGCGCTGCAGCGTCTTCTCGAGCAGCGACGGCAGCGTCTGCTCGAGGCTCGCGTTCTGCAGGTGGTAGAAGAGGATCTCCATCCGCCGCGGACGTCTCGCTCAGCGATCCTCGTAGTGATCGGCCACGAGCCGATCCAGCAGCCGTACGCCCCAGCCGGGACCCCAGCTGTGGTTCGTATCGGAGCTGTTCGCGCCCATCGCGGTGCCCGCGACGTCGAGATGAGCCCAGGGGCAGTCGTTCACGAAGCGCTGAAGGAACTGCGCGGCCGTGATCGAGCCGGCATAGCGGCCGCCGGAGTTCTTCACGTCGGCGAATTTCGAATCGATGATCTTGTCGTAGGCGGGGTCGAGCGGCATCCGCCAGACGCGCTCGCCCGTGGAATCGCCCGCCGCCGTTAGACGCGTCGCCAGATCGTCGTTGTTGGAGAAGAGGCCGGCCCTCTCCTGTCCGAGCGCCACCAGGATCGCGCCCGTCAGGGTGGCGAGGTCGATCATGAACTGGGGCTTGTACGTCGCCTGGACGTGCCAGAGCACGTCGGCGAGCACGAGCCGCCCTTCCGCGTCCGTGTTGATGATCTCGATCGTCTGGCCGGAGAGCGAGGTCACGATGTCGCCGGGCCGCTGCGCCTTTCCGTCGGGCATGTTCTCGACGAGACCGATGACGCCGATGGCGTTGACCTTCGCCTTCCGGGCCGCGAGCGCATGCATGAGGCCGGTCACGCAGGCCGCGCCCGCCATGTCGCCCTTCATGTCCTCCATGCCGCCGGCCGGCTTGATCGAGATGCCGCCCGTGTCGAAGGTCACGCCCTTGCCGATGAAGGCGACGGGCTGCGCCTTGGCGTCCTTCGCGCCGTTCCAGCGCATGATCACGACCTGGCTTTCGTTGTGCGAGCCCTGCCCGACCCCAAGGAGCGCGCGCATGCCGATCTTCTTCAACTCCTTCTCGCCCAGCACCTCGACATCGACGCCGACATCGGCGAGCGCCTTAGCACGCTTCGCGAAGCTCTCGGGATTGAGCACGTTCGGCGGCTCGTTCACGAGTTCGCGGGCGAGGTCGACGCCCTCGGCGATGGCGGTTCTGGCCTTCAACACCTTCTTCAGCGCGGCGGCGTCGGCGGCATGGAGAGTCACCTCGGCCGCAGGCTCCTCCTCCTCCGCCTTGTCCTTCTTCTTCGTCTTGTACTTGTCGAAGCTGTAGGCCCTCAGCCGCATGCCGAGCGCCACGTCTGCCGCTTCGGCCGGGGTCAGCGGGCTCTCGCCGAGCGCGCAGATGACGGAGGCCGCGCCGCCCGCGAGCTTGCCTGCGGCCACGCCGCCGGCCGTCGTCCAGTCGATCTTGCTCCGGTCTTCCGCCTTGCCGAGGCCGACGATCACGAGCCGCTCGCAGGGAAGCTCGGAGTGGCCGACGAGGACAGCCGCGGCCTTGGCCCCGCCCTTGAACTTGTGCAGCTGGAGCAGCTGCCCGATCCGCTCGCCGACCGGCTTCAGAGCTGCCGCCGCCCCCGGCAGAGTCCGGTCCTCACCCACGAAAACGACGATGGTGGGTGACGGAGCCGCATCGAATCCGCGCGCCGTGATCGAAATCTGCTTGGCCATGCACTCGCTCTGGGGTTGTCAGCGCGACGCAATTGCGCCGCAATGCCATTTCAGGTCGCCAGTCGTGGCCAGTCGGACGGGTGGTGTCAATGCGGCTCCCGCCAATTCGCTGTTGCGGTATGGCGCGGGACTGGTCATGTGAGGCGCGCGGTCTCGGCCGCGGGATAAGGCGAGCATCACGGCGTGCATCTTCTCGAGCGCTACATCTTCCGCATGGCGGCCTCGGCCTTCCTGCTTTGCCTGGGAGCGCTCACCGGCGTGATCTGGATCTCGTCGGCGATCCGCGAGATGGACCTCGTCTCCGGCAAGGGCCAGACGCTTCTCGTCTTCCTTCAGGTGACGTTGCTGACGCTGCCGGCGCTGGTCATGATCATCGCCCCGATCGCCCTGTTCGGCGCCGTGCTCTACACGCTGAACAAGCTCAATTCGGACAGCGAGCTCATCGTGATGAACGCCGCCGGCATGGCCCCGTCCCGGGTCGCGCGGCCGCTCGGCGTGCTCACGCTCCTCGTCGCGCTCCTCACCGCCCACATCACGATCTTCGCCATGCCGCAGAGCTTCCGCAGCCTGCGCGACATGCTGACGAAGATTCGCGCCGACGTGGTCACGAAATTCATCCAGCAGGGCCGTTTCGTCACGATCGACAAGGGCATCACCTTCCATTTCGCCGAGAAGAGCCCGAACGGCGCGATGATCGGCGTCTTCATCCACGACGGGCGCGAGGTCACGAAGCAGACGACCTACATCGCGGAGCGAGGGCGCATCATCGACAATGACGGCGCCCCGTACATCGTGCTGGAGAACGGCAGCATCCACCGCCAGCAGGATTCGCAGCGGGACAACGCGATCGTCGTCTACGACCGCTACGCCATCGACCTCGACCAGTTCGGCGCCGACGGCGAGAAGATCGTCTACAAGCCGCGCGAGCGCTCGACCTGGGAGCTCCTCAACGTCGACCCGAACGAGCTCTATGCCAAGCTCCAGGCGGGCCGATTCCGGGCGGAGCTTCACGAGCGCTTCGCCGGACCGCTCTATCCCTTCGCCTGCATGCTGATCGGCTTCGCGGCGCTCGGCGGCGCGAAGACGACGCGCCAGGGACGGGGATCGGCGATCGCGGCAGCCGTCGTCGCGCTCGTGGCGCTCCGCATCCTCGGTTTCGGCGCGGCGAGCCTTGCGACCCGCTCGGCCCATTTCACCATTCTCATCTACCTCGTGCCCATCGGCGCGTCGCTGCTCGCCGGCGCCGTGGCCTGGCGCACGATGGCGGGCGTGGCCCATGTGCCGGCGCTGTTCGTGGCGCTGGGCAACCTGATGGACGACGTGGCGACACGCGCCCGCAGCGCCTTCCGGCCGCAGCGCGCATGATCGGGATCGGCTCGACCCTCGGCCGCTATCTGTCGCTGCGCTTCGTGCAGACGATCGGCTCGGTGTTCCTCACCGTGTTCGGGCTGATCTACCTGATCGACCTCGTCGAATTGATCCGCCGCGCCGGCGAAGGCCTGGATGTCGGAACCTGGACCCTCGCGCGGCTCGCCTTCTTCCGCACGCCCGTGATCGCAGAGCAGGTGCTCCCGTTCGCGGTGCTTTTCGGCAGCATCGCCGCCTTCCTGACGCTCAGCCGCAAGCTCGAGCTGGTCGTCGCCCGCGCCGCCGGCGTCTCGGTCTGGCAGTTCGGCTTCCCGCCCGTGATGGTGGCGCTGGTCATCGGCGTCGTCGCCATGGCCGCCTACAACCCGCTGGCCGTGAACCTCAAGCAGCAGGCGGAAACGCTGGAGGCTCGCATCTTCTCGCGGCCGAACGAACAGGGCGCGCGCAACCGCTACGTGCGGCAATTGTCGGTCGATGGCAGCTCGATCATCCGCGCCGCGCAGGGCAACGCCGAGGGCACCGAGCTGCAGGTCGTGACGGCCTTCGTGTTCGACCGCGCCGGGCAGATGCTGGAGCGCGTGGAGGCCGAATCAGCCTCGCTCCAGCGCGGCTACTGGCGGCTCGAGAAGACGCGCATCCTGACGCTCGGCCAGGAGCCGCAGATCTCGCCGGTCTACCTGCTCGCGACGAACCTCACCCGCGACGAAGTGCGCCAGGCGCTCGGCTCGACGGAGACCGTCTCCTTCTGGCGCCTGCCCGCGACCATCCGGCAGCTGGAACTCGCCGGCCTCGACGCGACTCGCTATCGGCTGCGCCACCAGGGCCTGCTCGCCAGGCCCTTCCTGCTGATCGCGATGGTTATCATAGCCGCTAGCGTTTCGTTAAGATTCTTCCGGTTCGGTGGTGTGTCGCGTCTCGTTTTGTATGGCGTGACAGCTGGCTTCGTGCTCTATATCTGCACGCAGATCGCGGAGGATCTGGGAGCGGCCGGCGTGCTCAGCGCACCCGTCGCGGCCTGGTTCCCCGCCATCGTGGGAAGCCTTCTCGGTACGCTCGTGTTGTTGCATCAAGAGGACGGATGATGGCCGGACAGATGACCGGCTGTAAGTCGCCGCGCGATAGACATCTGCTGGGCGCCGTCGCGGCGCTTGCCCTCGTGGTCGCCGTCGGCCCGGGGATGATCGCGCCTGTCTCGGCTCAGACCCTGAATGACAGGCTGGCGCAGGGCGCCGCCGGGCAGTCCGGCCAGAAGGCGCGCCTCCTCGTTGATGCGCGCGAGATCGTCTATGATCGCGACAACGACCGCGTCGAGGCGCGCGGTGACGTGCAGCTCTATTACCAGGGCCGCGTGCTCGAAGCCGACCGCGTCACCTACAACCGCAACACGAGCCGGGTTTTCGCGGAGGGCAACGCCAAGCTCACCGAGGCGAACGGCAACGTCGTCTATTCCGACCGATTCGAGCTGACCGACGACTTCAGGGACGGCTTCATCGATTCGCTCCGGGTCGTCTCGCCGGACAAGCAGCGCATCACGGCGGCGCGCGGCGAACGGTCGGATGGTGAGACGACCGTCTTCGAACGCGGCACCTATTCCGCCTGCGAACCCTGCAAGGACAATCCGGAGAAGCCGCCGCTCTGGCAGGTGAAGGCGGCCCGCATCATCGCCAAGAATTCCGAGCAGATGCTCTATTACGAGGATGCGCGGCTCGAGTTCTTCGGCCTGCCGCTCGCCTACATCCCGTTCTTCTCGTCGCCGGATCCGACCGTCTCGCGCAAGTCCGGCATCCTGACGCCGCGCTATTCGCGGTCGAGCGCCACGGGCTTCCGCGTCTCGCTGCCGATCTACTGGGCGCCGGCGCCGCATTACGACGTGCTCTGGACGCCGTCGGCCCTGTCGAAGCAAGGCCTGCTGAACGAGGTCGAGTGGCGCCACCGCCTGGAGACCGGCGTCTACAACATCCGGGCCGCCGGCATCTTCCAGGCCGATCCCCGCGCCTTCCTGCCGGGACCGCTGGGCCCCAACTACGGCACGGTCCTGCCCAATCCGGCCAACCCGTCCTATCCGTTCCTGGTGGCGACGCGGGACGACAAGCGCGTGTTCCGCGGCAGCGTCGAGACGACCGGCCTGTTCCTGATCAACAAGAACTGGAAGTTCGGCTGGGACGTCGCGCTGACGACCGACAAGTACTTCCTGACGAACTACCGCATCAAGTCGGAGAGCCTGAACCTCGGCTACTTCAAGGAGTCCGTGTCCTCGGTCTATCTGCGCGGCAAGACGGAGCGGGCCTATTTCGACGCGACGGCGAGCTACATCCAGGGCCTGACCCAGTATGACTGGCAGAAGCAGCTGCCGGTCGTGCATCCGTCGATCGACTACAACCGCCGCTTCCAGCTTGGCGGTCCCATCGGCGGCGAGCTCTCGGTCGATGTCAACGTCACCAGCCTGTCTCGTGAGATCGCCGACTACACGGCGCTGCCGCCGTCCGTCGGCGGCCGTCGCTTCGCCTCCTCGGCGATGGCCCCGTCGCGCTACTTCGGCGGCCCGGTGCTCTTGGGCTACACCCTGCCGGGCGCAGGCGTGAACGGCGGGGTCGCCTTCCCGCTGTTCTACGGCTGCCAGCTGTACCAGCGGGGCGACTGCCTGCTGAAGGGCGCGGCCGGCAACATGAACCGTGCGAGCACGGTCATCTCCTGGCGGCGCCAGTTCATCGACCCCGTCGGCCAGGTCTGGACGCCGTTCGTCTCCGCGCAGTTCGACGTCATCAGCAACCGGCTGGACACCGGCTCCTACGGTCTCGACCCCTACCGGCTGTTCGGCAACCAGGTCTTCGGCAACGACAAGCAGACCAATTTCGTCGACGCCCAGCAGGATGTCGTGCGCGGCATGCCGAGCATCGGCCTCGAGTACCGCTTCCCGCTCGTGGCCTCGACCGGCAACGCGACCCACCTCTTCGAGCCGATCGCGCAGATCATCGCCAGCCCGAACGAGACGCGCATTGGCCGCCTCGTCAACGAGGACGCCCAAGGCCTCGTCTTCAGCGACAGCAACCTCTTCTCGCTGAACCGCTTCTCCGGCTACGACCGGACCGAGGGCGGCGTCCGCGCCAACGTCGGCGCCCAGTACACGATGACGCTGAGGAACGGCGGCTACATCAACGCCCTCGTCGGCCAGTCCTATCACCTCGCCGGCCGTAATTCCTTCACGGCCAACAGCATCTACGGGGCGGATCTCGTCAACACCGGCCTGAACTCGGGTCTCGACAAGAGCCGCTCCGACTATGTCGGGCGCTTCGCCTTCGCGCCGACCCAGACGCTGAGCTTCGTCGCCCGCGGCCGCTTCGACGAGGCGAGCCTCAAGGTCCAGCGGCTCGAGCTCTCCGCCAACAGCACCGTCGGCAACCTGACGACCTCGATCCTCTACGCACGGCAGGAAGCGCAGCCCGACCTCGGCTATGCCCGCCGCCGCGAAGGCCTAGCGATCAGCAACTCGCTGGCGCTGCCGAACAACTGGTCGGTCAACGGCAATGTCCTGTTCGACCTCGACCGCTACATCCAGGACCGCGACGTGGTCGCGGCCTTCCCGACGGTGGCCAATAGCCGCTACAAGGATTCGCCGTTCCGCGTGTCCGCCTTCGGACTCGGCGTCGCCTATGCAGACGAATGCACGATCTTCTCGGTGCAATACACGCGCTCGGTCTCCGACGCGGTCGGCAGCCAGAAGCTCACCTCCAGCACGATCCTCTTCCGGCTCGAGCTGAAGCATCTGGGCCAGGTCAACTACCGCGTGGCCAGCGGCGCGGCGGCCACGCCCGATCAAATTCGGTGAGACAGACATGAGCGTTTTCGTGCGGAGCCTTGCAGCGGCCCTGTTCCTGTCGCTCGCCGGTGCGGCGCCGGCGTTGGCGCAGGGCGCCGTCGCGACCGTCAATGGCGAGCCCATCACGGCGCGTGACGTCGAGCAGCGCATGCGGGTCTCCGCGCTGCTGTTCCGCCAGCCGCTCAGCCGTCCGGCCGCCGTGCAGGAGCTTGTCGACGACCGTGTGAAGATCGCCGAAGGCCGCCGCCTCGGCATGCGCGTCACGCCCCAGGGTCTCGACGAGGCGCTGGGCCGGCTCGCGAGCAACGCTCGCCAGACCCCTGTCCAGTTCGAGCAGAACCTGATCCGCGCCGGCATCGATCCCGAGCAGGTGAAGGCCAAGCTCAACGCTCAGATCATCTGGGGCGAATTGCTGCGGCAGCGCACCCGCAGCGGCAGCGTCTCGAATGCGGAGCTGAACGCCGAGCTCGAGCGCCGGGCTGCCAGGGGCGAGGCCCGTGTCACGGACTTCGTCGTGCGCCAGGTCATCTTCGTCGTCCCGTCCGGCACCGCGCCCGGTGCGCGCGAGCGCGAGGCGAACGCGGCGCGCGCCCGTTTCACCGATTGCGAGGCCGGCGTCGAATATCTGCGCACGCTGCGCGACGTCGCGGTCAAGGAGCGCATCTCCCGCTCGTCGGCCGAATTGCCGAAGCAGACCGCCGACCTGCTGCAGAAGACGCCGGTCGGCCGCCTCACTGCGCCGTTCCGCTCCGAACAGGGCATCGAGATGCTCGCGGTCTGCGAACGGAACGAGCGTCAGGACAACATCCAGCTGCGCAATCAGATCGAGCAGGAGATCCTGACGAAGCGCACGCAGGGCACGGCCGACCAGTTCCTGCAGGAATTGCGCAGGAAGGCCGAAATCCGGCGCTGATGGCCCAGATCGACGACCTCCCTCCCCTCCGGGAGGTCATCGCCCGGCATGGGCTCGCGGCGCGCAAGGCGCTCGGCCAGAACTTCCTCCTCGACCTCAACCTGACGTCGCGGATCGCCCGGAGCGCCGGCAATTTGTCGGGGACCCATGTGATCGAGGTGGGACCCGGCCCGGGCGGCCTGACGCGGGCGCTGCTCGCGGCGGGAGCGGACGCCGTCACGGCGATCGAGATGGACGAGCGTTGCCTGCCGGCGCTCGACGAGATCGCGGCGCGCTATCCCGGCCGCCTGACCGTGATCCAGGGCGACGCGCTGAAGACCGACATGGCGGCCATCGCCGGCGGCCGTCCGACGCGGGTCGTCGCCAACCTGCCCTACAATGTGGCGACGCCGCTGATCGTCGGCTGGCTGCAGACCGAGCCTTGGCCGCCCTGGTTCCGCTCGCTGACGCTGATGGTGCAGCGCGAGTTCGCGGAGCGGCTCGTGGCGACGACGGCGGAGCGGAAGGACTACGGCCGGCTCGCGGTCCTGACGGCGCTGCGGGCCGAGGCGCGCATCCAGTTCGACGTGCCCCCGTCCGCCTTCGTGCCAGCCCCCAAGGTGATGTCGAGCGTCGTCTCGATCACGCCGCGGCCGGATGCGCCGCGCTTCGACATGGCGCTGCTGGAGCGGCTGACTCAGGCGGCCTTCGGCCAGCGGCGCAAGATGCTCCGGCAGGCGCTGAAGCCCCTCGGCGACGCCGTCGCGCTGCTCGAGGCCGCCGGCATCGCGCCCGAGCGCCGGGCCGAGGAAGTGCCGCCGGACGGCTTTCTTGCGCTCCTGGGCGCGCTCGGGACGCGCGACCGGGCCTGATCGTCAGGCCGAGAGCATCGTCTCCAGTTCCGTCGACATCCGCTCCGCCGCGGCCCCCAGTTCGGGGTTTCGGCTGCGGGCGCTCCGCGCCGCCGCGAGGATGCAGCGCAGCGTCGCGAACGAGGTGTCGAGATCGTCGTTGAGGATGATGTGGTCGAACTGCGCCCAGTGCTTCAGCTCGACCTGCGCGGTCTGCAGGCGACGGCGGATGACGTCGGACGAATCCTCCGCCCTTCGTTCAAGCCGCGATTTCAGCGTCGTGGCGTCGGGCGGCAGGATGAAGACGCTGACGATATGCTCGCGCATCGCCTCGTAGAGCTGCAGCGTGCCCTGGTAGTCGACGTCGAACAGGACGTCGCGCCCCTCGGCCAGGGCCTGCTCCACCGGCGCGCGCGGCGTACCGTAGAGATTGCCGTGCACCTCCGCCCATTCGAGCAGTTCGCCGCCCGCCTTCATCGACTCGAAGCGGGCGCGGGAGACGAAGTGGTAATGGATGCCATCCACCTCGCTCGGCCGGCGCGGGCGCGTGGTGGCCGAGACGGACATGGTGATGTCGCGGTCGTTCTGCAGCAGCAGGCGGCTCAGCGTCGATTTTCCCGCACCGGAGGGCGACGCCACGACCAGCAGGACGCCTTTTCTGGTCGACGCCATCAGTCCCTCATTCCACGTTCTGAACCTGCTCGCGGAACTGCTCCACAAGCGTCTTGAGATCAAGCCCGATCGCGGTGAGCGCCACGTCGTTCGACTTGGCGCAGAGCGTGTTGACCTCGCGCGAGAGTTCCTGCGCCAGGAAGTCGAGCCGCCGGCCGATCATGCCGCCCCGCGCCAGCATCTCCTCCGCCTGCGCCTCGTGGGCCTTCAGCCTGTCGAGCTCCTCGCGGATGTCGGCCTTGACCGCGAGCAGCACGGCCTCCTGGTGGAGCCGTTGCAGATCGAGCTGCTCCGCGCTCGCCTCGAACAGATCCTCGATCTGCCGACGCAGGCGCGCCCTCACCGCCTCCGGCCCGCGGGAGGGCAGCGCGTCCGCCGTGCGCGTGAGCGCGCCGATCGCCGCGATCTTCTCCTTGAGGATCGCCTCGATCGCGGTCCCCTCCTCCTGACGGGCCGCGCAGAGCGCGAGCACGGCCTCCTCGAAGGACAGCAGCAGCGCCTCGTTCAGCCGGGTCGCCGACTCGGTATCGGCATCGGCCTCCTCGATCTCGACGACGCCCTTGATGCCGAGGATCGCGTCGATCGACGGTGGCGCGAGACCGGCGGAAGCGGCCGCCGCACCGAGCGAGCGCGCCAGCGATTCGATCATGGCGTGATTGAGCCGGACAGCCGCTGGCCTCTGGGGACGCACGAGGTCCAGCGACACCTGCACGGTTCCCCGAACGATGACGGTGCCGATCATCCGGCGCGCCTCGGCGTCGACGCTCTCGAGGCCCGGCGGCAGGCGCAGCCGCAGGTCGAACCCCTTGGCGTTGACGGATTTCAGCTCCCAAGACCAGGTGGCACCCTCGGCTTGGGCACTCACACGGGCGAAACCGGTCATGCTCCGCAGGCTCATGGGCCCGTCCTAGATCAAGTGCCGGAGCGGGGGAAGGCCGATTCTGGAGCCGCCGGCGCAGGACGTCAGCGGAGCACCGGCACCGTCTTGGCGGAGTTCAGGTCGAAGCTCCTGTTGCGCAGCGGATCGCGGTCCGTGCCCTCGGACGCATCGAAGGCGCGCGGGCGCTTGCCGGCGGGAACGGCGGGTTCGGGTTCGGCCAGAGCCATGACCGACGAACTCTGCGGCGGCGTGGTGGCGGGCGCAGCACCCGCCTGCTGGGCCGCGCGCTGGATCGCCTGGCGCCGACCGGGCGCGATCGGGAAGCTGATCGGGCCGCTCGACGAGGCCGCCTCCGTCGGATCGACCATGGCGCTCGTTCCGCTCATCCCGATGCCGATGCCGGACACTTCGGGTCCGAACACCTCCAGCGGGACGCTCGGGACGACGAAGGTCGGGGCGCTCTCGGCGGGCCGGGCGCTGGCTGCGATTGTCGGCGTCGCCGGCTTCGAGGGATCGAGCGGCGGGAAGCGGAAGGGCGTGGGCGCGGCGTCGGAGCGCTGGCCGGGGCGCGGGCCCGCGGCGGGTGCGGGCGCCGTCGAGGGAGCGGCGCCGCCGGAGCCCTGCGACGGGGCGTTCGCGCCGCCTTCGATCTGCCGCCAGCGGGCGACATTGCGGTTGTGCTGCTCCAGCGTCTCGGCGAAGGCATGGCCGCCCGTGCCATCGGCGACGAAGAAGATGTCACGCGTGCGCGACGGGTTGGCCGAGGCTTCGATAGAGGCCCGCCCGGGGTTGGCGATCGGGCCCGGCGGCAGGCCGTTGATCACGTAGGTGTTGTAGGGCGTCGCCTGGCGGATCTCGCTGGCGAGGATCGGACGGCCGAGCGAGCCGCGGCCGCCGACGATGCCGTAGATGATCGTCGGATCGGACTCGAGCCGCATGCCGCGGTTCAGTCGGTTGACGAACACCGATGCGACGCGCGTGCGCTCGTCGGCGCGGCCCGTCTCCTTCTCGACGATCGACGCGAGGATCAGCAATTCCGTCGGCGATTTCAGCGGCAGATCGGGGCTGCGGCGCGACCAGACCTCGTTCAGCACCTGCCGCTGGGCGCGCTCCATCTGCGCGATCAGGCGATCGCGGCCATAGCCGCGCGGGAAGCGGTAGGTGTCGGGGAGCAGCGAGCCCTCGCGCGGGATGGACTTGATCTCGCCGGCGAGCTCCTCCTTCTCGCGCAGCCGCTGCACGATCTGCTCGCTCGTGAGACCTTCCGGGATCGTGATCGAATGCAGGATGGACTTGCCCTCGACGAGGATGTCCCGGACGTCCTTCAGCGAGGCATGCTGCTTGAACTGGTACTCGCCCGCCTTGAGCCCGGAGCCGAGCGAGAGCACGTTGAGCACTTCGAAGACGAGCGGGTGGTCGATCACGCCTTCCTGCTGCAGGCGCTGCGCGATCTCGGTCGAGGAGGAGCCGGCGGGGATGAACACCACCTTGTCCTCGGCCAGGGGGCCGGGACCGCTGACGAGCCGCTGGGCGTAGACGTATCCGCCGCCGCCGATCGCGGCCAGCACCAGCAGGAACGTCAGGAAGGCGCTGAGCTTCGCCAGGAAGCCGCCGCGGTCGCGCGGCGGCTCGGGCGGACCCGGCGGCAGCGCGGGCTGCAGCGCCTCACGCGCGCCGCGCGGCGACCAGCGACGGCCCGATGAGGGCGGCGCGGGTTCGTTCGCCAGCGCGGGACCCGCGGCCGGAGCCAGATTCTCAGCCGACATCGGTCAGCCAACCTCCACCCTGACGCACCATGAAAGCTCCTGTCTGCAATCGCTCAATTGTGGCGAAACCGCGGCGAGACAGGTAGGCCCCCTGCTGGCCGCCGAACGGCGATGCCTTCCTATACCATCACGGCGCCTGCATTCCCACGATTTGTTGGACCTTGATGCCGCATCGTTGCCGGAGCGTTGCCGTTGGGGAAGGGCCTTCAGGTCGCGGAGCGGAAGCTTTCCACATCCGCGGGCGTCCCGACGGACTGGACGGAGGCGCCATCGGCGATCCGGCGCACGAGGCCGGCCAGCACCTTGCCTGCTCCCACCTCGACGAAGCGCGACACGCCCTCGGCCTGCATGAAGAGCACGCTTTCGCGCCAGCGCACGGTGCCGGTCACCTGCCGGACGAGGGAGTCGGCGATCGCCGCGGGATCGGTCAGGTAGCCTGCGGTCACGTTCGCGACCAGCGGCACCACCGGCGGCCTGATGGTCGCCTTCGCCAGCGCCTCGGCCATGGCGTCGGCCGCGGGCTGCATGAGCGCGCAGTGGAACGGCGCGGAGACCGGCAACGGCAGCGCGCGCTTCGCTCCCCGGCCCGGCGCGAGCGCGATGGCGCGGTCGATGGCGCTCTTGTGGCCGGAGATCACGACCTGCCCACCGCCATTGTCGTTCGCGGCCTGGCAGATCTCGCCCTCCGCGGCCTCCCGCGCGATCGCGTCCGCCGCCTCGAACTCGAGCCCGATGAGCGCCGCCATGGCGCCGACGCCCGCCGGCACGGCGGCCTGCATGGCGTTGCCCCTGATGCGCAGCAGCCGCGCCGCGTCCGCGACGCTCAGGGCGCCGGCTGCCGCGAGTGCGGAATATTCGCCGAGCGAATGGCCCGCGACGCAGAGCGCGTCGCGCTTCAGGTCGACGCCCGCCTCTGTCTCCAGCACGCGCATGGCGGCGAGGCTTGCCGCCATCAGCGCGGGCTGCGCGTTGGCCGTCAGGGTCAGCTCGTCCAGGGGCCCCTCGAACATGAGGGTGGAGAGCTTCTGGCCCAGCGCCGCATCCACCTCGTCCAGCACGGCCCTGGCGACCGGAAAGGCCTCCGCCAGCGCCTTGGCCATGCCGACGGCCTGGCTGCCCTGACCGGGGAAGATGAACGCGCGCTTCGACATGCCTCGCCTCTCGCTTTCAAGCGGGAGTGGGCGGACACCGAACCGCCGGCGATGTCAAGCCGGCAACGCTCCGTCAGTTCAGGGCATATTGCGCGTCGATGGCCTTGAAGTCGCAGGGCTTGATGAGCTTCTGGTGGCAGACCGTGACGCTATGCAGCGCCCCGTCGAGCTTCGCCTGCCAGAAATCCAGAAACCGCCGGAGCTCCGGAAACTTCGGGAAGAGATCATGCTCCTGCCAGATGAAGGTCTGCAGCAGCGTGGGGTGATCGGGCATGCGGTACAGGATCTCCGCCGTGGTCAGGCCATAGCCCTCGAGCTGGCGGCGAAACGCAGGTGACACGAGCATTGACGCATCCTCCTTTCATGCGGCCTCAACGCAACGACATTCAGCCGCGATCCCGAGGATAAGGCAAGGCTCGATAACAATTTCTTTATTGAAAACAATATGTTAGCAGCATGACGTCGAGAGTGCTGCCAGATCGCGCCGTGCCATTCTGGCACTCCGTCCACAGAGTGCCAAAATTTTTCCGCAATGCTCTTGCGAAGCTCTGCGCCAGCGGCCAAATCGGTCGCGCCGGGCGCCGACGATGAAGGGCCCGGCAGCACACATCATGCACCTTTTCGAACTGGAGGAAGCTTATGAAGTTCCGTCCCCTGCATGACCGCGTCGTGGTCCGGCGCATCGAGGCCGACGTCAAGACGGCCGGCGGCATCATCATCCCCGACACCGCCAAGGAGAAGCCGCAGGAAGGCGAGGTCATCGCCGTGGGTCCTGGCGGCCGCGACGAGTCGGGCAAGCTTATCCCGATCGACCTCAAGGTCGGCGACCGTGTCCTCTTCGGCAAGTGGTCGGGCACCGAGGTGAAGATCGACGGCAAGGATCTCCTGATCATGAAGGAATCCGACATCATGGGCGTGCTGGATCTTCCGGCTGCCCCGGTGAAGAAGGCGGCGTAAGCCTCCCTCCCACCTTTCCGAAATCGCTAGAACTGAAAGAATGGAGTCATTCCGATGGCTGCAAAGGAAGTCCTGTTCGACCAATCCGCGCGCGAGAAGATGCTGCGCGGCGTCGACATCCTCGCCGACGCTGTGAAGGTCACGCTGGGTCCCAAGGGCCGCAATGTCGTGATCGAGAAGAGCTTCGGCGCTCCCCGCATCACCAAGGACGGCGTTACCGTCGCCAAGGAGATCGAGCTCTCGGACAAGTTCGAGAACATGGGCGCCCAGATGGTGCGCGAGGTCGCGAGCAAGACCAATGACCTCGCCGGCGACGGCACGACGACCGCGACCGTCCTCGCCCAGGCGATCGTCCGCGAGGGCGCCAAGGCCGTGGCCGCCGGCGTCAATCCGATGGATCTCAAGCGGGGCATCGACATGGCCGTCGAGGCCGTCGTGGCGGATCTGAAGAAGAACGCCAAGAAGGTGACGAGTTCCGAGGAGATCGCCCAGGTCGGCGCCATCTCCGCGAACGGCGACGCCGAGATCGGCCGCATGCTGGCGGAAGCCATGCAGAAGGTCGGGAACGAGGGCGTCATCACGGTCGAGGAGGCGAAGAGCCTGGAGACCGAGCTCGAGGTCGTCGAGGGCATGCAGTTCGACCGCGGCTACCTCTCGCCCTACTTCATCACCAACGCCGAGAAGATGCGCGTGGAGATGGAGGATCCCTACATCCTGATCCACGAGAAGAAGCTCTCGTCCCTGCAGCCCATGATCCCGCTGCTGGAGGCCGTGGTCCAGAGCGGCAAGCCGCTGGTGATCGTGGCCGAGGATGTCGAGGGCGAGGCCCTGGCCACGCTCGTCGTCAACAAGCTGCGCGGCGGTCTCAAGATCGCGGCCGTCAAGGCGCCGGGCTTCGGTGATCGCCGCAAGGCGATGCTCGAGGACATCGCCATCCTGACGGGCGGCACGATGATCGCCGAGGACCTCGGCATCAAGCTCGAGAACGTGACGCTCAAGGATCTCGGCCGCGCCAAGAAGGTGGTGATCGAGAAGGAGAACACGACCGTCGTCGACGGCGCGGGCGACAAGGCCGGCATCGACGCCCGCGTCCAGCAGATCAAGGCGCAGATCGAGGAGACCACCTCGGACTACGACCGCGAGAAGCTGCAGGAGCGTCTCGCCAAGCTCGCGGGCGGCGTCGCGGTGATCCGCGTCGGCGGCGCGACCGAGGTCGAGGTCAAGGAGAAGAAGGATCGCGTGGATGACGCCATGCACGCGACCCGCGCGGCCGTCGAGGAAGGCGTGCTGCCCGGCGGCGGCGTCGCCCTGCTCCGCGCCCTGAAGGCCCTCGACGGCCTGAAGCCGCAGAACGACGACCAGCGCACCGGCCTCCAGATCGTGCGCCGCGCGATCCAGGCGCCCGCCCGCCAGATCGCCGAGAACGCCGGCGAGGACGGCTCGCTCATCGTCGGCAAGATCGTCGAGCAGGCCAACTACTCGGCCGGCTGGAACGCGCAGACCGGCACCTGGGGCGACATGTACAGCTTCGGCGTGATCGACCCCGCGAAGGTCGTCCGTTCGGCCCTGCAGGACGCGGCCTCGGTCGCCGGCCTGCTGGTCACGACGGGCGCCATGATCGCCGAGAAGCCGAAGAAGGAAGCGGCCCCGGCGATGCCCGCGGGCGGCATGGACTACTGATCTGAGCCAACCCTTGGCCCTCACCCTGAGCCTGTCGAAGGGTCGAGGGCCAACGGTGAGAGAAAATCCTCGTCCTTCGACAAGCTCAGGATGAGGATTGTTCCTCCCACGGCTCACGAGCAAAAGAGCGCCGCGGTTCGCCGCGGCGCTTTTTTCATGCGGAATTTCCGGATGTGCGGAATGTCACATCCATTGTTCAATGGAGGGCCATTATTCTCCTGAACCAACGGGACCGGTGAAGGATCATGAGACCCGCCAGCCGATCAGAACTCTGGGCCGACGGCATCGTCCACGCGCTGGCGCTGGTCGTGGCCGTCGCCGGCATCGCCCTTCTCGCGAGCCACGCGGCGGCGCGCCGGTCCGGGCTCGAACTCTCGGCCGTCATCGTCTACGGCGTGGCGCTGATCGCGATGCTCGCCTTCTCCTGCGCCTACAACCTGGCGCGGGAGGGCAAGCTGAAGCCCTTCCTGCGCCGGCTCGACCATTCCGGCATTTATCTCCTGATCGCAGGGACCTACACGCCCTTGCTCACGCAGTTCGACGACCGCTTCGCGGCCTGGGCGCTCGGCATTACGGTCTGGGGCGGCGCGCTCGTCGGCATCGCGCTGAAGTTCGCGGCGCCGCGCCGCTTCGCCGAGGATTCCTCGATCATCTACCTGGCGCTGAGCTGGGTCGCTTTGCTCGCCTACGAACAGATCACCACCTCCCTGCCGCCGACGGCCCTGCTCCTGCTGCTCCTCGGCGGCGTGGTCTACACGGTGGGCGTCGTCTTCCATCTCTGGGAGCGGCTGCGCTACCAGCGCGCGATCTGGCACGGCTTCGTCGCGGTGGCGGCCACCTGCCACTGGGGCGCGGTCGCGGCCTGCATGGAGTTGGTTTAGGTAACCCCAGTAGCTCACCTTTGACGTCATGGCCGGGCTTGACCCGGCCATCCACGTTTTCTTCCTGCACCCAACAAGACGTGGGTGGCCGGGTCAAGCCCGGCCATGACGGCTGCAGGCGGCACATACACTTGCTTTCCCACCCGAATTGCGCCATAGGCCCCGCTTCCGCTTCGGCCGGAGGCTGAACGGAGGGGCGCGCTCGCGCCAGGGTCGCTGGACCCGTCCTCCCGTGTCTCCGCCTTCGAAACGCATCCGTCGAGCCTTTCCGGGGCTCGAAGGGCTCCGCGCCGATCGGGATCGATGCCGCCAAGCGGCGTCGGACGCAACCTGAAGAGAGGCTTACATGCCACTGTACGAACACGTGTTCATGGCGCGCCAGGACGTGTCCGCCCAGCAAGTCGAGACGATGACCGAGCAGTTCAAGGGCATCATCGAGGCAGCCGGCGGCACGATCTCGAAGATCGAGTACTGGGGCGTCAAGTCCCTGGCCTACCGCATCAAGAAGAACCGCAAGGCGCACTTCGCCCTGATGAACATCACCGCTCCCGCCGCCGGCGTGGCCGAGATGGAGCGTCAGATGAAGATCAACGAGGACGTCATCCGCTTCATGACCATCAAGGTCGAGAAGCTGGAGGAAGGTCCCTCCGCGATGATGCAGCGCCGCGAGCGTGAAGAGCGCCGCGACCGCGAGCGCGGCGACCGCCGCGATGATTCCTACAGCTATGACGCCCCCGTCGGGGAGGATGCACGATGAGCGCTGGTGCTGGCCGCCGCCCCTTCTTCCGCCGCAAGAAGACCTGCCCCTTCTCCGGCGCGAACGCCCCGATCATCGACTACAAGGACGTGAAGCTGCTCTCGCGCTACATCTCCGAGCGCGGCAAGATCGTCCCCTCGCGCATCACGGCGGTGTCCGCCAAGAAGCAGCGCGAGCTCGCGCAGGCCATCAAGCGCGCCCGCACGCTCGGCCTGCTGCCCTACGTGATCAAGTAAGTCAGCGACATCGTCCGGCGGCTCCGGCCGCCGGACCTTCGAACCATCGTCGCCTGTCGGAGCCGATCCTCCCGCAGGTATTGCTGGGGCGCCTCGCCCCTAACCGGTAGCATCCGGGACAGCAGGACCCATGAACCTCACGAACGGCATCATCATCGCGTTCGTCGCCGGGCTTTCCTCGGCGATGCTCGGCGCTGCCGCCATGACGGGTCCCGGCCTCGGCCTGTTCTTCGTGATCGTCGCGCCGCTGCCGCTGATGATCGTCGGCCTGCGCTGGCATCCGCTTCTGGCGCTTCTCGGTGGCGCCCTCACCGCCGCGGCCCTCGCCTTCGTCCTGCGCGGCAGCGCGGCCATCACCTTCAGCGTCCTGGTGACGCTCCCGGCCTATGTCGGCAGCATGCTCTTCTTCTGGGCGCGGCGCGAGGAGCTGCCGGTCGCCGGCACCATGTCGCTCGTAGCCGCGGGCTGCGGCGTGCTGGTCACGCTCGCCGGCTGCCTGTCGATCAGCACCAGCCACGCCGAGCTCGAGACGCAGCTCCTGCGGCAATCCGAGGCGGTCTACCGCTTCATGATGGGCATAGGGCGGGACGGGCCGCTGGTCGGACCCGGCGGGCAGAATCCGCAGGTCTTCATCCGCGCCTACGCCAACGCCGTCGCTCCGCTGTCCTGCGCCATGCTGACGGCGATCTACATGGTCAATTTCTGGCTGGCGGCGCGCATCGCGCACAAGTCGCTGGGCGGGATCTTCGTCTGGGAACCGGTCTACCGGATGCGCCTGCCGCGGCTGATGCTGCCGCTCTCCGCCGGCGCGCTGATCGGCGGACTCCTGCCCGGCTATCCCGGCCTGGCGCTCGAGCTCGTCGGCTTCGCCAGCCTCATCTGCCTGATGGCGCTCGGCTACGCCGCCGTTCACCATGCGACAGTCGGCATCGGCGCGCGCGGCTTTGCGCTCACCGCCCTCTGGCTCGCGACCTTTCTCTTCGGCCTGCCGGCCATCCTCATGCTTTTCGCCGGCATCGCCGAACTCGCTTTCGGCTGGCGCGACCGCGTCATCGCCAGCCGCGAAACCTGAAACTGCAGATCAAACAGGAGCACCAAGATGGAAGTCATTCTTCTCGAGCGCGTCGCCAAGCTCGGCCAGATGGGCGAAGTGGTGAATGTGAAGCCGGGCTACGCCCGTAACTTCCTGCTGGCCCGCGGCAAGGCGCTGCGCGCCACCGAGGCCAACCGCAAGGTCTTCGAGACCCAGAAGGCCCAGCTCGAGGCCCGCAACCTCGAGCTCAAGTCCGAGGCCCAGAAGGTCGGCGAGAAGCTCGACGGCGCGGCGATCATGCTGATCCGCCAGGCCGGCGAGTCGGGCGTGCTCTACGGCTCCGTCTCGACGCGCGACATCGCCGAGGCGCTGGCCGTCGGCGGCTTCACCGTCAACCGCACGCAGATCACGCTGAACCAGCCGATCAAGTCGCTTGGCCTGCATCAGGTGCCGGTGCATCTGCATGCCGAGGTCGACGTGACGGTCACTGTCAACGTCGCCCGCTCCGCCGAAGAGGCCGAGCGTCAGGCCCGCGGCGAGTCCGTGGTCAGCGAGCGTGACGACGGCAACCTCGACGACCTCGGCCTTGAGGTCGGTGCGGCCCTCGCCGACGCCGGCCCCCGCGCCGAGCTCTGATCCTCACCACCAGAAGTGCCGAAGCCCCGGGCGATCCCCGGGGCTTTTTCCCATCCCTCAAGCTGAGCGCGCTTCCACGGAATCGCCACCATCGCCGTCATGGCCGCGCTCGACGCGGCCATCCACGTCTTCGACACAGAAAGACGTGGATGGACGGGTCAAGCCCGTCCATGACGTGCTTGTTCGAAAGCGCGCCCTACCCTAACGTTCTTGTTTTGATCTCATTTCCCCGGCAGAATCGGAAGAAATCGGTCAATCCGATTCGGCCGCCGGCGATTCATATCTGTGGATTGGTGTGGGCGGCCGGATCGCCCCTTGCCTCCTGAGGGCTTCCGGACGACACGAGGATCCATGTCTACCGCGCTCGCCATCGTACCTGACACCGCAGCGCCCGACGCGAAGATCGCGCCTCACAACATCGAACTCGAGCGCGCGCTGCTCGGCGTCATCCTCGTCCACAACGAGGCTTTCGACCGCGTGTCGGACGTGCTGCAGCCAGATCATTTCTACGAGGGCGTGCATCGCCGCATCTTCGAGGTGATCACCACGCTCCTGCGCTCCGGCAAGATCGCCACGCCGATCACGCTGAAGATGTTCCTCGCCGACCTCGATCTCGGCGGCATGACGGTGCCGCAATATCTCTCGCGCCTCGCCGCCGAGGCGACGACCGTCATCAACGCTGTCGAATATGCGCGCTCCATCCGCGATCTCGCGCTGCGCCGCAATCTCATCCTCGTCGGCGAGGAGATCACCACCCTCGCCTACGACACGCCGCCCGACATCACGCCCCGCAACCAGATCGAAGACGCCGAGCGCAAGCTCTACGCGCTGGCCGAGAGCGGCAAGTTCGAGGGCGGCTTCCAGCGCTTCGACGAGGCGCTGACCCACGCGATCGACATGGCCGCCAAGGCCTTCGAGCGTGACGGCAACCTGTCCGGCATCTCGACAGGCCTGAACGACCTCGACCGCATGATGGGCGGCCTGCAGCGCTCGGACCTCATCATCCTTGCCGGACGTCCCGGCATGGGCAAGACGGCGCTCGCCACCAACATCGCCTTCAACATCGCCAAGGCCTATCGCGGCTCGGTGACGCCCGACGGCAAGCGCGAGGCGCTGGACGGCGGCATCGTCGGCTTCTTCTCGCTGGAAATGTCGTCGGAGCAGCTCGCGACCCGCATCATCGCCGAGCAGTCCGGCGTTCCGTCCTACCGGATCCGCCGCGGCGACATTCAGCAGCACGAGTTCGAGCAGGTCGTCGAGGCCTCGCGCCGCATGCAGAGCGCGCCGCTCTACATCGACCAGACCGGCGGCATCTCGATCGCCCAGCTCGCGGCCCGCGCGCGCCGGCTCAAGCGCCAGCGCGGGCTCGACCTGCTCGTGGTGGACTATATCCAGCTCCTCTCCGGCGCCTCCAAGAAGGGCGACAACCGCGTGCAGGAGGTGACCGAGATCACCACGGGCCTCAAGGCCTTGGGCAAGGAACTCGACGTCCCGATCATCGCGCTGTCGCAGCTTTCGCGTCAGGTCGAGAACCGCGACGACAAACGGCCGCAGCTGTCGGACCTGCGCGAATCCGGCTCAATCGAGCAGGACGCCGACGTGGTCATGTTCGTCTACCGCGAGGAATACTACCTCAAGAACAAGCAGCCGCGTGAAGGCACGGAAGAGTTCATCAAGTGGCAAGCCGACATGGAGCGCGCCCACGGCAAGGCCGAGGTGATCCTCGGCAAGCAGCGCCACGGCCCCACCGGCACCGTCGAACTGCAGTTCGACGCGGAGGTCACCCGCTTCGGCGACCTTGCCCAGGACGACCGCCTGCCGCAGCGGATGGAGTGAGGCTCCCCGCTTCTCCCTGCGGGAGAAGCTGTCAGGCGCAGCCTGACTGATGAGGGAGAAGCCCGGCGATTCATGCACGTCATGGACGGGCTTGACCCGTCCATCCACGTCTGAGGCTGGCGCAAGGGCAAAACGCGGATGGCCGGATCAAGTCCGGCCATGACGGCCCTTGCGCCAGTCGCTCACCCCATCCGCCCCGCGATAGCCCGCGTGCGCTCGATGCAGGTCCAGAGGCTGCCGATCGCCACGATCCAGAGGCCGATCTCGAGCAGCGCGCTCGTACCCCGGATCCAGGTCTCGATCATGGCGACGACGCACACGACCGTCAGCGCCGCCATCCGGTGCTGCTTCGCCATCGGGCCCCTGAAATCCTGGACCTGTCCCAGCGCGCCACCGAGCACGCGGATGTAGGCAGTGACGGCCGCGAACAGCGCCGCCGCCCAGCCGAGCGTCGGGAAGCCGCAGGCATAGCCCCAGGCGACGAGGAACAGGCTGTCGGCCACGCGGTCCGGCACTTCGTTGTAGAGCCCGCCGACCGGACTGCCGCGGCCGCCCTCCACCGCGACCATCCCGTCGAGCAGGTTGCAGAGCAGCCGGAGCTGCACCGCCAGCGCGACCAAGAGGTAGAGCCACGGCCGTTGCGGCGCGTGGAGAAGCGCGAAGGCGCCGGCGAAGGCGACCACGACGCTCGCCACCGAAATCTGGTTCGGCGTGATGCTGGTGGTGAGCAGCGCATCCACCAGCCGCTTCACCAGGGCGTTCGAGCGGCTGGCCAGCGGGCGCCGCGAGGCAAGATCGGAGTCGGTCATGGCGTTCCGGAGGTCAGACGGTCCACCAGTAGCGGACGAGATGGAAGAAGATCGGCGCGGAGAAGACGATGGAATCGATCCGGTCCAGCACGCCGCCATGGCCCGAGATCATGCGGCCCCAGTCCTTCACGCCGCGATCGCGCTTGATGCCTGACATCACCAGCCCGCCGAAGAAGCCCATCATGCAGATGGTGAAGGCGAGGCCGGCGGCGACGAGCGGGGGGAACGGGGTGATCCACCAGAGCGCCCCGCCGAGCAGCGTGGCCGACGCAACGCCGCCGATCAGGCCCTCCCAGGTCTTGGACGGCGAGAGCAGCGGCGCGACCTTGCGCTTCCCCCACAGCTTGCCGAACACGTATTGCAGCACGTCCGAGCCTTGCGCCACGATGATGAGGAACGCGACCAGCATCACCTGCTTGCCGGCGTAGCCCGGAATGTCGAGCGTCAGCAGCGCCGGCACGTGGCTCGCGCAATAGACGCAGATCATCAGGCCCCATTGCTGCGCCGAGACGCGCGTCAGGAAATTGTCGGTGTCCTGCCGGAGCGCGGCGATGACCGGCATCAGCAGGAAGCCGTAGACGGGGATGAAGACGGCGAAGAGCCCGTACCATTCCGTCCAGACGAGCCAGTACTGGATCGGCAGGACGACGAAGAAGGCGGCGAGCAGCGCCCAGTGATCGCCCCGCCGCGTGTCCGTCAGCGTCATGAACTCGCGCAGGGCGAAGAAGGAGGCGAGCGCGTAGAGCGTCACCACCGCCGCCTTGCCGAAGGCGATGGCGGCGCCCAGCAGCGCGGCCATGATCCACCAGGCTTTCACGCGGGCGTTGAGATTGTCGACCGTCGGCGACGGCTCCGATCCGGCGCGCATCTTCAGCCAGCCGCCGATGCCGCTGGCCACGATCAGCACGGCGAAGACCCCGCCGAGGAGCCAGAGCGTCTCAGACGGCATGGCCGGCCTCCTTGTTGGGCACTTTTCCGGCCTCCTGGCCCATCGGACCGGATGCGCGCCGCCCGAGCGCGAGCAGCGCCTCGCGGGAGCGATCGAGGAATTGCGTGCGCTCCTCGCCCTCGCCCAGATGCAGCGGCGCGCCGAACGTGACGCTGCACAGCAGCGGCAGCGGCAGGAATTCGCCCTTCGGTAGCACGCGCGAGATGTTGTCGATCCAGGTCGGGATCAGCTCGACGCCGGGGCGGAGCCTCGCGAGATTGTAGAGCCCCGACTTGAAGGGCAGCAGCGGCGCGTCGGTCATGTTGCGCGTGCCTTCGGGGAAGAGGATCAGGCTGTCGCCGGCGTCGAGCGCCGCGGCCATCTGGGCGATCGGATCCTCAGTGCGGTTCTCCGGCAGACGCTCGATCAGCACCGCCTTGAACACATCATCGCCGAGGAAGCGCCGGAGCTTGCCCTTGCGCCAGTAGTCGGCGCCGGCGACCGGCCGCGTCCTGTCGCGCAGCTCCTTCGGCAGCACCGACCAGATCAGCACGAAATCGCCATGGCTCGCATGGTTCGCGAAATAGACGCGTTGCCGCGCCGAAGGCTCGGCGCCCCGCCAGTCGGGACGGACGCCCGTGACGATCCGCGCGAAGGCGGTGACGGAGTTGGAGGTCAGGGCTTCGAGGAAGGGCAAGGCTGCACCGGCTGAAGGAAGACCCGCCGTCATTGGAACCATCTGCGCCGGATTCGCAAGCGCGAGCGCGTCCTTCTCCCTTGGGAGAAGGTGGCCGCCGGAGGCGGTCGGATGAGGGAGATCCGCCGACGTTGGGCTTCTCCCTCATCGGTCAGGCTCCGCCTGACAGCTTCTCCCACGGGGAGAAGCAAGCAACGTCCCAGGGGATGACAGCGCGCACCCGCGACGCTACATCCCGGCCATGAGCAATCCCATCCATGTCGTCGGCGGCGGGCTCGCCGGCTCCGAGGCCGCCTGGCAGATCGCCGAGGCCGGCGTTCCCGTCGTGCTGCACGAGATGCGGCCCGTGCGGATGACAGAGGCGCATCGCACCGAGGGGCTGGCGGAACTCGTCTGCTCCAATTCCTTCCGCTCCGACGATCACGAGATGAACGCGGTCGGCCAGATCCACTGGGAGATGCGGGCGCTGGGCTCGCTCATCATGCGGACCGCCGACGCGCACCAGGTGCCCGCCGGATCGGCGCTCGCCGTCGACCGCGACGGCTTCTCCGACGCCGTGTCGAAGGCGCTCGCCGCCCACCCGCTGGTGACCATCGAGCGCGCCGAAATCGCCGGCCTGCCGCCCGCGGCCTGGGACAATGTCATCGTCGCGACGGGGCCCCTCACCTCGCCCGCCCTGGCGGAGGCCATCCGCGCCCGCACCGGCGCCGACAGCCTCGCCTTCTTCGACGCCATCGCGCCCATCGTCTATCGCGAGAGCATCGACATGGATGTCGCCTGGTTCCAGTCCCGCTACGACAAGGCGGGTCCCGGCGGCACCGGCGCGGATTACCTCAATTGCCCGATGGACCGCGACCAGTACGAGGCCTTCATCGACGCGCTCCTCGCGGCCGAGAAGACCGAGTTCAAGGAATGGGAGGGCACGCCTTATTTCGACGGCTGCCTGCCGATCGAGGTGATGGCGGAGCGCGGCCGCGAGACGCTGCGCCACGGACCGATGAAGCCGGTCGGCCTGACCAACCCGCACCGGCCCGACCTGAAGCCCCATGCTGTCGTGCAGCTCCGGCAGGACAATGCGATCGGCACGCTGTTCAACATGGTCGGCTTCCAGACGAAGCTGAAGTACGGGGCGCAATCCGCCGTCTTCCGCCTGATCCCGGGATTGGAGAAGGCAGAATTCGCCCGCCTTGGCGGCATCCACCGCAACACCTATCTCGACAGCCCGCGCCTGCTCGACCCGACGCTGAAGCTGAAGGCGGAGCCACGACTGCGCTTCGCCGGCCAGATCACAGGCTGCGAAGGCTATGTCGAGAGCGCCGCCGTCGGCCTGATGGCGGGCCGTTTCGCCGCCGCCGAGCGCCAGGGCCGTCCGCTCGACGCGCCACCGCCGGAGACCGCGATGGGCGCGCTGCTGAACCACATCACCGGCGGCCATATCTCGACGATCGACGCGGGCCCCCGCTCCTTCCAGCCGATGAACATCAACTTCGGACTGTTCGCGCCGGTCGAGGCGCCCGCGCGGGGGGGCGACGGCAAGCGCTTGCGGGGTGCGGAGAAGGCGGTCGCGAAGAAGCGCGCCCTCACCGCCCGCGCCAAGGCCGCCATGCTGGCCTGGCGCGACGGCGCGCCCGCGCTGGCCGCCGAATAGCGCTCAGTGCACCAGCTCGTCGCGGTTCGCCCATTTCATGCGGCGATAATCGAAACCGCCTTCGAAGGTCGGCTTCACGATCTTGAAGAAGGGCGAGATGTCGAAATCGCGCGGCGTGAACAGCGAGTGATGCCGGATATGCAGGATCTCCTCGTGCAGGATCTCGGCCTCCCGCGTCGCGCCCTGCTGGCGAATGAGCTCGACGCGCGGCAGGATCGGATATTGCACCGTATGGAACGCCTGCGCGATCAGCGTCGAGCAGATGAAGCGCGTCGGGTCGCCTGACCCCAGGGCCAGCATGCGCCGCCTGAAGCGCATCGGCACCGGCGGCTGCGGCAGCAGGTAGCGGGCGAGGTCGACGATGTTCCTCACGTCGTAGAACTCGCCGATCTTGCTCGTGGCAAAGGTGGTGATCGTGGCGAGATCCTCGGGTTCGAGCGCCGCGGGGCGGCAGATGCGCGTGTGCGCATTCTGGTGGCGCGAGAGCGGCGACGAGATGACGCCGAGGCCGAGCTCCGCTTCGATCAGCACATGCGGCTCGCCGTCGGGCTCCTGCCGGCCGGGAATCGGCCCGACGCAGAGCGCGGCATGGGACCAGGTGGAGCGGGTCAGGTACTTGATGGCGGCGGAAACGCGGCTGCAGCCTTCCACCAGCAGGACATCGCCGGGCCGGATGTGCCGGCGCAGCATCGACGGCCCGTTCGTGGTGACGGATTCAAACTTCGAGATCTCTCGCGTGAGGTAGTTGACGAGCCGGCGACCGATGGCCTCGCGCGTCTTGTTGAACATCCCAGCCCCCTGCCGATGCCCGCAGATGGATCGGAGCTTAGCAAAACAAGCTTGAAAATTGTCCGAATGGCTGTCTGGTCAGGGGCGACGTGGGTGACGCGCGGTCAACGTTGTCTCCCCAAGGGTAGGGAAATCAGTCGGGTGTCATCCCCGGCGGCGCGGAACGCGCCGGGAAGGGGATCCAGACCTTCGGCGACAAGCAAAGACTGGATTCCCTTCGCTTCGCTCCGGCCGGGAATGACAGGCCCTCGCTTCCATCCGCAGGAGCAGGGCGATCGCCTATCAAGGCCGATGGTCCCCTCGACCTCACGCCTCAAGCCTGTCGAAATCCTCGATCCTTCGACAGGCTCGGCATGAGAATTTCGGGAAACCCGCTCAGATTGAGCGCATAGGCGATCGCCCTGCCGCAGGCAGGGAAGGAAAAGCCGTCACCAGCCGCGCCACATCGCCCAGATGCGGACCCAGTTCGCGGCGTCGATGATGGTGCGGTAGGGCTGGTACGCGCTCTTCTCCATCGGCGCCAGATAGCGCTCGACCATGGCGAGCGGCAGGAAGGCCGGCTGCACCTCGGGTCCAAGCCTGCCCTTCAGCGCCCGCGCCTTGGCGAGATGATCGCGCGCCCGCGCCCGCATCTCGGCAAGGACGGCCCGCAGGCCCGGGCTGTCCGTCCCGGACACGATATCCTCCCGGTCGACGCCGACCGCGGTCAGCAGCGCCTGCGGCAGGAACACCTGCCCTCTACGTGCGTGCCAGGGAAAGGCGCGGAGCAGCCCCGTGAGCGAATAGGCGACGCCGGCGTGGCCTGCGGCATCCGCGTCGGCCGCCGCCTCGCCGCCGGTCAGGATGATCGAGCTCAGGCTGACCAGCGCCGACGAGGTCTCGCCGCAATAGCCCTCGAGCGCCGTCCAGTCCGCCGGCGGGTCGTCGTAGAGATCGAAGGACCGCGCGTCGATCAGGTCCTGCAAGGGCTGGAGCGGCAGGCGGCAGCGCTCGATTGTGTCGCGGATCGCGAGGCCGACGGGATGGCCCGCCCCCTCCTCCGCCCGCGTGCCGTCCAGCACCTCGCGCCACCATTGCAGGCGGATTTCGCCCGGCCCGGGCTCCTTGGCCGCGGCCCGGATGCCGGCGATTTCGAGCGAGAAGGCCTGCAGGGCATGGAGATGCCTGCGCCGTTCCGCCGGCGCGAAGAGGATGGCCACATGCCGGTCGGAATCGTGCTTCTGCACGAGCGCGGCCGCAATGGCGTAGGCGTTGGGCAGGAGCTCGCTCATGTCGGCCGCCTCATGCCGGCTTCCAGCGCAGGAACAGGTAGAGTCCCCAGCCGATCACCAGCCCCCAGAAAGCCGGGCCGATGCCAAACAGCGACAGGCCGGACACCGTGGTGAGCAGCGTCGCCATCGCGGGCACCCGGTCCTCCTCGCTCTGCAGCGCGTTCGCGGTGGCCGAGGCGAAGGAGCCGATGAGGGCGAGGCCGGCCACCGCCTCGATCAGGAGCGGCGAGGAATTGACGACGAGCGCCGTGACGACGCCCGCGAGCAGCGCCAGCACCATGTAGCCGACGCCGCCCACGACGGCCGCCACATAGCGGCGCGCGGGATCGGGATGGGCCTCCGGCGAGGCGCAGAGCGCCGCGGTGATGGCCGCGAAATTGATCGTCGGCGCGCCGAAAGGCGCGGTCAGCGCCGACGCCGCGCCCGTCGCCAGCAGGCCGTCGCGGGGACGCGGCCTGAAATCGAAGGTCGCGAGCACGGCGAGGCCCGTGATGTTCTGCGAGGCCATCGTCACGATGAAGAGCGGGATCGCGATCGAGATCAGCGCTTCCGGCGTGAAGACCGGCGTGACGATCTCGATCGTCGGCCAGACGAAGGCGCCGCCGGTGCCGGTCCCGCCCTGCAGCAGGATGGCGCCGACCGCCACCAGGACCGCGGCCGGGACGGCGTAGAGCCGGTTGATCTTGAGCATCGCCACCCAGGTCAGCAGGATCAGCGCGGCCGTGACCGGATAGCGCTGCAGCGCCACGAAGGGCGCGAGGCAGAGCTTGAAGATGACGCCGGCCAGCATCGCGTTGGCGATCGGCTTCGGGATCGCCTCGATGAGCCGCGCCAGCGGCCGCCAGAGCGCGGCGATCATGATCAGCGCGGCCGCCACGATGAAGGCGCCGACCGCGGCGTTGAACCCGCCCGCGACCGCCGGCGTCACGGCGAGCAGCGCGAGGCCGGGCGTGGTCCAGGCGATCGAGATCGGCATGCGCGTCCAGAGGCTGAGGCCGATCGCCACGAGGCCCTTGGCGATCCCAAGGACGAACAGGCCCGACGCGATCTGTCCCGACGTCGCGCCCACGGCCTTGAGGCCCTGCACGACGACCGCGACCGAGCTGGCGTAGCCGACGACGGCGACCAGCACGCCCTGCATCGCGGCCTGCCGCGAAAAGTCCTGCAGGAACTGCCTCACGATATCACCCAGTAGCCCGCGGCGATCAGGGCGGCCTCGCCGGCAAGCAGCCCAAGCACGATCGAGCGTCGCGTCGCCAGCATCACCGCGATGCCGAGGATCACCGCGCCGAGGCGCCCCCAGAGCGGGATCTGCATCAGCGCGCCCTGCGGCGTCAGCAGCAGCTTGGCGACGACCGCCGTGACCAGCGCGGTCGCGACAAAGCGCACCCAGCGGAAGACTTCGGAATTTTCGTCCAGCCCGCGCCCCGCCAGCACGCCGAGCGTGCGCCAGATTTCCGTCGGCAGGAAGCCGAAGATCACCACCACGAAATAGGGCCAGAGCCCGCCCGTCGCCTGCTCGAGCGATGCGAGGAAGCCGCTCATCGCATCGCCCTCAGGCGCGCGACGCGGTCGGCGGCATAGGCGAGCGTGCCGCCGGTCAGCCCCGCCGCCACCAGGTCGTAATCCGTGCCGACGAGGAGGGTCGCCAGCGGCGTCAGGGCGAGCGCGAGCACGATCGGCAAGGCCTCCTGCCAGCGCTGCACCGGCGAGATCAAGTTGACGGAAAAGAACATCGGCGTCGTGAAGAGAAGCGCCGCCGCCAGGACGCCGGGCAGCGCGCCGACGAGGTAATAGCCCACACCCGTGGCAAGCGTGCCCGAGAGCAGCACGACCGTGCCGAAGCCGATGAAATACGGAAAGCGCTCGACCCTCGGTTCGTCCGGCAGCCGGCGCATCCCCTCGACCCAATTGGTGATCGAGACGAGATGCGCCGCCAGCAGCAACTGCCAGGTCGGACGTCGCGGATCGTTGAGGAGCGGCACCAGCGCGATGGTCATGGGCAGGAAGCGGAGCGAGCTGAACAGCACGGCCACGGCCACGAGCGGCAGCGCCGTCCCGGTGGCGATCGAGCCGAACAGCAGCACCTGCGCCGGCCCCGCCCACATGAGGGCGGACGACAGCATGCCGGCCAGCATCGGATAGCCGATGTCCCGGACGATGCCGCCGATGCCGATCAGGCTGAAGCAGATGGTGATCGACGGCAGGCCGATTGCGCCCCGCGCGCCGCGCCAAACATGGCGCAGCGATCCGTCGGTCGATTCGAGCTCGGCGTTGGCGGTGGACATCGCCTCGGACCTATGGCGGTCCGGGCGCGGGGCCGCAAGCCTCGATCAGGGCCGCAGCGGCACCGCCGTCACGTTGGCCGGCATCACCGCCTCGCGGAATTGGGGTTGACGCTCGGCGACGAACTCCTCCCAGCCCCGCCAGGCGTACCAGCCCAGCATCACGAACAGGGGCACGCAGACCCAGCCCATGATCTCTTCGGTCCTGCGACGCCGATGAGCGCGGCGGCGGCGCTCTTCACTCATGCGTCGCAGGGTGCGGATCACGACTTCAACGGAACCTTGGGAACGGAGGTCCCCGGAGAAGTCTTGATCGACGGCCCGTTGTCAAGCGGCGGGCCGGCGGATTTCGCCGATTTGCGCCCGCCCGACCGCTTCTTGACGGGCTTGTTGGAGGCTTCCTCCACCATCCGCTCAGGCCGCGGCAGCAGTGGCCCGTCCGGATAGACGAAGCCGAGCTTGCGCGCGCCGCTGTCGTCGCCCGTGACGATGACGCGCACGGTGCCGCCATTCTTCAGGCGGCCGAACAGCACCTCGTCCGCGAGCGGCGTCTTGATGGCGCTCTGGATGAGGCGCGCCATCGGCCGTGCGCCCATCGCCTGGTCGTAGCCGTTCTCGACGAGCCACTTGCGCGCCTCGTCCGAGAGCTCGATCGAAACGTTGCGGTCCGCGAGCTGGGCGTCGAGCTGCATGATGAACTTGTCGACGACCTGCGCCACGACCTCGGTCGGCAGATGGCCGAAGGAGACGGTCGCGTCGAGGCGGTTGCGGAATTCCGGCGTGAACAGCCGGTTGATCGCCTCCGTATCGTCGCCCTCGCGCTTCTGCCGCGTGAAGCCGAAGGCCGCCTTCGCCATGTCGGACGCGCCCGCGTTGGTCGTCATGATCAGGATGACATTGCGGAAATCGACCTGCTTGCCGTTGTTGTCGGTCAGCTTGCCGTGGTCCATCACCTGCAGGAGGATGTTGTAGAGGTCGGGATGGGCCTTCTCGATCTCGTCCAGCAGCAGCACGCAATGCGGATGCTGGTCGACGCCGTCGGTCAGCAGGCCGCCCTGATCGAAGCCCACATAGCCCGGAGGCGCACCGATCAGGCGGCTGACCGTGTGCCGCTCCATGTATTCCGACATGTCGAAACGCAGGAGCTCCACGCCCAGCACCTTGGCGAGCTGCTTAGCCACCTCGGTCTTGCCGACGCCGGTCGGGCCCGAGAACAGGTAGCTGCCGATCGGCTTCTCGCCGTCGCGGAGGCCGGCGCGCGAGAGCTTGATGGCGGCCGACAGCTGCTGGATCGCGTTGTCCTGGCCGTAGACCATGCGCTTGAGCGTGGTCTCGAGGGTCTGAAGCACCTCGGCATCGTCCTTCGAGACGGTCTTCGGCGGGATGCGCGCCATCGTGGCAACGGTCGCCTCGATCTCCTTGATGCCGATCGTCTTTTTCCGCTTGTTCTCCGGAACGAGCATCTGCGACGCGCCGCACTCGTCGATCACGTCGATCGCCTTGTCCGGCAGCTTGCGGTCGTGGATGTAGCGCGCCGACAGCTCGACCGCGGCCTTCACGGCCTCGTTCGTGTACTTCAACTTGTGGTAGTCCTCGAAATAGGGCTTCAGCCCCTTGAGGATCTCGATCGCGTCGGGAACGGTCGGCTCGTTGACGTCGATCTTCTGGAAGCGCCGGACGAGCGCCCGGTCCTTCTCGAAATGCTGGCGATATTCCTTGTAGGTGGTCGAGCCGATGCAGCGCAGCGTGCCGGCGGCGAGGGCCGGCTTCAGCAGGTTCGATGCATCCATAGCACCGCCGGAGGTGGCGCCGGCGCCGATCACCGTATGGATCTCGTCGATGAACAGGATCGCCTTCGGATGCTGTTCGATCTCCTTCATCACCTGCTTGAGCCGCTCCTCGAAGTCGCCGCGATAGCGCGTGCCTGCGAGCAGCGTGCCCATGTCGAGGGAAAAGACCGTGGCGTCGAACAGGACCTCGGGCACTTCGCGCTTGACGATCTTGCGCGCCAGGCCTTCCGCGATCGCGGTCTTGCCGACGCCGGGATCGCCGACATAGAGCGGGTTGTTCTTCGAGCGGCGGCAGAGGACCTGGATCGTGCGGTTGACCTCGGCCTCGCGACCGATGAGAGGATCGACCTTGCCTTCCTTGGCCTTCTTGTTGAGGTTGACGCAGTAACTGTCGAGCGCGCCCTCCTTTTTCTTGCTGCCGCCCTCCGACTGGCGAGCCTCTTCCTGCTCTTCCTCTGCGCCCCGCGGGGACTTGGCCTCGGTGAGGCCGGCCCGCTTGGCGATGCCGTGGCTGATGTAATTGACGGCGTCGTAGCGCGTCATGTCCTGCTCCTGCAGGAAGTAGGCGGCATGGCTCTCGCGCTCGGCGAAGATCGCCACGAGCACGTTGGCGCCGGTCACCTCCTCGCGGCCGGAGGACTGGACATGGATCACCGCGCGCTGGATCACGCGCTGGAAGCCGGCGGTCGGCTTGGATTCCTCCTTGCCGCCGTGCACCAGCCCTTCCAGTTCGCCGTCGATGTAGCCCCTGAGCGTGCGGCGCAGGGCTTCCATGTCGACGTTGCAGGCCTTCATGACGGCGGCAGCGTCGATGTCGTCGATCAGGGCGAGGAGGAGATGCTCGAGCGTGGCATATTCGTGCCGGCGCTCGTTGGCGAAGGCGAGCGCCTGATGGAGGGCTTTCTCGAGATTGCGGGAAAAGGTCGGCACGAAATCCTCACTTCTTTTCCATGATGCATTGCAGAGGATGCTGGTTCTTGCGGGCGAAATCCATGACCTGCGTCACTTTGGTCTCCGCCACTTCGTAGGTGAACACTCCGCACTCCCCGATTCCATGGTTGTGGACATGGAGCATGATCTGTGTGGCGGCTTCGCGGCTCTTGTTGAAAAACCGCTCCAGCACGTGAATGACGAACTCCATGGGCGTGTAATCGTCGTTCAGCAGCAGAACGCGATACATGTTGGGCCGTTTCGTCTTCGGCGAGGTTTTCGAGATGACGGCCGTGCCCGAGCCGTCGTCGCCGGGTTCCGAGCCGCGCCCCTTGCCGCCGCGCGACGGCCCGGCCATCCGCGTCAGCGCCGAATCGACGGCCAACTCTTCACCAGGACGCATCAGTCTCCGCATCATCGAACTTCCCGACCGGCCGAGCGTCTGAATCGTCAGTTTCGCCCTCCTAGAGCATACAAGTAAGATGCCATTTTGGATTGCGCCAGACCAGTCCGGCAAACAAAAAGCCCGGCGCGAGGCCGGGCTTTCGAGCGGTCCGGGAGGACCGCGAGAGGTCTGAAGTCGCTTACTTGGCGACGGCGGCCGTCTTGGCCTTGGCGAAAGCGGCCTCGACCGGCTTCATCGCTTCCTTGGCGATGTCGGCGTAGAGGTTGCTCATCTTCGTCGTCTGGGCGACGAAGCCCTCGTAGGCCGACTTGGCGTACTGGGTGTTGAGCTCGATGGCCTTGTCCAGCGTCTTCACGCCGAAGAGCTGCTCGACATGAGCGGCGTTCGCCTCGTAAGACTTCTTGGCGTAGTCGGCGGCCTCGGTCGTCAGGGTCTGCGCGTTCTTCGTGAAGGCGCCGAAGGCCTTGACGGCGGCGTCCATGTTGTCCTTGGCGACCTTCTGCATGTCTTCGAAAGCGTTCGTCATCTGATGGCTCCGGTGGTTCGTGTCCTGGCGAAGCGCTAACCGCGCCTCGTGACGCTCATATGTTGCACTGCACAATAAATGTCAAGCACTCTTGTGCGGCGCACCATTTCCCGACGCGGGGGAGCCTCCTCGTGCCAGACCGGGTCGCCGAATCGCTCCGCTTAACCCTCCGCTAACCGCGGCCGGATACCATCCATGGTTGTTGCGATCCGGCAACACAAAAAGCCGGGCCGGGTGTTCACCAGCGGGTTGCGTCATGTTGCGTTCTGGTCTTCGTCGATTCTTCTTGCTCGCCGGCGTGCTCGCCGTCGGAGCCACGGTCGCCGCCACGCCGGCGGACGCCCGCCGCAAGCGCCAGGGCGGCGGCTATAATCCTCCCTACGCTTCCATCGTCATCGATGTGAATTCGGGCCGCGTGCTGCAGGCGACGAACGCCGACGCGCCACGTTTCCCCGCCTCCGTGACCAAGGTCATGACGCTCTACATGCTCTTCGAGCAGCTCGAGCGCGGCAAGCTGAAGCTCGACACGCCCCTTCCCGTCTCCTCCTTCGCGGCCCGCCAGGCGCCCTCGAAGATCGGCTTCGACCCTGGCGAGACGATCGAGGTCGAGGATGCGATCAAGGCGCTCGTCACCAAGTCCGCCAACGACGTCGCCGTCGTGGTGGCCGAGGCGATCGGCGGCGACCAGGACACCTTCGCCCAGATGATGACGCGCAAGGCGCGCTCGCTCGGCATGACCAACACCACGTTCCGCAACGCCTCCGGCCTGCCGAACCCCGAGCAGGTCACGACGGCGCGCGACCTGACGGTCCTCGGCCGCGCGATCCATGACCATTTCCCGAAGTATTGGCGCTATTTCCAGACGCGCAACTTCGAGTTCGCCGGCCGCAACTACCGGAACCACAACAAGCTGCTCGGCCGCGTTGACGGCGTGGACGGCATCAAGACGGGCTACACCCGCGCCTCCGGCTTCAACCTCCTGACCTCCGCCCGTGACGGCAACCGCCACGTGATGGCGGTGGTTCTGGGCGGCCGCTCGGGCCGCATCCGCGACCAGCAGATGGCCTCGCTCGTCGAGAACCATATCGAAAGCGCCAGCGGCGGCGGACGCACCGCTCCGATGATCGCGCGCGGCGGCGAGGAGCCCACGCGCGTGGCCGCCGCCGTGCCCGCGAGCACATCGACGCCGCCCCGCGCCGAAGCGCCGGCCCCGGTCGCGGCTCGCGCCGAGATGACGGCCCAGCAGCGCATCGAGGCCCGCATGACCGCCCGCGCCCAGACCGAAGTCGCTAGGGCCGAGGTGGCCAGGGCCGAGCCGGCAAGGGCCGAGCCGGCGCGCGCCGAGACCGCCCGTCCCGAGCCCGCGAGGGCCGAGCCGGTCAAGCTCGTCGCGGTCGAACCCGAGATCGTTCGCCCGGCTGCTCGCGCCGCGCAGGCTCCGCTGCTGCCGCCGGCCCCCGTTCCGGTCGCCTCTATCCCCAATCGCGTGCCGAGCGCCGGCGCCGTCGCCCAGCCCGTCAGCGCCTTTGCGCCGCCGCCGGCGCAGCCCGGTCCGCAGCTGCGCTGGACCACGGGCCCCCAGCCGGCCGTGCAGTCCGCCGCGCCTGCCCAGGCCCCGGCCGCTGCCGCTGCCCCTCCGGTCGCCCGGGTGGTGCCCGCCCGCCAGGCCGCCGTCGCCGCGGTTGACCCGGTCACGACCGCCTCGGCTCAGCCCGCCGCGCCGAAAGCCGCTCCCGCAACGCAGGCGCTGCCCGCCCGCACGGGCTTCGTGATCCAGCTTGGCGCGACGGACGACGAGGGCAAGGCCCGCGCCATCCTCGACAACGCCAAGTCGCGCAACCGCACGATCCTCGCCGACGCGAGCGCCTTCACCGAGAAGGTGCAGAAGGGCGACGCCACGCTGTTCCGGGCGCGCTTCGGCGGCTTCGACGACAACAAGGACGCGCTCGCCGCCTGCGGCGCGCTCAGGAAGACGGGCTTCAACTGCTTCGTCCAGAGGATCTGACGAGCCCGTACGGCTTCGCCCACCCGCTCCAGCGTTGCATCAGGGAGTGAGACTCATGATCGGCCCGACGCATTTCCAGAAGGAAATCGCCCTCTTCGCGCCCTATCAGGCGCCCCGGCCTGGCCTTGCGGCCCGTCTGCGGCCGCACGAGCTGATCGCGATGCTCACGCATCACTACACCCGCGTCCGGGCGCGGAGCCTGCCGCGGGTGAAGACCACGCTCTGCGTCACGATGCCGGGCGGCAGGCAGGCCGTGACGATCGGCTTCGGGCGCTGAGGCCGGGCGCCTCGCCCGGCTCAGCCCCGCTTCGCCTTCACTGCGGGATCTTGTCCTCGATCCCCTGCACGTAGAACATCATGCTGAAGACTTGCTCGTCCGAGAGCCGGTCGCCGCCCTTGCACTCGATCGTCTTGCCCGCCTGATCCACGACCGGGCACTTGAACGGATCGAGCGTGCCGGCCTTGATCGCGGCCTCGGTCTGCTCGGCCATCGCCTTCACGTCCGCCGGCATGTTGATGTAGGGCCCCATCTTGACCTTGCCCTTGGCGAGGCCGTCGAAGACGTCCTGCGACTTCCAGGTGCCGTCGAGGACGGCCCGCACCCGCTCGATATAGTACGGGTTCCAGTCGTCGATGATCGAGGTCAGCAGGTGGTTGGGCGCGAAGCGGCTCATGTCCGAGGCCTGCCCGAAGGAATAGACGTTGCGGGCGGACGCCGCCTGAACGGGGGCCGGGCTGTCGGTGTGCTGGGTGATCACGTCGACGCCCTGGTCCATGAGGACCTTGGCGGCGTCGGCCTCCTTCGGCGGGTCGAACCAGGAATTGACCCAGACGATCTTGATCTTGACGTTCGGGTTCACCGACTTGGCGCCGAGGTAGAAGGCGTTGATGCCTGCGATGACCTCGGGGATCGGGAAGGCGCCGACATAGCCGATCGTGTTCGACTTGGTCATCCGGCCGGCGATCTGCCCGATGATGTAGCGCCCCTCGTGGAACTTGGCCGAGTAGGTCGCGACGTTGGGCGCACGCTTGACGCCGGTCGCATGCTCGAACTTCACGTCCGGGAAGCGACGCGCCACGCGCAGCGTCGGCTCCATGAAGCCGAACGAGGTCGTAAAGATCAGCTTGTGGCCCGATCGCGCCAGCTGCTCGATCGGCCGTTCGCTGTCGTTTTCCGGCACCTTCTCGACGAAGGTGGTCTCGACCCGGCCGGGAAACGCCTTCTCGATGGCGAGGCGGCCCTGGTCATGCTGGTAGCTCCAGCCAAAATCGCCGACCGGACCGACGTAGATGAAGCCGATCTTGAGCTTGTCCTGGGCCGAGGCCGCGGTCACGGCGCCGGCCGCCATGGCGAGTCCGATCGCCGCCTTGATGATTGTTCTCATGTACCGTCCCTTCTGAAATGGGTTGTTGAAATGAAGCAGGTTTCGCGCCGCATGGAAATCACTCACCTGTCGGGAATGAAAGGTTGCCCCAGCGATCCCGCAGCCGCCTGCCGCCCGCCGCGGCGAAGCGACAGGACGACGAGCGCGAGGATGGTGGCGAGATAGGGCAGCGCCGACAAGAGCTGCGACGGCAGCCCGATGCCGCCGGCCTGCGCGTGCAGTTGCAGCACGCTCGTCGCGCCGAAGAGATAGGCGCCGAAGACGATCCGCCAGACGCGCCCGCCCGCGAAGACGACGATCGCGAGCGCGATCCAGCCGCGACCCGCCGTCATGCCCGAGGACCAGAAGGGCGTGTAAACGAGCGACAGATAGGCTCCCGCGAGACCCGCGCAGCCTCCGCCGAAGAGCACCGCCATCGTCCTGACCTTGCGCACGTCGTGCCCGAGCGAGTGGGCGGCCGCGTGATTCTCGCCAACGCCCGCGAGCACGAGCCCGCCGCGCGTCCTCGAAAGCCACCAGGCGACGCCGATCGTCAGCGCCAGCGACGCATAGACGAAGGGGTCCTGGCCGAAGAGGAGCTTGCCCACGACCGGCAGGTCGGTCAGGACCGGCAGCCAGAGCGACGGGATCGTCTCCCGCTTCATGCCGACGAAACCCGCGCCGACGAGATTGGCCGCGCCGATGCCGAGGATCGTGAGCGCCAGCCCCGCCGCCACCTGGTTGGCGGCGAGCCAGATCGCGAGGAAGGCGAAGAGGCCGCCCAGCGCCGCCCCCGCCACGACGCCGGCGGCGACCGCGAGCAGCGACGAGCCGGTCAGGATCGCCACGGCGAAGGCGCAGGCGGCGCCGGCGATCATCATGCCCTCGACGCCGAGATTGAGCACGCCGGCGCGCTCGACCACATGCTCGCCGAGCGCCGCGATCAACAGCGGAGTCGAGGCGGTGACGATGGTCAGGAGGACGAGCAGCGCGAAGCTCATGCGCTCCTCCTGATGACGAGCCGGTGCCGGGTCAGCGCCTCCCCGGCGAGCAGGCTCATCAGCAGCACGCCCTGGAACACCGCGGCGAGGTCGAGCGGCAGCTTGAGCGCGATCTGCGCACCCTCCGCGCCGATGAGGATCAGGGCCATCACAAGCGCCGCCAGCACGATGCCGGGCGGCGAAAGCCGGCCGAGGAAGGCCACGATGATCGCCGTGAAGCCATAGCCCGGCGAAATCGAGGGCGTGAGCTGGCCGATCTGCCCCGTGACTTCGCAGACGCCCGCCAGGCCGGCGAGCCCGCCCGAAACGAGAAAGGCCGCCATCGTCAGCCGCCTTTCGTCGAAGCCGCCGAAGCGGGCGGCGCGCGGCGCTTCGCCGAGCGCCCGGATGCCGAAGCCGAAGATGGTGCGCGACAGCGCGAGCCAGGCGACGGCCGCGGCCACGAGCCCGAAGACGAGGCCCCAGTGCGCCCGGCCGCCTTCGACGATCGGCGGCAGCGTGGCCGCTGCGTCGAACATGACGCTCTGCGGGAAGTTGAAGGCGCTGCGGTCGCGCAGGGGCCCCCGCACGGCCCAGTCGAGCAGGAACTGCGCGACATAGACGAGCATCAGGCTGACCAGGATCTCGCTGACGCCGAGCCGGTTGCGCAGCGCCGCGGGAATCGCGCCCCAGGCCGCGCCGCCGATTGCGCCGGCGGCGAGCACGGCCGGCAGGATCCAGGAGCCCGTCTGGCCGTGCATGGCGACGGCGAGCGCGCCGCCGCAGAGCCCACCGACGACGAACTGGCCCTCCGCGCCGATGTTCCAGCGGTCGGCGCGGTAGCAGACCGACAGGCCGACGCCGATCAGGATCAGCGGCGCCGCCTTGAGCAGAATTTCCTGAAGCGCCCAGCCCTGCGACAGGGGCTCCGCCAGATAGACGGCGAAGGCCCGGGCCGGCGAGCGGCCGAGCGCCGCGACGATCAGGCCGCCGATCGCGAGCGCCGCGGCGAAGGCGACGACCGGCGTCAGCCATTCGCGCAGCCGCGACACGCTCTCCCGCGGCGCGAGATCAAGCCGCATCGGAAAGCCTCTCACCGTCCGTCATCAGCAGGCCGACATCCTCGCGCGTCGTTTCGGCGACCGGGCGGGCGGCCGAGAGGCGCCCTCCCCGCATGGCCGCCACGCGGTCGGCGATCGTGAAGACCTCGTCGAGATCCTGGCTGATCACCAGGATGGCGGCACCCTCGGCCGCAAGCGCGAGCAGCGCCTGGTGGATCCGGCGGGTGGAGGCCGCGTCGACGCCCCAGGTCGGCTGGTTGACCACAAGCAGCTTCGGCCGGCGCAGGATCTCGCGGCCCAGCACGTACTTCTGCAGGTTGCCGCCGGAGAGCCGCCGCGCCTCGGGGTCGCGAGCGCTGGCGCGCACGTCGAACTGGCGCACGATCGTCTCCAGCCGCTCGCGCAGCAGGCTCCGGCGCAGCCAGCCGAGCGCGCCCGACGACTCGGCGCGGGGCAGGCTCAGAGCGAGATTGTCGGAGAGCGCCGCGCGCGGCAGGGTCGCCTGGCCGAGCCGGTCCTCCGGCACAAAGGCCGCGCCGAGCCCGCGCCGGAACTGGATCGGGGCCCGCGTCGCCACGACGCCGTCGATCCGGATCGCTCCCGCGGACACGTCCGGCATTTCGCCGGAGAGCGCGGCGAACAGCTCCTGCTGGCCGCTGCCCGCCACGCCGGCGATGGCCACGATCTCGCCCGCACGGACGTCGAGGCTGATCCCCTGGAGCGGCACGCCATGGATGTCGGAGGGCGTCACGTCGAGCGCTTCGATGGCGAGCACCGGCACGCCGGCTGAGGGGTCGCCGCGCCGCCCACGGTCGATGTCCGGCACGTCGGTGCCCACCATCAGCGCCGCCAGCTCTCGACTCGACCTCTGGCGCGGATCGGTCTCCGCGACGGTCCTCCCGGCCCTCAGGATGGTCGCCGCCGTGCAGAGGCGGCGCACCTCGTCGAGCTTGTGGCTGATGAAGAGCACGCTCGCCCCGTCGGCCGCCAGCCGCTCGAGCGTCGTGAAGAGCCCCTCGGCCTCCAGCGGCGTCAGCACGGACGTCGGCTCGTCGAGAATCAGGAGCTTCGGCGACTGCAACAGCGCCCGGAGGATCTCGATCCGCTGCCTCTCGCCGGCGGACAGGCTCCAGACCGGCGCCTGGAGCGGGATCGGCAGGCCATAGCGCGCCCCGAGCGCTGCCGTCTCCTCGGCGAGGCTCCGGTCCGCCGTCCGGCCGGGCAGGCCGAGCGCGACATTCTCCAGCGCCGTCAGGTTCTCGAAGCTCGAGAAATGCTGGAACACCATGGCGACGCCGAGGCGCCTGGCAGCGCCCGGATCGGCGATGCGCACCTCCTCGCCCTTCCAGCGGATGCTCCCCGCGTCCGGCTGGAGCAGCCCGAACAGGATCTTCACCAGCGTGGACTTGCCCGCCCCGTTCTCGCCGAGCAGCGCATGCAGCTCACCCTCACCGATCCTGAGCGACGCGCCGTCGTTCGCCGCGAAGGCGCCGAAGCGCTTCACGATTCCGTCGAGGACGACGAGGGGCGGGGCGACGTCGGCGGGCATGGTGCCAGCAAAGCCGAACGCAACGGCGCTGAACAGCCGAATCGTCGCCGGAACGGGCGAATTCCCGGAAAAAAGTCAGGCCAAACGCGGTTCAATCAGCGGTTGCGTATCCAATTCTTAACCCTAACCATGTCTGAATGACGAGGCGCGGCGATGTCGCCGCACACGGGCTCGTTCATGTCGTCGCGTCGTCCAGTTGCATCTCCCTTCGCCAATCATGCCAGCCCTCTATCGCTCGTCATCGGCCGGGGGGCGACGCCGAGGATCATAACCGTCAACCCCTGGTTGATAGCCTTCGCCGGGGGCGCCGGACTTCTGCTGCTCGCCTGGTATCTCGCAGCCACTGTCTACCTGATCTTCCGAGACGAGATGCTCGGCCGGCTGATGAGCCAGCAGGCCGAGACGCAATATGCCTACGAGGACCGCCTCGCGGCGCTTCGCAACCAGCTCGACAAGGTGACGTCGCGCCAGCTGCTCGACCAGAACACGCTGGAAGGCAAGCTGCACGAACTCCTGTCGCGGCAGGCCCAGCTCGAGACCCGGCAGGCCGTGGTCGCCACGCTCATCGACCAGCCGATCTTCGCTGGCCAGCCGCGCCAGGCGGCGCGCCGCCCCGTCGCTCCTGCCACGACCGGCTCGGTGACCTCCTTCGCCCCGCTCGAATCGAAGCCCGCGCCCGAGCTCGACAGCTTCGAACTGCGCCTGCCCGAGGGCCGCGAGCCCAGGGCGATCGGCGGTCCGGAGACGCGCATGGACCAGTCCCGCACCAAGGATGCGCCTACCGCCCTCGCCATCGCCGCGGCGCGCGAGGCCGCCGACCGCATGGAGCAGCGCCAGGTCGCGGCGCTCGACGCGCTCGCCAACACGGCCCGCAGCCGCGCCCTGAAGCTCTCCGCCGCCTTTGCCGAGACGGGTCTCGATCCGCAGCGCTTCGTGGCCGCCTCGCGCCCGGCGCAGGGCGGTCCGCTGCTGCCGATCGCCAAGCCGCAGAATCCCTTCGAGCTGCGGCTCAACATGGTCCAGACCACGATCCAGCAGGCCGATCGCATGCAGCGCATCGTTGCCGGCCTGCCGATCGCCCGGCCGATGCCGGCCGAGTACGAGACGACCAGCGGCTTCGGCGCCCGCTCCGATCCCTTCACGCGCGGCTGGGCCATGCATACCGGCATCGACTTCCGCGCGCCGAGCGGCACCGCCGTGCGCGCCACGGCCGGCGGCCGGGTCAGCGAGGCGGATTATGTGGGCGGCTACGGCAACATGGTCGAGATCGACCATGGCAACGGCCTCACCACGCGCTACGCCCATCTCTCCTCGATCGGCGTCGAGGTCGGACAGACCGTCGCCAAGGGCGAGATCCTGGGCCGCGTCGGCAGCACGGGCCGCTCGACCGGTCCGCACCTCCACTACGAGACGCGGATCGATGGAGAGGCGACGGACCCGCTGCGCTTCATCCGCGCCGGGCAGCGCTTCGCCGGGCAGTAGCCGAACCGACGGCTTGCTCGACTGGAATGAGCCTCGTGCGTGCTTCGATGCTCGCCTGCGGCGAGCATCTCACGCCGCGTCTCAGTCGATATCCTCGACCTGCGCCTTGCCGCCGCTGACCTTCTGCGCCAGCGCGGCCTCCATGAACGGATCGAGGTCTCCGTCGAGCACGTCGTCGGGCGTCATCGACGTCACGCCGGTGCGCAGGTCCTTCACCTGCTGGTAGGGCTGCAGCACATAGGAGCGGATCTGGTGGCCCCAGCCGATGTCGGTCTTGGCGGCCTGCTCGGCCGCGGCAGCCTCCTCGCGCTTGCGCAGCTCCATCTCGTAGAGCTTGGCGCGGAGCATTTTCCAGGCCGTGTCGCGGTTCTGGTGCTGCGAGCGCTGGCCCTCCGACACGACCTGGATCCCGGTCGGCTTGTGGATGAGCCTCACCGCCGACTCGGTCTTGTTGACGTGCTGGCCGCCCGCGCCGCCGGAGCGCATCGTCTGCGTCTCGACGTCGGCGGGATTGAGGTCGATCTGGATGGCGTCGTCGACAACCGGATAGACCGTCACGCTGGCGAAGCTCGTGTGCCGCCGTGCGTTCGAATCGAAGGGCGAGATGCGCACGAGGCGGTGCACGCCCGATTCGGTCTTGAGCCAGCCGAAGGCGTTGCGTCCCTTCACCTGGATCGTCGCGCCCTTGATGCCGGCCTCTTCGCCGTCGGCGAGATCCATCAGCTCGACCTTGAAGCCGCGCCGCTCGGCCCAGCGGGTGTACATGCGGTAGAGCATGTTGGCCCAGTCCTGGCTCTCGGTGCCGCCCGCACCCGAATGGACTTCGAGGAAGGTGTCGTTCGAATCGGCCTCGCCGGAAAGGAGCGCCTCGATCTGCTGCGTCTGGGCGTCCTTGACGAGCCGGCGCAGGATCGTCTCGCCTTCCTGGACCGTCGCCTCGTCATCCTCGGCATCGCCGAGCTCGATGAGCGTGTTGGCGTCCTCGAGCTCGCGCTCAAGCGTACGGATGCCGTTCAGGCGCGATTCGAGGTCGGTGCGCTCGCGCATGACCTTCTGCGCGGCGGCCGGATCGTTCCAGAGGTCCTGGCTTTCGGCCAGCGCGTTCAGTTCTGCGAGGCGGCGTGTCGAAGCATCCCAGTCAAAGATGCCTCCTCAGCAGCCCGACCGACTGCTTGATCTGATCGACGAGAGCCTGATGCTCGGCGCGCATGGTTCACCTGCGGTCGGGGGCGGCCGTGGCGCGCCCCCGTGATGGGAGAGGCGGCGGTCTAGCGCGCTTTCCGGTCGGACGAAAGTCCGAACGAAAAGAATTCGCGCCAAATCAATACGTTGAGCATGTCCCGCTCGAAAACGTGGTGACCACGTTTCCCGGGACATGCTCGAACCGCTCACCGGTTCATGGAAATGCGGTCAGTAGAGGCCGCCGGTGCCCGAGGAGACAGCGCCTCCGCCGCCTCCGCCGCCGCGCGCGCTGGCGGCGCTCGGGTTGACGAACGTGTCGGGCGGGCCGGTGCCGGGCTTGAAGGCCTCGAGGATCGCATCCTCGCCGGGGCCGACCCGCATGCCGCTGCCGCGGCTGACGCGCACGAGTTTCATCTGCGACGGCACGCGGAACTTGACATCCGGCTTGTCCTTGAGCGCCGCCGCCATGAAGTCGCGGAACACCGGCGCGGCATACTGGCCGGCCGTCGCGGAGTCGCCCAGCGAGCGCGGCTTGTCGTAGCCGATGAACACGCCAACCGCGAGATCGGCCGAATACCCGACGAACCAGACGTCCTTGGCCTCGTTGGTCGTGCCCGTCTTGCCGGCGAGCGTCTTGCCGACGCTCTTCACGACCGTCGCGGTGCCGCGCTGGATGACGCCTTCCATCATGGAGGTGATCTGGTAGGCCGACATCGGATCGATGACCCGCTCGCGCCGATCCTTGAGCGACGGCTCCTCCTCCGAGAACCTGTCGGTCTGGCAGCGGTCGCAGGTGCGCTCGTCATGCCGGTAGATGGTCGCGCCGTAACGATCCTGGATGCGGTCGATCAGGGTCGGCTTGATGCGGCGGCCGCCGTTCGCAAGCATGCCGTAGGCCGCGGTCAGGCGCAGCACCGTCGTCTCGCCCGCGCCGAGCGACATCGAAAGCACCGGCAGCATGTCGTCGTAGATGCCGAAGCGCTTGGCATATTCGGCGACGAGCGGCATGCCGATATCGCGCGCGAGGCGGATCGTCATGAGGTTGCGCGACTGCTCGATGCCGTAGCGCAGCGTGCGCGGGCCGGCGAAGTCGCCGCCGTAGTTCTCAGGCCGCCAGACGCCGAGCGCGCCGCCCTGGTCGATCTCGATCGGTTCGTCGACCACGATGGAGGACGGGGTGTACCCGTTGTCCAGCGCCGTCGCGTAGACGAACGGCTTGAACGAGGATCCCGGCTGGCGGAGCGCCTGCGTGGCCCGGTTGAATTCCGACTGGTCGAACGAGAAGCCGCCCACCATCGCCAGCACGCGGCCCGTATGGGGGTCGAGCACGACGATCGCCCCGGAGATCTCGGGGAACTGGCGCAGGCGGAACTGGCCGCCCCGGTCCGACGGTTCGGCGTAGATGATGTCGCCGGGCGACAGCACCTGCGTCAGGCGCCGGCGCGTCCAGCGGGCGCCCTCCATCGGGATCACGCCGACGACGCGCTCCCGCTCGAGCTGGCCGCCGGGCAGCCGGCGCGGCTGGATGCCGATGCGGGCCTGCTGGTCGTTGACGTCGAGCACGACGGCGACGCGCCAGGGCTGGACGTCGTTGTAGATCGGTTCGGCCGCGAGCGCCGCGCCCCAGTCGCCGGACGGCACGATCTTCTTGCCGGTGCCGCGCCAGCCGCGCGCCTCGTCGTAGCGCACGAGACCGTCCATCAGCGCCTTGCGCGCCATCTGCTGGAGCTTGGGATCGAGCGTGGTGCGCACGGAGAGGCCGCCCTCGAGCAGCTTCTTGGAGCCGTAGCGCTCGGCGAGCTCGCGCCGCACCTCTTCCGCGAAGAAGCCGGCGTTCAGCAGGTTCGGCGACACGGCGCGGATGTTGACCGACAGCGGCTCGGCCTTCGCCTTGTCGGCGTCGCCCCGGCTGACGAAGCCGTTCTCGACCATGCGGTCGAGCACCCAGTTCCGGCGCGCGATGGCCGCGTCCCGCCGGTCGAACGGATGGTAGTTGTTGGGACCCTTTGGCAGCGCCGCCATGTAGGCGACCTCGGCCAGCGTCAGCTCATGCACCGACTTGCCGAAATAATTGAGCGCCGCGGCGGCCACGCCGTAGTTGCCGAGGCCCAGGTAGATCTCGTTGAGGTAGAGCTCGAGGATCTTGTCCTTGGTGAAGGTCGATTCGAGCCGGAGCGCGATGAGCGCCTCGCGGATCTTGCGCTCGTAGCTGCGGTCGCTGGTCAGCAGGAAGTTCTTCGCGACCTGCTGCGTGATCGTCGAGGCGCCCTGCTGGCGCGACGAGCCGCGGTTGCGGAAGTTCGAGACGAGCGCGCGGACGATGCCCTCGGGATCGATGCCGCCATGCGTGTAGAAATTCTTGTCCTCGGCCGAGAGATAGGAGCTGATCAGCAGGCGCGGCATGGCCTGGATCGGCAGATACAGCCGCCGCTCCTTGAAATGCTCGGCCAGCAGCGCGCCGTCGCCCGCGTGGACGCGGGTCGTCACCGGCGGCTCGTAATTCTGGAGCTGCGCGTGATCGGGAAGATCGCGCGAGTATTTCCAGATCACGTAGGCCAGACCGCCAGCCGCGATCATTCCGAAGAATGCGGCAAGCGCGAAGACCAGCGCGAAGAAACGGAAGATCAGGCGCATGGGCCCGAGACCTCTCCAAACAAAGCATGTCGGGCCGCCGAACGCAGCGGTGGCGCATCCCATACAGCAACTGCGAGGTGCATCGCCAGCGCGAAGCAACACGAGCCTAAGGCTTTTTCCGAGAAGTGTGGCCGCCGTGCGGCAGTGTCGGGCGAAACCGTGATCATGGTTGCTCCCGACGCAACCGCTCGACCACAAATCGCTCGATCGCCTCGGCGGCCGCGTCGGAGGTCTGCCGGCGCCATTCGTCGGTCTGCATCAGCTTCGCGTCCTCGGCCGTGGTGAGATAGCCGAGCTCGAGGAGCACGGACGGGACATCGGGGGCCCTCAGCACGCGGAAGGCCGCGCCGCGCAGCGGATTCTTGTGCATCCGTGTCGCTTTCGGCAGCGAACCGGCGAGATGGCGCGCGAACTGGTTGGAGAAAGCGCGCGATTCGCGCCGGGCGAGGTCGACCAGGATGTCCGCGACCTCATCCTGATCCTCGCGCTGGTCGAGCCCGGCCGCGAGATCGGCGCGATTCTCCTTGTCGGCGAGCCGCGCCGACCGTTCGTCGGTGGCGCGTTCGGCGAGCACGTAGACGCTCGCGCCCCGCACGTTCTCCTCGTCGGCCAGCGCATCGGCATGGAGCGAGATGAAGAGCTGCGCCTTGGCGGCCCGCGCGATCCGCACCCGTTCCCGGAGCGGCACGAACACGTCGGTCGTGCGCGTCATCATTACCCGCACCTTGCCGCCCTGCTCGAGCCGCTGCCTCAGTGCCAGCGCGAACTGCAGGACGATCGTCTTCTCCAGTTCGCCCGATGGACCCGTCGCGCCGGCGTCGATGCCGCCATGGCCGGGATCGAGGACGACGAGCGGCAGTTCGGAGCCGCCGGCCGGGGGCTTGGCATCGACCGTCCCGGTGACGATGTCGTCGACGAAGCCGCCCGCGACCAGCCGGAACGCCTCCGGGGTCGTGGGCTCGAACAGGATGACGAGCCGGCTTCCGCCGCCCTCCAGCGGGATGAAGCGCTGCTCGGCGATGCGCAGCGGCCGGGCCAGATCGAGCACGACGCGCCCCTGCCCCCGCATGAAGGCGCCGAAGCGGAGGTCGCGGACGAATTCGTCCCGGCCCGCGGGCCGCCCCGCCGCCGCATGGAAGCGGCCGCCCGGAAAATCGAGGAACAGCCGCTGCGGATCCGAGCTGCCCGAGACCCGGGGCGCAATTTCCTCCGACATATCGAGGATCAGCGTCGCGCCGTCGCGGTCCTGCTGCAGGAGCACCTGCGTCACGACAGGACCCTGCGCGGGCTGCCGCGCGCCGGCCGCGCCCGTCCAGGCCGACAGCACGCATGCGCAGGCGAAGACGACGAGGCGGAGAAGGCGGCTGACCGGCACGGAGGCGCGTCTATCCTTTCGCCCGCGCGCGCGAAAGACCGTTCAGGGGCCATAGACAGCGGCCGACGGCGGCGGAACCAGGCCAACCTCGGCGAACATGGTTAATGTTTGCTTGCATTGGCGCACGGGTCGACCAGCCGACAGATCGCTTGCCAAATGCAACCCGAGAGTTCTACAGAGGAATTCGCGTCACCAGTGAGAATCCCGGAGGGGATCTTCTCTTCGGTTCAACAGACCCGCGCGGAAGCGATGTTTCGCTCCGTGAAGATCTGGCGGGCGCAGGCCGCCCCTCGGGCGACCGTTCGATCGGGATAAGCGATGACGCGTGCTGCATCGAGAGCGAACGACTCCGGCTCATCCGCGGGCATCATCACCCTTGGTTCAACAACTACCCGCGCCTTGGCGCGCGCATCAGCCGCGCCTCCCGCGCTTCCATTCCATTCGACAACAAGTCGCCGGAGCCTTCGCCCGCGGCTTTCAGAAGCCTCCGCTTCGGCAAAGTCAGGACCACGCCCGGCGCCAATGAGTGACCTCCATGGCAGCCAACAGAATGCTGATCGACGCATCGCACCCGGAAGAGACCCGGGTCGTGGTGCAGCGCGGAAACCGGATTGACGAGTTCGATTACGAAAGCGCGTCCCGCAAGCAACTGCGGGGGAACATCTATCTCGCGAAGGTGACGCGCGTCGAGCCGTCGCTCCAGGCGGCCTTCGTGGAATATGGCGGCAACCGCCACGGCTTCCTCGCCTTCAGCGAGATCCACCCCGACTATTACCAGATCCCGGTCGCGGACCGGCAGGCGCTCCTCGAGGAGGAGGCGCGCTTCGCCGAATCGAGCGAGGACGAGGAAAGCGGCAACGGCGAACGGCGTGGCGGCGGCGGTGGCCGGCGCGGCAGGCGGCGGCGCGGCGGCAACAAGGCGCGCAGCGCCGAGAATGGCGAGACGATCGCCGAGGAGGCCTCCGCCGAGTCCGCTTCGGGCGATGAGGCCGGCGAGGACGGAGCTGAGCTCGCCGACCAGGCCGAGGATGCCGAGACTGGCGCGGACGAATCCGCCCCCGAGGAAGCCGCCGCCGTCGAGGCGTCCGGCAACGGCGAGGATTCCGAGGACGGGATCGAGGACGTCGAGCGTGACGAGGAACAGAGCCACGTCGAGCAGGTCGGCGGCGGCGGCAGCACCGACACGCTGGAGGACATGCGCGAGCAGCGCCGCAGCTTCCGCCCGCGGCGCCAGTACAAGATCCAGGAGGTCATCAAGCGCCGCCAGATCCTGCTCGTCCAGGTCGTCAAGGAGGAGCGCGGCAACAAGGGCGCGGCGCTCACCACCTATCTGTCGCTGGCCGGCCGCTATTGCGTGCTGATGCCCAACACCGCCCGCGGTGGCGGGATCAGCCGCAAGATCACCAATTCCGCCGACCGCCGGCGCCTCAAGGAGCTCGCCAGCGACCTCGATGTGCCGGAGGGCATGGGCGTCATCCTGCGCACGGCCGGCGCCAGCCGGACGATGCCGGAGATCAAGCGCGACTTCGAGTATCTGATGCGCGTTTGGGAGCAGGTCCGCGAGACGACGCTGCAGTCCGTCGCGCCGACGCTCGTCCATGAGGAAGGCTCGCTGATCAAGCGCTCGCTGCGCGATCTCTTCGGCAAGGAGGTCGACGAGGCGATCGTCTCGGGCGAGGACGGCTTCCGCGAGGCCCGCGACTTCATGAAGATGCTGATGCCCTCGCAGGTGAAGGCCATCAAGGCGCACCGCGAGCCGCAGCCGCTCTTCACGCGCTACGGAGTCGAGAGCCAGCTCGACGCGATGTTCCAGAACACGGTGACGCTGCGCTCCGGCGGCTACATCGTCATCAATCCGACCGAGGCGCTGGTCTCGATCGACGTGAACTCCGGACGCTCGACGCGCGAGCATAATATCGAGGATACGGCGCTCAAGACGAACCTCGAGGCGGCCGAGGAAGTGGCGCGCCAGCTCCGCCTGCGCGACCTCGCGGGCCTCATCGTGATCGATTTCATCGACATGGAGGAGCACCGCAACAACCGCACGGTCGAGAAGAAGCTCAAGGATTGCCTGAAGAACGATCGCGCCCGCATCCAGGTCGGCCGCATCTCGCCCTTCGGCCTCCTGGAGATGTCGCGCCAGCGCATGCGCACCGGCGTACTGGAGAGCTCCACGACGCCCTGCCCGCATTGCGGCGGCTCGGGCTTCCTGCGCGCCACCTCTTCCGTCGCGCTGCTGATCCTGCGCGCCATCGAGGACTCGCTGCTGAAGAGCGCGCAGTTCCACCTCACGGTGAAGACGCGGACCGAGGTTGCCCTCTACATCCTCAACCAGAAGCGCCTCACCCTGCGCGGCATCGAGGAGCGCTTCGGCGTGACGGTGACCATCGCGGCGGACGACAGCCTGCACGGCACCAACTACTACACGCTGGAGCGCGGCGAGCCGGCGCCGGAGGGCGGCCTCCGGGCCATCCAGGCTCCAGTCGAGGCGATCGAGGAGGATGAGATCCTCGACGGCGCGGACGACGCGCTCGAGGCGGACGTCGAGGAGGCCGAAGGCGAGACCGAAGCCCGCGATGGCGAGCGCGAGGGCGAGCGGGAGGGCGGCCGGCGCGGCCGTCGTCGTCGCCGGCGCGGTCGTGGCCGCGACGATCGGCAGAATGGCGAGGCGCGCGTCCAGTCCGACGAGCAGGAGAGCGAGGCGGCGCAGTCCGGTGAGCAGGACGAGGGCGGCGACGACGCCGCAGAAGGCGACCGTCAGGCCAGCGGAGAGGGCGAGCTGGATGGCGGGCGCCGGCGTCGCCGCGGTCGCCGCGGCGGCCGCCGCAACCGTCGCGACGGCGAGCCCATGTCTGGTGAAGCCATGACCGGTGACGCCATGAACGGCGAGGCCGTGACGGCCGAGACCGCGGAGGCCGACGTGATGGCCGGCGAACCCATGGCGGCCGTTGCCGACACGGCCGCACCGGAGTCGGTCGCGGCGCCGATGGCCCCGGCCGAGGCAGCGCCCGTCGAGGAGGCCGAGCCGGCGCCGAAGAAGCGCGGCCGCAGCCGCAAGGCTGCCGCAGAGCCCGCAGCCGAACCGGTGCCCGAGCTCACCGCCGAGGCTGCCGCCGAAGTGCCGGCTGACAAGCCGAAGCGGGGCCGCGGTCGCAAGGCCGCTGCTGTGGAGGAGGCTCCGGCCGCTGGCGCCGCCTCCGAACCGGAAGCGGCCCAGCCGCTCACCGCGACGGAGCCGGTTGTTACGGCCGAGCCGGCAGCGCCCATGGCGCCGCCCCCGGCCCCCGTTGTCGAACCTGAGGTCGAGGATCCGAACCGCCCGAAGCGCACGGGATGGTGGTCCCGCGCCAAGAAGGCGATCGGCGGTTGAACATTCATCGAGATCTCCGGCGAAAGCTGGGGATCTCAATCAATCCGGTTGCGTTTCCTGAGCCACTAACCAATATTTCAGCCGCATCTGCTTCCATCCTGGAAGCAGATGCCCACCGTCAGGAAGGCGACATGTCTGGAACCATCATCAAATTATGATACGCGTCCCGGCTGTTCGGTGACGAGTTCGAGTTCTTTGAGCAGCCCCTTCGCCCGGACAGCAATTTTCTCCTGCGCGACGCCCAGTCCAAGCATGATGTCGATCCGGCTTTTCTGGCTCACCGTGGTGAAGCCACGCTGCTGCACGGTGCTCGCCTCGACCTCCAGGGTTTTCAGATCGGCGTAAAGGGCGACGATGCTGTCAGCCAGACTCTCTTGCAATTCCAGCAGCAGGGGAATGTTGCTGCTGTAGATCGTAGAGTCGTAATAGACGCTGACGACTGGTCGCCCTTTCGGATTACTGGCGAAAAAATCCTGATATTCATGAATGGCCGGCGTCGACAGAATTGCATTTTCGATGCCTGAGAGATTGCGCTTGATCTCAAGCGCGAGCGCCTTGAAAAATTTCTGCTTGAATCGCTCTTTCGCGATCTTAGTTTCAACCGCTTCGCGTCGCTTCTTCCACCGGTCATACAGATAGGTAAGCGCGAAGGTCGCGAACGGCACGAACAGAGCGAGGTTGACCGTGGTGTCGAAACAGACACCTCCGTATCGGAAGCCATTGCACTGGTTGGCAGACAGCAATGCGAACATGATCAAAGCCCATAAATAAAGGGCTCATGGTCATGTTGTCGGACGCGACCTGTCAAGCGGAAGCCAGCGCCCCAGCCGCTCCACCGCATCGCGCATGTCCTGCTCGGTGCCCGCGAAGGAGAGCCTGACGAAGCGGTGGCCCTCCTTCGGGTCGAAATCGAGACCCGGCGTGATCGCGACGCCCGCCTCGGCGATGGCGCGGCGGCAGAAGTCCATGCTGTCGTTGGTCAGGTTCGAGACGTCGATATAGACGTAGAAGGCGCCGTCGACCGGCAGGAAGGCGCCGAGGCCAAGCTTCGGCAGTTCCTCAATCAGGATGGCGCGGTTGCGCGCGTAGCCCGCCCTCACCTCTTCCATCTCGGCCGCCCCGTCGAAGGCGGCTTCGGCAGCGATCTGGCTGATGTAGGGCACCGAGATCGAGAAATTCTGCTGCAGCCGCTCGATCGGCCGCACCAGCCGTTCCGGCACCACCATCCAGCCGACGCGCCAGCCCGTCATGCAGAAGTATTTCGAGAAGGAATTGATGATGACCGGCTCGTCGCCAAAGGCGAGCGCGGTTTCGGCCCGCGCCTCGCCGTAGGTGAGCCCATGGTAGATTTCGTCCGAGATGAACCAGAGCCCGAGGTCCCGGCAGGTCTCGCAGAGGCCGCGCAGCGTCTCGCGGCTCATCACGACGCCCGTCGGATTGGCGGGGCTCATGGCCAGAACGCCGGCGAGCGGCTTGCGCGCATGCTCGCGACGGACGAGATCGCCGTCGATCGCGTAGCGCGTCTCGGGACCCGTCGGGATCTCGACCGGTTCGAGCGAGAGCGCCTTCAGGATGTTGCGGTAGGCCGGATAGCCGGGCGCCGCGATCGCCACGCGGTCGCCGGGCGAAAACATCGACAGGAAGGCGAGCGTGAAGCCGCCTGAGGAGCCCGTCGTCACGACCACACGCTCCGCCGGCACCCGGACGCCGTAGGTGTCCGCGTAATGCCGGGCGATCCGCTCCCGCAGCGAGCGGATGCCCAGCGCCTCCGTATAGGGCACGCGCCCCGTCCGGATCGCGGCCGCGGCGGCCTCGAGTGCTTGCCGCGGCGCGGGATGGCCGGGCTGGCCCACCTCCATATGCACGATCGTCCCGCCGCGCCGCTCGATCGCGGCCGCCTCACTCATGACGTCCATGACGATGAAGGGCGATACGTCGGAGCGCGCCGCCACCTTGGGGGCCGCATGGCGCTGGTCTGCGGGGGACGGATCGAGGCTCTGGGACATGATCGGGTTGCTAGCCAAGGATTGCGCCGCTGTCATCAACTCGCCGCACTCCTTGGGCTTCTCACTCGCCGCGGACGGGCGTTGGCGCGTCGGCAAGGACCCTTTTCGTTGACCGCGAGGCGCCGAAAGGCCATTGTTTGAAGGTCTTTATCGATGCGAACAGCCGAACGGATGACGCCTGACCCGCTCCGCCGCCCGCTCCGTGCGGCAAGGCTCGCCGTTGCGCTTTGCGCGGCCCTGGCGACGCTCCCGGCGCGTGCGCAGCAGCAGAGCCTCACGATCATTCGTGACGCGGAGATCGAGCAGCTTCTGCGCGAGTATGCCGGACCCATCTTCCGGGCGTCGGGCATCAACGAGGGCGCGACCAAGATCGTGCTCGTCGGCAGCCGCGACTTCAACGCCTTCGTCACGTCCGGCCGCAAGGTCTTCATGAACATCGGCGTGATCATGGAATCGACCACGCCGAACCAGGTCATCGGCGTGCTGGCGCACGAGGCCGGCCATATCGCCGGCGGCCATCTGTTCCGCCTTCGCGAGCAGCTCGAGCGCGCCCAGATCATGGCGGTCGCCGGCATGCTGCTCGGCGCCGGCGCCGTCGTGGCGGGTTCGCGCAGCGGCCAGGTCGGCATGAGCGGCAACGCGCCGATGGGTGCGATGCTGGGGCCGATGGAGGCGGCACGCCGCTCGCTCCTCGCCTACCAGCGCTCGGAGGAGCAGGCCGCGGACAAGGCCGCCCTGCGATTCCTCAACCAGACCGGCCAGTCGGCGCGCGGCATGATCGAGACCTTCCAGCGCTTCGCCGACGACAGCCTGTTCCGGCGCGTCGGCTCGGATCCCTACCTGCAGAGTCATCCGATGGCGCCGGAGCGCATCACCGCCCTCAAGGAAGAAGCCGAGCGGAGCCCGCATTGGGGCAAGACCGACAGCGCCGCCTTGAAGGCCCGGCATGAGCTCGCCCGCGCCAAGCTCGTCGGCTTCACCGCGCGGTCGGACGAGACGCTGCGGCGCTATCCGCTGACGGATGTCTCGCTCCCGGCCCGCTACGCCCGCGCGATATCGGCCTACCGGTTCGGCAATCCGGCGACGGCGCAAGCGCAGATCGACGCCCTCATCGCCGCCCAGCCGCAGAATCCCTATTTCCACGAGCTGAAGGGTCAGGCCCTGCTTGAGGCGGGCCGCGCCCGCGAGGCGGTCGGCCCGCTGCGGCGCGCGCTTTCGCTCGCGCCCGGCCAGACGACGATCCGCGCCATGCTCGGCCATGCGCTGGTGTCGACCGGCGACCAGCGCGACATCGACGCCGCGATCAAGGAGCTGACGACGGTCACGCAGCGCGACCCCGAATCGGCGGACGCGTTCCAGCATCTCGCCCGCGCCTACGGCGCCAAGGGCAACGACCCCATGGCGGCGCTCGCCGCCGCGCAGGGCTATGCCATCGCCGGCCAGCAGGAAGAGGCCAAGCGCCTCGCGCGCCGGGCGAAGCAGGGGCTCAGGGAAGGCACCCCGGCCTGGCTCAAGGCCGACGACATCATCAATCAGCCGCCGCAATCCTGACGGCGGATCGGAGCGCATCACATGCTCGCACGCACCACGCTCTTCGGAGCCGCCCTCGCCGCCATGACGCTGGTCCCGGGACCGGCCGTTCTGGCCCAGGCGCCCGCCGCCGCCTTCACGGAGACGCAGAAGAACGAGCTGCGCGAACTCGTGAGGGACTTTCTCGTCAAGAACCCCGAAGTGATCCAGGAGGCGATGGTCGAGCTCGAGCGCCGCCAGAAGGAGAGCGAGCGTCAGGCCCGGCTCAAGATCACGCAGGACAAGTCGAGCCCGCTCTATACCGCGCGCCACAATGTCGCCTTTGGCAATCCCAACGGCGACGTCACGATCGTCGAGTTCTTCGATTACAACTGCGGCTTCTGCAAGCGGGCTCTGGGCGACCTGCAGAAGATGGTGGCCGAGGACAAGAACGTCCGCGTCATCACCAAGGATTTCCCCGTGCTCGGCCAAAGCTCCGTCGAGGCGGCGACGGTGGCGCTGGCGGCGAAGCAGCAGCTCTCGGTCGAGAAGCTCTGGAGCTTCCACCAGAAGCTGCTCGGCCTGCGCGGTCAGGTCGGCCGGCAGCAGGCGCTCGATGCCGCCAAGGAGGCTGGCGCCGACATGGCGCGCCTCCAGCGCGACATGGAGAGCCCGGCCGTGCGCGCCGCCATCGAGGAGAACGTGCAGATCGCCGACCTGCTGGGCCTCACCGGCACGCCCTCCTACGTGATCGGTGACGAGATCGTGGTGGGCGCCGTCGGCTTCGCCGACCTCAAGGCGCGCGTCGACAATGTGCGCAAGTGCGGCAAGGCCGCCTGCTGAGACGATTGCCCTGCGGAGAATTCAGGCGGGCGCCCGCTGGCGGGTTTCCCTCGCACGGTTGCTCGGCTAAAAGGCAGCCGCGCCCGGGCGGGCGGCGGGCGGCGCGATCCTCCGCCGGTACGCTTCCGCCGGTCCGGACCGCCGATCATCGGGGATAGCACATCCATGGCGAAAGCTCAGGCAGCGAAGGCCGCCAAAACCTCCGCGTCCGCTGCGGGATCGGCCGCGGCCAGATCCTCCAAGGCCGATACGGCCACCATGCCCAGGCCGTCCGGCGGCATCGACACGGACCTCGTCCGTTCGATCGCCAACCTGCTGGCGGAAACGAACGTCGGCGAAATCGAGATCAAGAAGGGTGACCTCAAGATCCGCGTCTCGCGGCAGGTCTCCGCCGCGGCGGCGCCCGCGCCCGTCGCCATGACGGCGCCGGCAGCAGCGGCACCCGCGCCAGCTCCGGCTCCGGCCGCCACGCCGCCGAGCCAGCCAGTGGCGGTCGCGGCCCATCCCGGCGCCGTGAAGTCGCCCATGGTGGGCACGGCCTATCGCAAGCCTTCCCCCGACGCGAAGAACTTCGTCGAGGTCGGCTCGGTCGTGAAGGCCGGCGACAAGCTGATGCTCATCGAGGCGATGAAAACCTTCAACGACATCGTCGCGCCGAAATCCGGCCTCGTGAGCGCGATTCTGGTCGAGGACGGGCAGCCGGTGGAGTTCGGCCAGACGCTCTTCGTGATCGAATGATCGGGGGCGGGCGGCCTATGTTCGACAAGGTCCTTATCGCGAACCGAGGCGAGATTGCGCTGAGGGTGCTGCGCGCCTGCAAGGAATTGGGCATCGCGACGGTGGCGGTCCATTCCACGGCCGACGCCAACGCCATGCATGTCCGCCTCGCCGACGAAAGCGTGTGCATCGGCCCGCCGACCGCTCGTGACAGCTATCTCAACATCCCCTCGCTGATCGCCGCCTGCGAAATCACCGGCGCCGACGCCGTCCATCCGGGCTACGGCTTCCTTTCGGAGAACGCGCGCTTCGCCGAAATCCTCGAAGGCCACAAGATCGGCTTCATCGGCTCGAAGGCCGAGCATATCCGCACGATGGGCGACAAGATCGAGGCCAAGCGCACGGCGCGCCGGCTCGGCATCCCCTGCGTGCCGGGCTCCGACGGCGGCATCACCGACGACGACGAGGCGAAGCGCGTAGCCGCCGGCATCGGCTATCCCGTGCTGGTCAAGGCGGCGGCGGGCGGCGGCGGGCGCGGCATGAAGGTCGCCCGCACGGAGGACGATCTCGTCGAGGCGCTGCAGACCGCGCGGACCGAGGCGAAGGCCGCCTTCGGCGACGACGCGGTCTATCTCGAGAAATATCTCGAGAAGCCCCGCCATATCGAGATCCAGGTGCTGGGCGACGGCAATGGCGGCGCGATCCATCTGGGCGAGCGCGACTGCTCGCTGCAGCGCCGCCACCAGAAGGTCTGGGAGGAAGGCCCCTCGCCCGCCCTGAACGCGGAGGAGCGGGAGAAGATCGGCGGCATCGTCGCCAAGGCCATGCAGGAATTGCAGTACCTCGGCGCCGGCACGATCGAGTTCCTCTATGAGAACGGCGAGTTCTATTTCATCGAGATGAACACGCGCATCCAGGTCGAGCACCCGGTCACCGAGATGATCACCGGCATCGATCTGGTGAACGAGCAGATCCGCGTGGCGGCCGGCTCGCCGCTGTCCGTCGCGCAGAAGGACGTGCGGATCGAGGGCCACGCCATCGAGTGCCGCATCAACGCCGAGCATCCCGCGACCTTCCGGCCCTCGCCCGGCACCATCACCTACTATCACCCGCCCGGCGGCCTCGGCGTGCGCGTGGATTCGGCCGTCTACCAGGGTTATTCGATCCCGCCGCACTACGATTCGCTGGTCGGCAAGCTCATCGTCCACGGCCGCACCCGCAACGAGTGCCTGATGCGTCTGCGCCGGGCGCTGGACGAGTTCGTGGTGGATGGCATCGAGACGACGCTGCCGCTGTTTCGCACGCTCGTGCGCAACGCCGACATCCAGAACGGCGACTACGACATCCACTGGCTTGAGAAGTTCCTCGCTACCGGCGGCATGGACGCGGGCTGAGCGCCCTGCCTCTCCTGCAAGGGTCGTGAGCGGTAAAGCGCGGCGCTCGATCCGGAAGCGTGGTTGACCCCCACCCGGCCTCCCCCTTGCAGGGGGAGGAGAAGACGGGTGCCGCGCTGAACTCCCTCCCC